>Ga0105046_10001171_pt1 | contig 39761 bp, 38 predicted proteins | sample MAT03_FD_78385 | JGI IMG/M metagenome (GOLD analysis project Ga0105046, IMG submission 78385) | Freshwater microbial communities from Lake Fryxell liftoff mats and glacier meltwater in Antarctica - MAT-03 (megahit assembly) | ecosystem: Environmental > Aquatic > Freshwater > Ice > Liftoff... | reverse complement strand
GGTAACCGACTCCCTAACGGTCGCGGCTCTGAAGGCTTGTGTTGATTCGATTCACTTTCCGAGCCGTGAGCGTGAGCGAGCGGTTACCGAACGGGCCGCAAAACCGAATTTTGCAAGAGCCTCGAGATCAAAGACGTCGCGAATTGCGTTGCTGTACTCCGCGCGATTCAGCCGGTGGATGCCGGTCTGCCCGTGATTTGGATGAGCCGCGGCTTCGGTATCCAGCGCACCTTCCAGCCATTTGCTGAACTTCGCCGTCGTCCCCGCATCGGGCCGGGGCGCCCCCGCCGGCGGCATCTGGCCGTTCTTCACTTTGCGCAGTACGCGCTCCAGCAATTCTGACTTTCCCGCCACCGCGCGCATGTCCAAACCCTACAGTGTCACGCCCCCCGGCTTCGCCTGATTGTTATGACAACCGGAGCAATTGCGTTGAATGAACGCCGTTTCATTTTGCGCGTTTAGCCCGCACAACAGTCCCGTCGCCAACCCGAGCCGGATCCCGGAATTCATTGCAAACACAAGGGAATAGTATCCTAAATTGACATCCGTTCGGTATTTCTTCACAATCGCAATTGCCGCTGGAATCTCGCTTGCAATCCGATATCACCGAAAATCTCCCCGTAGAAACCCTCCCGCACGACCCCGCATTTGAACGCGAGATCGCGCGCCGGCGCACGTTTGCCATCATCTCCCACCCCGACGCGGGCAAGACGACACTCACCGAAAAGCTCCTTCTCTACGCTGGCGCTGTTCACTCCGCCGGCGCGGTTCGGCCCAAGCGGAATCGCGGCCATGCCACTTCCGATTGGATGGCTATCGAACAGGCCCGCGGCATCAGCATCACCTCTACCGTCCTCCAATTCGAATACGAGGGCTGCCTCTTCAACCTGCTCGACACCCCGGGCCACCAGGATTTCAGCGAAGACACCTACCGCACTCTGACCGCCGTCGATAGCGCCATCATGGTGCTCGATAGCGCCAAAGGTATCGAGCCGCAAACCCGTAAACTCTTCGACGCCTGCCGCCTCCGCAAAATCCCGATCCTCACGTTCATCAATAAGATGGATCACCATGGGCGCGATCCGCTGGAGTTGATCGACGAAGTCGAGAGTATTCTGAAGATCTCCGCCGCGCCGATCAATTGGCCGATCGGTTCGGGCAACCTCTTCCGCGGTGTGGTCGATCTCGCCACCAAACGCCTCCTGCGGTTCAGCCCGTCCTTCGGCGGCCAGTTGATGGCCGAAGCGACCGAGCTTTCGCTCGATGACAAGGATCTGGAAGAAGCCGTCGGCGAGAACCAGGCCGGCCAACTCCGCGAAACTTTGGCGCTGCTCGAAGAAGCCGGCGCCCGGTTCGATGAAGAGCGCTTCCTGGCCGGCGACCAAACCCCGGTATTCTTCGGCAGCGCCCTTAACAACTTCGGCGTCCAGGCGTTTCTGGAAGCACTCGTGCATCTTGCGCCGCCGCCCGCGCCGCGGCTCAGCAAGGGAGTTCCCATCGACCCCAAGTCGCCGGGCTTTTCCGCCTTCGTCTTCAAAATTCAAGGCAACATGGACCCGCAGCACCGCGACAGCATGGCAATTTTGCGCGTCTGCTCCGGAAAGTTCGAGCGCGACATGCTCGTCAACCATCCGCGGCTGGGCCGGAAGATCCGCATGACCCGGCTGCACCGCTTGTTTGCCCGCGACCGCGAAACCATCGAAGAGGCCTTCCCCGGCGACGTCGTCGGCATCGTGAATCCGGGGCTATTCACGATCGGCGATACGCTTAGCACCAACTCCGAAATCGAGTACGAGCGCATGCCCAGCTTCCAACCCGAGTTCTTTTGCAGCCTCTACAACGGAGACGTCACGCGCAACAAGCAGTTCCGGAAAGCGATCGTCCAATTGGCCGAGGAAGGCGTCGTTCAGGTCTATCACGCCGTCGATGCGATGCGCCGCGATCCGATCCTCGGCGCGGTCGGCAAACTCCAATTCGATGTCGTCGAGGCCCGGTTCCTGCAGGAGTATGGCGTAAAGGTAACCTCTTCACCGCTGCCCTTCGTCGGCGCGCGCTGGCCCGACGCTACTCCCGATGTCATCAGGAAACTCAGCAGCAACGCCAGTTCGGGAACGATGCTCGCCACCGACCACCACGACCGGCTGGTCTTCCTTTTCAATACGCCGTGGGACATGCGCCGGATGGTTGAGAACAATCCCACCATCCAGTTCCGGGAATCGTTCTGAGTTAGGATAAGGGAGTGCTGCAGAAACTTTTTGCGATTCCGCTGGCGGCGTTCCTCGTCAGCTTCGGCCTGACTTGGGCCGCGGCCGCGCCGAAAAAGAAAGCCGTCACCAAAGCGCTTGCCGCGAAGTCCACCGCAAAAAAAAGGCCGGCCACTTCGACCGCCCGCCGTTATGTTCCGAAGGCTAGAACAACCACCTACGCTCGCGGACGCACTCGTGGACGCAGCCCGCAACCGGTGGCGCCTCGCCGCTACTATGGCCAGCAGTCACCGACGCAGGACCGCTTTACTGAGATCCAGCAGGCTTTAATTACTCGCGGCTATTTGCAAACCACGCCGACCGGCTCGATGGACGCCGCTACCGTCGACGCTTTGAAGCGATTCCAGCAGGAACAGAATCTGCCGCCCACCGGTAAGATCACGTCGCTGTCGCTCATCGCTCTCGGACTTGGTCCGAAGCGCAACCCGCTGAGCGCCAACGTCGTACGCCAACCGGTACCGTAAATGATTATCGGCGCCCCCAAAGAGGTAAAAGACCACGAATCCCGCGTGGGCCTGGTGCCCGCCGGGGTGAACGCGCTGGTTGAAGGCGGGCATCAGGTCATCGTTGAATCCGGCGCGGGACGGGGCAGTTCGATTTCGGATCAGGAGTACGCCGAAGCGGGTGCGCAAATTCTTCCCACCGCGGCCGAAGTCTGGGCAGGCGCCGATCTCGTCATCAAGGTAAAAGAGCCGCAGCCTTCCGAGTTCCAGTTCCTTCGGCGCGATCTCGTGCTTTTCACATACCTGCACCTCGCACCGCTACCGGAACTCACCCAGGCGCTGCTCGATGCGGGAACAAATTCGGTGGCCTACGAAACCATTCGAGAGGATAACGGCGCTCTCCCGCTGCTCACACCGATGAGCGAAGTCGCGGGCCGGATGTCGGTTCAAATTGGCGCGCAGTATCTCGAAGCGCCGAATGGCGGCCGGGGCATTTTGCTGGGCGGCGTTCCGGGGACCGCACCCGCCAATGTCGTGATTCTCGGCGGGGGCATCGTCGGTCATAATGCGGCAAAGATTGCCTGCGGTCTCGGCGCGCACGTCACAATCATCGATCGGAACCTGAACCGCCTCCGGGAACTGGACGACATCTACAACGGCGGGGTAGTGACATTGGCCTCGAATGTTCACACGATCCGGGAATCGCTGAAGTTGGCCGATCTGGTGATCGGCGCGGTGTTAATTCCCGGCGCGTCCGCTCCGAAGCTGGTTCGGCGCGAGATGATCAAGTTGATGAAGCCGGGAAGCGTGATGGTCGATGTCGCCATCGATCAGGGCGGATGCTTTGAAACATCGCGCGCGACTACTCACACCGATCCCATTTATTACGTCGATTCGGTCCTGCATTACTGCGTGTCGAACATGCCGGCCGCGGTTCCTCACACTTCGACATTTGCCCTCAACAACGCCACGTTGCCCTACTTGCTGACCTTGGCGAATAAAGGTCTGGAAACCGCTGCCCGCGGCAGCCGGGCAATCGCGGAAGGCGTGAACACTTACCAGGGCAAGTGTGTATATCAAGCGGTGGCCGAATCCCAGGGCCGCCCATACACGCCACTTGCCGGGTTGCTTTAGCCGGATCAGGCAGCCTGAGGAAGTTGGACGCCAGGCAGGTTGAGCGCCTCTCGCAGCGAATTCTTGATGCGGAGGAGCCGGACGCGAACGGAAACCGGCGAGATGCCGAGAGCCGGGGCAAGTTCGTTGCTCGACCAGCCTTCCATATAGTGCCGCACCAGGAGCGTGCGATCCTCAGCGTTGCAGTGAGCGAGCATTTCGGCCAGAATGGTCGAGTCAGTTGAGGCGGCGATGATCGCGCAGTCGTCCGTCAGCTCCTCGACACTCTTACGGCGGCGGTAGTCGACGCGAAGCAAGTTCTTAGCGATGCTGTTGACCCAGACGCCAACCGCAGCCGGATTCTTGAGCTGCGCACGGCATTCCCACCCTCGGCTCCAGGCGGCTTGGGCGATCTCTTCGGCCAGTTCGTGTTGCACTCCGCTCGACTGTAAGAATCGTACAGTCCGGGAAAAGCCTAGCCGGTAGGCTGTGGCGAATTGATCTTGGGTGAAGTTGATGGTGGCGGTTTCCATGCTTTCTGTTAAGCACGCTATGTACCAAACTAAGTCTCCCTTTATTATCTATCGTTTACAGATTTACCCAGGGGGAACATGCCCATTAATCAGACACCCTCATCGCGAAGATTTTCCAGACGGGTGGTCAACTGTTCGCTGGCTGTGCGAATATTGGACGCAAAGCGAAGCGCGTCGCCGTCAGCGGTTTCGGCAATGATCTCCGCGTAGCCCTGAATGGCGTTTAACGGCGATCTGAGGTCATGAAGGCGTTTAACGAGGCGAGTCCGGCGCTCAGTGGCCATTCCAATCCGCAGCCGAAGTTCTTCCTCGTCGAGCGGGGAAAATACGATATCGTCAGGGTAAATCGTTGGGCCTACCCGGATTTCGACCCATTGACCGCATATGGTCAGGGTGGCTTCGGCGCTCTCTTCCGCAATGTGCCAGCCCCAGGACAGGATGGTTTCGCGAATGGCGTCCGGGACGCCGGCCGCGGAGACCTTCATTTTTCCACCGCAGCCATGACAGCGAGGAGTTTAGGGAAATCGATCGGCTTCGTCTCGAAGGCGACACAGCCGGCTTCGAGTGCCCGGTCCCGCTCGGCCGGCAGAGCATGGGCGGTTAGGGCAATGACCGGGATGTTTCGGGTGGCCGGATCGGCCTTCAGGCGACGGGTGGCTTCCCAGCCATCGAGTACGGGCAGACTCATATCCATTAGAACCAGCGCGGGCTTATGTTGTTGCGTCATTTGAATCGCCTGTTCGCCATCGAGCGCGATGAGAACCTCGAAACCCTTCCGCTGGAGGCGGCGGAAGAGCATGTCGCGATTCATTTCGTTGTCTTCGACAAGGAGGACGGTGATCATTTTGGAACCTCAAACGTGGCGAGGACCTGGGCGATCAGGTCGTTCTCGCGAAGCGAGCTTTTACTAACAATGGCGGCGGCCTGTTGACTGAGCCGCTGGCGCTGCGCGGGATCGAGGTCCATGGCGGTGACGACGAGAACCGGAGTGTGCTTGCCTTCGGTGGTGGCCCGGAAGCGGGAGAGAAACTCGAAGCCGTCGACGTTCGGCATCATGAGATCGAGAACGACGACACCCGGTCTAAGGGTGGCGCATTTTTCGAGGGCCTCGGCGCCATCGACGGCTTCGTGAATCGCCCAGCCGAGGTTGTTCAACTGGCGTTTCAAGAGGCCGCGGGCGTCGGGGCTATCGTCGACGATGAGGGCGGAGTGGGCGCGTCCGGCGGCGGCATGGCGCAGAATCGCGCCCGCGAGGCGATCGACATCGACTGGTTTTGTAAAGACCTCATCGGCGAGGAAGCCGCGCGGGTCGCCGCGATTGTCGAGGATGCTGAGCAGAATGACGGGAATGCGGGCGAGTTGGGGGTCCGCTTTCAGGCGGCGTAGGATTTCCCAGCCGTCCGCGCCTTCCATAACGACGTCGAGGGTGATAACACGCGGATTGAGGACGCGGGCCATGCGCATCCCTTCTTCGCCATTTCTGGCCACGGCGACATCAATGGGATGCTTTTCAAAGAGGCGGCGGACGAGGCCGTGGATAGCCGCGTCGTCGTCAATCACCAGGACGGTGTGCCTGTCCGACGGGCGGAGCGGCGGAGCGGCGTGGAGGGCGCCGGCGGAAAACTCTTCGGGGAGAGAAAGAGTAAACGTGGACCCCAGGCCGGGCTCCGATTGGACGAGCGTATCTCCGCCGAGCATTCGGGTGAGGCGTTGCGTTATGGCGAGGCCGAGACCGGTTCCTTGTCCTTTACCGCGAATGGGAGTGGATTCAAGCTGATGAAAGGGCTCAAAGAGGCGGGTCAATTCTCCAGCGCTGATGCCAGGACCGTTGTCGATCACGTCGAACCGCAGGAATTGCCGATTCCCGTCGACAACGCGTTCGGCGCGAAGGGTAATTTTGCCGTTCTGGGTGAATTTAGCGGCGTTCGAGAGCAGATTCAAGAGGCACTGCCGAAGCTTAACGACGTCGGAGAACATTTTTCCGACGCCAGGGGCGAGCACGATCTCGATGGCATTGCCGTTTTTGGCGGCGGTGGGCCGAACGAGCTCGACGACTTCATCGAGGAGTTCGGGAACGTTGAAAGGAGTGGCGTGGACTTCGACTTTGCCGGCCTCGATCTTCGACATTTCGAGAATGGAGTTGATGAGTTCCAGGAGATGTTTTCCCGCCGACTCGATCTTTTGGAGGTCCTGGAAATCGGTAGTGCGATTATCGGCTTCGGCCTCCTCCTGCAGCATCTGGCTGTAGCCGATGACGGCATTGAGCGGTGTCCGGAGCTCATGCGACATAGAGGCCAGAAAGGCGCTTTTGACCTCACTGGCGCGTTCGGCGGCGCGGCGGCGCGCGGCGACATGACGGTTTTCGACGGCGAAGAGAATAAAGAGGCCAACGCAGCAGAAGACGGCGAGTGAGGCGGCGCTTCTCATGCTCGAGAGCGTCTCCTGGGCCAGGCGCTCGCCTTCTTCCAGGGTGGCGAGTTCGACTTCACCGATGACCTCATGGAGATCGCTGTCGGTTTGGAGCTGGCGGCCTTTCTCGACGACTTCGATAGCGAAATCCCAGTCGCCGAGCCAACCGGCCTGGGCGGCGGAAGTGAGTTCCGCGAGTTTGCGATTGGCGAGTTTTTCGACTTCGGCAAAGCGGGATCCGATAGGACGGTGACTTTGACCCATTTCGCGGAGTTGGGCCAACTGGCCTTCGGTACTCTCCATCGCGCGAGCGTAGGGGGCCAGGAAATGGGCTTCGCCGGTGAGCAGGAAGGCACGGGTGCCCGATTCGGCTCCCGAGAGGGTCAATTGGAACTGGCGAACGAGGCTGACGGCGCGGCGATTTTGACGCGCGAGCAGGTCGGCTTGAATGCCTTTTTGCCAGTTGAGGAAGACGGCGCCGACGCCGAGCAGAAGCGCGAGAGCGCCGATGACGATGTAGAACATTTCGTCAAGCGAACGAAGGCGCGAGGACCAGGTACGCATGGGTTGATTATGGCGCGGATGGCAGTCGGACCGCATGGGAACTCCTTATCCGGGACGGCGCAGCGAGCCTGTTTGTTACGCTGAGGCATGCTTTCGTTGTTGGCTGTTGACGACGATCCGTTGAGCCTGGACCTGGTGCGGGACGCACTGGGATCGATGGACTTACGGATTCTGACGGCGTTGAACGGCGCCGAAGCGCGGCGCGTTTTCGCGACGGCGCGGCCGCAGATCGTGATTTTGGACCTGATGCTGCCGGACGTCAACGGGCTGAAACTGCTGAGCGAAATCATGCAGATGGCGCCGGGAACCGATGTGATTCTATTGACTGGACATTACACGCCGGAATCGGCGGTGGAGGCGATCCGGGACGGAGCTTGCGACTACCTGACGAAGCCGGTGAAAATCGCGGCGCTGCGGGCGCGCGTCCGGGAACTTGTCGACGACGCGCAGCGCCGGCTGGAGGCGGCCCGGCTGGAGGGCGAACTACTGGAGGCCAACCGGTTCCAGGGGATGGTGGGGCGGAGTCCGCAGATGCTGGAACTCTTTGCCATGATCCGGCGCGTGGCGCCGCACTTCCGGGTGGCTTTGGTGCGGGGGGCGACGGGCACCGGCAAGGAATTGGCCGCTCACGCGCTGCACGCGCTGAGTCCAGTGGCGGCGGGACCGTTCGTGATTGCGAATTGCTCCGCGATTACGGAGACGCTGTTTGAGAGCGAGATGTTTGGACATTTGAAAGGCTCCTTTACGGGGGCTACGAACGATAAGAAGGGGCTGTTCGAGGCGGCGCATGGCGGCACGCTATTCCTCGATGAGCTGGGCGACTTGCCGTTCGGGATGCAGAGTAAGCTGCTGCGGGCGATCCAACAGCAGGAAATTAAGCCAGTGGGCGGGACGGCGACCAAGAAGATCAGCGTCCGCGTGGTGGCGGCGACGAACCGGCCTCTGCAAGAGATGATGAGCGCGGGCACCTTTCGCGAGGACCTGTATTACCGGTTGAGCATGGTGGAAATCCGCATACCGGGGCTCTCCGAGCGCATGGAGGATTTTCCGTTCCTGGTGCGGCATTTTGTGGCGCAGTTTGCCGAAGAGTACGGGAAGGAACTCTCCGGCGTGACGCCGCGGGCGCAGGCACTGCTGGCGCGGCATGGCTGGCCGGGGAATGTGCGCGAACTGGAGAACGTCATCGGATCGGCGTGCATGATGGCCGAAGATGAGTTAGTGGACGCCCGCGACCTGCCGCCGGTGTTTCAGCGAACGGTGGGCCCGGTTTTGGTGACTCCGCCGCCGGAGACGCCGGGCCTGGAGTTGCTGAGTCTCGAGTTGCTTAACCAGCGACATGCGCGCGCCGTGCTGGAACATTTCAGCGGCAACAAAAGTAAAGCCGCCGAGGTGCTGGGCGTGACCCGATCGACCCTTTACCGGCTACTGGGTGAGGGGTAACAGGCGGCAGCGAGGTTGCGGTGTTTCGAGAAACTCGCACTGGAACTCCTGGCGGTAGGCCAATTCCGGCAGTTTTTTCGCCAGGAGGAGGAGTTCGTCTCCGATGGTGTCGCAGTTGATGTCCGGGGCAAAGAACTTCGTTGTTTCCGGGTTGGTCCACATTTCGTGGAAGAAGCCGGAGTTGCCTTTCGGGGTACCGGCGATGATGAGCCGGGCCTGCGGGTTCAGCAGGGGGCGGCCTTTGATTTCAGCGGCGTCATCTATGAGGATGAGTGTGGCGGTATTTGTCAGTTCGCCGGTGATGTTTGCCGGTTGAAAGCCTCCGATAGCGGCGAGTTCATTCACCTTGTTCATGAGGGCGCCATTGGGGCTAAGGCAGGCGATTTCGAGCGCTGGGTCCTGCTTGCTTTCGTAGAGCGCGCGAAGGGCCAAGGCGGTTGTCTTGCCGCTGTAGCGGGCGGCGTTCAGAATCGTCTGTTGACTGGCGGACGTCAGGATTTCGACCTGGTGGACATCCAGCGCGAGATCGAAAGTCTCTTCGGCCCAGGCGATGGCGTTTTCGGGTTCCGGCTGGGTTAGCTCGGGTTCGATTATGTTTGTTTTCAATGCGTTCCGGGATGCTCCGCGGGAGGAGAAAAACCGGTCATCCCGGATAATGTCGCGTTCGATGCGCGAGAGTTCGAGGTTGCAGCGGCGGATCCGGAGGTCGAAGCGATCCAGCGTGCCGGATTGGGCATTGGCCCGGATTTCGGTTTCGGCGACGACGGAGGTTTCGGCTTCGTCACAGGTTACGGCGGCGTCATCGTAGGCGCGGGCGAGGACCTGCCGGCGGACTTCGCGGAGACGGTTGATTTCCCAGCGGTAAGCGACGATGTCGTCGACTTTGTCGATGAGGTATTGGTTGGCGAAATTCCAGACGGACTGGTACTGCGAACGAAGAGCGGCGTATTGCGGTTCGCCGATAGTGGAAAGAAGGCTGGGCTCGGTGGAGTAAAGGCCGTGAGTACGGGGCGCGGTTTTCTGGCGCTCCTTTCCCTGCGGCGACGTCGGGCCGCGGGACTTTGCTCCGTTGATACGAGATTGCTCGGAGCGGGTGAATTTCGGAGTTGCTGTGGGCATGCACTGACCTCTACTACGATGAGTAGCATGGCCGATAGGCGACCGGTACTATTTTAGAGTTCGTACCGGGTGGATGATGTTATTGATTTGGTTGGGGTTGTTGTGAAAAACATTTATTTCAATCCCTTGTGACCGGGTTTGGGGAGGCAAGCTAAAACCGCTTCTTTTCGCGCCATTTTCCGATTTGGCGGAACGCGTTGTTCTCCCAGACGTAGTAGGTGAGGAATTGTTCGGCCGGGTCGGTGGCCTGGGTGCGAACGAGGATGAAGCGGCTGTTGGCGCGATACTCCGCAAATCGGCCTTGCACCATCCCTTCGGAAATAAAAGGTCGCCGAGACTGTCGCAGCGGAAGGCGTCGCGAGACGACTGGAAACGATTACGAATGGCCTCCCGAGAGCCTCGTTCCTGCTGATCGCGCTCGGCTAGACCTAGCTAGAGGCAGTGCGATATTGGATTCTGCTTTCGTTGGTTGTGTGCGGCTGCGGCCCCAGCTTGGCGTATCGTCCCGGAAACGCATGTCGGTGGATGAGATGGAAGCCAGCGCGAGTCTGGTGTTTGTAGAAGACTGACCCCAGCGATGTAGACCACGGCTGTCCGGCGGACCGGCCACCGCCGGCGGCCATCGTCACGGTCGCGGGGGATGTTCCGTTGCCGGGCGAATGGCCGCGTTGAAGCTAATTCCCGAGAACCTGGACGCGAGTGATGAAGTACTCGGTCTCGCCGAAGCATTTTGTAGGGACGCCGACGTGCTGTTCATAGGAAAGCGCCACTCGCTGGCCGGCGGCCTTGATTAACTGTTGGGCAATGGCTTCGTCGCGGACGGAGAACGTAAAGATCTGCGGCGGAATTCCGGGCTGGGTGGGCATCGTGATCTCGCCTTCCCAGGTCTTGCAGACCCATCCCTTATTCGAGATTTTCTGGAGGAGGCCGGCGCGCTCGCCGCTGGAGTAACTGTAGTTGAGCGTTAGCCACACCCAGGCAGCGAACCCGATGGCGGGTACGAGGATAAGCCCCAAGACGGCGTAGATGGCCCAACGGGCACGTGATGCCATGACTTTGCCATGGTCCCACAAATTCGATTTCATTGGCGGTTGGCACTGTCTTTTTCTATGCGGTAAGATTTGGAATTCATGCTGTTACCGACATCGTATGGCGCCGCGCTACTGACCCTGGCCCTGGCAGCACTCTTTTGGAGTACGTGGGCGAACTTGCAACGGGCGGACAGGAAATGGCGGTTTGAGCTATTTGCTTTCGATTTTGCTCTGGGCGGAATAGTTTGCGCGCTCCTGTTGGCTTTGACAGTGGGCAACGCGGGGAGCACCAATAACTTCACGTTCGATGAGACCCTAACGGTCGCGAGCAAGCGCAACATGGCGACGGCGTTCGCCGGCGGCGCCATCTATTGCATTGGGAACATGATGGTTTTCGCGGCAATCGTATTGGCGGGGATGAGTACCGCGCTGCCGGTGGCCGCGGGGATGGGACTCCTGCTGGTTACCCTGCTGAGCGGAAACCCGGACAACGCGGCGCTGCACTACGGAGGCGCGGGAACGCTGTTGGCGGCGCTGGCGGCGGCGGCAATGGCGCAGAAGACCGCGGCGGCGGAGACACCCGCGAAGACGGGTATGCATCCGGGCTGGAAGGGATTCATACTGGCCTGCGTGGGGGGCGCGATCATAGGGATCGCACTGCCGCTGGTGGAATCCTCGCGGGGCGGCGAAATTGGCGTCGGCGCTTATGGCGCCTCGGTCTTTATGGCGTTCGGATTGTTAGCCATGACGCCGCTGGTGAACGTGTATTTTCTGAATCTGCCCGTTCAGGGAGAGGCCCTGCCGTTGAAGGCCTTCCTGAAAGGAACCAAGAAGCAACACTTGATGGGATTTCTTGGCGGTGCGTTATGGGCAGGGGGAACGGTAGCGTTTTTCGTCTCCGCCGGCGGGGCATTTCCGGGAGCGCCGAAGTTTTTGGCGATGGAAGCGGCGGTACAGGGCGGAGCCGTGGCGGGCGCCATTTGCGGGCTTACGCTATGGGGTGAACAGGCGGGAGCGCCGAAGGCAAAACTCATGTTAATGGGAGCGATGGCGCTGCTGGCCGGCGGGGCCGCGATGGTGTTCGCGGGCGGATGATTCCATAGGCACTGCAGGGGCCCTACTCTCCAGTGATACAATTCAGTCACACCCTTCCATTCAGAGAGGGGATTTCTATGCCCGGAAAGGGCGTGAGGAAGCACATGGATAAACTGGCGCAAAACATTCAAGAGGCATTTCTAAATAATGCGCGCAAGGACAAGATTTTCCTCACCATCTATCTGATGAGCGGCGTGAAGCTGTCGGGACGAATCAAGAGTTTCGATAAGTACTCGGTGATTCTGGAATCGAATAACCAGGAACAGCTGATTTTTAAGCACGCAATTTCGACGGTGGTGGTGTCGAGACCGACGCATGGACATGGCGCAGGTCATCCCGGAGCCGTTCATGGAATTCCTGGACCGGCTCCGCTACCGGGACAGGGCCAGTCGATGGCTCCCGGCGGGGACAACAGCGAAGGGTAATTGAGGCAGAGCAAGCATATAACGGTCGCCACAGGGTCGGGCCCGGAGCGCGCGCTTCTGGTGGGGGTAGACTGGCGACGACGGGAAGGCGCCGCGTTGCCGGCGGAGGAGTCGCTGTCGGAATTGGAGACCTTAGCGCGGAGCGCGGGAGCCGACGTCATCGACCGCCAGATGCAGACGCGTGAGCGCGCCGATTCGGCGTACCTGATCGGACCGGGCAAAGTGGACGAGATCGCGGCGCTGGTGCTGGGTTATGAGATCGACGTCGTTATCTTCGACCATGAACTGTCGCCGACGCAGTTGCGCAATCTGGAAAAGAAGTTTGAAGTGCGCGTAGTGGATAGGACGCAACTGATCCTGGATATATTCGCGAGCCGGGCACGGACGCGGGAGGGCCAGCTTCAAGTGGAACTGGCGCAGTTGCAGTACGCCTTGCCGAGGCTGGCGGGCAAAGGCACGTCGCTATCGGGACAGGGCGGCGGAATTGGAACAAGAGGGCCGGGAGAGACGAAGCTGGAGACGGACCGGCGGCGGATCCGGGCGCGGCTGGCGCAGTTGGAAAGGTCGATTGAAGCGGTTCGAGGGACGCGGGGGACGCAGCGGCGACAGAGACAGTCCGTCCCGTTGCAGACGGTGGCGCTTGTCGGATATACGAACGCCGGAAAGTCGACGCTGTTTAACCGACTGACCGGGGCCGGGGTGGTGGCGGACGCGCGGATGTTTGCGACCTTGGATCCGACGGTGCGGATGGTGACGCTGCCATCGAAGAAGAAGATTCTGCTGAGCGACACGGTGGGATTTATACGGAATCTGCCGACGACTCTGGTGAAGGCGTTCCGCGCGACGCTGGAGGAAGTGACGGAGGCGGCGCTGCTGGTCCATGTAGTGGACGGCGCCGGCGAGGACGCCGACGGGGCGATGGCGCATGTGGAGTTCGTCTTGAATGAGATTGGGGCGAACGAAACGGCGCGGCTGGTGGTTTGGAACAAGTCGGATGCACCGGGTTATGGGATGATCCCGGAGGGAGCGGTGGGGGTGAGCGCGGCGGCGGGTATCGGGCTGGATGCGCTGCTGACTCGACTGGACGCGGCGTTGCCGGGACAGGCGTTGGTACAGATGCGATTGCGCATCGCGGCGAGCGACGGGGCGGCGATGCATCGGGTCCATGAAGAGGCGCGGATTCTGTCCAAGCGGGCTGTCGACGAGTATTACGAGCTCGAAGTTGAGATGACGGATACGGCGGCAAAAGGACTGGCGCAATATAGACACTTGCGTTGCGACACAGTCTAGTCGATTCTAGGGGAGTGGTATAGGGATGAACCTTCCCAATCTTCTCACCCTACTTCGCATCTTCTTCGTGCCGCTATTGGTGGTGGCATTGGTGCAGGACGATTTTGGCCTGCGGGTGGCGAATTGGCCGATTGCGAATGAGTTCCTGGCGTTGGGGATTTTTCTGGCGGCGGCGACGACGGATTTGCTGGACGGATATTTGGCGCGGCGTTGGAAACAGGTGACGACTGTAGGGACGCTGCTGGATCCGATCGCTGACAAGATGTTAATTTCCGCGGCACTGATTTCCCTGGTCCAGGTGCGCGTTGTACCGGGTTGGATTGCCATTCTGATTATTGGGCGGGAGTTCGCGGTGACCGGATTGCGGGGCATTGCGGCGGCAGAGGGGTATACGATTCAGGCAAGCGATCTGGGGAAGACGAAGATGGTCTTTCAAGTGATTGCGATATCGCTGATGCTGGTGTCGATTCGCCATAAGGAATGGTCCGGGTGGGCGATGTTGTGGATGTACGGGGTGGTGGTTTTCGGGATCGCATCGGCGTTCCAGTATTTTTTCAAGTTCTGGAACGGGGTGGACGAGCGGACGAAACTGCGGCGGCGACGGGAATTGCTGATGATGGAGAAGAGGCGGAAGCGGGCGGCTTTAATGGCTGAGAAAATCGGTGCGCCCGCCGTCAACCGTTAGGATCTGGCCGGTGATGAAGCGCGCCTGATCGGAGATAAGGAAGGCGACGGCGTCGGCGATATCTTCAGGAGCGCCGACGCGGCCGAGAACAGCCTTAGACGCCATGGATTTGATAACTTCGTCGCGGTTGGCGGCGTCCACCATATCAGTGAGGATGAAACCGGGGGCGACGGCGTTGACGCGGATTCCGTCCGGGCCGAGTTCAAGAGCGAAGCGGCGGGTAAGGGATTCGACGGCGGCTTTCGTGGGTGCGTACCAAGTGGTTCCGGGAGCGGCGGTGCCGTGAGCGGCGATCGAACTGATGTTGACAATGCGCCCGTCGCGGTTCTTCCGCATGTTGGCGGCGGCGGCGCGGGTGCAGTGGATGACGCCATCGACGTTGGTTTTGAGCATGGCGGACATGGCGGCGGAGTCGTATGAGTCGATGTTGCCGCGGTGGAGGATACCGGCGTTATTGACGAGGACGTTGATGGGACCGAGGCGGTTTGCGGCTTGTTCGAAGAGCTGTTTTACCTGCTCTGGGTCGCCGGTGTCCGCCTGGATGGCGCAGGCGCGACCGCCGGCGTTGAGAATCGTCTCGACGACGGCTTGGGCGGCATCCTTATTGCTGAGGAAGTTGACGACGACGGCGATGCCGTCAAAGGCGAGGCGGAGAGCGATGGCGCGGCCGATGCCGCGAGAGGCTCCGGTGATAAGCGCGATCATTTTGAGACCGCGGGCTCAATGATGGCGGACATGGACCCGGCGCAGGTTTTGATGCGGGGGTCGCGGCCGAAGCCGTGGATCTGGTCTTTGGCGAAATGAGCCTGGGGCTGTTCGCAGGTGATGAGGATGGTGCGGCCGGTGGTATCGACTTCGACGGCGTGGCGGAATGCCTGGGCGGGAGCGATAAAAAAGAGGCGTCCGAGCATCTCGACGACGTAGGCGTCGGTGTGGAGGTCGTCATTGAGGAGGACGACGTTGAAGAGCGGTTCGTGGGATAGGTCGATGTCTTCGAGCGTTTGTTCGAGGGTTTGGGCCATCGAGATTAATGGTAGCAACTTGAGAGGGGGGAGTTGCATCTATAGGAGTGGTACAGTAGGTTTGAACACTGTGGGGGCGAAACGGCTTCGACGGGTTCGAGTCATTGTATGGAGGCGTGCCGGGTTCCGAGCTCCCGTAAAACGATCGGAAAACAATAACTGCCAACAACACGCAGTTTGCATACGCTGCTTAATTAAATAAGTAGCCGCCGCGGTTCTTAGGCTCGCATGGGGATCGTACGGCGTCATATGGCGGGATTGGCCCTGGCTTCTGTCCGGAGCGAAAGGCTGAACACAATCGGGCTGGACCGTGGACGTTTTGCTGATTCTTCAGTACACGGTTGAGAAAAACGGATCAGATACGCACGTAGTCATCATACAGTGGGCGTTCTCGGACGCGGGTTCGACTCCCGCCGCCTCCACCAAAAAATTTGTAGAATCCCTTACACAGTTTCGCTGAATCAAACCGGTGATGGTTTCAGCACCTGGGCCGGGTATAGCTAAGGTGTTATTCACAGCCTTGATCGTTGGCCGGGCGCCGGCCGCGGAGGCCTGAAGTTTTCAGGCCACGAGCGAAAGCTCTCGGGCCACCTACAGGGGGTGGCCGCTGATCCTCGGGGGACCCCGCGACTACGTACCAAAATAGCGCGGGGCTACTTTAGCAGCGAGGCGCGGATGGCGGCGATGAATTCCTTTTCGGCGTCGAGGGCCTCCCGGCAGGTCGCGCAAATGTCGAAGTGGCGGGAAAGTTCTATCATACGTTCCGCCGACAGACGACCCAGGGCGAATTGCTCGAGCATGTCCTCAACCGGATGCTCGTTTTCCACGTGTAAAATGTAGTGGGCGTTCGGCAGAAATATTCTCACTAGGATTAGTCCTAGGCCGAGGTGATGGCGGGCGAGGGCTAAATGCGCGTAGGATGATGTGATACCAATGACCCTGGACGAAAGCGACCTGACCGAGTTGTACGCGGAACTGCGGAAGATTGCCGGTTTTCAAATGCGGCGGGCAGCGCAGCATCCGACGCTTCATCCGACGATGCTGGTCCACGAGGCGTGGGTACGGCTAAATGGGGCAAAGTATCGCTCGAAGACGCACTACCTATCGTTGGCGAGCCGCGTGATGCGGAATGTGGTGGTGGATTACATCCGGCGGAAAACGGCAGACCGCCGGGGCGGGGCCTGGCAAAAGGTAACGTTGGAAATGCATGGAGCGACGGCGGTGGACCGGTCGGCGATGCAGTTCCGTCTGGACCAGATTCTGGATGTGGACCGGGCGCTGGAGATGCTGGCGGAAAAGGATGAGCGGAAGGCGAAAGTCGTCGAGATGCGATTCTTCGGGGGGATGGAGTTTGAGGAGATAGCCGAGATATTGGATGTTTCCACGGTGACGGTCAAGCGGGATTGGGCATTTGCGCGGGCGTGGCTGGGAAGGGCCTTGAGTGATACGAGGGTGGAGGTTTCGACGAGGTAAGGTTTAATGCATGATGCGGGATTCGAACGGCTGGAAGAACTGTTCCATTCGGCGCTCGCGCTTCCGGTAGAGGAGCGGGCGGCATTCCTGCGTGAGCACTGCGCCACCGATCTGGCGTTGCGGCGAGAAGTGGAAGAGATGTTGCGCGCCGACGCCGGCCTGCTGGACGTGCCCGTCCTGGAGCGGATCGGCGGAGAAGACCTGCACGGGAAAATGGCGGGGCGATGGAGGCTTGGGCGCCGGATTGGCGAGGGCGGGCTGGGGGTAGTTTACGAGGCGTTCGAGGGCGGAAAGCGCGGGGCCGTCAAGTTTTTGCGGCCCGGTCTGGACGCCGGATCGTTTCGCCGTCGTTTTTTGAAGGAGCAGCGGATATTGGGGGCGTTGAACCACCCGCATGTTGCCCACCTGCTCGATGGTGGCGTCGATGACAACGGGCGGGCGTATCTGGTGATGGAGTTCGTGGATGGTCAGCGGCTGGACAATTATTTGAGGGAGACCAGACCCGGGGGAACCGCACGGCTGACTTTGTTGACGCAGGTCTGCCGGGCGGTGCAGTACTTGCACACTGCTTTGGTGGCGCATGGGGATTTGAAGCCGTCGAATATTTTCGTCTCAAACGGCGGACAAGTGAAGTTGTTGGATTTTGGCGCGGCGCGGTTGTTGCACTCCGAGGAGACAACGTTGACGCGTGCGTTTTTGACTCCTCATTATGCAAGTCCGGAACAGAAGCAGGGGGAGGGGCCGTCGGTGAGCTCCGACGTTTATGCTTTGGGAGTGATTCTGGGAGAAGCGTTCCCGGGAGGGGATGCGGACCTGATGGCGATTCGGGACTACTGCTGCCGGACGGAGCCGGGGGAGCGATACCGGAGCGTTTTGGAACTGGAGCAGGACCTGCAACGATATGCGGAGGGGAAGCCGGTAAAGGCGCGGCGGCAAGACCGGATCTATCGGGCAGCAAAGTATTTGAGGCGGCATGTGGGCGGCGTAGGGATCACCGCGGCGGTGCTGGCGGCGGCGGCGACGGGCGGGTTCTTCGCTTGGCGGGAGATGCGGGCGGATCAGGAGCGATTGGGGAAGATGCGATCCGTTGTCAGGACGGTTTTGGACAATTCTTCGTCGCAGGTGGTGAGCAGAAGTGAAGATCGCCGGGCGATGCGCGATATGACGGAGACCGCAATCAAGGAGTTGGAGGCATCGGGAAAAGCGGGAATGGAGTTGGAGTTGGCGGCGGGATGGCGGCGGGTGGGGGCGGCAAGATTGGAAGAGGGAGATACCGGCAAAGGGGTTGAAGCGTTGCGCCGGTCATACGAACTGGCGGAAGGCGTTTGGACAGCCAAGCGGGACCTGCAAGCGTACGAGAGCAAGGCGCTAACTTTACCGTTGTGGGCATTGGCAGTGCAGGCGCGGAGGGACGAAGGGCAGTCGCTGGACATCGCCAAACGCGCGGTTGAAATGCATGGGGAGTACAAGAAATTATTTGGAAAACCGCTGCCGCCGCAGAATGCTTATTACCGGTTCGCGTTACAGGCGGGCCCGGCATGGGCGCGCCGGGGCGAGGTGGATCTTGGCCGAACATTGCTGGAAGACTCACTGGGTGCGGCCCGGCGGGCGAGGTCGAGCGAGTATACGGCGAAGGCGCTGATCGAGTTGGCGGCTTTAGAAACCGGGCCGCGGAAAGCCGCGTACTGCGCGGAAGCCGGACAGGCGGCGCCGACGGCCACCCGCCTGAACGATGTCTGCGGCGGCGTGGTTCCACCACCAATCCAGGGGAACGCGGAGATTGCGGCGCTGCGAGTGGAGATACAGACCGCGACGGCGGAAATGCGGCGGGATCCGGACCGGTTTCAGCGGCTGCGCGGGGTAGCGGTTAAGCACTCGCAGTTGGCGCGGCTTCTGCATAAAGCTGGGCGCGACCCAGAGGCGCGGGCGGAACTGGAAGCAGCCAGGCGGTATTTGACAGCGCTGTTAAAAAAGAATCCGGATAACGAGCCGGTTCAGGCCCAAGCCAATCGGGTGGATCGAGCTCTCACGGAACTGTCAAAATAGAAGGGTGGCGGATCAACTCTACTATTCTTGTTGGCTGCGGAATTACTCCGCGATGACGATGTTACGGCAGTATGGAAAACTGCTGGACCTGTTTCCCTTTTCACCGGTGAATCCGGCGGACTCGATCCTCCGAGTGCAGGCAGTGTCGACGGCGGAACCGGCGATGGCGGAACGGGCATTCCTGGACCCGGTCGATCCAAAGGCGGTGATAGCGGCGGCCAATGAGTATTCGAATGACGATTGCGCTTACAGTTTCGAGACATGGTGGGGGCTATGGACTTTCGATAAAGACTGGAAGCTGGCGCCCGCGCGGGTCACGCTGCACTGTTTTGGGCCTCGGTTCATCGACTCGCCGATTGGAGATGAGGAGCGGCAGGCAGAGCACTTGCGCGTCGACTTCGGGCTCGACACGTGGTTCCTGCCCCAGGCGGAATTGCCAAACGGGGCCTGGTACGCAAGGTCTAATTTGAAAGGAATCATCAAGTTGGTCCACTCTCTCGACGAGGGTTTACCGGTGGAACGTCGCGCGATTTGGACGGAGACAGGGGGGAATTTTGCGGAGCGTTTGCGGGAGGCGGCGGGGGAATTGTAGGACCGAGGGCGGGTTGGCGAAAGTGTAACTTATTGAAACGGTTACATCTGATACAATTGGGTTTCTCAATTATTTCGATCTATGCCCTGCCTCTTTAGTGGCGCAAGTAGTAAAGCTAATTGCGCGCTAAGGTGATTCCTTAGAGCGGCGTAGGTTGTTTGTGGTGCTAATGGTAGGGGTACCCTCGGTTGACCCCGTACTGGGGTGCCGTTACCATCGAAAGCGTGGTGCTGGAAAACACAATGACGAACGGTACAGCCATTATGGATACTCCTCGCGGAGAAGCCGTGGCGGAGAAGCGCATACGGATAGTAATTGCCGATGACCACCCCATTGTGCGGGACGGTATTCGACGGCTACTCTCTCTGGAGAGCGACATTGATGTCGTTGGGGAAGCCGGCGACGGGCGTGGCGTACTCGACGTTGTCCATGAGACCAACCCGGACGTGCTGTTATTGGATCTTCGGATGCCAAACCTGGACGGTCTGGGGGCATTGGAGACATTGCAGCAAACTAACAAGAGGACCCGCGTCATCATTTTGACGGCGTCGGAAGACAAGAACGAGTTCGTACAAGCGATGAAGCTGGGCTGTTCGGGCATTGTGTTGAAGCAGACGGCGCCCGATTTGATCGTAAAGTCTATCCGTAAAGTGCATTCCGGCGAGATTTGGCTGGATTCGCATACAACCGCGGCGGTGATGCGGCAGTTTGCGACGCCTGGATCGGAAATGGCAGCACAGGGCGGCAAGTCCGGCCGGGAGCGGAGCCCGTTATCGACGCGCGAGCGCGAGATCGTGGCGTTGGTCGCGCAGGGCCACAAGAACAAAGAGATGGCCGAGAAGATGTTTATTTCCGAGCAGACGGTGAAGAACCATTTGCACAACATCTTCGACAAACTTGGCGTCTCGGACCGCTTGGAATTGGCGTTGTACGCGATTCACAAGGGTTTGCATTTACAGGGCTAGCAGCCGGTCCCTGAACCCGCAGCAAGAACCAAACACCGCCGCGCGAAAGCACGGCGGTGTTTCATTTCAACGGTCCCGGCAAGGAAGAAGTCTCGCCCTGCGTCATGGACATTTGAAATCAGATGTCGATCTATTCATTCCACGGCGAAACCGAACGGCCTGTTACGAGGAACTCTGGACCTGCTGATCCTGCGAACTTTGGCCAGGTCACCAACGGCGCGACCTGCGGAGACCTGATCCGGCTGGCGATCGGAGGCGGTTCCATTCCAGTGCTGTTCGGTCTGGCGGGCGGGAGCCATCGGCTTGGCGCGATTGATTAATGCTGTTTGCGCCAAGCGCGATTCCTGGCCGTTGCCTTGGCGGCGTGATTTGTCCCGGCTTGGCGGGCGGCGAGTACCGATCCAAGGGCGGCCCTCCGGCAGGAGTAACTTTTACCGCCGTCAACCGGGAACGGGGTATGAAGGCGTTGGCGGATCTATTGGACGCCGGGCTCAAAGGAACTATTGATCGGGCTCTGGGACAGGCAACAAGGCGTCCCGGGTCGAGGAGATGTGCCGCTGAAACCGGGGACGTGGTTTTCGATTGAGTTGTCGGCCAAAGTGCCGGTGCCGGAGTGGGGTGGAGCAGAGGTTTTCATCGGGATGGAGCAGGAGGCGCATAGGCGCGCGGATGGGAAGATGGAGTGGGTTTTGCGGCGGCAGGAGCGGTTTCATTTGGTGCGGTGAGAGGGTATGATTGGGATGCAAACATGATTTCGGATACGACGCCGGAAATGGAGCAACTGCTATTGGCCATGCGGCGGAAGCAGACGTCAGGACAGCGGATGTCTAATGCGCTGGAGCTATGCGAGCTGGTGAGGTCCCTTGAGATTGGGGTATTGCGGATCAAATCCCCCGGCGTGGACGAAATTGCATTGCGATTCAACCTCGCGGAGAAGCGCCACGGGCTAATTATTGCAAGGCAGATGTTCGGAGTTAGGGTGATGACGGCTTGAACATTCCGCCGAAGCCTGCAGAACAGTTGTTTCGGGCGCTTGAGTCGCTCGATGTCGAGTACGTACTCGTTGGCTCGCTCGCGAGTAGCGCCCACGGAGAACCGCGGGCCACGCAAGACGTGGACATGCTGACCCGCATTGCACTGCCAACGCTAGCGAAACTTCGAGAACGCTTGGGAGAGGACTTTTACTTTGATGTCGAAGCTGCCGCTGAAGCGTTGCGCTTGGGTCGGCCGTTCAATATTATCTCGATGCGAGATGTGACGAAATTTGATTTCTTCCCCGCGGGCGCGGATGCGTTCGCGACAGCGCAGTTGGCCCGGAAGGGACTGGCTCGCGTGGCGTTCCTGTCCGATATCGAAGTTCCCGTGGCGAGCCCGGAGGACGTGGTGCTGGCAAAGTTACGATGGTTTGATCAGGGCGGCCGGACCTCGGAACGGCAGTGGAGCGACATTGTCGGCGTACTGAAAGTTCAGGGTGCGGGCATCGACTGGAGCTATATCGAAGACTGGGCCCCCCGTTTGGGCGTCGCGGATCTGCTACGAAAGCTCCCGCGCTATATTTGACCAATGAGGGCTTGCTTCCTGTGGTTGATACTCGCAGTTTCCATCTGGGCGGCGACGCCGGCGGAGGCCGCGCGCGATTGGCGCCGTGGACATGAAAAGGAAATCCTCGCCGAATACCTGGAGTTCCTGGCGATCCCGAATGTCGCTCGTGACATCGAACGGCCGTTCATCGGAAAGAACGCCGACTGGATCATAACCGCGTTTCGCAAGCGCGGGATTGAAGCCCGGAAACTCACTGTAGCCAACGCGCCCCCAGCCATATTCGCCGAATGGAAAACACCGGGCGCAACGCAGACGCTAATGTTCTACGCGCACTACGACGGCCAGCCGGTGGACACATCGAAATGGACGGTCACCGAGCCATGGACGCCCAAGATCGTCGACGGCCGAATCTATGCCCGGTCAGCCTCCGACGACAAAGCCCCGATTCAGGCACTGCTCGCGGCGATGGACGCCATGAAGGCCGCTGGAATCGCACCGAAATCGAACATCAAGTTCTTCTTCGACGGCGAAGAAGAGATGGGCTCGCCCCATGTTCGCGAGATTTTGGTGAAGAACAAAGACATTCTCGCCGCCGATGTCTGGCTCTTCTGCGATGGGCCGCAGCACGTCAGCCGCCGCGATCAGATCGTCTTTGGCGCCCGCGGCGTTGTCGGATTCGATATCACGGTGTACGGGCCCGACCGGGAACTGCACAGCGGGCACTACGGAAACTGGGCGCCCAACCCGGCGCAGATGCTGGTCACCCTGGCGGCCTCCATGCGCAACGACGACGGGCTGGTATTGATCGAAGGATTCGAGAAAGGGCTGGTACCGCTCTCGGCAAGCGAACGGGCCGCCATCGCGGAGGCGCCGGATGTTTCGGAAGATTGGGCCCGTGAGTTGGCGCTCGGGAGGACGCTCGGCGCCGGTGAGCGGATCGAGTCGCTGGTGAACCGCCCGGTATTGAACCTGCGCGGGCTTTCGAGCGCGGCGGTGGGCCGGGCCGCGCGAAACGTCGTTCCTTCGACGGCGACGGCAAGCTTCGATATCCGGCTGGTGAAAGGTATCGACGCCCAAGCGGCGGTCGAGCGAGCCATCGAACACATCAAGGGCCGCGGCTACCATGTGGTGACGAAAGACCCGGATGCAGCGACGCTACGGCAGTATCCAAAGGTGGCGAAGATCGTTTCCGATGGCGGTTATAACGCGGTCAGGACATCGATGGATCTACCGATCGCAAAGAAAGTGATCGCGGCGGTGGAATCCGCCCGTGGATCGGTCCTGAAGTTGCCGACCATGGGCGGGAGCCTGCCGATGGCCGTGTTTGAAGAAGTCCTGGCACGTCCGCTCATTATCGTCCCCATCGCCAATCACGACAACAATCAGCACTCGCACAACGAGAACATAAGGCTCGTCAACCTCTGGGCGGGTATGGAGACAATGGCCGCGTTGCTGGCCCTGGAATAATCATGCGCTACTTTTTCATCCTGATTTCGGCCACGTTGGGCTTCGGCCAGGTCTTCTTTCAACAGGTGGCGTCGATGGGGACATCCATGCCCGGCGCAGTTCCCGTAACCGGATCGGGGAAGTTGGAGGCGCGGCCAGACGGCTTGTTTGAAAACGGTGTCCGCCTGCTGCCGCGCGCCGGCGCGCGCAGTTGGGCCCCGATAGAAGTGAAGGCCGCGGCCTATGATTCGCGGGGACGGCTGTGGTTCTGTTCACCGCAGGGTCTTGGAGTGCGTGAGGGGGCGGCGTGGAAACTGTATTCCACCGAAGACGGTCTTCCCTGGAATGAATGTACAAGTCTGGCGCCCGCCCCGGACGGGAGCGTTTGGCTCGGGACAACACGCGGCGCGATCCGTTTTGACGGCTCCCGCTTCGAGTACCGCCAGGGGCGGCGTTGGCTGCCCGATGATTCGGTGAAAGCGGTTGTTGTCGACGCTGAAAATACGGCCTGGTTTGACACCGCCGCGGGCGTGGGCAAAATCCGCTCCGTTCCCATGACGCTGGCGGAAAAGGCGAAGTTCTTCGAAGACGAAATCGATCTGCGGCACCGCCGGACGGAGTATCAATATGTCTTGGAAGTGCGTCTCGACAAGCCGGGGGACAAGTCAAAATGGACGCAGCACGATTCCGATAACGACGGCCTCTGGACTTCCATGTATGGGGCCGGAGAATGTTATGCGTACGCCGTGACAAAGGATCCGTCAGCGAAGGCGCGCGCGAAGAAGGCGTATGACGCAATGCGATTCCTGTGGACGGTGACGCAAGGCGGAACGCCGCCCGCGCCAAAGGGATATGTCGCGCGAACCATTTTGCCTGCCGCGGCCGGAGATCCGAACAAGACCGCCTACACGCCGGAGAAGGACCGCGTATTTCAGTCGACCCGCGATAGCCTATGGAAAATCATGAGTCCCCGATGGCCATTAAGCGCGGACGGGAAGTGGTATTGGAAGGCCGACACTTCCTCGGACGAACTCGACGGCCACTACTTCCTGTATGGTCTTTACTTTGACCTCGTGGCCAAGGGTGACGCCGCGGAAGAAGCGCGCGTCAAAGAACACGTGGCCGCGTTGACCGATCACATGATCGAGAACAACTTCCAACTGGTGGATCATGACGGAACGGTCACCCGCTGGGGCGTGTTCAATCCCGAAAAGCTGAACTTCGACGTGAAATGGGCCGACGATCGGCCGCTGAATTCGTTCAGCATCCTCTCCTATTTGAAGACCGCCGAACACATCACGGGGAACCCGAAATATGCCGTGGCCGCGCGGGTGTTGATCGAAAAGCATGGCTACGCGATCAACACGATGATGAATAAACACCATATGGGGCCGGGCGGAGGAAATCAGAGCGATGACGAGATGGCGTTCATGCTCCTGTACAACTTGCTGCGCTACGAAACGGATCCGGGGTTGCGGATGATCTATGGCATCACGCTGCGGCGGCGGTGGGAGACCGAGCGCCCGGAGTTGAATCCGGTTTTCAACTATCTGTCGGCGGCGATGTTGCAGGGAATGAGGTATACGAATTCGCACCGCACCACCCCGTTGGACTTGGACGGAGCGTGGAAGGAAGAGTCGCTGGACACGTTGCGGCGATTTCCGCTGGACCGGCTGAATTGGCGGATGACAAACAGCCACCGCCGCGACGTTCGGCCCGCGGGCGCCGTGCTGCCTATCGACGAGCGCTATGTGAACCACTGGAATCACGATCCGTGGCGGCTCGACCAGGGCGGAGACGGCCGCGAGTTGGCGAGCGGAGCCGCATTCCTCCTGCCCTACTACATGGGCCGCTATCACGGGTTTTTGAGAGACTAGCTGATGCATGCATAAGTTGATCCTGCTGACGGCCGCCACGGTTGTGGCTGCCGCCTATACATTTCAGGCGCCCGTGGCGCTTACGCTCTCGCGGCAAGGGCTGGGAGTGGTATCCGTCGCGACGGCCGATTTCAATCGCGATGGCATCGCCGATGTCGCCGCCGGCAATCTCGGCACGCCTCCGCTTGCCGGCGGACAGGTCTCGACGATCGGGATTCTTCTCGGCAGTCGCGGCGGCTTGCCCGGCGGGCTCAACGAAATTCCCTTGGAGGGCAACGTCACCGAAATCATGGCCGCGGATTTCACCTCCGATGGCAACGCGGATGTACTCGCGCTCACGGTCACCCCATCGGGCGCAAAACTTTGCGTCTATCCGGGAACCGGCTCCGGCGACTTTGCAACGCCGGTCTGTTCCGCGGTCGCCGGTTCGCCGTCGCGCCTGGCCGCCGGAGACTTTGACCGCGACGGGCGCCTGGATATATTGATGCTGCGGACCTTCGATGGAGTAGTGGTCACGATGCGGAATACCGGGGGCGGGGGCTTTGTGGCGGGGGCAGCCACAAACGTCCCGGCGCCGACCGCGGTGGCACTAGCCGATTGGAACGGCGACGGAATTCCGGACGCGGCGGTGGTAAGCCGCACCGGCGCACTCATACTGCTGCTCAGTTCCTCGACGGCGGTCTTTCAATCAAGGCAAACTCTCACCGCCGGCGCGGCCGTTAGTGACATCGTCGCGGTCGATTTGAACCGCGACCGGCGGCCCGACATTTTGATGACCGACCCCCAAGCCGGAACGATTTCTTACGCCCTGGGACGCACGGACACCGCGGCATACCTGGGCCCGCTGACCACTTCCCCCTTCCCGGCGCGGGGATCTGTTCTTCGGACGGCGGATTTAAATGGCGATTCGTTTCCAGAAGTGATTGCCGCGACGGCGGCGGGGATGATGGCGATCTCAAGCAACGAAGACGGGACGCTGAACATTCCGAATCCGCCCGGCGCGCCCCCGGTGGGAGTGGGAACGTTCGCGGCGGGGGATGTCGATGGCGATTCCCGGATCGATCTCATAGCCGGGCCGGCGCTGCTGCTGGGGCAATCGACGGCCACCGTCACAACTTTGGAAGTGACTCCGCTATCAAGCGTCTATGGACAACGGGTACAGATAACGATGAGAATCCAACTGGCGGCGCTGGCGCCGGTGGCCGTGCCATTGGCGGGTGCCACCGTGCAATTGCTCGATGGCACTACCGTTTTGCAGACCCTGCCGGCGGCGGCGGTCGCCACCGGCACGCGGGAGTTGGCCAATGCGCGGATTGAAATGCTGCTTCCTGTGGGGACCAGGGAATTGACGGCACGATTTGCCGGAACTCCCACATATACCGGGTCGGCGGCGGCGGGCGTCCGGGTGACTGTCTCCGCGTCCGCGAGTACCGTCCGCTTTCAGACAGGCCCGGCGGACGTCTCGTACACGCAGGGATTGCGTATAAATGCGTTGGTAACAGGAGCCGTGGCGGTGGCCAACGAGGGGATCGTACGGTTGTCGGTCAACGGCTCGGTGGTGGCGCAGGGTTTGGTGAACGCGGGGGTGAGTCAGGTGCTTATTCCGCCAGGATCGCCTTTGGGGCGAATTCGGGTACGCCTTGCCTATGAAGGGCCTAATTACCTGGCGTCGGCGTCGAACGAAGTGGAGTATGTCGTGAAGGGCGGTGCGGTGGCTGGAGCGTCGGCCGCTTCTTACCGGGCGGTCGTAGCGCCCGATTCGTTGGCGGTACTCGCGGTGCCGGGGCTGACGCGCCAGTCCGGAACCGTGGCGGGTACCCTTCCATGGCCGCTTTCCCTCGGCGGTGTCGAGGTGGAGACCCGTGATACGGCGGGTGGATCGCGAGTTCGCGCGGGCCTGACGTTCACGGGAACCGGACAAGTTAATATACACCTTCCAGCGGCCACGCCAGTGGGAATCAGACGGGTCGTGCTATTTGTGGACGGGGTGGAAGCGGCATCAGGTGACCTCGAAGTTAGGGCTACCGCGCCGGGACTATTTACCGCCGGCGGCTCGGGCGCCGGCGTTGTGGCGGCCTATGCGGCACTCTACGGGGCCGACGGTTCGGTACGCGCACAAAACGTGTTCGACTGTGGGGGTGCAAGATGTGCGGCCGTGCCGCTTGAGTTGGGCGGCGCGGAAGATACACTGGTTCTCACTTTGTTCGGAACCGGTTGGCGGGGCTCGCAATTGATGGTGGCGACCATTGACGGGCGGCCTGCTGAAATTTTATTTTCAGGGGCGCAGCCGGAAACGCCGGGGCTGGACCAAGCGAATATTCTGGTGCCGAGACAACTTTTGGGGAACGGCGAAGTTGACGTCGTAGTAATAGCGGATGGTGTGGCGACGAACGGCGGTCGCATTTCGGTGCGCTGACAGTACTAGTACCATAAAACGTTTCTGCCAGCCGACTTATCCGAAATTTCTCGTCAATATTCCTGGTTATATTCAAATATCTAATCCGCTAACTGATCCAAATCACTGATTTAAGACATGTTAAAAATACCGTTCACACTTTTTTGATATTTATATTTCCTTTATTTTCAACTAATTGGAGTTTTCAACAGCCAAAGTGGTACTGGGCCATAGGGTACCTTGTGGGTGAGGTGGTTCAAAGCCACTGAGATCCGGGGGTTCATATGGATGAGATAATCATCATCATAATTCCTGGACTGTGACCCTATCCGTAACTAAATAAACCTCTTGCGCGCACAGTCGCAAGACACATGTAATCCCACACTTCTGGGTTGCACTAGTTGCCAAGTCTGGTATGATCCTAGGAGTATCCCCCTCAGGGAGTACTCCTAGGACGCCAGAAAACGCGACCAGTCTTACCGGTTCTGTTAAGAGGTAGCATGCGTCTGTCGGGAGTTTGCGCTGGGTTTGTCATCATTGGAACTTGCAGTGGAATCATGCCGGTCCGTGCTGTCGATCCAGACCGCGTGTGGCTTGGAAATTCGTTTGTTGAACCGCGAGTGACGGGGACGGCGGCTTTGCGCGCGGGCGAGTATCGAAAAGCGATACGGCAGTTCATCGAGGGGGCGGAGGCGGCGAAACAGAAGGGCGACCTGGTTTCAGTCGGGCGCTTCCTTGCGAACCAAAGCGGGGCGCATCTGATGTTGGGCGAAAACCGGCGGGCGATCCGGTGCCTCCTGGATGCACGAACCGCGGCGGCGGGCGCCGGGGACCTTTTAACGCTGCAGAGCATTGAATCGAACCTTGCCACCGCCTATATTGCTACCGGCGACTATGAAGCTGCCGGTGCGGCCGCCGGTCGCGGAGCGGAAATTCGGGTGCAAGCTCCGGACCGGGAACGGCATGTTCGAACCCTGATGAGCTTCGGAAGGGCCATGGCAAAGGCCCGTGGCGTGGATGCCGCGGCGCCTATTTGGCGAAATGCACTGGCTGGGGCGGAGGCGGCGAACTCCTTTTCATTGGAGGCAGACATTCTGGAGCTGTGGGGGTACGAACTCTCGGAGCAGGATTCGAGCCGGCTGGACGAGGCGGAGGAAGTGCTGGCGCGGGCCTGGTACAAACGGAAACTGGCCCGCGACGGCCGAATGCCCCTGACCGAAGGAAAACTGGCCCGGCTCTTCCGCAAGCGCGGCAACATCGCCGCGGCGCGAATGTGGATCGATCGCACGCTACGAGCACTGGACAGCGGACGAAAAATACCGCTTTCAGAGTGGATCTTACGCGCCGAAGAAGCCCGCATCGCCAGCGAGGAAGGTCGTTTGCGGGACGGAATGAATGGATTCCGGCGAGCGCGGCGCCTTGTGGAGGAATGGCGGGATAAACTTCCGCCCATGGAGCGCTCCCGCTTGGGAGCCGAAAAGCGGATGGCGCACGAGTTGGTCGAAGGTTATCTCCAAACGGCTGGGCGGCTCTATCGACGGGAGCCCAACCCGGCACTGGCGGCGGAGATGTTCGCGCTCATTCAAAACACACGGGCCTGGAGCATCGGAGCAACCGCGGAGACGAGCGGACAAGTGGGACCGCTTTACACGGAAGCGCGGCGGTTGGAGGCGCGGTGGCTGGCGGGAGAGGAATCCGCCCGCGAATCGCTGCGAGTGCTGCGGACATCGATATTGGAGCAGGAGACGGCCGGGGCGCGCGACAGCCAAAAATCGGGCGGAACCCTGGAGGCTCCGGGTAATGGCGAAGCAGTTCTCACCTACTGGTTGCATGAAGAAGGTTCGTGGCTGTGGGTCTGGACGAAACACGGACTGGTCATGACGGCGCTCGCGGAGCGGGAAACAATCCTCAAAACAGCGGAGCGTTTCCGAAAAGCGATCGAGGCCGGCGACGCGACGGCTGGAGAACTGGGGTTGCGGTTGCGGGCGATGTTGCTCGGTGGACTGGAAAAAGAGTGTCTGCGGGCGCAACGTTGGGACATTGTGGCCGACGATGGTTTGTTCCAGGTTCCGTTTGGCGCCTTACCGGGAAAAAACGGGCGCTATTTGGCCGAAGATATGGAGTTGCGTCTGGTTCCGAACGCCTTGAAGCACCGCTCGGAAAATACGCCGGCGCGCCGCTTCTTCGCCATCGCCGACCCGATATTCAACGCCGCCGATGAGCGCCGGGGAAGATCCTGGCAATGGCGGCGATCCGCATATGCGACATCCGGTTTGCCGCGCCTTCCCGGGACCCGCAAGGAAGCCGAAGCGGCGCAGGCCGTTTGGCGAAAGTCCGGGTATGAGACGACGGTTTATACCGGCGCCGCAAGCGGCGAGGAAGCGGTGCTGGCTCGGCTGACCGAGTGGCAACCGGGGATTGTCCATTTCGCCACTCACACCATTGAGGCCCAGGGCCGTCCGCGGCTCGCGCTTACCCTTCGCGGCGATGGAAGCCCCGGCCTGTTAACGGCGGAAGACATCGCGGCACTGCCTGTTCGGACTGAACTTGTGGTGATGAGCGCGTGCCATTCGGCGGGTTCGGAGCCGGCGCCGGGCGCAGGGCTATTGGGCCTGACCCGCGCTTGGCTAACCGCCGGATCACGGCAGGTGATGTCCACGCTTTGGCCCGTTGGAGACGAGTCGACGGCGTTCTTCTTGGCGTTTTACGAACGATTGGCGGCGGATGGAAATTCTAGACTACCGGTCGCGGCGGCGCTGCGGCAGGCGCAGTTGGCGTGCATTCGCGGCGGTGGCGTAAATGCACGTCCCCGCTATTGGGCCGGGCATGTTTTGTTTGCAAGAAGGTGAGTAATCCCATAAATGTTGACCATTCCTGAAGAGATTGCCCCGAAGGTGAACCCGGAAGCGCCGGAGCCGGACAACGTCGCGTTCAAAGAATGGAGCAGCCTCGTAGAAAGCATCCGCGCCGGTGACCAGGACGCGATGTCGCAACTCTATGCGACATTCGGAAAGGGCGTGCGCTACTACCTTTCACGACAGTTGGGCGCGCAGGAGATTGACGACAAAGTGCACGACACGTTCCTTGTCGTTCTCGGCGCGATCCAGCGTGGCGAACTGCGCGAGCCTGACCGGCTGATGGGTTTTGTTCGGACCGTGGTCCGTCGGCTGGTGGCGACACATATCGACCGTCTGGTGGAAGAACGGCGGGAACGCACCGACCTGGAAGACGGCTTCCTGATGGCCGATGAACGGGTGGACCCGGAGAGGGACGCGCTGCGGCGGCAGAAAGTGGCCATCATGGAGCAAGTTCTTCATGCCATTTCCCGGCGCGACCGGGATATCCTGACGCGTTTCTACCTCTACGAACAGACCCAGGAGCAAATTTGCCGTGAGATGGGGCTCAACGACACCCAGTTCCGGTTGCTGAAATCGAGGGCAAAACAGCGGTTTGCCGAGTTGGGAAAACGAAAGCTTGATAAAACGAATACATTTGATAACAATTTTTTGAGAAAAAGTGCCGGCGCCTGACACTATCTAAGTGAGGGCAAAGGATTGCCTTCTTCATAAATCGACTTAATGTTGAGGAGTTCTGGATGACCGGACAACGAAAAACGCACCCGGAGGAAGAAATTCTGGAGCGTTTTGCCATGAAGCGTTTGGACGAACCGCAATTGGCCGAGTTCGAAGAGCATTTGCTGCTCTGCGAACATTGCCAAAACCGGCTGGATGAGGTTACCGAGTATGCGGCGGTGGCCCGCGAAGCGGCGGAAAATGTCGCCACGGCGCCGGTGAAAGAAACATCGCGGCGGAAATGGGGCTCGCTGGACTGGCTGCCGATGCCCGCGCCCGCGCTGGCTGCAGCGTTCATCGTCCTGATCGCGATCCTGGTGTGGCAACCCTGGCGCGTCACCGCCCCGGGCGAATGGCGGACAGTGGAATTGGCGACGTTGCGTGGTGCCCGCGAGGCTTCGACCGCCGCAGCGGGGTTCTCTCTCCATTTGCGGCTGGATGTATCGGGACTGGATGCAGGGGGCGCCTCCGCTGCGATTGTGAACGCGAGCGGCGCGGTTCTCGCCGAAACGCCGGTAAGTCTGGTGGATGGCAAGGCGGAACTAAATTACGCCGCCGGACTCGCCGCGGGACAATACTGGGTCCGCCTTAAAAAGGCCGGCGAAACGGTGCGGGAATATTCGCTTGCCGTAAACAGCCGCTAGAAAACCCGGCTTTTTAACTTGTCGATGCTGAATTTGGCCGTATCCGCGATGGCCATCACCGTCATAACCCCGGCCTGCACCGGATCCGTGACGACAAGGTCTGCGGCGCTCGGCACGCTGCCGGCCATATTCAGGCTGACCACCAGGAGGCCTTGGGCGCGGACATCAAGAACAGCCTGCTCAATCTCTCCACCCATCAACGAACCGGCCAGAACCAGCGCCTTCGCGCGCGGCAAACGGGCGACGGCACGCACAGCCTCGGCCAATGCGGCTTCTCCCACGAGCGGAATCGTATCGATCGAGATATGTTCCCCGCGAATATTGTGACGGTCGGCTTCGGAGATCGCGCCGATCGCAACCTGTCCGACCTGCGCGCCGCCGCCCATGATAATGATCCGCTTGCCATAAATCTTTTGCATGGAATTGACCATGCGGACTTCATGAACCACCGGCAACCGGCGAAGCTCGTCCAACATCGGCGTGGCGTCCCCGGCCAACTCCACCTCGAAATAGGTACGCGCCGCCGGGCGCGCTTCCATGATTTGAACGCTCGTAATATCGCCGCCCCGGCGCGCGATCACGGACGTGAGCTGCGCCAGAAATCCCGGACCGGCCTCGCCGATCACCTCAAAAGCGGAACGTTCGCTGGTCTCGTCGATCACCGCTACTTCACCTCATATTTTGTGAGTATCTGATCCCAGAGCCCCTGCGCGGCCAAAATTGTCTCGACCACCTCGCGAACAGCGCCCTGCCCGCCCTTAGCCTCGGTAATGTGATGGGCCGCGGACTTCACCTCGGGCCGGGCATTATTCACGGCAATCGCCAGACCAACCCGGCGGAAGATGACCACGTCGGTCAGGTCATCGCCAATGTAGGCGATCTCATCGGGTGAAACTTTGGCGTCGGCAATAATCTCTTCCAGGATCGGAATCTTCTCGATATGGCCCTGGTAGATGTACGTCATCTTGCACTGTTTGGCCCGAATTTCAGTGGCCGGTGACACGCGCCCGCTGATGACACCGGTCTTAATTCCGTTCCAGCTCAGCCATTGCAAGGCGATCCCGTCCTGCGAGTCGAAACCCTTCGTCTCAGCAAAGCCGCCCTGACCATCGGGAATATTCCACAGGGTGCCATCCGTCATCACTCCATCGACATCCATCAGTAACAGCTTCACCTTGGCGGCACGTTCGTTCAGACTCAAGCGGCGGGTCTCCTCTACAATAAATTCCAGTGCTCGAACGTATCGAGAACACGATCTCCCGTTATAACATGATCCCCCCGGGGACTCGCCTCGCTGTGGCCGTTTCCGGCGGCGCGGATTCCGTTTTTCTCCTGCACGTTCTCGCGCGAAGGACCGGGACGCCGTTAACTGTGTTGCACGTCAATCATGGATTGCGCGGGGCTGAGTCCGACGCCGACGCCCTGTTCGTTGAAGCGCTGGCGGCGGGACTGGGGCTGCCTTTTTTAGCCCACCGGATGGGCGCGGTATCGGGGAATTTGGAACAATTCTGCCGCCGGGAAAGGTTGTCGTTTTTCGGACGTGTGATTGCCGCGGGCCACGCCGGCCGCGTTGCCACAGGGCACACGGCCTCCGATCAGGCCGAGACGGTATTGATGCGACTTCTGCGGGGGACCGGGACGACGGGGCTGCGAGGCGTACTGCCAGTGACCGCGGAGGGCCTCGTGCGGCCGCTGTTGGGCATTCGGCGCGAAGAGGTCCGCGGGTGGTTGCGTGCCAACGGGATTTCCTGGCGGGAAGACGCGTCCAACCAATCCCACGACTTTTTGCGCAACCGGGTTCGAGCGCGATTGTTGCCGGTGATACGGGAGTTGGATGAGAACGCCGAGGCGGCGCTGGAACGTCTGGCGGAGTCAGCGGTTGTCGACGAGGACTACTGGAGACGCGAGGCCGGATCGGCTCTGGACCGGTGCGCTCGATGGGAGCGCGGCGCGCTGGTGATCGACCGGCGGCATCTCGAGACTTTGCATCCGGCCTTGCTGGGGCGAGTGCTGCGGCAGGGCCTGGAGCGGGCGTTTGGAGGACTGCGCCGCGTGAACCGCGGCCACGTGGACCGGTTGGCCGAACTGGCTCTTTGCTCCAGCGGAGAAGGCGCCGTGGAGGTGCCCGGCGGGAGAGTGGAACGTTCAATGGACTGGCTGCGCATGAGCGGGAGGGAAGATGTATTGCCGGAAACGCCGATTCCAGGCGATTTTACGGATTGCGGCTATGTATTTCGGGCGTGGCTAGGGGATAATGACGATAAAGCTACAGTTCTCGATTGGGAGCGGTTGCGGCCGCCTCTCCGCCTGCGCGGATGGCAAGCCGGGGACCGGTTCCAAACGAAACTGGTGAAGGAATTTTTCGAGCACGCGCGGGTGCCCTTATGGGATCGGCGATCGTGGCCGATGATTACTGATAGTGACGGAATTATTTGGATTTACCGATTCGGAGCGGCCGCCAGAGCGGCGGCGCACGCCGCGACCCAGGTTCGGCTCCTGGTGCGCTGCGATACGGTATCCTCTAAGTAGCTGGTTTGGGAGGGATTGTCTGAATTGATGTATCAATCAGGCCAATCTCGGCGTCTCATAGATTGAGGAAGCAATGTCATCGAATGTCAACAAGTTGATCTTTTGGTTGGTGATCGCCTGTCTGGTCATCATTTTGTACACGGTTGTGAAACCTGGGAACAAGAAAGCGGAGCAGCCGCTCACGTTCTCGCAATTTCTGACGGCGGTGGAAGCCGGAAAGATCAAGAAAGTTCAGATAACCGCCAACGAGGTCAAGGGTGACTTCGTGGACGAAGCCGAGGGTACGCTGCGGACGCTGATTCCGAGCAATTTCCCGGACGTCTACAAAATGTTGCGGGAGAAGAACGTTAACGTGGAAATCAAAGAGGCGTCGAACGCCAATCTGATCTCCCTGGTCATCAACTCCATCCCCTTCATCCTGCTGCTGGCGCTGTATTTCTTCATGATCCGGCAGATGCAGAGCGGAGGAAATAAGGCGCTAAGCTTCGGCAAGAGCCGGGCTCGCCTCCATTCTTCGCAGCAGAAGAAAGTAACGTTTAAGGACGTTGCGGGCGTGGACGAAGCGAAAGAAGAGCTCCAGGAGATCATCGAATTCCTGCGAGAGCCGCAGAAATTCCAGAAGTTGGGCGGTCGAATTCCGAAGGGCGTGCTGCTCGTCGGGCCTCCAGGCACCGGTAAGACCTTGCTTGCGCGGGCGATTGCCGGCGAAGCAAATGTGCCGTTTTTCTCGATTTCCGGTTCGGACTTCGTCGAAATGTTCGTCGGCGTGGGCGCCAGCCGCGTCCGTGATCTGTTTGAACAGGGCAAAAAGAACGCTCCCTGTATCGTGTTCATCGACGAAATCGACGCCGTCGGGCGCCACCGCGGCGCCGGCCTGGGCGGCGGACACGATGAACGCGAACAGACCCTGAACCAGTTGCTGGTGGAGATGGACGGCTTCGAATCGAACGAAGGCGTGATCCTTGTGGCGGCCACGAATCGCCCGGACGTTCTCGATCCGGCATTATTGCGCCCGGGCCGTTTTGACCGCCGGGTGGTTGTCGGTCGTCCCGACGTGAAGGGCCGCGAACAGATTCTGCGTGTCCACACCAAAAAAGTGCCGTTGTCGGACGACGTGGACCTGTCCGTGCTGGCTCGTGGGACACCGGGATTTGCGGGCGCTGACTTGGCGAACCTTGTCAACGAAGCGGCGCTGATCGCGGCCCGGCAGAATCGCAAAGTCGTCACCATGTACGACTTCGAACACGCCAAAGACAAGGTAATTATGGGCACCGAGCGGAAGTCCATGATGCTGACTCTGGACGAGAAAACGAACACCGCGTATCACGAAGCCGGTCACGCCCTGGTGGCGGTTCTCATCCCCCACGCCGACCCGCTGCACAAGGTGACCATCATCCCTCGCGGTATGGCGCTGGGCTTGACGATGCAGTTGCCGATCGACGACAAGCACTCCTACCACAAGGAATTCCTCGAATCGCAGTTGGCCATTTTGATGGCCGGCCGTATCGCCGAGGAGATCTTCATGAAGCACATCACCACCGGCGCGGGCAACGACATTGAACGGGCGACCGATATGGCCCGCAAGATGGTCTGCGAATGGGGCATGAGCGACATGGGACCGATGAGCTACGGAAAGAAGGAAGAGCAGATTTTCCTGGGCCGTGAGATCTCGCAGCATCGGGACTACTCGGAAGCCACCGCCATCCGGATCGACGAAGCTGTCCGCCGCTTCGTGGACGAAGGCTACAAGCGCGCGCGCGTGATCATCGAGCAGCATAATGACGCGATGATCCGCATCGCCGAAGCGCTCCTGGAGCGCGAAGTCCTGGATGGAGCTGAAGTCCAGCAACTGATCCGCGGCGAAAGCCTTGCAGCGGTGCGGAACAACAAGAACGACGACGACAAGCCGGCCGCAACGCCGGTGTCGATTCGCCCCGAAGGCGGACTGCGGATTCCTCCGTTGACGGAAGGCCCGCAACCGGCATAATGGCGTTTCCGGTTTATCTCTTCGACGTCGACGGCACTTTGACGGATTCTGCGCCGGATATCACGGGTTCGGTCCTGGAAGTATTGGACCGGAACGGGTATCCGGCGCAACTCGTTTCGCTGCTGCGCACCTACATCGGCCGGCATTTGACCGATCTGTTCGGTGACGTCATTCCGGGTCTCGACACCGCGGGAATTGACGACCTGATCGCCCAGTATCGTGTCGTGTATGCAAGACGGGGTCACGCAAACACGACAACTTATGACGGCGTGGTGGAGATGCTTTCGGCGCTCCCGGGACGGAAAGGCACGGCTACGACCAAGCAAACGCCTACCACCCGGATCGTGTTGGAGAAATTCGGATTACTGGGCTACTTTGAGCACGTCCAGGGAACGGATGGCTTCCCGGCAAAACCGGCTCCGGATGTGATCCACCGCGGCTTGGAGGCGTTTGGCGTAAAACCGGTAGACGTCCTGTTCGTAGGGGACTCGACCGCCGACATGGCGGCCGGACGGGCGGCCGGAGTGCGCGTTTGCGCGGTGCGTTACGGGTACGGCAATCACGCCGAAATGCAGGCCTACGAGCCGGATTTCTGGATCGATCACCCCAGCGAACTCCTTTCTCTGTAGCGGGAGCAGTTCGGGATGGAAGGCCTGGAGTTTGTAACCCAATTTTAGAGGCGCCAACCTTGGACTGCGTGCGCCGTCTAAAGCGCAATATGGCGGCGGCGGACAACCACCGCAGGGTCTTGGCGGCCATGCCATTCGCCCGAATATGTACCCCGGTGAGACGCAACCCGCCACGCCGGTTGCGATGAACCTGGACCGGTTGATGAAGATCGTCGACGCCGCCGGATCGCGGCTCACGGAGTTCGAGAGGATTCAAGCCGCGAAGCGGTATCTCAATAAGAGGACGGCGTGAGGTAATCTGGAGAACATGCGAAATTTATTGCTGGCTTGTTTGTTCGTGGCGATGCCGCTGGTTGCGGCGGATGCCGATGATGTGAAGGCGGCGGAAATGAACTGGTTCAATGGGATCACCAAGAACAATTTCCCGCTACTGGAAAAGGTTCTCGCGGACGACCTGCACTACCTCCACTCGACCTGTGTCGTCGACACCAAGGTGAGCTATATCAAGTCGATGAGCTCAGGGAAGCAGAAGTATTCGTCGGGCAAAATCAACGACCTGAAAATCCGGGTTTACGGAACGGCCGCGGTTATTAACGGCGACGCCAATTTCGAGTTCGTCACCGATGGGAAACCGGGGAAGGGTCACCTGAAGTATACCCATGTGTTTGCGAAGGGACCCAAGGGCTGGCAATTGGTGTCGCATCAGTCCCTGAAAATCGCCGATTAAGTAAATAGCCGAGAAGCGCGCCGGCTGGGATGGAGACCCAGCCGGTGGGGATCAAGCTCATGACTGCGTGGACCGCGTATGCGACGATCCAGAGCAGGATCGATCCGCCGGAACCGTGTCCGGCCATGGCGCCAATCATGCAGACGAGCCAAGTGATAGGGTAGGCGAGGAACACGATGATCGCGCCTCCGGCTGCGCCGGGCTGTCCATGCCAGATGACAGCCGTGCGGGCGGCCCCGATCAATGCCGCCAAGAGAGTGACGGTTGCGGCTTGGGCGGAAAGGAAGCTATCGAGGTCCAGGAGGGACAGCGCCATCGCCGCGGCGAACAGGGCGAAGGCAAGCACTGGTTTCCAGAGGGGGCTCATGCCGCGACCTCATTGATCGAGGACAGGACGATTTCAGCGGCGTCTAACGCATCGGCCATCTGTCCGTTCGGTGAAGTCACGCGGGCGCAGAGAACCGTTTCCGGATTCCGCGATTCACGCAGCAGGAAGACCTGTTCCAGGATCTCGTCGCCGGATCGCATGTTGCGGAATGCCAGCGATTGCATACCGGCAAGTTCGAGCCGGACAGACTCGATATCGGGCTGATTTTCTTCGTACGTCGCCTGGAGCCCATCGAGAATCTGGGCGTCGGTTTCGCCGTCGCGTCGGCGGCGATCGAGACTGACTTGGACGCCGGATCCGGTGTGGAAGAGTAGCGCGCGCCGGCCGTCGTCGATGGCGTGCCAGCCCAGGGGGACGCGGAAGGTGGCCGAGACCGCTCCGGCGGCGAGCACCGCGTAGTTTTCGGCGCGGTTCACATCGACGACGCGCGGCACCAGGCCGGCGCCGTTGTCGCGCAGATTGCGGTTGGTGGGATGTTCGGGGTCGAGTGTGGCAGGGATTTGCCCGGGATCGGAAACCGGCGCAGCGGTTGGGCCCTGGATATCGGCGGGGCGGAAGGATTCGGCCATCGCGGCGAGCGTGGGAGCGATCCCTTCAAAATTCGCCTCGGCGGCCATGGCGCAGACGGCGTAGAGCCGGCCGCCATCCTCGACGTAAAGATTGCTCATGCGCATGACAGCGCCATCCGCTTCCTGACGGGCTTCGAAGCGCAGCCCCCGCATCGCGCCAGCGGAGAATTGACGGACCTCCGAGACTTCGATGGTGTCCTCGCGGCAGAGGAAACCGAGCCATTCCTGAAGTGTGCCGTCGGAGTAGCTCATGCGAGCGCCGACGGTGAACGCGCCAGATCCGCCAGGAGAAACAGCCGCGGCGACGGGAAGAAAGAACTTCGGATCTTCGAAGTTTGGCTCCTCGACGGGGATATCGGCGGCGATCCAATCGGATGGCTGGGCGTAGGAGAAGGCCAGGAATTCCCTGCCCTGCGGTACGATATCGACGTTCATTTGCGCTGTCCTCAACGATGAAAGCGCGCATGGCGGGCCGGAATTGTCATCCCTGAGTTTCGGCGGGCGCCGTAGGCCACCCCTTCGAGGAACCACCTCCACGCGGCGAACCTCAAGCTGCCGGCCTCTGACAATTTATGTCACTTCCTCCGGGTACTGTAATCGACCCGGTGGGCGACCAATTCCAGGCGGAGACCATCCAGCCGAAGGTGAGCGCTTTGACAGAGTCGACGGCTGAACTCGCCGAATGAGGCTCCTGGGCCCCCTGGCATCTGACAACTTGTGTCACTCCCGGCGGGTACCGTCAGCCACCCCTTCGAGGAACCACCTCCACGCGGCGAACCCTCAATCTGCCGGCCTCTAACAATTTCTGTCACCTTCGCCGGGCGAAATACCGAGCGGTGGGCGACCATTTCCAGGCGGAGAACATCCAACCGAACTCGAGCGCTTTGACGGAGTCGACGCTGAACTCGCCGAATGAAACCCGTGGACCCCTGGCATCCGACAATTCG
>Ga0105046_10001170_pt1 | contig 39773 bp, 26 predicted proteins | sample MAT03_FD_78385 | JGI IMG/M metagenome (GOLD analysis project Ga0105046, IMG submission 78385) | Freshwater microbial communities from Lake Fryxell liftoff mats and glacier meltwater in Antarctica - MAT-03 (megahit assembly) | ecosystem: Environmental > Aquatic > Freshwater > Ice > Liftoff... | reverse complement strand
CTAATAGGCCTTCCCCACGGATCAACGCTTGTGGCACAATCGGCGTGAGACGACTGAAGCTACGGATCGACTGTTCATTCGCCTGGGTAAGTTCGCTGGGATAGGCGCGTAGGCCTCATGCCAGACTCCGATACCATTTCTCCGGCCCCTGTTCCTGCCGCCGCTCGCGTGGCCCTGGCGTCGGTGGCTTGCTTCGTCATCTCGTCGATCTTCCAGCTTGATCTCCCTTATCAATCGCTCATCACCGTCCACATCGTGAATCTCAAATATCCCAGGGGCCCTTTCCAGAAGGGCATGGAACGCCTCATCGGCCGCGTGGGCGGTGTCATGTACGGTGCCTTGCTCGCCGTTATGCTGGGAGGTTCGCCGGGGTTGCTGCTCTCGGGCATGATCGTGTTTCAACTCATCGTCTGGTATCTCAACGCCGCGGAGCGACTACCTTACGCGGGCATCCACCTCGGTCTGTTCTCGGCGACCACGGCCGCCACGGGGCTGTTCGCGCCGCCCTCGGTCGCTGTGGAGTCGGCGATCGCCACTGCGATCCAGATCGTGCTTGGCGTCTTCGTCGCGGAGCTTGTGAACATTCTCGCGGCGGATTCCGGGCCGCTGCGAATCGACACGGGCACGAACCCGCTCTTCCCGCTTCGCAAGGCCTGGGTGGCGGCGAGCGTTCGCGTCACGCTGGCCAGTGTGAGTGCGCTATTCCTCGCGGGGATGTTCAGCCTGCCGATCCTGCCGACGATGATTTCCGCGATGCTGATCACCCAGGCCGGCGATCCCGCGGCAGCCGAGTGGAAGGCGTACTTGCGAATGCTCGGCGCCGTCGCGGGGGTGCTTTACTGTGTGCCTGTGCTGCATCTGCTCGCCCAGGTGCCGTCGCTGGGCCTGTTGCTTGGTTTCATCTTCCTGGGCATCTTCGCCGGGCAGCTTCTCGCGAAACGATCCGTCGACTACGGCTATCTCGGTTTCCAGTTTGGGCTCGCGGTTGGGCTGATTTTGGCGGGGAAGCCCGCGGAGTTGAGCGATTTGAACGTGGGCCTGCAACGGCTTATCGGCGTCGTTGGTGGCACCATGATCGCGATCGTGGTGGTCGTGATGATCCCCACCCCGAAGGCGTCATAGTATCGGGGGCCTGGGAGCTATCGCGGCTTGCCGACCGGTGCTTCCGGGATCGGCATCGCGGAGGGCACGCCCACCGGGGGAAGCGTGGGGTCGGGCGGAGTCGCCACGCCGAGCAAGTTCGGGCTGGCCTGCGCGCCGTAAGTCGGGGTGGGCGTTGGCAGGGCCCAGCCTCGTTGACGCAGCAGGTCGGCCTTCTCGGAGAGTTCGTTCTGCGGCACGGCGAGCGGTTGGTTCATCTCGAAGAAGTATCGCCGTGTGTCCTCGATCCGCAGCGGCCAGAGCACTTCCGCGACGAAATCGAACGGAGGATAGGCATACCACGGCGGCCGCACGCGAACCCGCTTGTGCAGCGGAGCGAAGTTCGGATGGACGAGCGTAACGTTGTAGTAGCCGTAGTAGTCGAACGGAGCATCCGCGGGGGCCGCACCGACGGGCTTGTTGTCGATGTAAACCTGGGCGTTGGGCACATTCGATTCGATGATGAAACGGCGATCCACGCAGCCCGTGGAAACCACCACCGCCGCGAGGCCGATCGCGAACATCGCTCGCCCGCTACGCATCCGCGTCTCCGATTCGCAAAAAGGATCGGGGAGTCAATATCGGTAAGTTCCCAAGAAATCAATGCGAATCAGAGACTACTAGTGCCACAAAGTACGGGTTTCCGCGAGTGTCGCAACTTGAGGCTCGTTCCCCAATACGGCTTCGATCGATTCTGACGGCGGCGGACCTTGCCGATTCGCGAAGAGAGGTGAGATGCGTGAAGTGCGGGAGGTCGGCGTGTCGAGAAAGACTGCGGGTTGTCTTCTGCCCGTGCTCGCTTTTCCGATCGTATCGGGAGTCCGGCCGCTCACGCCGCGATCCCCGGCATCCTTGAGGAACTCCCATGAATGCTTCCGCCAAATCGTTCGCCTTCTGTGCTGTCGTCATGCTCGGGCTTTACGGCTGCGCCAAGACGCCGCTTGCACCCGCGGGTGACGAGCGATCGGCACGCGAGAAACTGCAAAAGATCGAGGCGGAGCATCAAGCCGTCGCGGCCGCTCGCGATCAGTTTCGCCAGAAGTCGCTGAGCCTCGAACAAGAACAGGCCAGGCTGACGCAGGATCTGGAAACGCTCAAGGCGAACTCGGCTCGCGAACTCGCTTCACTCAACGACCAACTCAAGACGCGCTCCGCCGAACGGGACACGCTTCAGGTGCAGTACGACGGGTTCCGCAAGAACATCAAGGAACTGATCGGCCAGGCGGAAGCCTCGCTGCCCGTGTCGCCAACACCGCTGGCGTCGACATCGGCCGAGGGAAACGTGGCGCGGAACTGAGGCACCTTCCCGGGTCATCTCCAAAACCAAAGCCCAGGAACCGAAGTCCCTGGGCTTTGCACTTCCCACACATCGCGTCAAGGACGGCAATCAACGGCTCACGAGCGTGTAGGTGTAGCTGTCGCGGTCGCCGAGCGTGATCTTCTTGTGGAAGGTCGCCTTGCCGTCGACGCTCTCCACGTAGAGGAACCACTCGCCCGCCGGGAGCTTCACTTCAAATTCGCCATGGGTATTGGCGGAGGCGAACTGGCGCTTCTTGAGGTCGGCGGCGTTCACGAAGACGAGCTTCACGTTCGCTCGCGGGGTCACCTGGTCGTTCTTGACGATCTCGCCTCGAACAACGTGCAGGCCGTCGAAACCTGTGGTGCGTTCCGGACGGATGCGGACATTGGAGCCCGGGGGCAGTGCCCTGGGCAGCGACATACCGTTGGGCGTCGTCGGCACGGTGGTCGGCGGAATGTTGGAATCCGTCGTCGCCGGGGGCAGAACGCTCGGGGCACGCTCACGGATCTGGTCGACCGACGGCGGAGCCGAGGCGGCACCCTGCGTGGTGGGGCAGCTATCGCAGTTGCTCGCCGTGGGGCAGGCCGGCGGGAAGTAGTAGCTCACCACCGGCTGCTGTACCGTCACCGGTCGAAGCGTCGTCACCGGTACCAGGGCACAACGCTGCACGTAGCTCGTCACCGAGTTGCACTGTGAACGAAGCTGGTACGAGGTGCACGGCTGGCAGACACGCTGCGGGCAGCCGGTGCAGGGGTCGAAGTAGGTCGTGTAGCGGTAGGTTGTCACCGGTTCATAGAAGAAACTGGTGACCTGCTTCTGCACCGGTTCAAAGTAGCTCTGCCGCTGATATTCCGTCACCGGCTGGTAATAGCAGCGCTGCACGTAGCTCACCCGCATCTGGGGCTGGGGGCATGCGGGGGCACACGCCTGTGGGCAGGCTGGGGCACATGCGGAGGTGGGGCACCCTGGTGCCGAGAAGCTCACGGAGGGTGCCGGTGAGTAAAAGCTTGGGGTCGGCGCGGAGGGGGCAAAGAAGCTGGAGGAGCGGCCTCCGCAGCTATTGCAGCACACCTGGAACACGTTGTCCCAGGCTGCCGCCGCGGGGCGGGCATCGGCCAGCAAGCCGACGAAAGCCAGAGCCAAGGCCGGCCCGGCGGTGAATCGTGGAAGCAGTCTCATGGTGGTTCTCCCGGTGGATCGATCGTCCTACCAGCCCTCACGGCCGGTGAATCCGGCGATATCGACCGGAACGAAAAGCCCGGACGAAGCGGCATCGGAATTCAGCCTAATTCGCGGATCGCGCCGGACAAATCGAATTCGACTCCGGCATGACCGTTGTTCTCACCCGCGACTCTTACAATCGGCAAGGTTTGCACATTTGACACGACTTAGCCATCTTCCAGAGGTGGAAAACTCCCAAATTCCGCCGGGAGGTTGAATTGTAAAAAGGAGTCGCGAGGTCTATCGGGTCTTCTCACGAATCTCATCGAATGGCCCAGCCAGCGGTGCCGGGGGTGTCGCCCAGAGGAGCGCATGGCCGTTCGAGGTGCCCGTGGCGGCCTTCCCGGCCGTGGGGGAGAACGCGACCGCGGTGACCGGCCCAGCATGGCGGAGCGTCGGCCCCAGCGGCAGGCCCGTGGCGGCGTCCCAGAAGCGGGCCGTGCCGTCCCGGCTGCCCGTGAGCAGGATGGAAGCGTCCGGCGAGATCGCGACGGAGGTCACCGCTCGAGCATGGGCCAGGGCGGGGGCCATCTCCTTGCCAGTCGTTGCATCGAGCCAGAGGGCACTGTTGTTCGCCAGGCCGACGAGAAGGCGTGCCCCGTCCGCGGAGTACTTCGCGGCGGTCGCCACGTCCGGGAGACTGATCGCAGGGCGAAGGGGTTGCAGCGTTGCGGGGTTGAGGAACTCGAGGAGGCGGCCCGTCGCGGCGAGAAGTTCCTGGCCGTCCCTGCGAAGGTCCAGAGCCCGGACGCCGTCAGCGTAGGATCGTGTCGCAGCGTTCGCGTCGCTTGTGAGAGTGGCGGCGTTCCAGCTTCGCAGGCCGACGGTGTTGCCCGTTACCACCGTGCGGCCACTTTCGACGAGAGCCAGTGCAGGATACGGTGCCCCACCGGCGGAATTGACGGCTTGCTTCGGCACGTCGTCGAAGGGAAGCGCCAGCCAGCTTTCGCGAGCCCCGCAGAGCAGGCGGGGAAGATTCGTATCGAAGTGCAACGTCAGCAGATCGTCCGGAAGTGCATACTCCTTCAATGCCGCCGCCGTCGTGGCCTCGAAGAGCATGGCCTTCCGCCCCGCGGCGACGGCGAGACGCTGGCCGGGCGGGTCGAACGCGACCGCGTTGATACGGCCCTTGCCCGTGACAAGCGCCTGCCATGGCGAAGAAGGCGGGCGATGCAGCGACACCGTGTCGCCGGCCGCGACTGCGAACTCGCCGAAGCCAGGGCGAACGCGCAAGGCGGCGAGGCTGCCGACGGCACGCAGGGGCACGCCGACCGGCTGCCCGGTGACACGATGGAGGGCTCGCACGTTGCCGTCGCCATCGCCAACCAGAACGAGATCGCCAAGGAACGCGACCGCCACCCCCGAGGCGCCCAGCAGGCTGAGGTCGTGATCGATGCGGTTCGACAGCAGATCGACGATCAAGCATCGTCCACCGGGCCCCGTAAGCGCGAGGGCCGATTCGTCCGGATTGAGCGCGACCACGGACACGGGGTCGGCCATCGGCCAGCCGCGGGTCACGCGATTCATCATGGTGTCCCACTCGAAGACGAACCCGTTGCGATCCCCGAGGAAAAGGCGGTTGCCATCGCCAGTGATCGCGAGCGCCAACACGGGCGAGCGGAACATTCGGCCCGCCGCCTCGCTCACGGATTTCCCCGAGCCCAAATCCCAACGACGAGCCCCATTCGAGCCATCCGCAGCCCAGACGGTGCCATCCGGGGCGAAGACCAGTGATGCCACGGAGCCGACGGGCTGCTCCTTCTCCGCGAGTGCGAAGGAACGCAGCAACTCCTCGCGGCTTGCGTCCCACACCCAGAGCAGGCCGTCGGCGCTGCCTGCGACGATCCGCTGGTCGTCCGGGCTGATCGCGAGGCTCGTGAAGGTCGGGGCCTTGGCGTTCGTCGAGAAGGTCCGTCGCTTCGCTCCGCTCCCGGCGTCCCACAGCGTTAGAGTGCCGTCGCTTCCCGTAGCGACAAAGCCTGACCCATCCTTCGTAAAGGCGATGGCCCTTGTGCGACCAGCCGCCTGCACCGTGCGAACCCGCGCGAAGAGTGTCTGCGGCCAGGCGGCGAGGTTCGTTCGCACCACGCGATCGAGATCGCTCGAGCCGGTCGCTTCCGCCAGTTCCAACGAGCGCAGGAAATGCGGCAGGCCCTGCTCGACCTGCCCATCCTCACACAGATCAATCCCGCGATCGAACTCGAGGCGTGCCTGCTGCGAGTCCGCGGCCTGGAGTGCCGCCTTCGTGGCGTCCTTCGCACGCCGTTCGTCCGTCGCGGTTCGCTCCGCGCGCTGCCAGAGGGCGAACACGCTGGCGACGCCCACGACCAGCACCATGGCGAGGGTCGCCAGCAGGCTCGCGATCGTCGGGTTGCGTCGCGCCAGCCTCCAGGTGCGTTCCACCGCAGTGATCGGTCGCGCCGTCGTCGGGCGATTTTCCAGGAACCGGCGCAGATCCTCCGCGAAGTCTTCGGCACTGCGATAGCGACGCTGCGGCGACTTCTCCAGGCACTTCATCGTGACGGCGGCGAGGTCGCGAGGCAGGTCCGGACGCAGCCGATCGACGGCCGGCGGCGACTCCTGCATCACGCGGGTGAGCACCTTCATCGGCTCACGCCCCTGAAACGGCGGATGCCCCACCAGCATCTCGTAGAGAATCGTGCCCAGGGCATAGACATCCGCCTCGGGTCCGATTGTGCCTTCCCCGGACGCTTGCTCGGGTGCCATGTAGGCGGGGGTGCCGATGATCTGCCCGCTCGTCGTCAGATCCTCGTCAAGCGGCGTCAGCAACTTGGCGAGGCCGAAGTCACCCACCTTGGGGAGCACCGTGGAACTCGGCAGTCGGAAGTCCGAATCCACTACGGTCGACTGATCCAGATTCCACAATCCGGAGTCTGCCTTCCCTCCAAACAGGATGTTCCCTGGCTTCAGGTCGCGGTGAACGATGCCTTGCAGGTGCGCGGAGTGGACGGCACGGGCGATGCCTTCGAGGAGTGCCGCGGCTTCACTCGGGGATCGCGGGCCCTGTCTGAGAATGTTGCGGAGTGTGCCGCCCTCGAGCAATTCCATGGCGAGGTAAGGAACGGGCACGCCGTCAGGCCCCTTGTAGACGTCCGCCTCGAAGACCTCGACGACCTGCGGATGGACGATGCGAGCCATCACCTCGGCTTCAAAAAAGAATCGCTGCACGATGCGAGGATCGGCATGGATGCCGGCGCTGATCATCTTCAAGGCGACCAGGCGATTCAGACGCCGATGCCGGGCACGATAGACGACACCCATGCCGCCCTTGCCGATCAGTTCAAGCACGTCGTACCCGGGCACGCGCGGAAAGCGGGGAGAGTCGGTACCCTCCGCAACAAGGCCTTCGGATGTGGTAACTTCCAGGGACGAGCCACCAGGGTCGCGGCGGAGAAGCTCTGAATGCGCCTTGATGCGAGCGACGGCTCCCTCCGTGTCGTTCGTCAAGCGATCGAGCCGATCCTGGCAGCCGGCGCAACGATCGACATGAGCCGAGAGTGAGTCGCGAGCCTCCTCGGGGAGTGTCTCGTCCAGGAAGGACGTGAGCGCAGCGTCGGTGGGGCAGGCATTGACGCCTGCGGTCTGGGACTTCGAGAACTGGGTACGCGTGCCATTCTCGGAGGAGGGCTCGGCGCCGCGGTGGGGCTGGCTCATGGCAGGTCACTCGCCATCGGCGTTGCCGCCTTCGAGTTGCTTGATCTCTTCCTGCACCAGTTTCTGGACGCGATGTTTCGAGAGATAAACCGAGGAGATTCGCACTCCCAGGGCGTCGGCGGCTTCCTGGGGCGGCACGTTTTCGAGAGCCGTCATGCGGAAGGCCGCCCAGGTGTGCTCGGCCACGCGCTCCCGGGCTCGGGCGAGGGCGACTTCGAGAAGTTCCCTGTCGAATGTCGCCTCGACACGGGCGGCGAGGTCTTCCTTGGCCGCCACGGACTGAAGCTGTTCGAGCACCTTGCTATCGCCGCTGCCGCGGTTGCGGTAGCCCGTTTCGGTGACGAAGTCGTGCCAGGCGTGGTGGGTCAGGGTCTTGAGCCAGGCGCGGAAGCTGCGGGTGGCGTCATACTGAAACTGGGGAAGCTTCTGGGTAAGCCGGAGGAGCACATTCTGCCCCACGTCGTGAGCGTCCGAATCCTGAAGACCCCAGTGCAGGCACCAGCCGCGGATGACGGGGCTGTACATGCTCACAAACTCCGCCCAGGAGTGCTGATCGTTCGGATCCTTGTTGAGCCGGTGCAGCAGCGTGACACGGGTGTCGTCGGCGGGGTCGAGCATCCGTCAGCACTCCGATCGTAAGAGATAAAAGTAGCTTAGCCGGAATCGGCCACAAAGGCACGGAGATCATGGGAAGGGGCAGGGAAGGCGGAAATCGGAGTTTCGAGATCCGTGGGGGAATGCGGGTGAACTGTCCTGTCGGACACCTGCGGGGCTTGTCGTAGTGCTTAGCATGGTGGTGAGGAGGCGGAATAACCGGACCAACCGGCCCCACCGCTCCTTCTGCCATGGAAGGCACGTCATTACGCTCAGACGCGCATCAAGAGGCACACCGCACCGGATCGATTCCAACAGACAGACAATGCGGATGTCTCGGGGATGCCGGTGGTCGGCCCCCGATGGACAACCGCTCAAACAGTGAGAACCCCGCAGACGGTCAGAGTCGGTGCTTCCTTCCCAGTTTGTGTGAAATTGCTCATCCTGGGGATTCGTCGTGGCCGATCTCTTTTCCGTCAGGGTGCCAGGTTGCCCGAGTCTTCGGCAAGGTCGCCGTGGTTCGGAACTTACCTGTCCCTCCGGCAAGGACGTGGTTTTCCCCGTTGAGCGGACACCAACCCGAGAACCGGTTCGGCGCTTTTTCCCCCCGCCGAATCGCGACTCACCCCAGCGCCCCGTGGGTGTCCCACACCGGGGTGAGACACGCTAACCGCTTCGGATGGCCGGCAACAGCCGAGGCGGCGGTGGCGGGGTCGAGCGAGAAAATAACGGAGTGCCTCGCGATGAAAAAAGTGTTCACCACCGGCCAGGTCGCCAAAATTTGCAAAGTAGCCCCACGGACCGTGTCGAAGTGGTTCGACTCGGGCCGTCTCAAGGGCTACCGCATCCCTGGCAGCCAGGACCGTCGAATCCCCCGCGAACAACTCATCCGGTTCCTGAAGGAACACGGCATGCCGTTGGGGGAGCTCGAAGAAGAAGAATGGCACAAGGTGCTGCTCATCGGCACCGAGAAGCTGTTCAACGAGCGAGTCAAGGAACTCTTGCCGGAGACCGACGACTTCAAGTATCAACTCGCCAACAGCGGCTTCGAGGCCGGGATGCTCGCCGGGAACTTCCACCCGGACACGATCATCATCGACCTCGGCCTTGGCCGCAGCGAAGCCATCCAGATTGCTGGCAACCTTCGCCGCGATGAAGCCAACGCCCAGACGCTGATTGTCGGCCTCGCCAGCGAAGACGAAGCCGCCCCCGAGAAGCTTGGCGAGTATGGCTTCAACGACATCTTCAAGAAGCCGTTCGACGTCGCTCTCCTCGGTGAGAAGATCCGCAGCATCGCTGAAGCCAAGCGCGAAGCCTAATCCCTCTACGGGACACTCCGCCGCAGCACGGCACCGGGTTCAACCCCGGTGCCGTGCTGCGTTGATCGACCACGAAGCTTACGCAGGCTCCCCCGCTTGCCGCACTTCTATCACCACGCTCACTTCCCACGGCACCCCCGTTCTCCCTCCTGAATCACCAAACCCCTCGAACTGTGGCACCGGCGTCTTGCCAGTGCGAACGTTTGCACCGGCGAGACGCCGGTGCCACAGTCCCCCTGGATTTAAAACGGTCTCTAGTGCCGTGTCAAGGAAGCGATTTGGGGTTTCCCCTGAGCGGCCCTTTGTTTCATGATGAGCTCATCCACGGAGGGTGAGCGATGCAGAAGAAGTATATCGTTCGACTGACCGATGCGGAACGAGACACCTACGCGTTGCCCTACGATTCTCGGTATCCCGTGGTGTGCATGGACGAACAACCGATCCAGTTGTTGAAGGAGACGCGCGTTCCCGTTCCGGCCACGAAGTCGCATCCGAAGCGAGTCGATTACGAGTATGAGCGAGCGGGGACGGCGAGCATTTTCATGTTCTGCGAACCGCTGTTGGGTTGGCGGGAGGTGAGTGTGCAGGAGCGGCGCACGAAGGTGGATTGGGCGAAGGAGGTGGCCGCGTTGTTGGAGGGTCGATACGCGAAGGCCGAGAAGGTGATCCTGGTCTGCGACAACTTGAACACGCACACGCGGGGAGCGTTCTATGAGGCGTTCGAGCCGGAGCGGGCTCGGTCATTGATCCGCCGGTTGGAGATTCGTCACACGCCGGTGCATGGGAGTTGGTTGAACATCGCGGAGTGCGAGTTGAGCTGGTCGACGGCCGCGTGACCGCCCCCAGAGAATCTGGATGGACCCGTACTTTCACCCGACCGCCAGTTCGGCTTTTCCTGGATTACGAATCTTGCTACAACGCCTTGGCATTGCCGCGCCTCGCGTACCGTGCTTACCCGGCCGGGAAGGATTCCCGTGTACAAGCTGCTACTCTGCGTCCGTTACCTTCGCACGCGATACCTTGCCTTCATCTGCATCGTCAGTGTGATGCTGGGTGTCGCCACGCTGCTGGTCGTGAACTCCGTCATGAGCGGGTTCAGCACCAAGCTGAAGGACCGTCTTCACGGCGTGCTCTCGGATATCGTCGTCGAAACGGAACGCCTCGACGGTTTCCCCGATTCCGGCGCTGACATGGTCGCCAAGATCATGGCCAGCCCCGCGGGCGGCGCGATCGAAGGCATCAGCCCCACCATCGAAACCTTCGCGATCCTGCAATTCGACTATCGCGGCGCGACGCTCACGAAGCCCATCAAGGTCATCGGCATCGATCCGAAATCCCGATCGGCCGTCGGCGGCTTCGCGGAATACCTGACCCGTCAGAACAACTCGCCGAATCCCTCGTTCGACCTCACGCCCGAAGCGATGCAACATCACGAGTGGAAGAAGCAACGCGTGGCGATGGCGAATCACGTCGTCTCCCCACCCACGGCGACGGCCCCGATCGCGGACCCGAATGAGCTTCCGCCGCCGAACTTCGGGCCGGAGGCGAACGTGCCGATCAAGATCAACGGCATGATCCCCGGGTTCACCATTGCCCACTTCCGCTTCCGGAACGCGAACGGTGAAGTCGTCGAAGAAGCCGCCCTGCACCCGGGGGATGAAGCCGTCATCACCTGCTCGGGCAGTGCCAATTTCAAGCCGGTGTGGGGCACCTTCCTCGTCGCGGATTATCTCAAGACTGAGATGAGCGAATACGACCAGAGTTTTGTCTATGTGCCGCTCGAAGCCCTTCAGAAGATCCGCGGCATGGGCAACCGCTGCACGGCCCTGCAAATCAAGCTGAAGGATTACAACAAGGACAAGTTCCGCGTCTCGAACGAGATGCGAAAGCTGTTCCCTTACCCTGAGATCCACATCGCCACCTGGGAAGAACACCAGGGCCCGCTGCTCGCGGCGATCGAGGTGGAACGAGGCATCCTCAACCTGCTTCTGTTCATGATCGTGGGAGTCGCCGGCTTCAGCATCCTGGCGATCTTCACCATGATCGTGAGCGAGAAGTTCCGCGACATCGGCATTCTGAAATCCCTAGGCGCCTCCAGCAATGGCGTGATGATGATCTTCCTCGGCTACGGCTTGCTTCTGGGCGTCGTCGGCTGCTTGCTCGGCACGATCCTCGGCCTCGCCATCACGGACAACATCAACGTCATCGAAGCGTTCCTCACGAAGCTCACAGGCACCGCCCTGTTCCCGCGGGATGTCTACTACTTCAAGGAAATCCCGACCAACGTGGACATCAGGAACGTGCTGCTGGTGAACGTGGGCGCCATCAGCATCGCCGTGGTCTTCAGCCTGCTACCCGCGTACCGTGCCGCGAGACTACACCCGGTGCGAGCGTTGCGATTTGAATAATGCGGGATGCGGGACTCGGAACGCCATCCGCAGGGCTCCGGGTCTTCATTCCGAAATCCGCACTCCGAAATGGTCACCGCCTATGTTAGTCGCCGAAAACCTCAGCAAGACGTATCGCCGACACGCGGTGCAAGTGCCGGTGTTGACGGGGCTGAACCTCACCGTGGAATCCGGTGAATTCCTCAGCATCGTTGGCGCGTCCGGCTCTGGCAAGAGCACGCTGCTGCACCTGCTCGGCACGCTCGACGAGGCGGACACCGGCACCATCACGCTCGATGGCAAACGGATCGACAACCTGCCCAGCCGCGACCGCGACCTGCTTCGCAATCGCACCTTTGGCTACATTTTCCAGTTCTATCACCTGCTGCCGGAACTCACGGCCCTGGATAACGTGCTGATGCCCGCGTACATCCAGCAGTCGATCTTCGGCTGGATGCAGAAGCGAAGCTACTGGCGAAAGCAAGCGGAGGATCTGCTTCGCCGCGTCGGCCTCGGCCATCGCATGAAGCACAAGCCGCGCGAACTCTCCGGCGGCGAGATGCAGCGTGCCGCCGTTGCACGGGCCTTGCTCACCAGGCCGCGTGTGCTGCTGGCGGACGAACCAACGGGCAATCTCGACGTGAACACCGGCAACGAGATCGTGCGGCTGTTGCGCGATCTGAACCGCGAGGAGAACGTCACGATCGTGATGGTGACACATAACCTCGAGATCGTCTCGGCTTCCGACCGCACCCTCCGCATGACTGCCGGGCGCATCACGGAAGAACGTGCGGCCTGTTCCGCGCCCATGCCCCGCTTCCTCGCCGCCGCGGTATGATGTTTCCACGATGTCCTCTCTCGTTTACCTCAACGGCGATTTCGTCCCCAAGCTCAGCGCGAAGCTGAGCGTCTACGATCACGGCCTGCTCTATGGCGATGGTGTCTGGGAAGGCATGCGCCTCCGTGGTGGCGAGATTCCTCACCTCGACGAACACTGGCACTACCTCGCCGCCGCGGCGGAGGTGATTTCGCTCGCACTGCCGTTCGACGCCAGCGAGTTCCACAAACTCATTCGCCAGGCGGTCGCGAGGAACGTTCGCCGCGCGGGATACGTTCGCATCGTCGTCACGCGCGGGCCGGGCACCATTGGGCTCGACCCTCGCAAGTGCGACCCGCACATCGTGATTCTCGTGGACGACGTCGTCCCCTTCCCGACAGAACTTTTCTCACACGGGCTGCATGTCGTCACGGCGAAGAGCATCCGCCTTGATCCGACGAATCCCCTGCATCGGATTCGTTCGCTGAGCCATGGCCACATGGCGCTCGCGAAAAGCGAAGCTCTACGAGCGGGCTGCCTCGACGCGATCCTGCTGACGCCGACGGGCGAAGTCGCAGGGACCTGCGAAGGCCATCTCTTTTGGGTGAAATCGGGCTCGATCTTCACGCCACCTCGCGAGGCAAGCGTTTCGGGCGACGTCGCTGCCGATCAGGTGCGGGAAAACCGCCGGGTTCAATCAAAGTTGCTGACCGTCGCGAACCTTTTCGAGGCGGACGAACTCTTTCTCACTGGCACCGCTCCCGGCACGATCGGCATCGTGCGGGTCAACAATCAGGACATCGGTGGAGGTAGCGAAGGGCCCATCACTCGCTCGATTCGCACCGCCACTCTTCCACCACCTGCCGTGGAAGCGATATCCTGAAAGGGAGACCACCCAGGAGGCACGGCCATGATTGAGATTCGCCGAGTACTTGTCCCGACGGACTTCAGCGACCACTCACTGGCTTCGCTGCGCTACGGTGCGGAGCTGGCGGAGAAGTTCGGAGCGGAACTGATCTTTCTGCATGTGATCCAGGATCTGGCTCTGGTGATGCCGGACGCGATCATGCCGACCCCAGTGCCCGTGCCTGACCTGACGCAAATGACCGAGTCCGCGAAAATCGCCGTGGCGGAGCTGATCGCACGCGAGAAGCTTGGTCGGCTTAATCCGCGAACGGAGATTCGCTTCGGTTCCCCATCCACCGAGATCGTCGCCGCGGCGAAGGACTTGAAGGTGGACATGCTTTGCCAGAGCACCCACGGCCGCGGAGGCCTGGCTCACTTGCTGCTGGGCAGCGTTGCGGAGAAGGTGGTGAGGCACGCATCCTGCCCCGTGCTGACGGTGCGATCTCCCGAGGCTCACAAGTGACGTTCGGTCGCGTCCCAGCAAATTCCGCCAGGCGATGACATCCGCCCGTTTCGTGTCACGCCTGTAACAACACTCGTGCTGGTCAGGCATACCATGGACTGCCTGCCCGGCTTGTGAACGTGTTCTTCGAGGACGTCTTCATGCCTCGTGCGCTTGGCCTTGTTCGTCTCACGAGCTTCGCTGTGCTTTCGGGGTTCCTCGTGGGCTGTAGCGGCAGCAAGGGCCCGCCGCCGTCGCCGCCGCCGCCCAAGGTCACCGTGGTGAAGCCGGAGACCGCGGAGGTGCAGAAATACCTGGAATACAACGGGTATCTCGACGCCATCGAGTCGGTTGAGGTCAAGGCTCGGGTCAAGGGCATCCTCAACGATGTGAAGTTTATCGAAGGCAACGAGGTGACCGCGGGCACGCCGCTTTACGCGATCGACCAACGCGAGTATCTCACGTCGCTCTCACGAACCAAGGCGGAGCTCGAAGAGAAGAAGGCGGAGATTCTCAACTGGCAGGCCCAGATTCGCCTGGCCCAGTCGGACCTGGCACGATTGGCCCAGGCAGTGGGTGCTTCGTCGCAGACGGAGCTCGACAAGGCCCGTGCGACGCTGGACGTGAACAAAGCTCGCCTCGCGGTGGCCGAAGCGAATCGTGATGCCGCGGCCGCCGCGGTCCACACTTCCGAGATTCAACTCGGCTATACGGAGATCAAAGCCCCCATCGATGGCCGGATCAATCGCACTCTCGTGACCCGTGGCAACCTGGTGGGTCAAAGCGAGCCCACGTTGCTCACCACGATCGTGGGGGTGGAAGAGCTTTACGTCTACTTCGACGCTCCCGAGCGCGACCTCGTGGCGTATCAACGTGAGTCCGCCAAAACGCTGATGCCCGACCTCACGAGTCGCACGCTGCCGATCGAGGTCGGCGTGGCGACGGAGCCGGGCTTCCCCCATTTTGGCACGATCGACTTCCGCGAAAACCGCGTCGACCCCGGCACCGGCACCGTTCGCATCCGCGGCCGACTGAAGAATCCCCAGGTGCCGCCGAACAACACACGCCTCCTTTACCCTGGGCTCTTCGCGAAGGTTCGCGTTCCAAGCGGCTTGCCCCAGAAGCAACTCGTGATTCCCGAGGAGGCTCTCCTCACAGGGCAGGATGGGCGCTTCGTGTACGTCATCGGCCCGAACGACGTCGTCGAGCGGCGGAACGTGACGGTCGCCGAGACTGTGTGGCGATCTCCTCCGCGAGACGACAAGGACGCACCACGCTGGACGGTGAAAAACCCCAACCCAGCGGAAGCGAAGCCAGGCCAACCGTCGCCTCCCAGCGAGTTCCCACTGCTCTCCGTGGTCGCCATCGAGAGGGGCTTGAAGCCTGACGACCGCGTGATCGTCAACGGCATCCAGAAAGTCCGCCCCGGCCAGCCCGCGGTTCCCGAGTTGTGGGAATTCAAGGCGCCGTGAACCTTTGAATGAGCATTCCCCTCAAAAGCCCAATCACAGCGGCCTCTGCTCCGATTCCGCAACGGTGAGAACCCGGTGCCACGACTCCAGGTTGTGATTCATGATCTCACGGTTCTTCATCGATCGGCCGATCTTCGCGAATGTCATCGCGATCATGACCATCCTCTTCGGCGTCGTCGCGCTGTACCGGTTGCCGGTCGAGCGTTACCCGGCGATCACGCCGCCGACGGTCGTGGTGTCCACGAATTATCCCGGCGCCAATGCGAGCGTCGTGGCGAATACGGTCGCCGCGCCGATCGAGCAGCAGATCAATGGCGTGGAGAACATGATGTACATGTCCTCCACTTCGTCCGCGGATGGGTCGTACTCACTGACCATCACCTTCGAGATTGGCACCAACCTTGATGACGCCCAGGTGCTGGTGCAGAATCGCCTGAACGTCGCGGAGCCTCAACTTCCCGAGGAAGTTCGTCGGCAGGGGGTGCAGGTTCGCAAGCAATCCGCCAGCATCATCATGGCGATCACGCTGACCTCGCCGGATCAGAAGCAGGACGCGCTCTTCCTCGCGAATTACGCCACGCTTTACCTGCGAGACGACCTGAGCCGGGTGAAAGGCGTGGGCGAAGTCCTCGTGCGGGGCGTCGGGGCGTATTCCATGCGAATCTGGATGGATCCGGACAAGCTTGCGTCCAAGGATCTGACGCCGAAAGAAGTGATCGAGGCCTTGCGTCGATGGAACGTGCAGGTGGCCGCCGGCACGATCGGCCAACCGCCCGTTGGCAGCGGGCAAGCCTTCCAACTCACCATCAACACCCTGGGCCGCCTCTCGGATCCGAAACAGTTTGAAGAGATCATTCTGAAGTCCGGCGATCGAGGCCGGGTTGTGTACCTCCGCGATGTCGCCACCGTGCAACTTGGTGCCCAGACCTACGACCAGTTCACGTCTCGCAACGGCCTGGAATCCGCGAACCTGCTGATCTTCCAGTTGCCGGGCTCGAACGCGCTCGAAGTGGCGAAGGGCGTTCGCAAGGTGGTCGATCAAGCCCGCGAACGTTTGCCGGAAGGCATGGCGATCGGAATCCCGTTCGACACCACCAAGTTCGTCGAAGCCGCCATCAACGAGGTGTGGTGGACGCTCGGCGAGGCCGGGCTGCTCGTGCTCATCGTGATCCTGCTGTTCCTGCAAAGCTGGCGGGCCCTGCTCGTGCCGGCGACGACCGTTCCTGTGACCATCATTGGTGCCTTCGCCTTCATGCCCTTCCTTGGCTTCTCGATCAACCTGCTAACGCTGTTCGGCCTGATCCTCGCGATCGGCATTGTGGTGGACGACGCCATCGTGATCGTCGAGAACGCGATGCACCATATCGAGAAAGGGGAAACGCCTCGCGACGCTACCATCAAGGCGATGAGCGAAGTGACGGGCCCCATCGTCTCGATCACGCTCGTGTTGATGGCGGTCTTTCTGCCGACCGCGTTCTTTCCAGGCGTCACCGGGGCGATGTATCAGCAGTTCGCACTCACGATCGCGGCGACCGCACTCATCAGCGCACTGAACGCTGTCACGCTCAAGCCCGCGCAGTGTGCCCGGTATCTCCGCCCTGCCAGCGCACGGAAGAACTTGCTGGCCCGTCTCTTCAACTCGGGCTATGCCGCCGTCGAGCGACTGTACACGCGGTCCATTCGCGGGCTCTTGCGGGTCTGGCCGCTGGTGCTCCTCGTGTTCGTCGTCATTGCCGTCGGAACAGGCTGGTGGTACCAGAAGCAACCGAAGGGCTTTCTTCCGCAGGAAGACCAGGGCTACGTGCTGATCGCGGTGCAACTGCCGGACAGCGCTTCACTCGAGCGGACGAGGCTGGTCGCGGAGAAGTTGAACGAGGTCTTCGCTCGCTACAAGGACAAAGGCGTGGTCGATAGCTGGTTCGTGCTCGGCGGCCTGTCGCTGCTGGACGGCACGAACGCGCCCAACTATGCGACCGCGTTCGCCGCCTGGACGGACTGGTCCGAACGCACGACCGTACAGACTCAGCAGGACGCGCTCGTCGCTTCCATTCAGGCCGAGCTCGGCCAGTTCCAGGAAGCCGTGGTGCTGGTGCTCGTGCCGCCATCGATTCAGGGCCTCGGCTTCGCGGGCGGCTTCCAGATGCAGGTTCAGGACCGCGGCGGCGTGGGCCTGGGGGTGCTTCAGGAACAGACCCAGGCCATTATCGATGACGCGATGAAGCGGCCGGAACTCGCCAAGCGATTCATCTCCACCTTCCGCGCCGGCGTGCCGCAGATCTATCTGGATATCGATCGCGCCAAGGCGGAGAAGATGGGCGTGCTCATGAGCGATGTGTTCACCTCGCTCCAGGCGAACCTCGGCGCGGTGTACGTCAACGACTTCAACATGTTCGATCGCGTCTACCAGGTGCGCATCCAGGCGGATGCTCGCTTTCGAGGCGATCCGCGCGTGATCGACCGCCTCATGGTTCGCAATCGCGATGGCAAGGCTGTGCCCCTTGGCACCCTCATCGAGAAGATCCCTCGCGTCGGTCCGCAGTCCGTGAACCGCTATAACCTTTACCCCACCGCTCCGATCAACGGCGGCACTGCCCTCGGCTTCTCGTCCGGCCAGGGCCTCGCGGCGATGGAAGCCGCCGCCAACGCGGCCTTGCCCCCTTCGATGGGCTTCGAGTGGACGAGCATCGCGTTCCAGGAGAAGCGAGTCCGTGGTGAGTCAATCATCATTTTCGCGGTGGCGGTGTTCCTTGTGTACCTGGTGCTTGCGGCTCAGTACGAAAGCTGGCTGCTCCCCTTCGCGGTGATCCTTGTAGTGCCGCTCGGCTTGCTGGGCGTGGTCGCGGGTGTCAGCCTTCGCGGGATGGAGAACAACATCTACACTCAGATCGGCGTGGTGTTGATCATCGCTCTCGCCAGCAAGAACGCGATCCTGATCGTGGAGTTCGCGAGGGAATTGCGGGCCTCGGGCCAGTCGATTCGCGAGTCGGCCCTGCATGCGGCGCAGATGCGATTCCGGCCGATCATCATGACGAGCTTCGCGTTCATCCTCGGCGTGCTGCCGCTGGTCTTCGCGAGCGGTGCGGGAGCCGCAAGCCGACAGTCGCTGGGCACCGCCGTCTGCGGGGGCATGATCACGTCGACGATTCTGGCAGTCTTCTTCGTGCCAGTCTTCTTCGTGGCAATCCAGAGCCTGATCGAACTGCCCGCACGCTGGAGGAAGCCGGAGCGGAAGGACGATCCCGAAACGCGGTCTACGGAACCGAGCGCGGTGTTGACACACAGTTAGGCGAGCGGGAGTTAGAAACTTACCACAGAGTCACAGAGTTTAGAGTGTGAAAATGAAGGGATTCCGAGAAAGGATCTGTCAGCATCCTGCCGTCATTCGATAGCGTTATCCTTGTCGAACGCACCACCCGTTTTTTGTCTTCCTCCCTCCGATCTCTGTGACTCTGTGGTAAATCTCTTCCTGCTTATCGCCTTAGCCGAGGTTAGCCGTAACGCCGTCTCGCGGCGAATCGCTTCGTGGATTCCTACAATCACTTCCACAACGGCTCCCCTCTTTCTCACGAGTGACGTCATGGCCGAGAAGCTCGGATTTGCCATCGTTGGATGCGGCATGATCGCCAGGTTCCATGCTCGGGCCCTCGCGGAGATCCCCGATGCGAAGATCGCCGCGCTCGTGAGCCGATCGGCGGGAAATGGCGAGAAACTCCTTCACGAGACGAACACGCCGGCGTGCCCGGTCTTCGCGGACCTTGGGGCTGCGCTGAAGGCCCCGGGCGTGGATGTCGTCGTGATCACGACACCCAGCGGTGCCCACATGGAGGCGACCGTGCAGGCCGCGGCGGCGGGGAAGCATGTGGTGGTCGAGAAGCCGCTGGACATCACCGCGGAACGCTGCGACCGCATCATCGAGGCCTGCGACAAGTCCAAGGTGAAGCTCTGCACGATCTTCCCCAGCCGGTTCGCCGATTCGAGCACCACGCTGAAGGCGGCCGTGGATTCCGGGCGCTTCGGCCGCGTCACACTTGGCGAGACCACTTGCAAATGGTGGCGCAGCCAGGCCTACTACGACGAAGGTGGCTGGAAGGGCACGCAAGCCCTCGACGGTGGTGGTGCCATGATGAACCAGGCGATTCACAACGTCGATCTCCTGCTCTGGATGATGGGCTCGGCCACGCACGTCAGCGGTTTCACCGCCACCCTCGCCCACGAACGCATCGAAGTGGAGGACACCGCCGTCGCTGTGCTCCGCTTCAAGAGCGGCGCCCTGGGTGTGATCCAGGCCACCACGAGCGTGCATCCGGGGTATCCGAAGACGATCGCCGTGCATGGCGACAGGGGCTCCGCGGTGATCGAACAGGAGGATGTGCTTCGCTGGGACTTCACGCCGGAGATCCCGGCAGACCGCGATGTGAAGGAACGCTTCTCGCAGAAGGTCGGCGCCAGTGGCGGTTCCGCGGACCCGAAAGCGATCAGCCACGAAGGCCACCGCAGGCAGCTGGCGGACTTCGTGCAGGCGATCCGTGCGAATCGGGCTCCTCTCGTCGATGGCCGCGAGGGACGCAAGGCCGTCGCTGTGATCCGTGCGATCTACGAATCCAACCGCTCGGGAAAGACCACGGCGGTCGATGGTGCGTGAGACGTTGCTCGTCGAGCCCTTCCACCTGCCCACTCGCTCCGCTCCGAGGACTTCGCGTCGCGGCGACGCGGCCGTGACTCGGCTCGAGGCCTGGGCCCGCGCCACTCACCCTGGCAGCTTCGCCTTCCGTCGACTCGCCTTGTCGTCGGCAAGGGGATAGACAGCGTTGTGGCTCTCCAGGGATGTGATGAGCGCCTGCATCATTCGTCGCAGATCGTCGGGGTTCGAGGCCGCAAGGTTGCGTTGCTCGAAGGGGTCCGCGGCGAGGTCAAAGAGTTGGTAGTGAGAGTTCTCGGACTGCTCCGACGGAACGTAGTGATAGATCACCTTCCATTTCCCTTCGCGGTAGCTTGTCCAGTAGTCGCTGCGGTGCGGTGCGTGGGGATAATGCATCAGGAATGACTCCGCTCGCTTCGGATCGGGCCGGCCGGTCAGCAACGTATCCAGGCGTTGGCCGTCCACCACATGGCCCGAGGGCGGCAGGGCGTTGGCGAGGCTTGTGATCGTCGGGAAGAGATCGCAGACGCACGCGAGTTGAGGCTGAATCGCGCCGACGGTGATAGGCAGTGGCTTCTGCAGGGCGCTGGCTGCGTTGGGCTTTGCCCAGGCCGCGATGAAGGGAACACGCACACCGCCTTCGTAGTGGGAACCCTTCTTGCCGCGGAGCGGTGCGGCACAGGCGACCGCGTGCTGATGGCCCAGCGGCGCGTCGCTGCCGTTGTCGCCCAGGAAGAAGATGAGCGTGTTCTCCGCGACGCCTAGCTTTTCCAGGTGATCGAGCAGGTCGCCCAGGGACTTATCCATGCCTTCGATGAGGGTCGCGAAGGCCTGCGCTGCCGCGGGCTTGTCGGAGTTCGCGTAGTGGGCGGCGAATCGCGGATCGGAATTGAAGGGGGCGTGAACGGCGTAATGCGCGAGGTTGAGGTAGAAGGGCTTGCCCTCCTTCACGGCCGCGGCGACGTGGTCGTTCGCTTCAAGCGTGAGTGCGTCGGTGAGGAAGGTGTCCGTGCCGTGATACTTCTCGAGGTGCGGGATGGCGTTCATCGGCTTGCCGCCGCCCTTACCGGCCTTGAGCAAGTTTCCGTAGCCATTCTTGCCGTAGTAGCTGGCCGGCGCTCCGGTGGAGAAGCCAGCGACGTTGACATCGAAACCGAGGTTCCTGGGCTCGTAGCCTTCGCTGCCGTTGGGTCCGAAGTGCCCCTTGCCGACGTGGATGGTGCGATAGCCGTTCGCCTGCAAGAGCCGTGCGAGGGTGATGTCGCCGTTCTTGAGGCCCTGCCAGTTCCAGTCGGGCGCACCCAGGGGGCCGGCGTTGTTCTTCTCGGGGCTGATCCAGTTTGTGGTGCGATGGCGGGCAGCGTTCTGGCCGGTCATGATTGCGATGCGCGTGGGTGAGCAGACGCTCATCGCGTTGAAGTTGTTGAAGCGAATCCCGAGCGCTGCGAGGCGTTCCATGTTCGGGGTGCGGTAATAATCGTTGAGCGGATAACGCTTCGGCTGGCCGGACGCCTCCGTGAGGAATGGCACGGAGGTGTCCATCACGCCCATGTCATCCACCAGGAAGATGACGATGTTGGGCTTCGGCGGCTCGGCCGTAGCAACGGAAGCGAAGGCCGCGATGACCAGGAAGGAGAGAAGGAATTTCATGGGTGATCTCGGCAGGAAGAGGACTCTGGCACAAGCGTGTCGCCGGCGCCACTCTCACACCGTGAGAACGCGATCACGGGAAGCGACGGGCCATTTGCCCACGATCTTGCCCTCGCTGGCGATGAGCACATCGCGATGAAGTGCAACCGTGGGGCAGATGTGGCCGGGCAGGGCGTAAACGACATCGCCCGGCTTGTAGCGAGCGGCGCCTTCGGTTTCGACGATGAGATGTTCCTCGTTATGGCCTACGGTCGTGTACTCGGGGAAGTCGAGCAGGGTGACACGCTTGGTGAGGATCGGGTCCGCCGCCACCGATTTGTTGCCGAGGTCAAGCGTGACGCGGTTGGGCGTCGGTCGACTGACGACTCGCGTGACGAGCACGGCCGCGGGGGTGAAGCCGGCGAGATCCGAGTATCGGCCGCCGTAGCCCGCGTCGTGCAGCACGAAGGTGCCGGGTGAGCACTCGATTCCGGGCACGTCCCGCAGCCGTGCGAAGATCGGGAACGTCGGTGTGCCTCCGCAGATGAGCCGCGGCACGGGCAGTCGCTTGGCTTCGGCCTTCGCGCGGAGGTCGAGCACCGGGGCGAGCAAAGCTCGCACGGCGGCCTCACGCTCGGCGATCGATTCCTGGTGGTTGTGCCCGTCGTACGCCTGGAACCCCGAGGGACGCAAGCCCGGCAGGTGCGTTGCCATCTCGTACAGGGCCAGGGCGGCGTCTCCGACCGCGATGCCGGTGCGGTGCTGGCCGACATCAAGATCAAGGACGAAATCCACCATCTGCCCGGCCGCGTGAATCCCCTGCGAGAGAGCCTTCGCGGAGTCGGGATGATCGATCAGGCACGAGAAGCGTGTCGCGGGGAACTTTTGCAGCAGTTCCACGAGTCGTTGCACGTTCGGGCCGACGAGCGGGTAGGCGATGAGCACATCCGGCACGCCGCAGCCGGCGAGCATCTCGGCTTCCGCGATGGTGGCGCACTTCTGCTTGGTGATGCCGGCGTCGAGCATCATGCGAGTGATCTCACGCGTCTTGTGCGTCTTCACGTGGGGACGTAAGCGTTCCGCCCCGCCCGCCATCTCGATTACGCGAGCGATGTTCCGCTGGATCAGTTCCGGGAAGAAGACGAGTGACGGGCTGAACACGTTCGCCTCGTCCGCGAGCTTATAGGCGGGGTTCATGATGAGGTCTGGCAAGGAAGGGGAAGGGAATGGGGGTCTCGAATATCCTATCGAACCGAATCGTGGTTGCCCCGTCCTTGAGGCTCGCGTAGGCTCAATCTGCATCCTTGACAAAGTTGAAAGCAGGTCCGCGACTCATGGGCACACTGCCTTCCCGCATTTCCCTGGGCCGCGTTTTGGGCGTCGGACTCGTCGTGTTCACGGCGAACGCGGCTCTGCTCGTGCTGCAACTCGTCGCCGGTCGGCTGCTCTCGCCTTACATCGGCTCAAGCCTGGAAACCTGGACCTCCGTCATCGGCGTCTTCCTCGCGGGGATCGCCCTTGGCAACGGCTTCGGAGGCCGAATCGCGGATCGCTACCCCACGCCGCGAACCCTCGCGGTGCTGCTCGGGCTCGGCTCGCTCACGGCCTTGTGGATGGTGACATTCCCGATGCTGCTGCAAGCGACGGACGCCCACACCGGCGTCACGCTGGGTGTGCGGATTCCCCTGCTCGCGTTCCTCCTCTGCTTCCCCGCCGGCCTGACGCTGAGCCTGCTGACGCCTCTGGCAATCAAGCTCGGCCTGCCGGACGTCAGCAAGGCCGGCCGGGTGGTCGGCGTCGTCTTCGCCCTGGGAACGCTGGGATGCTTGGTGGGGAACTATCTCACGGGCTTTTACCTGATCCCGTCGTACACGCTCGACACGATCGTCCAGGGTTGCGCCGCGGTGCTGGGCGCGTTGGCGATCGGCACCTTTGTGTTGAGCCACGGTGCACAGCGAAGCGTTGCGTCGCCTCCAGCGCTCCGCTCCGAAGACTCCACGCTACGGCTAAATGACGCGATCCTTCCCCTTCGCAAGGCGTACCTCATTGTCTTCCTCGCCAGCTTTGGCGGCATGACGCTCGAACTCGCGGGCGTTCGGCTGCTCGCTCGCGAACTGGGCGTCTCCCTCTTCACCTGGACCGGCATCATCGGCGTCATGCTCGCGGGCACGGCCGTCGGCAACATCCTTGGCGGACAAATCGCCGATCGCTTCGCCCGCAAGCCCGGCGACGAAATCCTACGGGGTCTGCCGCTTGCCATCACGCTGCTCATCGCCGCGGGGGCGACCTCCTGCATCTTCGTCGTTCACGGTCTGCCCGTCCTTCGATCGCCTTTTGAGGAGTCGGGGCTGCCCACGCGAGTGATCGTGGCGACCTTCCTCCTCTTCTTCCCGCCGATGATGGTGCTCGGCATGATCTCGCCTCAGGTGATCCGACTCGCGATTCCCGATGTCGGCCATGCTGGCACCGTGGCGGGGCGAATCTACGGCTGGAGCACCGCGGGCGCAATCGCGGGCACCTTCGCCTCGGGGTACGTCATGCTCTCCGGACTGGGCGTGAACTGGACGATCGTCACCATCGCTTTCCTCTTCATTCTCGTCTCGGTGGCCGTCGCACCGGTCTGGCGATCGAATGCCGGGCTCTATCTGCTCAGCATCGCCGCGGGGGGAGTCTTCGGAAGCCTCATTCACAACCTGAGGCAGGGGCCATCGGCGGACCCGACGGAACCCGGCGCCGTCCTCTCCGTGAACGACTCCAATTACTACACCATCCTCGTCGTTCGCGACTTCGATCGGCCCTGGCATCTGAAGCTGAATCTTGACCATCTGCTGCACTCCGTCGTGGATCCTCAGCAGCCGACGTACCTCTACTACGAGCACGAAGGCATCCAGATGGAGATGCTCCGCGATGCGAGGACTCGCAACACGAAGCCGCGGATGCTCGTGATCGGCGGCGGCGGCTTCACCTTCCCCCGCTGTGCGAAGACGCTGCTGCCGGAAGCGACGGTGGAAGTCGTCGAGATCGATCCCGCGGTGACCTCGGCCGCGGTGAAGCACCTCGGCTTCGATCCCAAACGGCTCGATATCCCTGTCTTTCACATGGACGGCCGGCAGTTCGTCGCGGAGAAAGTGCAGCCCAGCACGTACGACCTCATCGTTCTGGATGCCGTCAACGACTACTCGGTGCCCTCGCACCTCACGACTCGCGAGTTCAACGAGTCCGTGAAAAAGGGCCTCACCAGGGACGGCGTCTATCTTCTCACGGTGATCGATGGCGTGTCGGATGGTAAGCTGTGGAAGGCGGCTTACCACACCTTGAAGCAGAGTTTCGCCCACGTCGAGCTTGTGTCTTCGCAGGCGATCGACTGGGAGATTCCGGATCAACGGCACGTCTTTGTGCTGTATGCGTCCGATCGGCCGCTGGACGCGGCCTCGATCTGGAACCAGGCGGAACGACGCCTCACCGCGGCCTGGCAGCCGATCCAGCTCCCGCTGGCGGCGATCGCGGGGAATTGGACGTCGGAATCGCGAGCCCGCGTCTTCATGGTGCCGATGCAAGGCCCGCTGGTGAAGGCGGCGCTTGAGAACGAGAAGGAAGTGATCCTCACGGACCAGTTCGCCCCGGTAGATAACCTGCTGGCGGACGTCTTCCGCAAGCGCGATAAGGGCCGGAAACCCGTCGAGGAATGAGCCTGGCGAACCCCAAGCGAAAGCGCCGGGGTGGCCCCACCGGCGACTGGTGCGTTCGGCAAATCCGAAGCGTCAACGCCAGGGCGGCCCGACCGGCAACTTTCGGAATGACAACTGGAGTCCAATACCATGACCCGAGCCCTGAGTTTCTTGCTGCTCGCGGGGATCGCGATGGGCAGTCCCGCCGCCGAGCCTTCGTTGAAGTCGGGCACGCCCGTCGGCAAACGGCCAGGGCCGTACAGCTTTCTCGTCGCCACCGGCCCGCAACGAGGGCAGCCCACTTGCTACATCTGTGAGCAGGCCGCCAAGCCGACGGTGGTCGTCTTCGCTCGCAACCTCACGGACCCGCTGGGCAAGCTCCTCTCGAAACTCGACAGCGAAACGATCGCTCGCAAGGACTCCGGCTTCAAGGCCTGGATGACACTCCTCACGAACACGGCCGACCTCGATGCACTCGGGAAGTGGAGCCAAAAACAAGGGCTCAAGGCCGTGCCCGTGGGCGCCTTTGAGGATCCCGATGGCCCGCCGGCTTACACGCTCTCCGCGGATGCGGAGGTCACCGTGCTGCTCTTCGTGAAGGAGAAGGTGATCGCGAACTTCGCCCTGAAGCCCGGCGAACTCACCGACGAGACGATCGACGCCATTGCCAAGCGCCTGCCAGGGCTGTTCGGGAAGTAGCGTCGGCTCCTCTGCGCAGCAAATGCGAGTTCTTACAATCAGTTCATGAACCTTTCCCGTTTGCTCCTGCGCCTGGTGCTCGGACAACGTCTTTCGGTCAAGGACGACGAACTGCGTGTGCTAGGCTCGGCGGCTCCGATCACGATTCGCCGTAACAAGTGGGGCATTCCCGCGATCGAGGCGGAGAACGACGAGGACGCCGCTTACGGCCTCGGCTTCTGCCATGGCCAGGACCGTGCAGCCCAGATCGAGGCGTACGCCCGCATCGGCCGCGGCCGGCTGGCGGAGTGGGTCGGTGCGAGCGGTCTGCCCACCGATCGTATGAGCCGCAGGATCGGCTTCCGTCGGGCGGCGGAAAAGCAGTTCGGCGTCGTCAGCCCTGAAATTCAGCAGATGACGGCCGCCTTTGCTCGCGGAGTCAACGCGGGGCGAACCCTTGGCCTTTCGGCCAGGCCCCACGAGTTTGCGATCCTTGGCGGCGAACCGATCGACTTCGACGGTATCGACGTCCTCACCATTCTCAAGCTCCAGTCATTCCAGTTAGCTTCAAACTGGGACGTCGAACTTGCTCGCCTTCGCGTGCTTCGCGCGGATGGCCCCGAAGCTTTACGCGATCTCGACCCGATCCGCGTCGAAGCTTCCTCCGAGGCCTCCTCACACCCGGCCCTCGATCAACTCGCGGCCGACCTGGCGAGCCTGCTGCAATTCGCACCTCTGGGTGGCGGATCGAACAACTGGGTGCTCGCGGGCCAGCGTACGGCGAGCGGCAAGCCGATCCTTGCCAGCGATCCGCACCTCTCGCCAACTGTTCCGGCTCCGTGGTATGTCGCTCACGTTCGCACGCCCCGCGGCACGGTCGTCGGTGCGGGCATCCCGGGAACTCCCGCCTTCGCCATCGGGCACAACGGCACGGCCGCCTGGGGTGTCACGGCGGGGCTCACCGATAACACCGACCTCTTCCTGGAAACTCTCGGGCCCGACGGCGTCAGCGTTCGCGAGAGCGACGGTCGCTTCCAGGCCTGCGAGGTGGTGAAGGAAGTGATCTCGACGAAGGGCAGCAGCGATGTCATCGAGGAAGTTCTCGTCACGCCGCGTGGGCCGATCATCACGCCGCTGGTGCCTGGGGTGAACGATGCGATCTCGTTCCGCTCCGTCTGGCTCGATCCGTTGCCGGTGGATGGTTTGCTCAGCTCCACGCGAGCGGATTCCTTCGAGTCCTTCCGGGCTCCGTTTGCCCACTGGCCCGTGCTGCCTTTGAGTATCGTGTACGCGGACACCCACGGCACCACGGGCTGGCTGCTGACGGGCGTGGTGCCGCAGCGTGGCGTGGGCCACGGCCTGCTGCCGACGCCTGTGATTCCTGGCTCAGAATGGGCAAGCGAGCATGTGCCGTTCGACCGCATGCCCTGGGTCAAGAATCCGGCGGAAGGCTTCTTCGCGACGGCCAACAACCCGCCCGAGCAGAGCATGAACGCGAGCCCCGGAGACTGGGCTTTTCTCGGCCGCGACTACATCGATGATTATCGCTTCCGCACCATCACGGAGGAACTCGCGAAGCGAACGAACTGGACGCCCACGGAGAGCCTGCGATTGCAGTGCAACGTCCACTCGCTTCCCTGGGAAGAACTCCGGCCGATCGTACTCTCGCTGCAAACCGAGGACATCAACGTCCGCGACGCCCTGGCGGTCCTGCGATCCTGGCACGGCCAGATTGAGATCAACTCCGCCGGGGCGACGATCTTTGAACTCTTCGTCGCCGAGATGTGCGTTCGCCTCGCCAAGGCGAAGGCTCCCAAAAGCTGGCTGGTGATGCTCGGGGAAAGCCCCTTCGGATCGCTGAAGCATAACCTCTTCACCGATCGCCGCGTGGCCCATCTCGTGAAGCATCTCCGCGAGCAACCGCCCGGCTGGTTCGCAAGGCCCTGGCCCGACGAAATGATCGATGCCCTGGCTGGCGTCATTCGCCATCTGCGGAAGAACGTCGGCCCCGGCCCCGCCTACTGGGGCTGGGGGCACCTTCGCAAGCTGCGGCTGAACCATCCCCTCTTTCGCGGTTCGCGCTGGCTGGGTCCTGCGTTCAATCTGGGCCCAGTGCCGTGCGCCGGGGACGCGAACACGATCAGCCAGGCGGGTGCCCGGCCCACCGCACCAACAGCTCTCACGCACAACATGGCGAATCTCCGCATGGTCATCGACCTTGCCGACCTCGCGGGGAGTCGCTTCATCCTCTGTGGCGGCCAGTCCGGCAACCCCTGTTCGCCGAACTACGACGACCAGTTCCCGCTCTGGCAGGCTGGCGATTCGATCCCGCTGCCCTGGAATCGCGAGGGAATCATCCGCGAAGCCACCAGCACGATCCGCCTGCTGCCCGATCACGGCTGACGCCCTCGAACGCCTCGTCTCTAACCGCCACGCAGGTGCTTCGTTACACTGAACAGTATGGTTGGTCTTTCACCCCTCGCTGCCGTCCCCGCGCCGCCGGCGCACTATCGTGAACCGATCTTCGTCGGTTCGCTCCGGCCCGCCTCACGCTTTAACCTGGCCCCCCTGGCGGGATACACCAACTATCCCTTCCGTCGTTCGTTGCGCGAGATCGGCGGGCTCGGCCTTGCCACCACGGACCTTGTCAACGCCCGCGCCATCTGTGAGGGATCGCGGAAAACCTTTGAACTCCTCACCACCGGGCCGGACGATCGACCGCTCTGCGTGCAGATCTTCGGCTCCGACGTGAAGGAGATGACCGACGCGGCCCAGTATCTCGAAGGCACCGGGATTCCTTCCATCGACATCAACATGGGCTGCCCGGTTCGCAAGGTCGTTCGCACCGGCGGCGGCTCCGCCATGATGTGCGACACCACCGGCGCCACGGTCGATCTCATCCGCAAGGTGGTCCAGGCGGTGAAGGTCCCCGTGACCGTGAAGATGCGGCTCGGCTGGGACGCCAACTCCCACACGGCCCCTTACTTTGCTCGCGAGTTCGAGCAGGTCGGCGTCGCTGCCATCACGATTCATGGTCGTACTCGCGAGCAGGGCTTCAACGGCGGCGTCGATCACTCAGGCATCCGGCGAGTGGTCGAGGCGGTCGAACGCATCCCGATCTTCGGCAACGGCGACGTACGCTCGATCGCGGACGCGGCTCGCATGATCGCGGATACCGGCTGCCAGGGCATCGCGATCGGCCGAGGCGCGTTCGCCAACCCGTGGTTCTTCGCCCAGTTGGCCCGCTGGATCGAGACCGGGGACCCCGGCACACGAGGCAGCTACATCGAACGCCTGGATTTCCTCGAACTCCACGTCCGCCGACTCTGCGAGTGGCGCGGCGAGAAGCATGGCTGCGTCTCCTTCCGCAAAATCGCCACCTGGTACACACGCGCTCTGCGGGCCCCGAAGCACGTCCAGCAGACGCTGGTGAAACTGGACAACCTCGGCCAGCTCGAAGGCGTGCTTGCCTCACTCCGCGACGCGGGCCCACCGCCCGGCTGGAGTGAGTGGGACACCCAGCAAGCCGAGGTGGCCGTCCCCGCGGGGCCGATCAGCCACTGGTGAAACCGGCCACCCGGGAGTGGCGATCATGGGACCTCCCATTTCCGGAATCGTCGTTCCTCGCGTCGCGTCTCCGCAACATTCCTGGAGCCCAAGATGGCTGATGAGAAGAATCACGACTCCTTCCAGCCCTTCGTGCCTGCGTCGGAGTCGCCGCGGGAATTGACGTGGGCTCCGGTCCTCGTGGGATCGTTGCTCGGCATCGTCTTCGGCGCGTCATCGGTTTACCTGGTGCTGAAAGTCGGGCTCACGGTCTCCGCGTCGATTCCCGTGGCCGTGCTCTCCATGGCGATCTTCAAGCTGCTGGGCCGGTCATCGATCCTGCAGAACAACATCGTTCAGACCACCGGCAGCGCCGGGGAATCGATCGCATTCGGCGTCGGCCTCACGATGCCCGCTCTGCTCCTGATTGGGTACGACATTGATGTCGTCCGAGTCATGACCGTTGGCGTCCTCGGCAGCTTGCTCGGCATCCTCATGATGATCCCCCTTCGACGCGCGTTCGTCGTCAAGAAGCATCACGAATTGAAGTATCCGGAAGGCACCGCCTGTGCGGAGGTGCTGATCGCGGGTGAGAAAGGCGGCTCCACGGCACGCATGGTCTTTCTCGGCTTCGGCTTTGGCTTCGTCTATCAATTCCTGATGAAGGGCCTCCGCTTGTGGAAGGACGAGCCCGAACTCGCACTTTCCGCGAAGTCGGTGGCCGGTGGGACCGTCGGCCTTAAAGGCGGCGTCCTCGCGGCCACGGTGGAGCCAGCGCTGCTCGGCGTGGGGTACATCATCGGGCCGCGAATCTCTTCGATCATGGTGGCCGGCGGCATCCTCGCTTACCTGGTTCTGGTCCCCGCGATCGTGTTCTTCGGCGATAACCTCACCGAGCCTCTCGCGCCCGCGACTTGGCAGTTCGACCAGCCCAACGCTCTCGCCGCGGTTGCGGGCTCGGCGGCCGCCGATCTCACACGCGAGGCGGACAAGGGGCTCATTCGCAACATGTCCGTCGGCGAGATTCGCAATCATTACATCCTTTACATCGGCGCGGGAGCCGTCGCCGCGGGGGGCATTCTCTCGATGCTTCAGGCCCTGCCCGTCATCTTCGGGTCCGTCCTCGGCGGCCTTCGTGACTTCGCCTCCGATCGCCGGGCGGCCCGCGATGGCACGGCTTCGCTGGCTCCGCGAACCGAGCAGGACCTCCCGCTCTCTGTCGTCGGCTTCGGCAGCATTGGGCTCGTCCTGGCGCTCATGCTCGCTCCTTCCATGGGCCTCGGCTTCAGTCTCGAAGGCGTCGCCGGTGCGATGATGATCCTTCTCTTCGGCTTCCTCTTCGTCACGGTCTCCAGCCGCCTCACAGGCGAAATCGGTTCCTCCTCGAATCCTATCTCCGGCATGACCGTCGCCACCCTGCTCCTGACCTGCCTGGTGCTTCTCGGACTCAACGAGGCCGGCCTCATCCCACTGAACAAGGGCACGAAGCTGCTCGCCCTCACCATCGCCGCGGTCGTCTGCATCGCATGCAGCAACGGAGGCACTACCTCCCAGGCCCTCAAAACGGGCTACCTCGTCGGGGCCACGCCTCGCTCTCAACAGTACGCGATTCTCATTGGCTCCCTCACATCCGCTCTGGTCATCGGTGCCGTGCTGCTCTCGCTGAACCAGACGGGGACGGTGTACACCAAAAAGGATCTGCCTTCGATGAAGGTGGATGTCGCGAAACTCGACCGCCTGGATCATGTCCGCACGGGCCAGTATCTCGAGGACGCGACCGACTACCACCTGCTGATTATCGGGGATCGCGAGAAGCAGGATGCCAGTCTCTTCAAGCCGGAACCGGGGCAGGAGCCGCGAATCGCACCCGGCCGCTATCTCGTCGCGAACGATGGCACGATCGTCTACCGCTGCGATCCCGCGGTGAACGGCAAACTCAAGGAGCAGGATAACGGCGATCCGGTGCCTAACAAATTCGACGCCCCGAAGACGCAGCTGATCGCACTCATCATCGATGGCATCCTCGACCGCGATCTGCCCTGGAACCTCGTTCTGCTCGGCGTGCTGATCGCGGTGACGCTCGAACTTTCCGGCGTCCCTGCTCTGCCCTTCGCCGTGGGAGTTTACCTACCGCTGTCCGCGTCCACGCCGATCTTTATCGGAGGCGTGATTCGCTGGATCGTGGATAAGGTCCGTCGGCCGAAGTCGGGCGAGGATAGTGATTCGAGCCCCGGCGTGCTGCTGAGTTCCGGCTACATCGCGGGCGGTTCGATCGCAGCGGTGGCGACGGCCTTCCTGGCGTTCACGCCGCAAACGAATGAGTTCTTGAACCTGTCAAAGATCGCGAGCCTTGCCGAGTGGACCGCGCGGGATAGCACCGCGATCGGCGCGTTTGGAGTGTTGGTGCTGGTGCTGTTCATGGCGGGATTGAAGCGAAAGTAACAAGGCAGCCCGAGGGGGAAATGTCAGGGCTTCGCGCTCCTGACATTTCCCCCTCGGGCTCGTGTTCTGGATCGATCGGTGCTTATCGGCGCCCGGGCATTCCTCCGCCACCCGGAGAGCCCGGCGGGCGGTTGGTCAGCACTTCCTGGGCTCGTCGCTGGAACTTCTGCATATGCTCGCGAAGGGAGGCGTCGCCCCGCTGCATGATCTCGAGTTCGTGCTGAATCTCGGAGCTCAGTCGCTTGAGTTCCGTCTCCTGGCGTGCGATCAGGGCTCGCTCGCGAGCCATGCTCACTTCCATCTCGCGCATCTGCGTCTCGAGCCCTTCTTCGTCCTCGCGGAACTGCTGCCGCTCGGTGTCGAGGTGCTTGCGTTCCTGCGAGATCTTGAAGCTCTCCTGCTCGAGTTCGTCGGCCCACTCTTCGAGCTCGCCGCGGGTCTTGGGCACGGCCGGGGGCGGGGCCAGTTCGCCCTTCGAGATCTGTTCTTCGATGAGCTGCAACTGGCTGCTCAGTTCCTCGATCTGATGCTCTTTCTCTTCAAGGGCGGCTGCCGTCTCCTTGGCTCGTTCCACGTACTTCGCTTCCGTCTCACTCGCTTCCTGGAGCAGCTGCTTCATTTCGTCGAGCAGGGTGCGAAGTTCCTTATTCTCCACGCGAAGGCGGTGGGCATCCGCGGCGGGGTCGCCGGAATGGCTCGGCGGGTCGAACGGGTTTCGTCCGGGGATGGGTGTCCGTCGATTGACTGGCGGCCTGACCCCCTGAACGTCCTCCACGGGCGGCCTCACCGGCGCGGGGGGGCCCGGCATCCGAAGCCGGCTCAGGAGTTCCGTGTTGCCGCCCCAGCTGGCCGTCGGTTGCGGCGTGGGGCTTTCCTCCTGCACCGGCAGCGAGGCCGGCTCGCTTGCCCTCTTCGCCAGCGACGGCGGAGTCGACGACAGCAACCGCCGGCGCAGCTCGGTCACGGACATCGATTGAGGCGCTTCGGGGGGCAAATTTGGGTTGGACATGCGGACCAGCTCTCCGGGCGAACCGAGTGATGGCGATTCAATTACTCGCCGCAAAAGTAATCTATGTAAGTCTTTCCATCGATTTTATCGGGTGTGGCCGGGCCTCAACGTTCTGAGGCTCCGTCTGAAGAGAGCCTAGACTGTACCCGGGGCAAGTCAAATCGAAATGATAGTCGGATGCGGACAGCGCAATCTTGCCTTGGACGATTCCTTCCGAGATCGCGCCAACGGTGGACGCTGAGCGTTGTTCTGCTTTGTAGACTTGCGCCGCCTGCGATCGGTGAAAATGAATCGGTCGCACCGTGTGAACCTCGCACGATCTCAATTACGGTGTCAGGATTCAGAAGGTTCGCGATGGCGTGAAGGCAGGTCCGCGAATTACAATACTCTTACGACTCGTATTCTCGGGACCGGTCTGTCCCGTCCCCTCCGTCAGGAGCGCGTGGGCCATGAAGTTTATTACTCCATTGCGGGGACTCACCGCAGTCCTTGGATTCGTTGCCGTCGCCATCGCGATTGGCACCGGTCTTTTCGGCGACGTTCGCAAGAGCGTGGCTCCCAGTACGCCGACCCGGCCGGATACCACGGGCTTCACCGAGAACCTGGCCCAGACACGGTTCAGCCAGCTGGCCACCGTGACTTACAAGCTCCGCAACGGTGAGACGCTCTTTGCCTGGCAGATCAAGCCGACGCTTGAAGCCCCGCCGGCCCGGCCCCGCGACGTGCTGGTGCTGGTGGACACCTCGGCCAGCCAGGCCGGTCTGCCGCTGCGTCAGGCCCGGCAGATCGTGCAGGGCTTCGCGGAAGCCTGCGGACCCGATGACCGCATGCACCTGTGGGCGGTGAACACTCCGAAGACCACGCATGGGCTGACCAAGGACTTCGTGGCCCCGAACTCCGACGAGCTTCGCAGCGCCGCCGCCGGGCTCACCGAAATCGAGTACGGCTCTGGTGCCGTGGACCTCAAGGCGGCTCTCGAAAAGAGCCTCGGCAGCCTTCCTCGCAACCGCGGCCGCCAGGCTGTCGTGCTCTTCCTGGGTGATGGCGAGAGCGCGTTTGCTCCTGTCTCCGAAGCCGATCGCGTCTTGCTCGGCCAGCGAATGGACCAGGACGATGTCTTCTTCTTCGCCGTGCCCCTCGGCCTCAAGGTGGACCCCGCGAACCTGCACGGGCTGGCGGCTCACACGGGTGGTGCCGTCGTTCGCCTTCAGGAAGACCTCAGCGACACGACCAAGCGTGGCCGGTTCATCGCCCGCGTGAAGACGGCCCTCGATGTGCCCGTCTTCAAGCCCGAGAAGTTCGCCTTCGGCCCGGAAGTGGCCGAAGCCTTCCCGACCAAGCTCCCGCCGCTTCGCGCGGACAAGCCCACCCTGGTGCTGGGCAAGCTTGTCGGCCCCGCCGAGCGAGTGACCGCCAAGATCTCGGGCCGCGTCGGCAATCGCCAGGTGGACCAGACTTATGGCGAAGCACTCACCGCCTCGCGTGCGGATAACTACTTCCTCAACGTGATGATCGATCAGTGGCGTTCGACGCCTCACAAGGATGCCCCCGCGATGCTGCAAGCCGACCGGGCCCTGGCGCTCGCGTCCACGCAGGTGGAACTCTATCGCGATGAGTTCCTCACTCAGGCGGTATGGGCGATCAAGGAGAACAAGCTGGACGTGGCGGTGCAGATGTACGAAGCCGTCCACCGGATCGACCCCGCGAACGGGGAAGCCTCGACAGGTCTGAAGCTCGCCGAGTCGATGAAGACCGGCAAGGTGACTCGCGCGGATCTTGCGCGGCGGATCGCCGAGAAGGCCTCGGCGCTGAAGATCACGGCCGAGGAAGCGACCAAGGTGGTGCTACAGGAACCGGTGCCCACGCCCGCCGCGCCGCCCGCGGCCCCGGCGGAGGCCGACCTGCTTCGCGAAGCCCGGGCTCGGCAGAACGTCGAGGAACAGCGTTACCGCGTGCTCGTCGAGTCGACGGTTCGCCAGGCTCGCCAGTTGATGCGAACCAACCCGGATGCCGCCTACCAGGACCTGAAGCGTCAACTCGAAGAAGTGCAGTCGTACGATGCCCTGGGTGAGAACGTTCGTCGGCAGCTTGCTGCGGACCTCGAATCCCAGATGAAAGACATCGCGCTTAAGGGGGCCGAGATCAAGCGTCAGGCCGCGGCCGAGCGTGAACAGATCGCCCGGACTCGGTATCAGATGAATGAGTTCGATCGCCAGCAGGGCATTGAAGACCAGACCAAGGCCCGCCTCCAGGCGTTCCGCGAACTGATGCAGCAGGCTCGCTTTGAACTGGCCTATCAGGAAGCCCAGTTGCTTATCCAGGAGCGTGTGAACCGTGGGCAGACGGTGCCGCCGCAGGCCGTGGCGAGCTACATCATCAGCCAGCAGGCCACGCACCTTCGCGAGTGGAACGAACTCGTCCGGCTCCGCAACGATCGCTTCCTGCTCACCATGCTTCAGACGGAGAAGAGCCACATCCCCTATCCTGACGAACCGCCGGTCCACTTCCCGCCGGCGAGCGTGTGGCGTGAACTGACCGCGGGCCGCAAGGAGCGATACGAGAACATCGCCCTGGGTGCGGAACCCTCGGCCGGCCAGAAACTCCTGCAATCCAAGGTCGAGGGACTTCGCATCAGCTACGAAGGCGACATCAATAACGTCAGCCTCTTCGACCTGCTCCAGACGCTCTCTCGCAAGTACGACGTCACTTTCATCATCAATGAGGAAGCCTTCAAGACCGACAACATGGAGATGATGATCCGCGAGCGTAAGCCGACGTTGACAGTCACCCGGCTCGACGGCCTGACGCTTGGCGCCTTCCTCGACATCGTGCTGGGATCGATGAATGCCTCGTATATGGTCCGTCCGGACTACATCGAGATCACAACTCAGGTGAAGCGACTCGAAGAGAAGGTGACCCGTGCCTTCCCCGTCGCGGATCTGGTGATCCCGATTCCGAACTCGATCGCCCTTTCCGGCCTGGCGTTGAACCTGAGCGTTCAGGGCGCCTTTGCGAACCAGATCCAGACGGCGAACTTCCTGGGCAACCTCGGCCAGGGCCTGAACGCCAACGGTGGCGGTGGTCTCGGCCTCGGCGGCGGTGGCGGCGGCGGTGGCGCGGGTGCCATGGGCATGTTCGCCAACGGAGGCATGAACTTCCTTGGCATCCAGGGCGGCGGCGGCAACGTCGGACAGTTCGGCAACCTCGGCGGCCAGTTCGGTATTCAGGGACAAACCCAGGAAACCGCCCTCATCGAACTCATCGTGGATGTCGTGGCCCGGGGCGAATGGAAGCTCCAGCAGAACCCGAACAATCCCATGGCACCGATGGTTGATGAACTCGCGGGCCTCACGCCCAAGATGTTCAACTCCCTCGGTTACTACGGGCCCGCCCGAGCCCTGCTCGTTCGCGGTTCCAGCCGCTATCACCCGAACTCCAGCGCCCCGCTCAAGCCGGGCGGCGGCATGGCGATGGGCCCCGGCCAACCCAACAACGGCGCCCTCGTCATCGCGCCCAACGGCAACAACGCCAAGCCGAACGCCGTCGCGGAGGCGGCGGACGCCAGGCAGAACAACCCGCGCATGGCCGTCCAGAATCTTGTCAAGGACATGGACCGCTCGAACCCGAAGAAGATGTGGCACCAGGTGATCGCGGCCACGATCGAGGATCCGGGCGTGATCGTGGCGGCTTCGGAGTTCCTCATGGACTTCCGCGAGCCGATGCACGCCGCCGAGGTGCTCAAGGCGAACTTCCGCAAGGGGCTCGCCACTTCATCCTGGGCTCACGACGCCCTGGCCGTGGCCCTGCAAGCGAGCCAGGCTTCCGCGGAGGAAATCGAGCGGGCCGCGTCCTCCGCGATCGACCTCGAGCCCCGCGACGGCAAGGCTTACCTTCGTGCCGCTCGCGCCGAAGCCGACCTGAAGAACTTCGACCAGGCTGTCTCCTTTTGCAAGCGAGCCGCCGAGCTTTCGCCGGACATGCCTGGTGCTTACGCCAACGCTCTGGTGTATGCCGAGAAGTCCGACAACGTGAAGGCGGACGTCGTGAACTGGGCCGCGGAGAACCTGCTCCGCCGCGACTGGCCGACCGATGGCATCGACTACCAGTCTCAGACGAAGCAACGGCTCGAGAAGATCGCGGTCAAGTTCGACAAGGCCGGACGCGGCGGTGATGCCGCCCCGATCCGCAAGGTGATTACGGAGCAGAGCGAACGTGAACTCTCCGTGGAGCTTCGCTGGGAAGGGACGGCCGACCTTGACCTGATCGTGACCGAACCAAGTGGCGCCGTCTGCGATGCGACGCACAAGCGGACCACCGGCGGCGGCGTGCTGAAGGCGGACATCCTGGAACAGACCGACACGGCCGGCGCGGACGGCACGGGCGGTCGCTCCGAGGAATACTCTGCCGCCAAGGCCTTCAATGGCACCTACAAGGTGGGTGTGAAACGAATCCTCGGCCGGCCGACGAATGGCATGGCCCAGGTCGTGGTGAAGCGATTCAAGGGCACGCCGCGTGAGACGAGCGACCTCTTCGTCGTCGATCTTGCCAAGCCGGAAGCCATCGAATTCAAGCTTGACGCCGGCACGCGAACGGAACTCGCCGTGGTGGGTCAGGACGATGACGAGTTCCGCATGAGCTCGACGGGCGCCCTGGCGAACAAGTCGCCTTCGAGCGGCCTCGGCGGCGGCGGGGGCACGGCCGGCTCGGCTCGGACCAGCCCCATCGCAACGAACGCGGCTCCGCCGATTCCCACGGTCAACGAGGTGCAGGAATCGCGCCTGCCCGGAGCCGCTGCGGCCGCGGTCGATCTGCGAGCGTCCTCTCGTGTGAACCCGGATCGTCGCACGGTCCGCATCAGTGTGAACCCCGTCTTCGGCGGCGCCTCACTGAACGCGATCGCGATGCCCCGCGTATCGCTGCTCCCCGGAGCGGATAACCGCTAAACGGGATCTCGAAAAACCACGACGAGCGGAGGGCTCAACCCCTCCGCTCGTCTGCGCATCCCACTCGAATCACTGCGCGGCGAGCTCGGCGGCGTGTGTCGATCCCTGCAATCGTCGTGATCGGCTTCACCCAACAGGAACCGGAAGCCTTCGAGGGCGATCGGCGAATCTGCCATGGAGTTGGCGTCGTCCATGGACGATGCTTTCACTCGACCACTCTCTCCACCGCAGATCTCGAATTCCGGGTTCCGCGTTCCCGATCCCGTGTTCTCGCTACAGGGTGGTGCGACATTGATTTCCTCCTGGATGCTTATGCTTCTGACGGCTGGTCCGGCGCTGCCTGATGTGCAGGTCCAGACGGAGGACTACTTCATCGTCTTCGCGGCGGATGCGGCCCGGTACAACCCGGCTCGCGCACACACGTTCGCGGCCATGGTTCGCATCGAACGATCTCCGGACGGCGCCATGCGTGTGGTTTCGACGACATCGCTGAGTTGGCTTCCCGCGACGATGAAGGTTCGAGCGATGGCGCTGCTCCCGGAGACGGGCCGCAATGTTCCGCTGGTCGAGACTCTTCAATGGTCCGTGAAGAACGGCGACCACATCAACGCCTGGGGTCCGTATCGTGTCACGCCCGAGTTCGCGGAGACGTTCCGCACGAGAGTTCGCACGGTTGAGGATACCTTCGAATACAAGGGCGCATGCCTGACTTCGCCGAAGCGAGTCTGCGATTGCGCCCGCTCGATCGAAGAGATGATCCACCCGGTTCGTCGTTACATCGGTGCCTTCGGCTACGGGGCCGCGGCTGGCAGCTACATCGTGAGGAAGTTCACGCCCTGGTTCGTGGAAGCCGAGCGATCGCACCCCTGGGTTGGCAAGGCGACCGGGCTGGAGGAGTATCCCATCCACTGGCGAGCCCACGGCGACTTCAGTGATCGCGGTGATCAGTTGCGAGCCTCGACCCACCGCAAGTGACGTTCCGCCTGAAGCATCGCTTCGTGAATTCCGCGACGAGTGCCAGGTACACGATCATCGCGATCCAGCCACAGGTTCCATGGCGCATCAGCCAGCTTCCCCCGCCGATGGCGTGTGCCAGGGTATTGATGACAACGATCGCCGCCGGTAGCCAAACGGCGAAGCGTGGCGTCCAGGTTTTTACGATGAGGCCAAGAACAAGAACCCACGCCGTGGCGAGGCCCAGGAACAGCCATGGGCTCACGAGCAGGAGACCGCATGCCAGTGGATTCGCTTCCACGGCATCGTCCCGGTGGCCTTCCCAGTATCGATCCGGTTGCCCGAGCAGTGTAAGAATCACATCGACGGCGAACGTCAAACCCATCGGCAGGATCCACCAGAAGCGGTTGACCCCGTGTGGACGAGAAGGGATAGCTGCCATCATGGGCTCAACCGAACAAGGCTGTGAGTGGTTTGCCGCCGTCGGTTGACGGTACCGGTCGGGAGCTATCGAACAACTCCTTCTCGGGGTCGCCGCCCATCGTGGCGAGGATCGTGGCGTGGAAGTCCGGGATCGACACCGGGTCTGTCACGATCGTCTTGCTCAGGTCGTCGGTCACGCCGTAGGCCCCGCGATGTTTCAAGCCTCCGCCGGCGAGCACCATGCTGAAGCAACTTCCCTGGTGGCCTCGGCCGCCCTTGCCGTCGAATTCAGGCGGACGGCCGAACTCGGTCGCGATCACGATCAGCGTCTTGTCAAGGATCTTCTTGGCTTCCAGGTCAGTGACCAGGGCCGCAAAGGCGGTGTCGAGTTCCAGGATCAGGCCGTGCTGGTTGTTAATGCCCTCGTTGTGAACATCCCAGCCGGTGCCGTTGATGAAGTTGAGGTTGTGCGAAACCTCGATGAACCGCACCCCGGCCTGCACGAGTCTGCGTGCAAGCAGGCAGCGCTGGCCAAACTCGCCGCCATAGGACTGGCGGAGTTCCGCGGG
>Ga0105046_10001168_pt1 | contig 39793 bp, 25 predicted proteins | sample MAT03_FD_78385 | JGI IMG/M metagenome (GOLD analysis project Ga0105046, IMG submission 78385) | Freshwater microbial communities from Lake Fryxell liftoff mats and glacier meltwater in Antarctica - MAT-03 (megahit assembly) | ecosystem: Environmental > Aquatic > Freshwater > Ice > Liftoff... | reverse complement strand
TTCCGCACTCACCGGCGCGCAACACTGCGGACCGTCGTTGGCGGGCTTGTTGATCAGGCTGGAGACGGGCCACGACTGCATCTTTTCCGCGGGGTATGTGCGGCAGAGCTCCTTGAATGCGTTCTCCGCGATCGATGCTTCGCAGATCCATTCATTCGCACGGTCCTCCTCGAGGATCACCGGCATTCGTTCGTGCGGCAGCCGCAGGAGCAATGCATTAGGTTCGGTGGTGAACAGGGTGAAAGTCGCCGGCCGCAATCCCTCCACCGCGTTCTCATAAATGCCGGCGAAAAAGAAAGGACGCTCTCCGGCGAGCGAGAAAAACGCGGGCTGCTTGAGACCCCACTCGATCTTCGGCCATTCGTAGAATCCGTCGGCAGGGATCAAACAACGGCGTTTCTGAATCGCCTGGCGAAAAATCGGCTTGGCAAACGCCTCCCCGCTCCTCGCATTGATCGGTGCCAGCTTCGGCTGGGAGGACGTTTCCCAGTACGGTACCAGGCCCCATCGCATCAATTGCATCTTTGCGGAACCGTCTTTCATTAAGACGACGGGAAGGTCGGTTTGCGGGGGAACATTATAGCGGGCCGCAAACTCCACCAAGGCGATTTCGCCCTCCACCAGCCGGCGGGTCGCCGCTCGGATCAGCGCCGGATCTTTAATGCGATATCGCCCGCACATCTGTCCGACGGTGGCTTTCTCGTGCAAAAGTGCAACTCCACGCGGACGGCGGTACGGACACGCTACCGCCGCTCCCAACGCTTCGTCTCGTCAGCAGAAGGGCGAATGCCCGATCCCGCGGCAGAGCCGAGGTCGATTCACCCGCACGCGTTCCGATTCGTCAGAATTTCGGTCATGGCTTCGTAGATTTCGGATTCGGCCGACTCGTCGAAAAAGTACGTTGCCCCGGACTCCTTGGCCTTTTCCTCCAGCGCAGGCCAGAGCGTGATCAGCATGATGGGAAGCGCGGGCTTCTGGATGTGCACCTTCGCAATCAAGGCCAGCCCGTCTTCCGTCCCGATCCGACCGTTCGTGATCAGCAACTCGACATTGCGGTCCAAGGCGGCCCGGATGCCCTCGGACGAGTCGGCATAGGCGCGGAGGGCGACATGCGGGAATCGTCGTCTAATTTGACGCGAAATGAGGAACCGCTTATCCGACTCCGAGTCGATCAACACGACGAGAGGATGAGTAGTCACCCCGCATTGGTTTCATTTCCGAGCGCGCGGTGCCATGCGGTTTTGCCTTAGGCCGTTATAGGGGAATCGCCTAAACGGCACCAAATGTCGGCGGCATGGCATGTCGAAGCCGATCGAAGCGCGCCTCGCGTCTTCATGCCGACGCGCCGCTCTAACTTTCACGAAGTAAAGCGCCGCTGCAAAGGTCGCGGGTGTGACACCCACGCGCTACCGGCCGCGCGAACGCAAAATGGTTTTCTCCTCACCGCGTTCGGCGACCACCCCGAAACGCTCTTCCAGCAACTGTACGAAGACCTGGAGATTGTCGGCTCGAAACGATCCACCGAACGGTCTCAACGCGAGGTCCGCATCGGCGATCGCCAGTTGATGGCTGTTGTAGCGATTGAAGTCGGCGACCACTTGGGCGAGAGGCATTTGGTCGAACTCGAGCTGCCGGGCCTGCCACGCCAGTGCTTCTTGAATCTGGGAAGGGGCGATCGCAGCCACTACGACCGCAGAGGCGGCAACGGAGGCGGTTGTCGCGGTGAGCTGGAGTGGGACAAGGGCGCGTTGTCCAGCCACCAGGACCTCGGATTCGGCGTCCCTCATAGACCCGGGCTGGGTGCCTCCGGAAATCGAAGCCGCCCGCGGGAGCAACGAGTCCCCCCTGCCGGCATCGTCGAGCCGCACTTTGCCTTCGGTGACAAAGACTTCGATGCCGCCGAGATCCCTGCGCACGTTGAATATCGTGCCCACGGCCTTGACCGCCACCTCGCCCGCCACCACGACGAAGGGCCGCGCCGCATCCTTCGCCACGGCAAAATGCGCTTCGCCCCGTTGAAGTTCCAACCGGCGCTCGGTCCGCGTGAAACGCACCGCGACACTGCTGTTGCCGTTCACGTGGACGACCGAGCCATCGGGCAGCTCGATTTTCTTCATTCCGCCCACCTCCGTGACCGTCTGCCTGACGAATGACCGGTCATTCCAAGAAGGCCAGGAAGCGAAAAACACCACCGCCACGAGCGCGGCCGCCCCCACCAAAGCCGGCGCGAACCGAACGATCCCGCGCCGCTCTGCCAGAATCGGAACGGGCGCGTGCATCCGCGGAATTTTTTTCAGCGCATCGAGAAAGTCCCAGGTGTCGTCCATCTCGCGCATCGCTTCGCTGTGCCGTGGGTCGGTCTCGAGCCAACGGAGAAGCTCGCGCTCCTCCGCCGGAGCCAGGCCCATTTCAAAACGACCGAACCATTCGGCGGCTTTCTCTTCGATGGCGCGAAACTCGGGATCGCGGCGTGACCCAGGAGTGCGATTTTTCATGACGATTTCGTCGCTTTCAGAGCACCCCGTTCTTCGAGAAAGCGCCGGCAACGGAGCACACCGATCGTAAGCTGCGCGCTGATCGTGTTGGCCTTGATCCCGAGCTTCTCGCCGATTTCGGCATAGGAGAGCCCGTGAATTTTCTTCAAGACAAGGATTTGCCGACAACGCGCCGGCAGCGACTTCATCGCCTCTTCCAGCAAAAGCAGCTCCTGCTCGTGACTGAGCGCTTCCGCCGCACCCCGCCCTCCATCGTAGACCGGCAGATCGTCGAGATTCGCCAATCCCTCGATCCGAATCACCCGGTTGCGCCGCAACAAGTCGATCGCGGTGTTGCGTGCGACCGTAAACAGCAATGCCTTCGGCGAACGCACTCGGGTGCCGGTATGCGCACGCAAGATACGCGCGAAGCTTTCTTGAATGAGATCGTCGATGTCGACGATCGAGGGAAAGCGGACTCGCACGTAAGCGCGCAACGCCGCCTCGTGCGGTTGGACTTCGAGCATGAACCACTCTGCCATCGAACGACTCGAGGCCGGGGGACTGTCGGAGAGAGAATACGGCGCGTCCACGGACGGAAGGTGCTGCCGAAGCGACTGCACAAACCGCGCTGCGACGACCAGCCTATCATTCAGCGGAGGCGACGATTCTGTCACGTCGAAAAATCCAGGAAACTTTTTAGCGAATTCTCTGCGACCGCTCGTCCCAGTCTTGTCGACAGAGTGTGTCCCGTCATGACGACCGCGCCTCTCCGGCCGCGGTTCCCTCCAGCCATTCCCATCCGTCCCTATGAACCTGCCTCCGCAGCAAAACCGGCGATCGGTCGCCCCGTGGCGAAGCCATCTCTCCTTTTCGTTCCGCTTCGCGTGCGTTGCCTTTTTGCAGGCTCTCGCCCTAACGGCTCTCTCCACCGTCGCGCTTGCCGAAGACGCGAAGGCCATTTCGTTCGACATTCCGGCATCGGCCGCGGCCCAGGCACTCAAGCGGTTCTCCAGCCAGTCGGGCCAGCAATTGCTCTACTCGAACACCGACCTCGCCGGTGTCAGGACGAATGCGGTTAAAGGCGATTACACGGCCCCGACCGCACTCGCCCGGTTGCTGGCCAACACACCGTTGGTCGCGACCCACGACGCCACGAGCGGAGCCGTTGCCGTCGGCCGGGAGAACGCCGACCCAAACGGCCAAAGGGCGGCACAAACCACCCCAAGTGACCGCCCAGCCACCCGTCAGACCAGCCCTCTCCCGGCCGCTTCGGGAGCGGAGCCGTCGCTCCCCGATCGTAACGCCGCATCTTCGGGCGCCTCGGTCTTCGGACGCGTCTTCAACGCGTTGAGCGAAGCGTATATCGCGAACGCCATAGTTTCGGTCGAAGGGACGTCGATCGAGGACATCACGGACGAGAGCGGTGCCTTCGCGCTCTCTTCGGTGCCTCTCGGCGAGGTGCGGATTCGCGCGTCCTACGTCGGACTGCAACCGGAGGTTCAGACCGTTACGGTGTCCGTCGGCCCGAACACCGTCCGCGATTTTACGCTTTCCCGGGCTCGCGCGACCGAGTCGAAAACCGACGAGACCGTCCTGCAACTCGAGCGAATCACCGTGGTGGCCGACCGGGAAGTGAGTGCCCAGGCCCTCGCGATGAACGAGCAGCGCAATTCGCCCAGCCTCAAGAATGTGATCGCGATGGACGAGTACCCCGTCGACGGGAACGGCAACATCGGAGAGTTTCTCAAATATTTACCCGGGGTGGCCGTTTCCTTTTCGGGCAGCCAACCGATCGACGTTTCGGTGCGCGGATTGCCCGGCAACTCCACGCCCATCATGATCGACGGCGGCATCTTGCCGAGCACCGCGAGCGGAGACACGCGGGGCGGCTCCCTCACCGGCATCCCGATGACGAACGTTTCTCGAATCGAAGTGACCAAGGTGCCTACTCCGGACGTGCCCGCGTCCTCGCTCGGTGGAAGCATCAACATTATCAGCAAAAGCGGTTTCGAACGCAGAACGCCGCTTTTAACCTACAACCTCTACACCACGTTTAACGTGGACTTGGGACTCTCGCTCGAAAAACGCTCGGCGGGCATCGACTACCTGCGAACCAGCAGCATCGGACCCTCCGGAAATTTCTACTATGTGCTGCCGGTCAATAAGTCTCTCTCGATCAGCCTGGGCGCGGGCTACATCTATAATTACATCCCGGCGGATCAGACGGCCCCGTTCTGGAATCTCAACACCCTGGTCCACTACCAGAGCACGTTTCAAAGCACGCCGCAGCTCGTGATCATGAAGAACTACAACTTCGGCCTCGATTGGAAATGGGGAAACCGCAATGTCTTCGCGGTCACGTTTCAGTCGCGCGATCGGGGAACGGAAGCGACGACCTCCGGTTTCAACGTGATTTACGGGACCGGAGCCACCGGTGGGCCCACCTTCACGCAGGGCGCAGCGACCGGGGCGGGCTCGGTCACGCAATCGCCCTCCTGGTTGGGAATCTGGAGCGATGCGGAGATCGTCACGTTCCGGCACAAGTTCACGGGTCGCGTCTGGAAGTTCGAGACGAATGCCAGCTATTCGAAAACCTACACCCTCCGCGACTCGCCCGGCTACTTCACGGGGGCGGCTCTCGGCCGCACCGGACTCGTCCTTCGCGGCGAAAATATCGTGGGCAACGCCGACACGATGCTGAACACGCTTCCCACCCGCTATACCGCCTCCGACACCGGCGGAAATCCGGTGGATATCTTCGACCAATCGCTCCTCGCCCTGACCACTGCAAACCAGACCAAACTAGACTGGGATCGGACGAACAAGCAGATCAAATCGATGGTAATGCGCGATCTGGATACGCCCATCCCTCTGACTTTAAGAGTGGGTTTCGAGATCAACGAGGAAGACTACACGCAGGGCGGCGGGACCGATACCTACACCTTCAGAACGGGGACCGCGGAGAGCGTTCGGCGGGTCGGCAACTACGGTCTGATCGATCCGTCGTACTCAAGTCAGTATGCGGGCCGCCAGATCCAGTGGGTGAACATGGAAAAGTACTATCGGCTGTTCCGTTCCAATCCCGAATATTTCGTTTGGAACGAGTCGGCCGCCCACATTTCGTTGGTCAACATCTACAAGACCCTGACCGAGCGCGTCTCCGCCGGGTTCTTCCGGGTGGATGCCAAGCTTCTGGACAACAAGCTCTGGCTCGTCGGTGGAGTGCGCTACGAGCACACGGGTGCGGAAGGGGTCGGCCCCCTGAACGATCCCACGGCCTGGCTGCAAAAGGACGCGAAGGGCAATCTTGTCCGTACCTCGACCGGAGCGACGATCCCCCTGACCAACGACGCGCTCGCCCGAACCAAACTACAGTACACGCAGGGCGGATCGAGCACCGATCGCGAATACGACGGATACTACCCCAGCTTCAACGCGAGCTACACGATCAACGACTTTCTCCTCGCCCGCTTCGGTTACGCCAAAACGATCGGCCGACCTAACCGCACCTTCATCACTCCGGGTGTGACCTTCTCGTCCGAGGCCGCCAATCCACAGACCATTACACTCAACAACACAGGGCTGCTGCCGTGGACCGCGGACAACTACGACCTTGCGCTGGAGTCCTACCTCTACAAAGGAGGCGTCGGTTCGATCGGCGTCTTTCAAAAGGACATCGCCGGGTTTTTTGTGACGACGGCGATCGCCGCGACGCCGGAAATTCTCGACCTGTACGGGCTGCCTGCCGGTTCCGCCGTCAACTACGAGCTGCGCACCCGGAACAACGGCACCTCTCCCACCCGGATCAGAGGCTTCGAGTTCAACTACAAACAACCGCTCACGTTTCTCCCCCACTGGGCGCGAGGAATTCAGGTATTTCTCAACTATACGCGATTGGAATTGGGCGGTTCGAACGATGCGGATTTCACCGGCTTCAATCCCGAAACGATCAGCTACGGCATAAATCTCACGCGCCCTCGATATTCGGTGAAATTTCTGATGCAGGTGCAGGGAGAAACACGCCGCACTCCCGTGGCGATCAACGCCGCCACCGGTATTCCGGAAAACACCTTCCTGTGGCAGGGAGCCAAAGAACGCCCGACCCTCACCGCGGATTTCCGTCTGACCAAAAGACTCTCGATCTACGGCTCGTTAAGCGACTTTCTCGGCGGTGGATTCAAGGACGTGCAACGGCGTTACCCCGACGGCGGCACGACACCCGAATACGCGCGATTCCAGCGCGTTCAGGAATGGGGTTACGCTGCGACCGTCGGCGTCAGAGGGCAGTTTTAGGCCTCATGACGCTTGCGACGCATAAGGCCCTTTTGCTGCTCGTCGCGGTTCTCTCGGGAGCGGCGCTCCAGTCGGCATCGCCTCCGATCAAGTCGCCCGGGGACCTCACCGGTCCTTGGCAGCTTTTCATCGACGACTCGTCGGTGTCGGAAAAGTCCGGCGTCGCCCGTCGCTACCATTCGTTTACGAAACACGCACGCAATCCGGTGCTCGTGCCCGACAAGCCTTGGGAGGGCAAGGTCGCCTATCTGTACGGCACGGTCTTGCCGGGCGAAGATGGCACCGGCTACCGGATGTGGTATCACGCCTTGTCCGAGGGAAGCTATTGGAATCTGTATGCGACCAGCCCCGACGGATTCGTCTGGGAGAAGCCCTCCCTCGGTTTGGTCGATTACAAAGGCTCCCGGGAAAACAACGTGTTCTTTCGACGCACGCGCGAGGACCACATTCCCCAGGTCATTGCAACGCCTTGGGAAGCCGATCCGGGGCGTCGTTACAAGTTGATCAACTACGACTACGGCCGCACCAAACCCAACCACACAGTCAGCGGTTTCTGGACGGCGCACTCGGCCGACGGAATCCATTGGACCGATACGCCCGCGAATCCGGCCCTGCCGGATGTCGGCGACGTCGGAAACGTCATCTGGGATGGCCACAAGCGACAGTATGTCGCCTACACGAAAATTTTCGCCCCGGTCGACGGCTATCGTCGGAGGTCGATCGGCTACGCCACGAGCAAGGATTTTATCGCGTGGAAGCCGGCCGAACTCATTCTCGTCCCAGACAAATTCGACGATCGCTGGATCGAAAAGGACCTGCAACACACCGACCTCTACGGGGTCAGCGCGTTTCCTTACGAAGCGGGTTACGTCGGCTTTCTTTGGATCTTCCGGATCACGGATGGCGGCAGCGACGGTCCGATCCTGATCGAGCTGGTTTCGAGTCGGGATGGCATAACGTGGCAGCGGCAGGAAGGCGAACGGACGCCAATCCTGGAGCTGGGTGCCAGCGGTGCCTGGGACGCGGGCATGATCGTCACGCCGAACCACCCGTTGGTGGAAAAGGACACGATCAAACTCTTTTACGGCGGCTTCGGCGGTACACACGGCGCCGGCAAAAACCAAACTGCGGCGGTCGGTCTGGCTACGCTGCGCAAGGACGGCTTCGCGTCGCTCGATGCCGGCGAAGCGCCGGGCCGCGTGACGACCCACCTGCTACGCCATGCCCGAGGCGTCCTTCGGGTGAATGCGGCCCTGAGCTCCGGCTGGCTCAAGGCGGAAGTGCTCGATCGCCAGGGCCGAGCGTTGCCGGGCTACGGACTCGACGAGAGTATCGCCCTCGTCGGCGACGGCGTGGATCTGCCGGTCCGATGGAAGGGCCGCAGCGCCTTGCCGGAAAACGCGGGCGACCTCCGATTGCGTTTCGTTTTTGCACAGGGGTCCCTCTACTCCTTTCGCGCCGACGAAGGAATGCTCACGGTCGAGCCGGCTCTCGCCCACGAGATCGCATTGAACTTCGACGACGATGCCTGGCAAGCGCGAGTCGTCTTGCGCGGCCTGGCAAAGGAGGAGATGGATCGAACGCGAAAATCCAAGGCGCTTGTGCTGAAAGCGGCGGGGGATGTGGTCGATATCGTGCACACCGCGTCGCTCGGCAAAAACTTCACGCTGGCTGCGCGGGTCAAGACCGCCCAGCCGCAGCTTGCCCGTCTGTTCAGTACCCATCGAGGGACCGGAGATCCCGTCACCGGCGAACTGATCTTCGACCTCAATCCGCGCACAGGCGTGCTCCGCTTTTTCGTCAATGGACAGAAAGTCCAGTCCACACCGCGCTACGTTGCGGACAAGCTGTACCATCACTACGCTGCCACCTACGAAAACGGCGAGGTGCGACTGTATGTCGACGGCGTCCAAGTCGGCGCGGGAAAGATTAGGCAAGGCAGCGCCCACCTTTTCAATAGCCAGTCGGTCGTCGAGCACTTCGGCCCGACCGACGCCCGCTCGGACGTGGGCATCTATCTCGTGAACGATCTCAGGATCGGCGAGGACCAGGGCGGGCGATTCATGACCAATAAGGACGTGGCGAATGACCTGCCGGCCGAACAGCTGGTAGGTTCGGTCGATGACGTCCTGGTCGCCCGGCGAACCCTCGCTCCCGAGGAAATTACCGCCGCGGCCCAATGATTCTAAAGACCCGAATTTTTTCGAAATCCGGATCCGACGACGTCCGCCGCCGGTTCGATCCGGGTCGAAATTCTCGATGCGATCTCTTTTTCCTCACATGCTTCCGTCCCTTTCCCGTCCGATTTTCGCCCTATGCGCGACCGCCGCTCTGCTCGCCGGAGTCGGACCGCGTGCCACCGGCTTCTCCGCGGCTTCGCCGACGCTTCCACGCACCTTTTTATTTGTCGACGACGAGCACGTCTATTCCCGGCCGGGCACGATCAAGCGCGTGGTGGAATTCGAAAAGTACGCGGGAAATCCCGTGATTCCCCCCAACCGCGAATGGGAGTCGGGAGCCATTGGCTGGTGTAGTCAGCTGAGGAATCCCACCACCGGGACGTTTCAGATGTGGTACCAAGGGTACACCCAGCGGAACGGGGATAAGCGGCTCAAAAGCGTCGTCTGTTATGCGGAGTCGAAGGATGGCCGGACTTGGACGAAACCCGCGTTGGGCTTGTTCGCCTTCTACGAGCATAAAGACACCAATATCGTCCTGATCGGCAGCGGCGGATACAGCGATCGTTATGGCAATTCCGTTATCCTGGATGCAAACGAACCGGACCCGATGCGCCGCTATAAAATGGTCTACTCCGACTGGGCCACCGGGAGCGAAGCGCGCGAGGGACCGGGCCTTTATTCGGCCACCTCTCCGGACGGTATCGTCTGGACGAAACAGCCCAAGCCGCTGATGCCTTTTTTTGCCGGTGCCGTGGGTCGACCCGCACCGTTCTCCGACGAGGAGGTCTACGGCGAAGTGGCGACCGCCAAGGGGATTCGACGGTCCTGGCGTTGGCCGAACACCCTGTCGGATGCGGCAGACCTCATCTACGACCCCGCCTGTCATGCCTACGTGCTCTACGGGAAAATGTGGTACGCCGGTCCGGATGGCACTCTCGGCTGGAAACACGGCATGGGCCGCGCGCAGAGCGCCGACTTCAAGACTTGGACCGAACCCACGCTCATCCTGACGACGGACGAGCACGATGGAGCCCTTCACGAATTTCATACGTCTCCCGTTTTCAAATACGGCGATCTCTATCTTTCGCTCAATCAACTGATGGATCGAGCGGCCGGCACCGTCGATCTCGAGCTCATGTTCAGTCGCGATGGCCTCCGGTGGAATCGTTCGCTTCGCGGGCAAACGGTGATTCCACGCGGCAAGGGTCCCGTTTTCGACGCGAGCGCACTTGCGAGCAATGCGTCTCCCATCGTCGTCGACGACGAGATCCGCTTTTACTACGGAGCCTACCGGTACTCGATGACGGGGGGCATCTCGCGCTGGCCGACGCGGCAGACAATCGGATCGACCGACTACATCAGCGGTGTCGGGTACGCTTGGACGCGCCGAGATCGCTTCGTGGCGATCGCCCCGGATCCCAGAATCCCCGTCAAGGCAAATAGCCAGAAAACCAATACGACCAACACCGTCTGCAACCTCACCCTTCGAGCCACCGACCTCACCGGCGTAAAAAAGCTTCTCGTCAACGCAGATGCCTCCAAAGGCACCGTCCGCGTGGAAATTTTTAACGAGGATGGCTATCGTCTTCGCGGTTTCACCCAGGAAGATGCCCTCCCCCTCACCGGCGACGGTTTGGACCTGGAAGCTGCGTGGAAAACGAAATCTCTCCACGACCTACCGGCCGGGCGTTACCAGATCCGCGTCCACCTCGATGGGGCGGAACTCTTCGCGGTGACGCTGCTCTGAGGGGTCAGACGGCGTGCATTCAGGGGCAGCGCCCACACTCCTCGCATCCATGGAGAAACGTCCGAGCAGGACTGTGCGAGGTCCCCGCTCGCCTTCTGGGCGGCCTGACGTCATAGCGGTAAACCTCGCTCTCCCCATGAAGCTACCGCAGGCATCCCCGAAAATGGCGAGGCGGTCACGCTCGCCACGGAGGCCGATACTGATCGCTTGGTCCTGGGAATAATCCTCGTAGGAATTCACGCGCGGTGCCGGACGGTGGACCACCTCTGGAGCGGGTGGCATCGCCACCGCTTGCGAGGTAGGGGCGACAAGGGGTCAATCGGCCGAAGCGACTACCGATGAGCAACATGCGCGGATCGGAAACGGGGCAAACGCTAGGCCGACAAGCAAGAAAAGCCGTGTTTAACGATAAGCATTTCGGAGATGTCTTCTCGTCGGTGGCACACTATCGAAGCATTGGTGTCTAAAACGTCCGTTTGTGCGTCGCCTCGCCGCATCGCTTTCGGTCCAAACTTATCCTTGTTTCTGTCATGAACCTACCCTCCGGTGCCATGCACCTCCGCCCCTCGTTGGTTCTTGCCACCTGTCTTGCCTTGGGAGTGTTGTCGCTGCCGACATTGCGGGCCCAAACGCGTGCGAAGACGGAAGACGACGCGATTCGGCTCTCCGAATTCTCCGTCACCGCTGCCGAGGACCGAGGCTACACGCCGTCCGAAACCATGACCGGTTCACGGGTGGCGACAAAGATCATCGATCTGCCGTACACGGTGAATGTGCTCACCAGCGAGTTCTTCGAGGATTTCGGACTCTTCGAGTTTACCGACAATCTGGTCCACGTTGGAGGTTTCACGGACTTGGACATCGGCGGCGGTTTCAACCTGCGGGGGTTTGGATCCACCTACCAGCTGCGCGACGGTTTCTTTCGCCTCGGCCGCTATGGCTCGAGCAACATCGACCGGATGGAGATTATCAAGGGATCGAACGCCGCGATCTACGGGCGCACCTCGCCCGGCGGAATGGTGAACATGATCTCGAAGCAGCCGAAGTCGAAGAAGAGCCAGAAGCTCTCGTTCAACTACGGCGATTACGGCACCCAGCGGGTCACGTTGGAAAGTACCGGCCCGCTGTTCCAGAGCCGGCTTGGCAAGACCGCCTACATCATCACGGCCAGCCACTAAGCGCGAGTTCGACCAGGAGTATGCCCGCAATCGCAATCAGGAGTACTACCTCGCTCTCTCCCATCGCTTCCCCGATGGCTCGAACCTCTTCATCTCCGGAGAGTATTTTTTGCAGATGCGCCATGCGCCGAACAACGCGGCGCCGCTGGTGATCGATCAAAAGGGCACCTCGAGCAATCTCGACGACGAGGCGATCGGCTACGCGAAAAATCTTGCGGAGTACAATCCGTTCGGACCGAACAGTCAGCTGGACCGCGGTTACAGCGGTGTGACGACCAATTACGACAAGCGCCTGAACGACGTCTGGAGCATCCGGGCCTCGGCCAACTACTACGGTGCCCGTCGGTGGGACTACAACCAGAACACCGGATGGGGTGCGATCAACGTCAACCCGCCCGTCGCGACCGCATCCATCGCCAGCGCGCGAGGAGCGACGCCGACCCAAACGCTGATCGTCGAGGACGGCGGTGGTTTTCAAGGCGACATCCTCGCCCATTACTGGACGAACAACCGCAAGATCGAACATCGCACGCTCGCGACGATCGACTACAACGATTACCACCGTTGGGACCCGACCCGCAGCTATGCGGCCGCGACAAACCCGGATCTCGTGGCTTGGAATGCGGTTCGCACCGTTCCGCTCGATACAAATTTCCGCCCGATCGCCCCGATCCGGTATTTTCCGAAAACCTTCCAACCCGGACAGGAGGTCTCTACCCGCATTCGCAAGATCCGCGCGACCGTTCTGGGTGGGCTGGTCCGGCACCAAGCGGCGTTGATGGACGGTCGACTTCTCGCCTTTGTGGGCGGGCGCTACGATTCGGTTCGTTTTCGTGACCGGGACTACATCACCGTGATCCCCGGATTCAATCGTGGTGACCTGATCGCCCGAACCATCACTGCCTTTAAGCCAAACTTCGGAGTCAACTACAAGCTCACGCCCAATCTGCGCGTCTTCGCGAATTACAGCGAGAGCTACTTCGTCGGCCAGGCGGACGCTCCCGCGACGATTGCCGAGGCGGACTTCAAGCCGGAAACCGCATCCGGTTACGACTACGGCTTCAAGGGTACGCTGCTCGACGATCGTTTCAGTTTCACGGTCAGCGGATTTTATGCGGAACGCGAGAATGTCACCGTCACCGATGTCGAGGAGACCCCGATCGGTTCCGGCAACTTCGTGAGCGTCCAACGTCGCGATGGCGATCAATTGGTGCGTGGCTGGGAGGTCGATGCGAATTTTCGGGTGACCGATGAAATTTCCACCGGTCTGAGTTACGGCAACGTCAACTCTACCTACACGGATTTTGGTACCGCCTTTCCGCTGTCGGTCGGCCGCAAAGTGGCGCGGATTGCACCGGAGAACGGGAGCATCTATTTGAAATACAATCCCGCCCGTGGACCGCTTAAGGGATTCTCGGCGAACCTCGGTGTGACCCACATCGGATCGACGCCGGTGGAGCAGCCGAATGCAGGTGACACCTACACGACAAACTCCGGCGGTCAGCGCATCCTGACCCGCACCACGAACCAATGGCGGCTCAAGGTGCCATCGGCCACGTTGTGGAACCTAGGGGTGCGGTACACCCTGCGGAGAAGCCGGGCCAATCAGACCTTTGGCATCAATCTCAACAACATCACGGATCGCGACTACCTCCGGGGCAATCGCCTCCTGAGCGAGCGCCGGGCGATTTATTTCACCTACTCGATTGCCAGCGGCGACAAGCGGCGCTGATCGACGGTCCCTGCTCAACCACGGGGCGGAGTACCCATTCGGACGCTTGTCGGCGCGAGTCCGTCACGCGGCTCGGTTGCCTTCCGGAGAATCCAGTGCAGACTGAGGGTATGCGAACGGTCCGCTCATGGTGTAAACGGTTGGGGGTGTTGCTTCTGGTCTTGGGACTCCAGGGCTGCGGTACGTCTTTTCCCTCCCGGCCGCCTTCCGGCGCATTTACCGATGGGCTGGCGGCGGACGCGATCTTTCAGCGCTGTCTGGCCACCCATGGTGGCGATCTGCGGGATTCGGCCGGGGACCTCAATCTTTCGATCACCGGCGTTTGGGACACCCTGATCCAAAAGATTCAGCCCGTGATCTCCGATGCCGGCTACCGGGTCACGTCGCAGGAGCGAACGCGTGCCGGCGGCGCGCTTTATACCGTGCGCTACGAGGGGCCGGCCGGAACCAAGAAAGTGGTGCGGACCCCGGATTCGACAGAGGTCTACTACAATGGCGTTCGAGAAAGCGACCCAGCGCGTCTCCAGGCAACGGCCGTGACGTCGGACACGTACCAGTTGTTCCATTTCAGTCCGTCGTTTCTGGTCTGGCGCGGGGCCTCTTTTGTGCGGCTCGAGGACGTGTCCGAGTCGGGCACGTGGTACCATCGACTGCTGGCCACGATCAGGCCGGGCTTTGGATATTCCGCCGAGGATAAGGTGATCCTGTGGATTGACCGCGCCACCTTCCGGCTTTTCCGGGTGCATCTGACGCTGGAAGGGTTCGAGAGCACCAAGGGGGCTCATGTGGACACGACGTTCCTAGAATACCGGCAGATCGGGCGTTTCCTCATGCCCGTGAGCTTCAATGAGCGGGTACGAGGCCCCCTTCGGATCAACGCGCACCGCTGGCACCTGACCGGAATCGATTTTGGGCGCGGTTGGACGGATGCGGAGGTTTCGGGCCCCGACTTCACCGGCAAGGCCGCGGTTCCCGCCGGTCCCCTGGTGCCGCCGATCGTCGACCCGCGCTAGATTTTTCGCCTTCACCGGACTTCGGCCGCTCGTCGCTTGTCGAAGAAAAAAGCCTGGTTTGCAGCCGGGTTAAATGGGGTCGCCGGCCAAAAGGGGTCAAACCGAGAATCGAGACATATCGGTATCAAATTAACTGACTGCCCGGCACACACCTCGTGTGGAGCGTCGCGAACTATCGATCCAATGGCGCCAACAACGCCCGTTTCGCCATCGCGAGAGGTCGACTCCGAGGCTCGGTTTCTTTACGCGCCATGGAGGGCGGACGGGAGGCTGATTTCGGCCTCGAAGCCGCGCGGGGCGCGGTTGCGAAAGACCACCGCACCGCCGCAGGCGCCGATGCCCGCGCGCACAATGGCGAGACCGAGCCCGGTGCCGCCGGCCTCGCTGGTGCGTGCGGCGTCGGGACGGTAGAAGGGCTCGCCGAGGCGGGCAAGCGCCGCGGTGGGGACGCCGGGGCCCTCGTCGGACACGGTGATGAGCACGTGTTCGCCGTCGGCGCGCGCGGCGAACGTGATCGCTCCGGCGGGCGCGTAGCGGAGGGCGTTACGGACGAGGTTGCCGAGCGCGCGGCCGAGGAGTTCGGGATCGGCGAGCGCGGCGAGTGTTGCGGGCGGGAGAGCGACGGAAATGCGTTGAGCGGCGTCCTCGCGGGCGAGCACCTGGCGTACGAGGGGCGCGAGCGGGACCGGCGTGAGCGCGGCGTCGCGGGGGCGGAGGCCGGCCTTGGTGAACGCGAGGAGCTCGTTGACGAGCGCGGCCATGTGCTGGACCTCCTCGCGCACGTCGGCGATCTGGGACCGGAGCGCGGGATCGGCGCGCATCTCGAGAATTTCGGTCGCGACTTGGAGGCGGCCGAGCGGCGAGCCCAGCTCGTGGGCGACGTCGCCCAGGAAACGTTTCTGGCCGTTGACGAGCGTATCGAGGCGGTCGGCCATGCAGTTGACGGATTGGCCGAGGCGGCCGAGCTCGTCGCGGCGCCGGAGCTCGACGCGCGTCGCGAACCGGCCTTCGGCGATACGCTCGGTCGCGCCGGAAAGGCTCTTGAGGGCGCGGGTGATCCCGCCGACGAGCGGGAGCCAGAAGAGGATGGAGAGCACGACCGCGCCCGTGGCGAGGGCGAACCAGGGGCCGGCCTGGAGCAACCTGCCGACCGTCCAGAGCGAGGCGGCGCGGATGACGACGGTGCCGCGAATAGGTTGGCCAAAGCGGGCGGGGATCGGCAGGCGCAGGCCGATCCAGACGAAAGCCGGATTGGCGGTTTCGGTGACGAAGCGCCCTTCGCCGGGCGGGCGCAGACCTTGGGGAGGCGGGCCGTCGCGCGGTTCGCGTTCGTCGCGGGGCGGGCGGGGCCGGTCCGGACTGCGATCCGGTTCGGCGTCCGGCGGGCCGCCCCGGCGGGGTCCCCGGCTGAGTTCAGCGAGCACGGCGGCGGGCAGGTCGACGGGGTCACCGGCCAGTTGCGCGCCCTCGTTGGTGAAGAGAAAGAAATCCGCGCCGTATTTGCGCACGCGCGAAGCGATGATGGCTGGCCGCGCGCCCTCGGGCTCCGCCTGCAGGTCGGTCGCGATCGAGTCGGCAATGCGCTGCAGGTGCTCGCCCAGCGCGCCCCGTGTGACCGATTTCCAACCGATACCGAACTGGCTGACGTAAAAAACGCCCGCCGCCAGCGCGAGCAGCAGCATGTTTGCGAGCAGCCAGAGCGACACTTTGAGCGAAAGCGGGAACGAGACGTTCATCACGTCCCGACGGTGTAGCCGAGGACCGGGAAAAAATCCGCAACGTTTACGCGGGCTTAACAAAACTTCCTTTTCGCCAAATACGACCTTAACCGACGCATGCTGTTCTAGAGGCGTGCACTCTTCGCAATCCATGAATACCACCTCCCCCCTTGTCGCGGCGCTCGCCGTGTTTGCCCTCTCCAGCGCGGCCGCATTCGCCGCCGACCCCCAACTTGACTCCTGGCTCACCGCCGCCACCCGCCGGTACGCCCGCATCTACGAGACCGACGCCGCCCGACTCGCCGGCATCCCGGTCACCACCTGGACGCGCGGCGCGACCTCGCAAACGACGCCGAGCTACGCCGGCGTCATCCAGGTCTCCTCCTCGGCCAGCTGGGTCTACCTGCGCTCCTCCGGCCTCGGCACCCATGTGATGGGCCCGTGGTATCTCAACGCCGCACACACCCAAAATTTCCCGAGCTACCCGGCCAACACCGCCGTGCTCTACCGCTTCCCCCGCACGCCTACGATCCCCACCACCAAGACTCAAACCGGCGGCGGGCCGATCGGCTACTTCGTCGATGGCGTGGCGGCCTTCGACAACCGCGACACCTTCTCTTACACGAACTCCGCCGGCGCGGATGCGACCCCCAATGGCATGGGCCGCGGCGACGGCGTATGGAACCGCGAAGCCTACGCCAACGAGGGCGTGACCTTCGATCCGGCCTTCGCCCATCAGGCGCAAAGCAGCCATCACTACCACGCCAACGCCCCCGCCGTGCGCTACCAGCTCGGCGATCATGTCGATTTCAACGCCACGACCAAAATCTACACGGAAAGCAACGCGGCCGTGACGAAACACTCGCCGATCGTCGCCTGGCTGGCGGACGGTCTTCCCGTTTACGGCCCCTACGGCTATGCCTCGCCGATGAACGCGTCCAGCGGCCTGCGCCGGATGACCCCCGGCTACGCGAAACGCGACGGCACCAACGGCACCACCCACCTCGCCGCCACCGGCCGCACCACGCTTCCCGCCTGGGCCGCTCGCGCGCAAAACCGTGCCGCCGCCCTCCCATCGACGGTCCACGGTCCCGTCGTCGGCACGGCGTATCCGCTCGGCAACTATCTAGAGGATTACGACTACCTCGGCGAACTCGGAAAAACGCAGGGCGTGGATTTCGACCTCAACGAATACAATGTCCGTTTCTGTGTCACCCCCGAGTTTCCCAACGGTACCTGGGCCTACTTCCTCACCATCGAAACCAATGGCACGCCGAAGTTTCCGAACCTGGTCGGACGCTGGTTCTATGGCAGCCCGACCGGCGGCAATGTCACGTCCATCTCGGAGACCGTCGCCGAATACGTCCGCGCCAGCCAGGCCTCGGCCATCGCGGTGAGCGCCACCACCGCGAACGGCACCGTGACGATCGCCTGGGCCTCCGTCGAGGGTGCCACCTACAAGATCGAGACCTCGGTCGATGGCGGCACCTGGAACGCTCTCGCCGCGGCGGGTGCGCTCACCAGCAGCGGCGGCGACACGACGACGTTCTCGACCTCGACCGTCGGGGCCCACTACCGCGTCACGCTCACCGCACTCGCCACCTACGATACGCGTGGCGCAGGCGGCCTCTCCGGCGTGGGCAACTCCGCCGTGGCCGCGGCGACGGTCGGCACCACCGGTGCGGCGCGTCTCACGAACATCGGGACCCGCGTCACGCTCGGCGGTGCGGCCGGAACGCCGATCTCGGGCTTCGTCTTCGGCGGCACGGGGACCAAAACGATGGTGATACGCGCCATCGGGCCCACGCTCGCCGCGTTTAGCGTCACCGATGTGCTCGCCGACCCCCGGCTGAGCCTGATGAGCGGAGCCACGACAGTCGCCGCCAACGACAACTGGCTCGCAGCCGATGCAGCGACGATCGCCGCGGCCGGCGCGTTTGCCCTCGGCGCGGGCAGCAAGGATTCGGCGCTCGTCGCCACGCTGTCCGCCGGCGCTTACACCGTGCCGGTGACGGCGACGGACGGAGGCAGCGGCGTCGCGCTCCTGGAAGTTTACGACGCGGCCACCTCGTCGTCGCTCAACGTCGTCAACGCCTCGACGCGCGCTTATGTCGGCACCGGGAGTGCGGTACTCATCCCCGGGTTTACCGTGAGCGGCACCGGCACGCTGAAACTCTTGATCCGCGCCGTCGGCCCCACCCTGTCGAGTTTCGGCGTTTCCGATGTGCTCGCCGATCCCACGATCACGCTCTACTCCGGATCCACGGCGCTCGCCACCAACGACAACTGGTCGTCCACCGTCAACGCCGCCGAGCTGGCCGCCAGCGCGACCGCCGTGGGCGCGTTTACGCTCAACGCAGGCAGCAAGGACGCAGCCCTCGTCACCGCGCTCCCCGCCGGTTCCTACACCGCGATCGTCAGCGGCGTCGGCGGCACCACCGGCACGGCGATCGTCGAACTCTATGTCCTACCGTGAGGTCACGCGGTCCGTTCAGGGTGCCGCCGGATTGACCATCATGTAGCCGGCGGAGCGCACGGTGCGGATGAAGCGCGGCGACTGGGCGTCGTCGTGGAGTTTTTTGCGCAGCGACGAGATGTGGACGTCGATCGAGCGGTCGAAGACGTCGTAGTTGCGGTCGCGGGCCTCGTCGAGGAGCGCCTCGCGGGATTTGATGCGGCCCTTCGCCCGGGCGAGGCTGGCGAGCAGGTCGAATTCCACGGGCGTGAGGACGAGCGGCTCGGCGCCGAGCACGGCGGTGCGGGCGTCGAGGTTGAGGCGGAGGTCGCCGACGACCACCTCCTTGGGCGGAACTTCGGCTCCCGCTGCCGGGGGGGTGTTGAGGGCGCTGCGCCGGAGGACGGCGCGGAGGCGGGCGAGGAGCTCGCGGGTGGAAAACGTTTTCGGAAGATAATCGTCGGCTCCGACCTCGAGGCCGACGATACGGTCGGTCTCGTCGCCGCGCGCGGTGAGCATAAGGACCGGCACGGCGGATTTTTGCCGGATGCGTTTCAAAACCTCGAATCCGTCGAGACCCGGCAACATGACATCGAGGACGATGGCGTGTGGAGCGGCCGGCCCGGGGGCGAGGGCGCGTTCGACGCCCTCGGGACCGGTGTGGACGGCGGTGACGGCGAAGCCGAGCGGCTCGAGGTAGGTGGCGACGAGCCGACAAAGCTTCTTGTCGTCGTCGATCATCAGGATACGCGTGAGCCCGGAGGTGGAGGAATCGACCGTCATCGGCGGCGAGTCTTGGCCGGCAAACGGGCGGCGTGCAACCGTCGAGACATTAACACGGCCTTAACAATTCCGCGCGCCGCCTCTCATCATCGCTTAACACCCGCGGGCGAAACTCGGCCCATGCGATTCGTGCTCCTCGTGCTGCTGATGGCGACCACCGCGCCCGCGGCGGAGCTCACGCTGGAATTTGCGCTGCGGTGGCGCGGAGCGGCGTTGATCGTGCCGTCGGCGGAGCTGGACGGGGCGGAGGGACGGACCTTGCGCGTGACGCGGTGGGCGGCGCTGGTGTCGGGCGTCACACTGGCGCGAACCGATGGGGGGTTGGTGCGGCTCGAAGGACAATACGGGTGGGTCGATGCCGAAACCGGGCGGACGAACGTCCGGCTCCGGAACGTGCCGGAGGGCGACTATGTGGGCTTGGAATTCCAGATCGGACTGCCGGCGGCGGTAAACCACGCCGATCCCGCGCAGTGGCCCGCCGGACATGCGTTGAATCCGATCGTGAACGGCCTGCATTGGGGCTGGGCGGGTGGCTACGTGTTTGCGGCGCTCGAGGGACGGTGGCGCGCTCCTGGAGCGACGGAGGAGCGCGGATTTTCCTACCACTTGGCGACAGACGAACGGCTCATGACGGTGGGTTTTGCGACGGCGCTGAAAATATCCGAGGCGACCACGGCGCGAGTGGCGCTCGATCTAGGCAAAGTGCTGGGCGCACACCGGCTCGCGCCGGACGACGGAAGCGAAAGCACGCACTCGGTCAAAGACGATGCGCTCGCCGCTACGCTGACGAACGCGCTGGAGCGGGCGTGGTTTTTTCTGGAGACAGTGCCGACACAGGCGACGGTTCAGGAGCGGCGCGTTAAGGACAACGCGCCCAACCTCGGGCAGGGCACGCCGCGGGCGTTTGCAGTGCCGGCGGGGTTTCCGCAGCCGGAGTTACCGGCGGACAATCCGCTCACGGAGGAGGGCGTGGAGCTGGGGAGACGTTTGTTTGGCGACCGCCGGCTCTCGGCGCGCGAGACGCAGAGCTGCGCGACGTGCCACCACCGTGAACTCGCGTTTGCCGAGGGACGGGCGGTCAGCATCGGGGCGGAGGGGAAGCCGGGCACGCGCAACTCGATGCCGCTGTTCAACCTCGCTTGGAGCCCGGCCTACGCGTGGGACGGCTCGAAACCGCGGCTGCGCGACCAGGCGCACGCGGCGCTCACGAGCGAGTTGGAAATGCACGCCGATCCGACGGCGGTCGCAGCGAGGCTCGCGGGTGACCGGCGCGTGCGGGGGGACTTCGAGGCGGCGTTTGGCACGCCGGAGGTGACGGCGGAGCGCATGGGGCTGGCGCTCGAGCAGTTCATGCTCACGCTCGTCGCCGCCGACTCTAAGTTTGACCGCTCGTTGCGGGGCGCGGCGCGGTTGACCGAGGAGGAGCAACGAGGCTTCGCGCTCTTCGCCTCCGAATACGACCCCGCACGAGGGCGTCGGGGCGCGGATTGTTTTCACTGCCACGGCGGAGCGCTGTTTACGGATTTCGGTTTTAGGAACAACGGATTGGAGCCGGGAGCCGACGCGGGTCGGGCCGCCGTGACGGAGCGTGCGACGGATGCGGGGAAATTCAAGACTCCCTCGTTGCGCAACGTGGCCTTCACCGCGCCCTACATGCACGACGGGCGGATCGGCACACTGGAGGAAGTCGTCGCGCACTACGACCACGGCGTGAAACGCACCGCGACCCTCGACCCGAATCTCGCGAAGCATCCCGACGCGGGACTGCGACTCACGACCGAAGAGCAGCGCGCGCTCGTGGCGTTCTTGCGCACATTAACCGAGTCGAGAATCGAAGCGCGGGGTGCAGAGGCCGGACTAGGCGCATCCCCACGAAAATCACCACAATCCTAAACCTTCCGATGCCCTTCTACGGTGCTGGCCGGAGCAGAAATGCGATCAAGTCGTAGAAATCGGCTTCGGGGATCGCGCTTTCGAAGACGGCGGGCATCGCCGAGAACGGCGATGCGGTGACGCTGGCGACGTTCGCTAATGCGATCGCTCGATCCTGGCCGGTCGCAGGATCGCTCAGGAGAAGCGTGCCGCCTTCCTCGCGTTTGTTCATTCCGGAAATCGTTTGCCCCGAAGTCGTCGTCACGGTGGTCAGCTTGAAGACCGGATCCACGTTGCGGTTCGGATCGAGGATATCCTCGACCAAACGGGTCAGGTCGCGAGCGACCACACCGTCAAGATTCGGACCGACGTTTCCGCCGGTTCCGCCGAGTCGATGACAGGCCGCACAATGCTGCGTGAAGATCTGCCCGCCTTTGGCCGCGACCGGCTTGGCCAGTCCATAGGCGCCCAGTCGCTGCGCGACGATCGCGTCGATCCGTGCGTCCTCCGTCGGAAGGCTTTTCGTCAACTCCACCATCTCCGCACGAGTGCCGGAAGAGCGTGACGCGAACGCTGCAGCCACATAGCGGTGTCGCAACAACGCCGCGGGAGCCTTTCCGGCGGAAACGGCCTCGATCAAGGCCGCCGCCCCTCCGTCGGTTTTCGCCAATGCGATCGTCAAGGCCAGCGCGAGATCGCTCGGCGCCGTCGGCAGAATTGCCGCCATCTGCGGAGCGAGGCTCTCGAGAACATTCGGAGGCGCCAGTCCCAATTGGTCCACGGCCGTTTTTCTTAAAAATACCCCGCCCTTAGCATTGACGATCGCGAGCAAGATGGACGCGCCTTCTCCTTCGGCGCCGATGTTTCGGACGACCGCATCGCGCACCGACGCGACCTTCTCGGAGTCCACGCCGATCGCGCGAAGCGCGGGATATTTGGCCGGAAAAGGGAGGTCCTTCGTCGCCAGGATGGCGCGGCGGCTCAACACCGCATCCGAATCCGCAATGCCCGCGAGCAAGGTGGCCTCCATCCAAGCGCTCACCGGCGGCGGAAGCGTCCGTCCCGGGAGCCGGGCAACGCTGGCGAGACCTTCGGCCAACGACACGCGCGGCTCCAGCGAGAACGTAGCCAGTTTCTGGATCAATGTCTCCACCACACCGAAATCGTCGGCCGGAATCTGCGTCGCCGCATGCCGGGCAAATTCTCCGGAGCGAGGGTCGGAGAAGCGAACGCGCTCGAGGTGCTTCAACAGGAACGCCCCCGCCACGGGCGTTCGCACCGCGACCGACACGTCTGCGAGCGTTGTACCGGCGCTCGACGGACCCGAGCCTTGCCAGCGCTCGAGGTCAGCGAGACTCGCGCCCGCCACCTGGGTCTTCAAGGCCAGGCGAAGCGCATAGACCAGCTCGGTATCGCTGTCCGCCACCGACGGGCGCATCTTCAAAAGCAATTCGGCCTGCCACGATCCGGGATGACGCATCAGCACCGTAGCCACCTGACGCCAGAGATGGCCCGGTTTTGTCCGGGCGACCAGCGCTTCAAAAAGCGCCGCATCGAACCCGCCGAGAGTCGGGCGCTCGGACAGGATCCGGAGAGCGGCAATGCCGGCGGCCAACGGTGTCTCGGGATTCGTCAACAACTCGCGCAACCAAGCGTCGTCGCCGACGCCCAGGCGCTCCAGCGCCGCGAGCACTGGAAAAACACTCTCGGCGACTTCGGGTGCAGCCAGCCGGGCCCGCAGACCTTGAAGCGTGGGCCCTGCCTCGGTGCCGAAACGATCGACCAATTCGTTGGTCGCCAGCGCGCGTACTACCAGATTGGAGTCGAAAAGCGCATCGGCCAGACCGGCTCGATCGACGGGTAAAACGGGCATCGACGGAACCGGCACTTTCCCATCGAGTCCCCGCCAGACGATGCGCCAGATGCGGCCATGCGCTCGATCGCGATCGGGGTGCGTCAGCGGAGTTTCGTAGTGGCCAATGATCGGATTGTAGAAATCCGCGATCCAGAGCGCACCATCAGGACCCAGCTTCACCTGGATCGGACGAAATGAAGGGTCGTCGCTGGTCAGAAAATCGTCCTGACGCACCGCCTGCGGCGTCGAACCGGTCCAATCGAGGCGCGCCCGATTCACCCGGCGCGTGACGGGATTGCCGTTGAAAAGATTTCCTCGGTACTCCTCGGGGAATTGCGTCGCGGCATAATAGGCGATGCCGGCGATCGCGCTCGATCCGTGATTGTCTTGCGTGATCCACGGAGCGAAGCCCAGCCCGTCGTGCACTTTGCCGATGCCCTCATAATAACCGCCGGGGAGCAGGAGATAAACGGGTTTCGAATGCGAGTCAGCGGTGTAAATGTCGCCACGCGGGTCGAAGGCCAGACCGAAGGGATTGGTCTGGCCGTTCGCCCACACTTCAAAACGCGAGCCGTCGGGACGGAAGCGATAGGTGTTGCCGCTCGCGAGGGAGGTCACCACGCCCGATCCGTCACGAATCGAGCTCTGGTTGGCGAACCCATGTGTGCCGTAAATCCAGCCGTCGATCCAATAGGTATAATTGGAGGACATCCCATGGGTGTCCTTGAATCCAAAATCGCCATACAACCGTTCCCGCACGTCGGCACGACCGTCCCCATCGAGATCTTCCAGCCGCCAAATTGCTGGAATGGAATAAACGAGAAGGGTGTCGCCCTTCTTTCCCGGCTTTCGTGGAAGCGGTTGGATGCCGATCGGAATGTTCAGCCCCTCGGCAAAGGTGACAATGGAGCGCGGTCGGCCATCGGGCGCGAAATCGCCGAGCACGTAGACCGCGTCGGTGGCACGCTCATTCGGCACCGGGGGTTGCGTGGCCGCGCGGAAGGCGATGGCGTTGTCGTCCCAATTTTTATCGAAGGCCCCGATCGGTTCCCCCAGCGCATCGGATTTAGCCGGCCACGGATACATCTCCGTTGCCGTCACCCAGCAGCGGCCTTGCGCATCGAACGCGAGATTGAGCGGCTTGCGAATGGCCGGCTCGGACGCGACCAGCTGGATCTCGAAGCCGGGAGGGAGGTGGAACTGCGACCGCTCCATCGGGGCGGATTGCAGCCGGGCACCCACCGAGTCTCCCCGCTGGGAATCCGGACGTTGGGCGAGGAGCTGGCCCCCGCCGACGGCAAGACTGAGCAACGAGAACGCGGCACGGAAGAGAGAGGTAGCAAGGACCATCGCGATTCAAATGTGGGAACCGCCGCCCTAAACTCCAGCATTCGGTGGCCGAAGCCGACACTTTCCGTTCAAGGGAGGGCCACGGTCTCTCTTGGTCGGGATTGCGCGGACACGCGCCGGCAACGTCGCACCCGTTCGTTCGTCGCACATCCCAGCGGATCTTTTCGGGAAATCCCGGCCACGAGAAAATGACTGTCTCGTAACCGCTCCAGGGCCAGCCTTCGCAGCGGCACCCCGTTACCGCCACCAAAACGCAAAGACCGACTCCCCCTCGCTGCATGAACGTTTGGAGTCCGGCCTTCAGGCCGTCCGAAACTCGATTGCAATTTCTCCGGACGGACTAAAGTCCGGACTCCAAACTCTACCGTTCGAGCTTCCCGCGAGTTGCGAGGCAGCCTCCGGAGCGTGGCCCTCCACCGATCTGCAATCCCAACGACAGACGCGGGAGCTGAGCTTAGCTCAGGGCACCTTTTCGCCTTCCCGAAGATCATGCATCCACTCGCTTGTTCGGCGAGCTGGCCGCGCGCGGATACGCGCATCTTGGCGTCGAAGTTGGAGAGCGGCTCGTCGAAGAGAAATACCTTGGACTTCGCACGATGGCTCGGCCGACGGAGACGCACTTGTGCTGACCGCCGGGGAGCGCTTTGGGTCGAGGCTCGAGGTTATGCTCGAGGCCGAGCATTGCGGTCGCCTCGCGCACGCGGGCGTCGATCTCCCCCTTGACCGCCGTCGCACCCGGTCCGGTTTTCTCTGGGTAGGTTTTGCTCAACTGGACGAGGGTAACTTTGGCCATGGGGAAGGCGTGCGAGGCGTCCGCCGGCGGACGAGACAGACGCGAGGTCGGCGAGGGTTTCGGCCCGGGCGGGTGGACGACGCAATCTGCACTCATGCGATCGAACGTTTCGAGGCGCCGGAAATTAGTGGCCGCGGTTCTTTTTGCGGAAGGCGCGGGGCGACTGGCCAAAGCGCCGTTTGAAGCAGCGGGAAAAATAAAACTCGTCGCAAAAACCCAGCAGCTCGGAGATCTCGCGGACGGTGTGACGGCCTTGGTAAAGGAGCGCGACGGCGCGGTCGGTGCGGGCATCGAGTTGAAATTTACCGGGAGCGACGCCCATCGCCTGCCGGAATTTTTTGCGGAAACTTTCGTAAGAGAGCCCTAGATGTTTCGCGACGGCGGCGGGATCGGCGACGGGGACGGCCTCTTCGTCGGAGAGCAACTGGCATGCCTCGTGCAGCCAGTCGTCGGACTGCGCGGACGCGGCGGGCTGGCGACCGGCGTGGATCATGTCGGTCAGGACGTGGGCGAAGTGCAGCACGATCGTATCGGGCGGCGTTTGATGTCGGAGATGCGCGGGCGGAATGAGGTTGGTCAGCCGGCGCAACCAGTAGTCGCGGCCCTTGGCGAGGGAGACGGGCCGGGCGGGATCGAGAATGCCCTGCCGTTGCATGAGTTCAAAAATGGGGCCCTCGAACTCGAACCAGAGTTCGTCCCACACCTTGCCTGGCGCGGTGCCCGAGGCGTGGGGAATCTTTGGGAAGAAAATCTCCAGGCTCTCGGCGGGGACGGGCACACGGTCGTGTCGCGCGTCGCGATAAATCCCCTCGCCACCGAGCACATAGTTGAGCCCGTAGTGGGTGAGCGTGCGCAGGGTGTGGTTGCGCACGCCGACGCCGATGCCGCCCTGGTTGAGTCCCGCGAGGCGGATGGTGCCGAGGCTGGAGCGCACGGGCCGGGAGAGCAGGCGCGTCTTGATGGTGGGATCGGCAGGGGCGGCAGGCATACCAGAAAACACAGGTTTTCTACCACGGAAAGCATTCTGGCTACAAGCGAAAGCTGTTACATTGGCGGAGTCAGTCAACCCAAAGAGTGCATGAATACTTCCCCACCCGTGACCCAGCGGGATCTCGCCGAGCGGTGCGGCGTGCATCCCAGCACGATCTGTCTCGCGCTGCGCAACTCGCCCGCGATCCCCGCGGCGACGCGCGCGCGCATCCAGAAAATCGCGGCCGAATCCGGCTACCGGCCGAACGTCGCGGCGCGCAACCTGGCGTGCATGCGCACGGAGAAATTGCCGGCCAGCCACCTGCCGCTGGCGTGGATCGACCACAGTGCGCGCGAAGGTTTTTGGCGAACCGACCCGACGGGCCGGCGGCTGCTCGGCGCGGCGCGGCGGCGCGCGGAGGGACTCGGCTACTATCTCGACGAGCACTGGCTGCACGCGGCGCATATGTCGGCCGCGCGGCTCGCCCAAATTCTGCGCGCGCGCGGCGTGCAGGGCGTGCTCCTGCCGGCGCACGCGGCGGCGAGCGCGATCGACGCGGCGGCGTGGCGGGAGTTTTCCGCCGTGGTCGTCAACGGCCGGCTCGGCGAAGCCGGGCTCGACGAGGTGTGCCCGGATTATTTTTACAACCTGGATCTCGCGTTGGCCCGACTGGGCGCGCGCGGTGCCCGGCGCGTTGGGCTGGCCCTGCCGCGCAGCTTCGACGACGCGAGCGGCGGGCTCACGCGGAGCGGATTTCTGCGTGTTCGGGAAACGCAGGCGGCTACGGAGCGGATTCCGGTGTGCCTGTACACCGAAGACAACGAGACCGCGCTGGAGCAGATCGTCGCGTGGGAGCGACGCCACGGCGTCGCGGTGATCGTGGGGCACGGCCTGCCGCGCGGCCTGCGCGCCCTGGCCGCAGAAACCGTGGAGCTGCGGCTTGCCGCGGAACAGGCGGATACCGGCGGCGTCGATGAGCGGCCAGAGTTGGTCGCAGCGGCGGCGGTCGAGCGATTGACGGCGAAGATCCGGCGTTTCGAGCGCGGGCCGTCCGATACCGCGCAGACGCTGTTGATTCGCGGCGCGTGGCAGGAAGCCGCAGTCGCGGCGGCGGTGATCGCGGCGTGAAGGCGAGCCGGCTTAGTCCGGCGCGATTTCCAGCAGCGCGACGCCCGGGTTTTCCATCGTGAAGTGCGCGATGCGGCGGTCGCCGGCGATTTCCAGGCGGACGCCGGAGGTGGAGGCGCGGAGTTCGTTGCGCGCGACGAGTTGACTCTGCTGCGCGCGGGAAAGGTAGACAGGGGCGCCGAGGTCGCGCCATTGCGTGACGACGTTGTTCTCGTGGCTGTCGATGCGGTAGAGCGCGCCGGGCTGCGTGCCGGCGGGCAACTCGACGGCGACGGAAACGCTGCGGCGCTCGGGTACATCGGCGTGCCGATACGCGGAGACGAGGATGCGGGCGCGGCCGGCGGCGTCGGTCGTGGCGATGGCGTGATGATCGCCGTCGAGGCCGCTGCCGAGGACGGTTTTGCGCTCGGTGCCGAGACGCGAGAGCAGTTGAAAGGCGTGGTAGGAGGGCTTGCGGAGGCCCTGCAGGCTCAGCAGCCCGTAACCGCCGTGGAAAGCTTCGCGGCCATAGCCGACCTGGTCGTAAACGTCGCTTAGGCACCAGTAGGCGAAGGCGTCGGCCTCTTGGGAAACCTCGGCGAGCAGGCGCACGATGAACGCGGCCTCGCTCGCGTCTTCGCGGTGGTGATCGACGCCGTGGAAGGAGCGTCCCCATTCGTTCCAATGCAGTTCGCCCTTGAAGCCCAGGCGGTCCACCAAGCCGCGCACTCCGCGCATGGTGCCGATGGCGAAATTGGCCGAGCGGTTGCCCCGGTCGGTTTGCGGTCCGTCGAAGGGCGCGAGAGCCTCGCCGACGCTGCTGTCGTTGTTGTAAACGTGCGCGATGAGGTAGTCGGGCACGCAGCCGTGGCGCAGGCCGTAAGCCACGAGTTCCTCGATCCATTCGGCGCGGCCACAGGAGGGACCGCCGACGCGCAGTGCGGCGTCCACGCTCTTGATGGCGCCGTGGGTGACTTCCCAGAGCTTGAAAAACTCGGCCTGGTTCCCGCCCCAGAACCAGCCTTGGAGGTTCGGCTCGTTCCAGACTTCGAAATACCACTGGCGCACGACCGCGAGGCCGTAGCGCTCGACGGCGTGGCGCACGGATTCGGCGACCAGCGCGGCCCATTTTTTCCAATCGTCGGGCGGGCTGGTGCGGCCGCGCGTGGTGAAGACCGTTGCCGGGCCGGACGTGAGCGCGCTCGGGATGAACGAAGTCGTAAACATCGGGTTCACGCCGCGGTCGAGTAGCGAGTCGATCACGTAGTCCACCGTCTGCCAGTTGGTGCGCGGCTCCTTCGGCTCGTAGCCCATGAACGACGCGGGGCTCGGGCAGAACACGCGCAGCTCGTCGTCGAACATGCCGACGGCGCGCACGTGGCGGACGCCGAGCTCGCGTTGCGCGAGGGCGATTTGCTCCTGCACGTCGCGTCGCACCAACCAGCGAAATTGGTCGATGTTGGCCACGCCTTCCCAAGTATGGCGGAAACGCGCGCCGGGCAACGCCCACTGCGGCGCGAGCCGGAGCGTGCGCGGGGTAATCGCCCGTGGAGCGACGTCGCTGGACGGAGCGGCGCAAGGTTGCATGTCGGGACAGGCTGGCGGAACGACGCAGCGCGGGGAACCGCAGCCTCATTCAAGCGATTGAGGGCGACCCCGTCGCGCAAGTCCACCCCGCTCGGCGCACGCGCCCGCCACCACCGCGCGCGGTGCGCGGGAGATTCATGCGGTTGAGTAAACCCGTAGTTTATCTTCGCTGCGACGGGCGCGAGCCTATCGCTGCCGTCCTGCAAGCCGGTCGCCGTTTTTTTCCTGGCGCGCCGCGCCGCCCCGATTTTACCCCCCCACCCCTCACCATCATGAAACCCATCCCGATCTACCGCAGAAAATTCGCCCAGGCCGTGTGCGCCGCGTTGCTTGCGACGAGCGGCGGTTTCGCCCAGCCGGCCGCCGATTCCGCTCCGAAGGAAAAAGGCACGATCATCCTCTCGCCGTTCACCGTCACCTCCGAAAACGACCAGGGTTATTACGCGCCCGAGGGCGTCGCCGGCACGCGCACGCGCACCGAACTCATCAACCTGCCGCTGAGTATGACGGTGTTTACCGAGGAATTCATCCAAGACATTGGCGCGCGCGACCTCATAGATGTCGTCGCCTACGCAAGCGGCGTCTCGGTCGGCACCGGCCAGGCAACCAACGAGGGCGACAACACCAGCTTCACGCTGCGCGGCCAGGTGAGCTTCGTGCCGATGCGCAACGGTTTTCGCCGCCTGCGCCTCGTCGGCTCGGCCAATATCGAGCGCGTCGAGGTGCTCAAAGGCCCCGCCTCCATGCTCTATGGCCAGCTTAATCCCGGCGGCTCCATCAACTACCTCACGAAACGCCCGCTGCCGCAGAAAAATGTGCGCAACTTCAGCATCGAGGCCGGCAGTTACGGACTCTACCGCTCCACCGCCGATGTGAACGTGCCCCTCATCCCCAAGAAACTCGCGCTCCGGCTCGTCGCCGCCTACGAGGATTTCGAGGCGATCTACGACAACTACCATAACAAGACTTCCCTCCTGAATCCTTCGCTCACGTGGTGGATCCGCCCCCAGACCACACTCACCGTCGAGTTCGAGCAGAGCAAACGCCACATCAACGGTTTCACCGCCTCGATCCCGTTCAACTCCACCGTCGATTTCGAGACGCGCCCCGGTGCCGTCACGCGGAAATTCAACACCCGCGCCCCCGGCGACTACAACGACACCGATATGACCGCCTCCACGGCGGAATTCATCCACCGTTTCAACCCGAACCTCCTCTTGCGCGCCAACGTCACGAAGAGCGTCTGGTATGAGGAGGTCCGCCAGAACGGCGGTAACATCAATCTCACCGGTGCAGGCCTGAATCTGCTCAACCGCCGCGGCATCTCCTACACCAAGCGCGGCTCCCACGACCTCTGGCGGCAGTTCGAACTCGTGAATAATTTCTCGTTCAAAGGCGTCGAGGTGCAAACCATCGCCGGCTACCAGCTCGAGACGCTCGAGTTCCGCCAGGTGCTCGCCTCCACGCAGGTTACACCGAGCCCGCTCATCCAGTGGAATATCAACGATCCCTCCACCTGGGTCGTCACCGAGCTGACCGAACGCGACACCGCGCCAGCCAGCACCACCGGACTCTGGGCCACCAACGTCACCAAGAGCTTCTACCTCACCAACCAGCTCTCCTTCCTGAAGGGCCGCATCCGCACGCTCGCCGGCATGCGCTCCGACGAGTTCCGCGTGTTCGACTTCAACCCCGGCTCGCCGTCCGCCGTTAAGACCAGCCAGTCCGTCGCGCCCACCGCGAAGATCCCGCAGGTCGGCGTGCTCTTCAAGGCCCTGCCCGCGCTCTCGTTCTACGCGACGTATTCCGAGTCGTTCCTCCCGGTCTTCTCCAGCGGGCGTAATGCCGACGGCACTACCTTCAACCCCAAGCCGCAGTCCGGCGTGGGCTTCGACCTGGGCGCAAAGTTCCAACTCATGGCAGGCCGCATCTCCGGCAACGCCGCGGTTTACCAGGTAGAGAACACCGACATCGTGCGCTTCCTCCCCGGCGTTACCATCATCGGCTCCACGGGCCTCTCGGAAACGTTTTCCCCCATCGAGCAATCCGGCACGGATCGCAGCGAAGGCGCCGAGCTCGACTTGCGCCTGAAGCCCGCGAAGTCCACGCAGGTGAGCTTCTCCTATGGCTACACCGATGCGTGGGTGAAGAGCGACACCGCCGCGCGCGCCACGCTCCCCGGCGGCGTCGTGTATTTCACGCGTACCGGACACTGGCTCGCCAACGCCCCCAAGCACACCGCCTCGGGCTGGGTGCGCCAGGAACTCGGCAGCTTCGGCCGCCTCAAGAGCACCTACGTGATGGGCGGCGGCCGCTACGTCACCGAGCGCGCGACGATCGAAGCCTATAACATCGTCGCCGGCGTGCCCACCGAGCCCCCGACCCTCGAGGGCTACACGATCTTCGATTTCGGCGCGGGCGCCCGCTTTAACGTCGGCAAAAACGGCTACAATATCGCGCTCAACGTGAAGAACGTCGCCGACAAGATTTACCTCGAGAACCGTTTCCGCTTCGGAGCCCCGCGCACGTTTACGTTGTCTCTCCGCGGAAGCTTCTGAGGAAGCGGCACCGAGTCCGCGGGCGTTGCCCATAGAGGACGCGTGCGCGCCTCCATCGAGGGCCCGGGCATCCTCTCCTTCGCGCGCTCCAACCACTGGCACATCAGCCCGTGGATCTACGAAGTGGACCGCAAGGGACACACCGTCGCCGAGACTTCCTCCGCCGATCCGCCGAAGCCTGCGGAAACTCGCTCTTCGTGCCGGCCAATGTGCTGCCAAATCCGCTCGCGTGTTATCGCGCGTCGACGGCGGGGGTGGCGCGGCGGGTCTAGCCTTTGACGGCGCCCGCGGTGAGGCCGGCGACGAACTCGCGTTGCAGCAGGAGAAACAGGCACATGACGGGCGCGATGGACAGCAGTGTGCCCGCCATGATGAGCCCATAGTCGGTCGCGTAGATGCCGCGGAGATTGTTGATCGCGACCGAGAGCGGAAACGCGCCCGGCTCCTGCAACACCGTCTGCGGCCCGATGAAATTATTCCACGAGCCGAGAAACACGATAAGCAGGAACGCGCCGATCGTCGGGCGCGCCAGCGGCAGTACGATGGTGAAGAAAATCCGCAGCTCCCCGGCGCCGTCGATGCGCGCGGCCTCGAGCAACTCGCGCGGCACGGCGTTGAGCATCGTCTGCCGGAAGAGAAACACCCCGAAGGCCGGCGCGAGCGCGGGCAAAATGAGCCCGGCGTAGGAGTCGAGCAGGCCGAGTTGCCAGAGCAGCTGGTAGCTCGGCGCGATGAGTAGCGAGGTCGGCACGACGAGCGCGCCGAGCACGAGCGCGGTGATCGCGCCGCGGCCGCGAAACGCGAATTTCGCCAGCCCGTAGCCGCCCATCGCGCAGGCGAGCGTGGCGAACGCGCTGGTGACCGAAGCGAGGAAGAGGGAGTTGAGCATCGCGCGGCCGATGGGGAACTCGGCGAAGAGCCGTTGGAAATTCACGAGCGTGAGCCGGCCCCACGCGATACCGAGCAGGCCGTCGCCGCGCGGCAAAAAGAACGACGAGAAGAAATCCTCCCGGCTTTTAAACGCCGCCGCGAGCATCCACGCGAAGGGGACGAGCGTGAGCGCGGCGAAGAAGACCAGCGCGGCGTAGAGCGGCAGGAGCGTGAGGGTGCGGCGGCGCATGGTCAGGGCACCTCCGCGCGGGCGAGGCGGGCTTGAACGAAGGCGACGCCGGTGAGCAGCAAGCCGAGCACCCAGCCGATGGCGCTGGCGTAGCCGAGATCGCCGGTCAGAAAGCCGGTCTGGTAAAGATACATCACGACCGTGAGGCCGCGATCGCCGGGGCCGGCGGAGTTATTGAGCAGCACCCACGGCAGCTCGAAGAGCTGGAAACTCCCGATCACCGAGAGCAACACGACGAAGCCCGCCACCGGGCGGATCTCGGGCATCACGATGTGACGGAAGCGCGCCCAGGGGTCGGCGCCGTCGATGCTTGCGGCGTCCAGCAGCTCGCGGTTCACATTTTGCAGCGCGGCGAGGAAGTAGATCATGTTGAACCCCGCGTAGAGCCACACCGAGGCGACGATGAGCGCGGGCATCACGTGCTGGTCGAGCCAGGCGAACTCGGGATCCCAGCCGCGCCAGAGCGCGTGCAAACCGGCGTTGATCAGGCCGGTGCGTTTCTGGAAGAGCAGCGTGAATATGACGCCGACGAAGACGAGGCCCACGAGGGACGGCGCGAAGAAGATCAGCCGGAAGCACGCGCGGCCACGCAGCTTGGGGCGGTTGAGGAGCAGTGCGAGGCCGAGAGCGACGGGCAACTGTATCGCCACCGCGCCGAGCGCGTAGAACGCGGTGTTGCGCATCGCGTGCCAAAAGAGCGGATCGCGCAGGAGAAACTCAAAGTTGCCCAGGCCGACAAAGACGGTGCGTTTCGGGCCGAAGGTCTGCTGGAGCGCGAGCACGAGCGACTGCGCGAGCGGCCAGAGCGTGAACACGCCGAAGAGCACGAGAAACGGCGCGGTGAAAAACCACGGGGCCCACCGAGGATACGGCGGCGCGGGTTTCACGGGGCGGAGCCGGCGAGAAGGTTGCGATCGATCCGCGTCGAGAGTTCCCGTTGCGCGAGCGCGAGCAGGCGGCGGGCCTCGGGGAGCAGCGCGGGCGCGTCGAATCGCCGCTCGGCGTTGGCGCGGGCCTTGAGCGCGGAGAGCACCGTGACCATACGGTCCATCACCAGCGCAGCGTGCGGCGAAGAGCGCCGCTCCGGCACGTGCGGCGCCTGGGCGATGTAGAGCGCGCCCACTTTCTGGCCGGAGAAATAGGGATCGGGCTCGTGGTAAAACGGGAGCGTCCAGAGGTCCTTCACCGGCGAGACGATATTCGTCGCGCGGAAGAGGCTCTCGGCGACCTGCGGCGAAAGGTAGAGGTCTTTCGCGAGCGCCCAGCTGCGTTCGAAATCGGGCGCGGCCTTGGTGATGCCAAGGCTCGTGCCGCCCCAGACGGAGGTGCGCCGCCCACCCGGCTCCCACGCGGGGAGAGGCATGAGCTTCACCTTGCCGCCGAGACCGGGGAGATAGTTTTTCCACGTACCCGCCTGCCAGTCGGGCAAGATCGAGCAGAGCACGGTGCCATCGAGCCGCATCGCGTCGCCGCCGGCGGTGAACTCGGGCGCATCGACGCAGAACCGGCCGGGCCCGGCGATCCACGAGACGAGCGACGCGAGCACGTGGGCGTTACGCGCGGTGTCGAGCTCGAGGCGCCGGTCGGCGTCGAAAAACTGCGCGCCGGCCTGGCGCAGGAGCACGGTCACGAGGTCGCGGTTGGTTTCCCAAAAATTAAGCAGGTAGCGGTCGGGCCGGCCGTCGCCGTCGAGATCGCGGACCAACGGGCCGAGCACGCGGCGGAAATCGTCCCACGTCTCGATGGTCGAGACGTCGATGCCGGCGGCCTCGACGAGATCGGCGCGGTAGGCAAGCAGGCACGGGTGGACATCGTGCGGCAGGGAAAACGTGCGGCCGCGCGTGGTCCAGATGCTGAAGGACGGGGCGTTGATGCGGTCGAAAAGTCCCTCGGCACTCAGCCGGTCGGTGAGATCGACGAAGCCGATATCGGCCAGAGGCGCGCCGAAGGCCCGCGCCATCATCAGGCTCTCGGTCTCGACGAGGTCGGCCACGGGCGCATCGACGGTAAACGCCGCGACGAGCCGCCGTTCCAGTGCCTGAAAATGGATGAGCGTGAGATTGGCGTGCGCGGCGGGATCGGGCTGCGCGGCATTCCAACGCGCGATGGCGGCGCGGTAATGCTGCTCGTTAGGCGGGCTAAAGAGCCAGAACTGCCGCCCCGGGCGCGCCCGCACGGGCCACGCGAGGCAAGCGGCCGACGAGAGGACCGCGAGGGCCAGCACGATCCATGCGCCGGTGGGCAGGAAATCGAGAGGACGCTGCGATGGCATCGGAGGGGTGGCGGGCAGCGCGGGTGGTGACGCTTGTAGTGCGTTAGCACGCTACCGTAAATGTGAATTCGGAAGAATCGCGGATTCACTCAACCGCATTAATGAGGCGGGGGATCGTGCAGCGGTGGCAGCGCGGTACGATTTTGAATCGGCGACGAAGTTGCGCGCCGAGGCGGCGGTGCTGCGGGCGGAGGGCGACGGTCGGGAGCGACGGCGATGAAACGCAGGAGCGGGTAAGGTCGAAACTGGGGGCGAACATGTCGTCACCATAGCAGCCAGCCGCGCTGGCCGTGAACGGGCAAAGGGTGCATAAAATGTGCAAAAACGCACCACGCTTTCGGATTGCGTGCCTTCGCTTGCGGGCACGAGGGTGTGCTTCGCCATGCTCCGCTACCTCGCCCTTGGGCTACGTGACTTCGGCACCCATCCGATGGTGCCGGCCCGGCGCGTCGACTGGGAATTTTACGTGGTGCTGGAGGGCCGGTGCGCGCCTTTTTTCACCGAACTCGAGAAGCCCCGGCTCTGCGCCCGGACGCTGTGGGTGCTGCCGCCGGAAAATATGCAACGGCTGGACCGGCGAACGCGGTCGGCCGTGCAAGATCGCCGCGTTTCAGTTTGCCTTCCTCCCCGAGCAACTCTGTGCGCGGGCGCGTCAGGCCGGCGTGCTCGCAGTGCCGATCACGGCCCGCGAGGCGCGGGAGATCGGTTCGTGGGCCCTCGAATTGCAGCCGCATTTTAACGAGCCGACCTCCCTCAGCGAGCTGCACTACCATCGGGTGATGCTGCAGCTAAGTCTGATCGCGCTGCACTCCGGCCCGGCCGCGCAGATTCACCCCTACCACAAGCCGAAACTGGAAAAAGTCGTCGCGGCCCAAAGCTGGTTTTCCGACCACCTCGTCGAGAATCCGACCGTTAAAATGGTGGCGGCGGCGGTTCACGTCTCGCCGAGTTACCTGCGGCGACTTTTCTGGGAGGTCAAGAAACAGGGCCCCAAGAGCCTCCTGCGCCGCGTGCAGATGGAGCGCGTCGTGCAACAGCTCAGCCGCTCGAGCGACGGGCTCGAAAAGGTCGCGGCCGACTGCGGTTTCGCGAGCGCCAGCGAACTTTGTCGGGCGTTCAAGGCGCAGTTTCATCTGCCCCCGGCAGTCTGGCGCCGCAATCTCACTCCGCCCTACCAGGAGCCGAAGGCCCGCCGCGGCGAGGCCGCAAAAACGCGCCCGGATTCCGCCGTCCATCGCAAGCTCGGCAAATACGTGCGTTTCACGCCCAAGTAAGCGCCATCGGCGCGTTGTCGCGTTTTTGCATATTTGTTAGCGGAAGGTGCTATTCATTTTTCCGGGATGGACGGGTATGGTGTGGCCGCTCCCATGACAAACCTCGCCTCCGGTAGCCGCTCATCTGGATCGTCGTAGCGGTCTATCTCGTGCTCATCACGGTGGCAGGGAGTTACTACTCGAAATTCATGGCCTCCTCGGAGGCGCATTTCAAAGGCGGCAACGCGATCCCGTGGTGGGCGGCCGGCATCTCGATGTATATGTCGAAATTCACCGCCTACACGTTTTTCGGGATCGGTTCTCTGGTCTACGCCGAGGGCGTGACGGGCCTGCTGTGGGAGACGGGGCCGGCGCTCGCCTTTCTCGTGGCGGCGCGGCTCTTCGCACAGCGCTGGCACCGGCTGAATCTGATGTCTCCGCCCGAGTTTCTGGAGGCGCGCTTCAATCCGCTCACGCGTAAAACATTTTCCACGCTCGGCATCGCCACGACTTTCATCTCCAGCGGCATCAGGCTCTACGCCATGTGCAAATTCGCCGAGGGCATGATCGGGGTGCCGCTCGTGCCGGCCGTCATCGTTACGGGCGCGATCATCGTCGCCTACACGCTGGCCGGCGGCCTCTGGGCCGTGATCGTGACGGATTTCGTGCAATTCGTGGTGCTCATCCTCGCCGCATTCTGCCTCCAGGCGATGTGCGCGTGGGCGGTATTTTTCGAAACCGGCTGGACGCAGTTCCTCGCGCGGATCCCGGAGCACTACGCGACGTTCCCGGGCGCGAACCCGGCCCACGCCTGGGGCTGGCCGCTGGTTTTTTGGTTCGCCTACATCCTCGATTATAATGGTGACTGGGGAATCGTCCAGCGGATGTGTTGCACGCCGACGGAGCGCGACGCGCGCAAGGGCGCATGGCTCTGCATCGGCTTTTCGCTCCCGCACGCGTTCCTGCTGCTCGGGCCGTGTTTTGTCGCCCGCGTGCTCTATCCGCACATCGTCGGCGATCCCGCCGACACCGCGGCGGCCGAAAGCGCGTTTGGAAAAATTTCCCCGCTCCTGCTGCCGCCGGGACTTTTGGGCGTGATGATGGCGGCGATGTTATCGGCGACGATGAGCACGCTGAGTGTATCGTGGAGCGTGCGTTCGGCCAGCCTCGTGAACGACCTCTATCTGCGGTTTTTCCGACCGCAGGCGCGGGATGCCGAGCAGATTCTCGTGGGCCGCGTGGGGGTGGCAGCGATCGGGTCGATCGCGATCGTCGTGGCGCTCCTTGTCTCGCGGCAATCTGGCGGTCTCTTCCAACTCGCCCAGAGCCTCGTGGGTCTGATCGTGATTCCGCTGCTCGCGCCGCTGTTGCTCGCAATCTTCGTGCACCGCACGAAACCTTGGGCGGCGCTCGCGGCGATGGGTTCCTGCGTGGCCTTCGGGCTCATCAACAAGTTCGCGGACGTGGTCTTCGGGCTCTCTGCGCCGTTGCCGTTCGAGTTTGAGGTTCTGATCGAATTCGCGCTGAGCCTCGTCGTTCTCGTCCTCAGCGGCTGGCTGCCCCTTAGCGCGGCCGAGGAAAAACAACAGAGTGATTTTGCCGCACGGCTCATCCGGCCTCGTCCCGCCGCAGTGCATGACGCCGGCCTGCCCCCGCCGCTCGGAGTGATGAGCGGCTTTGTCCTGCTCATCGGTGGGCTCGTCCTCGTGCTCTGCTTCGTCCCACAGACCGGCGCGCAACGCCTCGTAACGCTGGTCGGGGGGCTGTTGCTCCTCGTCGCCGGCACCCTGATGCGCCGCGGCGAGGGCGGTAACGAAGGCAGACCATCCGGGAGCGGATCAGGCTGACCGCCACCGCAGGGCCTCCGAGCGAGCGATTGTCCCAATTCAGGGCTTGGGGGTCGACTCGGCGTGTCCGTACCTGCTCCTTGATTCGAGAGAAGGGAAACAGACTGGAACCCTGGAGCCGAGGCCGAGTCGATCCAAAGACGTCAAGGCTCTGACATGTGACAAGAGGCAGCTTCAAAGGCTCTCGGCCAATTTCCACGATGATTTCTTCATCGAGAAAATCGGCCTCCGCGAGCCCGATATCGCTGAAACCGAAATCGGCGAAAACCCGCACCAACGCTTTCGCGTTCCGCTCGGAGATCGCGACAAAAATATCCAAGTCTCCCGTGTAATGAAGACGCGGCATTCGTGAGGTGAAATTATTCAGGGCCGCACGTTTTCGCGAAGGTGCGGCTCTTCATTTTACTTGTTTGGTCTCGCAATTGCTCCTTGAAATTAAACAGCCACCATGCATGAATCATGCATGGCAACCAAAACAATTTCGCTTGAAATCGATGCCTACGAAAAGCTGCGCTCTCGTAAGCGTGCGGGGGAATCATTTTCCGAAGTTGTTCGACGGGCGGAATTTCCGGATGCACCTCCCAAGGGAGGAGAACTTCTGAAGTATTTGCGTGCGGGAGGTTCGAAAATTGAGGAATCCTATTTGGACGCGGTCGAGCACGCAGAACGAGCTGACACTCCGCCGGACAATCCATGGCAATAATCCTCGACACGAACTTCGTGATTGCCGCCGAACGGGAGGCCCGTCGGGGGATTCCCGGCAGAGCGCATGCACTCCTCGCGGATCATGTCGATGATGAGTTTTTCATTACATTTACGGTCGCAGGTGAGCTCGCCTGCGGAACCTCGGCCTCGGCTCGTGACGCTTGGGAAAAGTTGATTCGTCCTTATGCAATGTTGGGATGGGTCCAGGAAATCTCGTTCGCCTACGGAGAAATTTACCGGCAATTGGCCGCGAAGGGACTCTTAATTGGAACCAACGACCTATGGATTGCCGCAACGGCCTCCTTCTATGGGTTTGCGGTTGTCACAAATAATTACGCCGAGTTCTCCCGGGTAGATCATTTGCAGGTGATTCCTTACTAGCAAATACCAGACAGTCTGCGAAGAGCGACAACGAAGGCTCAACGGTGATCTTTGACCCACCCGTCAGCGCAAGGAATGGAATCGAGCCATTACCGGTCTGCCGGGGAATACTGGCCGAAAGAAACAAAAGAGTGCGAAAAACGCGTTTCATCCGACGAATCTCCCCCCTCATGCGCGTCATCTTGTCCGGTTTGTGAGCGGCGGGATGGAATGAATCTTCTTCTGGCGGAATGAAAGTGACCATGCCCGCAACGACAAACTCACTTCCCGGGCGCATTGCCTCACGTAATTATCTTACCGGTTGCCTCAGATCGGATCTTACCAAGGTGGTTAAATTGCACGGTTAGTAGAATGCACACGCGGTTGGCCGCCTCGGAGGACACGTGCGAATAGCTTACCGCAGGAGGCGGCCTCTCCGCGTCGGGGGATTGGTAAGATTCAACTTGAGGCAACGGCGGGCGGAGGTAAGATTCTTGGTGAGGCGACGCGGGCGGAGGTAAGATCGTGTGGTGTGCGGTTTGTAGTCGGGACGGAGCTAACTCGATCT
>Ga0105046_10001167_pt1 | contig 39801 bp, 21 predicted proteins | sample MAT03_FD_78385 | JGI IMG/M metagenome (GOLD analysis project Ga0105046, IMG submission 78385) | Freshwater microbial communities from Lake Fryxell liftoff mats and glacier meltwater in Antarctica - MAT-03 (megahit assembly) | ecosystem: Environmental > Aquatic > Freshwater > Ice > Liftoff... | reverse complement strand
GCCACCGCGTGATTGAAGCTTGGTTTGGTTGAAAGAAAGTTGAGATTCTGCTCTTGAGGCGAATATTGGTTGATTGGAAAGTAGGGTAGTATCAACCTCATATCGAATTCCACCAAACAACACAGCATCGTTAGTCGTGTTTTTAACCACAGATGGAATAACCAACTGTCGTGTGCTGTTCAATACCACCAAATTGTAACGGTCTGCCAAAGTTTCAGTTTCGCTGACTGGAATGGCATCCAAGTTAATACGGTGTAGCAAACCAGATGGTGAATAGTAAATGGTGGTAATTCCATCCAATTCCTTTTCCAGCGGCTTGAAGATTAGTTCAACAAGACTTCTTCTTTTCGCTCCTATTGCTGATGCACCACGATTTGCCATAGTATATAAATCATTGACATAATCTGAACGACGTTCTGATTTGGATACCAATAGTGTATCGAGTGCTTTTTGTTCAAAGAGCTGGATAAACAAAGGCTGCGCAAGTCCCGGCTTTAATAATAATGCTGCGTATATTATGCTATCTGTTTTTTTGGGAAAAACAAGCTTAAAATGGAAAAACTCGATTGCTGCTTCCGAAGCTTTTAGTGTATTTTGTATTTGCTGCCATTTGACTTGCTCTTTGGATACATCATTTCCATTAACTAATTGCGCGATTTTTTTTTCAGCAATATTGGCTTTTTCCTCAAGTTCGGCGACATATTTTTGTTGGTTAAGGGGTTTAGAAAGTTCTTTGGAGAGTTGAACATTATATGATTTTAATAGGTTTTTTTGAATTTGTGCCTCTGGAAGCGAGGTCGTTAAAAAATTGAGTCTAATGGCTGAGGATAGGAGGAATCCTTTTAGAAATAAAATATGATCAAAATTCAAAGAGGGAAGTATTCCCAATGCTTTTTTTTCAATGAGCCGGTTTGAAATAAATGAACTCAATTGATTACCGTTACCTTGAAAAGTCTGTGCGTAATTGGCAAGTTCTTTCTCGGATAAGAATGACACTGATTTGGTAAGTCTGTTTTGGTTCAACATCAAGAACTCTTTTTCAAGTTGCTCAGATTCGTAGTATCTTTTTGTAAGCGCATACAAAACACCTAGATTGTTTAGACTACTCGCGTAATTAGGATGTTCTTTTCCCAAGACTTTTTCTTGGATTGCCTTGGCGTCAAGATAAAACTGTTCTGCCTTTTCATAGTTGCCAATATTCCTATACAAACCTCCAAGAGCGGTTAGACTATACGCGTAATCCGGATGTTCCTTTCCCAACACTTTTTCGCGGATTGCTTTGGCTTCAAGATAAAACGGTTCCGCCTTTTCATAGTTGCCCATAGCAAAATACAAAACTCCTAGATTGTTTAGACTATTCGCATAATCCGGATGTTCTATTCCCACTACTTTTTTTCGAATTTCTTTAGCTTCAAGATAAAACGGTTCCGCCTTTTCATAGTTGCCCATGGTCGAGTAGAGGCCTGCGAGGTTATTCAGGCTTAATGCATAATCCGGATGTTCCTTTCCCACTACTTTTTCTTGGATTGCTTTGGCTTCAAGATAAAACGATTTCGCCTTTTCATAGTTGCCAATATTTTTATACAAAACTCCTAGATTGTTTAGACTACCCGCATAATTCGGATGTTCTTTTCCTAAGACTTTTTCTCGGATTCCTTTGGCTTCAAGATAAAACGATTCCGCCTTTTCATAGTTGCCCATATACATGTACAAAGCACCCAGATTATTTAGAATTTCCGCATATTTAGGATGTTCTTTTCCTAAGACTTTTTCTCGGATTGCTTTGGATTCGAGGTAGATTGGCTCGGCCTTTTCGTAGTTGCCCATGCTCCAATAAATGATTGCGAGGTTGTTTAGACTAGCCGCATATTCGTTGTGTTCTTTTCCCAAGACTTTTTCTCGGATTGCTTTGGCTTCAAGATAAAACGGTTCCGCCTTTTCGTAGTTGCCCATATCAAAATACAAAACTCCTAGATTGTTTAAACTATTTGCGTAGTCAAGATTTTCTTTTCCCAATACTTGTTTTCTTATGACCAAGGTTTCAAGGTACCACTTTTCGGCTTGAGGGTAATCTGTTTTAAAATGATAAACTACTCCTTTATAGAAGCAGTTTTTTGCGTAAAGTGCAGATCCTTTCCCAAATTTTTCAATGGCTATGTATTCTGAAGTGGTATATAATTCGAGCGCTTTATCAAAATCGCCTTTAGCAGCTAGTCCACGGGAGACCTGAATAAGACTGTCAACCTGTTTGATAGAAACGGAGTCAATCGTTTGGCCATTCATGCAAAAAGTGGACAGTAGAATTGCTGTAACTAGAAATAATTTCATCGTTAAGAATTAAAATTCCTATAAAAGTAACACCTAAAGCAGAGATTTTCCTACTCCACCAACACAAACCCTGCCCAAAACCAGGGGCTTTGGTATTTTTCACGCATTTCTTGTTGGGTAGCTCGAAATGCATCTGGGATACTCATTTTGTCTTGCAGCCATTTGCCGTAAAATGTGGTCATCAACTCTTGGGTTTGAAAATCTGGTACTTGCCACAAGGACATTATCAGGTATTTTGCTCCCGCAATCTTGAAGGCTCTTTGCAAACCATAGACTCCTTCATTGCCTACAATGTCTCCAAGCCCAGTTTCGCAAGCTGATAGCACAACCAATTCTGTGTTGGCAAGATTCATTAAGCTTATTTCAGAGGCCGTCAAAATGCCATCTTCTATATTAGCACTGATTGGTTTGTTATTCAACCATGCGTAATTGGCACCAGCAAGTATCAATCCAGAACGGATCATTGGGTTCTGGTTTATTTTTATAGTTTGAAAATTAGTAGTATTTGATTCTCTAACGCTTGTTTGTGGGTCTGGAAAGAAATAACCATGCGTGGCAATATGGATCACTCTTGGTGATTTTTCTTTGAGTCCGATTTGCTTAAAGGCTTCCTCGGTTGCTTCATAGCCTTTATTTTGTTTGATTGTAAAGCCACTTGTTTTGAGTACATTTTCAATCGAATTGGCTTCCTTATCCGTCCATTTCAAATAGGTCCAAGTTCCTCCCCGCTGTTTTGGATCGGTTGCAGTAAAAGAGTTGAAACCTCGCTGTGCCAGATCGCTATTGGGTGCTCGGTTGATAATGGAAGCTAAAAAAGTACTGTCCGCATCATATTTCACGCCACCAAATATGATTGCGGTATTTTCAGGGTTGATATTGAGATTTAGGTCACTTGCCAATTGTCGAGTGCTATTTAGCATAACAAGGTGATATTTTTCACCCATTGTCATTTCCTCCGAAACTGGAATTGCGGCTAAATTGATTCTGTGAAGCAAACCAACATTGGAGAGGTAAACGGTCTTAATAGGGCTAGGGGTTTGAAGTTTGGATTCAAGGGGTTTCCAGATTAGGTCATAGAGTGGCTTCATAGGTTCTACATTTGGAGCAGCCCCTCTGTCCGAAAGGCTATACAATTCATTGACGTAATCTGTTTTACGATCTATGGTTTTGCCCACCAATTTTTCCATTTCTTTGGCTTCAAAAAGTACAATAAATTCAAGATTTTGAGTGCCGCCCTTCAGTAAAATTGCAGCATAGAGTACACTATCAGTTTCACTGGGAAAGTTATTCTTGAATTTTACGAATTCAATAGCCGCCTCGTCTGGTTTTAACAATTTACCTATCTGGTCTGAGGTAATTGGGCTCGAAATATTTTTATAAGAGGCAATCGTTCTGGCCAGTTCTTTTTCTATAATATTTGACTTATTCTCGAGTTCCACATTGGCGAGACTATCTCTATCAGCTAAGGGCAGTAGTTGTTGAGCAATGATGCGTCGTTTATAAGAATTCAATAGTCCGATTTTAAGTGCAGCATCAGGGTGTGATGTTGCGATATTCCTGATTTGGGCTACAGAATTCAGTAAAAAGCCTTTATAAAATAAGGCATTGTCATAACAACTCTGGAGCAACTCGGTCTTAGGTTTTAGTTTAAAGGCAAATGAATAATTGAGGTCTATTTGCTCTAAAAACAAATCATTGTAAGCAAACAGTTCCCTTTCTGAGAGATGTCTGGTGGAATTAAATAAAACTTTCCTAAGCACTTTTGTTGACCCAATTACGTCGATCTGTGCGTTGTCAAAGTTCTGATTGTAAGCCTCAAGTGAAGCTAGTGCATGAAGATTTTCGGCATAGCGTTCATGTTCTTTTCCCAATGACTTGCCAAATATGTCGAGCGCTTGTTTTCTCAACGTCAAGGCTTCTGTATAATTTTTCTTTTTGGTATTGAGCAATGATAAATCTTCAATAACATTGGCATAATCAGGATGATTGAGACCCAAAGTTTTATTTCGAATATCTTTTACTTCATTGAGTAAGGTAAAAGCATCCTCATATTTTTTCTGTTCGATATAATACAATGCTAGGTTGTTGGCGGTAATGGTATATTTTTTATTCTCCTTGCCGGGATTTGTTGCAAAGATGTTTTTTGATTCAATATAAAGATTTTCAGCATTGCTATGCTCATCAATAAAATAATAAGCTAAGGCGAGATTAGAAATTGCTTCTCCGTATCTTGGATCATTCTTGCCAAATAATTTTTGTGTAATGTCAACAGCTTGTGTTTGAAGACCGATTGATTTTTTATAATCTCCTAAAGTCCTGTATAGACCAGCCAAATTGTACAAACCCTCTGCATACTCAGCATTTTCATTGCCCAGTACTTTTTCCCTTATCGAATTGGATTCTGTGAGCAATAGTTCTGATTCTTCAAATTTCCCCAACAATTTATAAAGTAGGCCTAAGTTATTGAGTGTAGTTGCATAATCAGCACTCTGTTTGGTAACGGTGCCTTCTTGAATTGTTTTGGTTTCCAAATAATATTTTTCTGCCTCCTCATATCTTCCTACTTCGACGTAGAAAGCTGCTAAATTATTCAAAATACGCGCGTACTCTTGGTGTTTTTTTCCTTGAACTTTTTCACGAATTCTCCGAACTTCCAGGTAGGATTTTTCAACCTCATCGTACTTCAAGGCCTTATAACAAACAACACCGTAATTATTCAATGCTGCAGCATAATCTATGTTATCAGCGCCGAGTTGTTTCAGTTTTAAATCAGCCACCTCTTTGTACAACGGAATTGCTTCAGAAAGTCTATTCAATTGGCGCAACACCAAGGCAGTGTTGTTGGCTGCTGAGGAGTATTCTTTGCTTTCTTTACCGGCTAATTTTTCACGCATTTTCATTGCTGTTTGATAGAATGGCAATGCTTCAGCAAATTTATTTTGGAGGTGAAATACTCTTCCTCTATTGAAAATGCAATTGGCAAATGTCAAATTGTCCTTTCCCAAACAAGCGATTGTTATACTTTCGGCATATTCAACTGCCTTGTAAGCCTCAGTAAATTTTTTGTCTTTTGACAAGCTTCTCGACATTTCAATCAAACTGTCTACCTGCTTGTTGCAAACGGAGGTATCCTTTACTTGAGCATGAATATTTCCTCCAATAAGCATCACCAGAGCACAGCTTAAAATTCTAATAACATTCATCATGAAATTTTTACTTGTTGGTACCTTTAAGGCTTAATGAACATTTTGCATGAAAAACCGGGAATACAAACGCCATAAATACCTGATGGATAATTGGAAACATCAAGTTGCTGGACTTGAAATTCTTCTATTGGAAGTTGTGCCAGCAAAAAGCCAGACCCATTGAATATTTGGAAGTAACCAGATCCAATTTGTCCTGGATCTAAATACAATAAATCTTCAACTGGATTGGGGAATAACTTCCAATCTTTTTTCACATTATATGCCACTGAAATTACTGGAGAATATTCTTTATGTCCATCGAAATCAACTACTTCCAAGCGATAGAGATTGAAGCCCACCTTTGGTTTTTTGTCAATAAAGTTATAATCTTGTTTTTCCAATGAATTTCCTTTTGAAAAAATTGTTCCAATTGGTTCCCATTCGGATTGATTCAAACTTTGAATAACGAACAGGTCAGTTCCTACTTCCGATGCTGTCCTCCAACTGAGCTCTATTGACCCGTCTTGTGGATATCCATCAAAGCTTAGAAGCTCAACTGGCAATCCAGCCTGGAAATTGAGCTTTACACCATCATCTGTATAGATCAAAGAACAGCCACCAGCACAAAACGCAGGATAGTTTATTCCATCAAATGTTCCAGTGCGACAGGGCACCGTGCCATTGCAATGCAAAAATTCATAGACACCATAAGGAACGGCACCTCCACCATTATTGTCAATAACCAATTCATTGTCAACACCCTCTAAAGTAATGTTTTGTGTAACAATTAGTTGATCATGAGTTGTCACCCCGCTGGATTCCAGAAATTCGATAATTAAATTTTTATTGGTGTAATTCCCCTCGATGGTTAACAAACCTGGGGAATTCCCTGGATTGACATTATTCTTAGAAACGGTATCTGCATCCATTAAATTGAGAATCCCCACACCTTTTATTAAACCTGTACTGCTCAAGTTTTTTGAAATTTTGAGGACGCCAGCATTGGCAGTAAGTGTTCCGTTATTCGTTAAATTGCTATTGAAATTAAATTGTCCAGTGCCAGATTTTAAGAGGGTACCGTTGTTGACAAACTCACCAGTACTTGTATTGTTGATGGTGCCAGTGTTAATCAATTCAAGTGTTTTGGTAGCAGGTAAAGTGATGACGCCATTATTACTGAGATCAACAGTTGCAGAATTCATTGTGCCACCTTGGGCTAAGATTAAGTTGCCATTGGATATGCCAACGGTTCCCGAAATAGTTGCTGTTGCCAAACTAGTGCTGCCTGTTAGGTCGATTTGCCCTCCTGACCATATAACGCTATTGTTGACAGTTATTGATCCAGAGCCAGAAAGAGCACCACCTGTCAAATTCAAGGTTTTGACGGTCGTGGGGTCAATAATATTTACTGATCCAGAATTGATAACAACATCATCATTTGCATTTGGAACATCATTACAACTCCATTTGGCAGCATTAGACCAATTGCCAGTGCCACCGATCCAAGTGCAAGTGCCAATAAATTCAATGGGAATGGTATTAATAAGTCTGACCTCAGTAGGGGTATATTCAATGCTGCACCCACCGCCGCACTGAGGTGGAAAGGTGACACTGCCAAATGTACCAGTACGGCAGCCACTTCCGCCATCGCATTGCATCAATATCCGGTTGCCAGGAGGAATAGTGCCACCGAGCCAGGGAATAATCAAATCGCCACCAACCACCATAGTTTGACTGACGGAGAGTAAGTCTACCTCTACAATACCTCCACCTCCGCCATTGCCGCCTATTTCCATTTCGATGATTTCATTGTCGTACACACCCGTAGCGGACAAGTCACCAGCCGAATTACCGGGTGCCCATTTGCCATAACCATTTATCACAGTAGCGGTTGATAAATCGATGGTGCTGACCCCTTGGATGGTACCGCTATTGTCTAAAATTCCTGTAAATGCAAGAGGTTGATTCACTACACATTTTGCACCATTTGCAATTACCGTTGGTGCATTGATTGAAAATGAACCAGAGGTATTGTTGATCTGTCCTCCATTAATTGTCAGACTTTTCATCTCCGGTTGAATGTCCAATGTCACAATACCGGAATTGATTATTATACTATCGAAGGGACATGGTACACCTGAGGGTATCCATTTTGCGGGGTTGCCCCACACATCATTTGAACCATCCCATGTTTTAATAACCCCAACCTTTAGAATTAGTTTATCGGTTCCATATTCCAAAGTAAAACAATCACCGCCCGTGATACTGGCAAAAGTGCCTGATAGGTTAACACATTTTAAAATTGTATATGAGCCAGCTGGGATTGTACCATTTATTATACTAATGTCAAGAGTACCATCATTGAGATTGACATTGCCTGATACATGGACTGAATCCTTGGTAACAATCCCCATTGTCTCGTCGAATTCAATTGCCAATATTCCAGCCGTATAATCACCGACAATGATTATTGTGCCAGGAGAGGCTCCTGGAGCAAGTTCACCTGGCCCTTCAATAATAGTTGTCTCAATGGATCCATTGCCTTTGATTGTTCCAAAATTGGTCAAATTGTCTATTAACTTTAGAGTGTCAGCTGTTAAATTTATTATTCCAGAATATTCATTAACCAACAGATTAGAAAATGTCACGTTTACATTGCTGTTTATGATTGCTTCATTTTTTATTGGCATTGAGGACGTTCCAGATATGCAGTTGATATTAAAGGTTCCTCCATACAGATTACTGAAATCTACGTTTGGATTCCCAGCACTAAAACCGCCTTCATCCCAATTAAATATTCCAAAAATGTTATTGATTTTGCAACTAGTTTTATGAATCGCGGAGGTGAGCAAGTTAACTATCCCATCATTTTTAAAATAAACGTTGGTATCCAGAGATGTTAATTCACCAGCATTCCAATCAAAATTACCGCCATTGATAATAGTCCCATTCCAATTTCCATTGAAATTGGTTGTGCCTAACAAAAAGGATTCACCTTCCAAGTTAAAATTCACATTATTAGCAACATTGAGTGTAGAACCTTGCGATAAGAATAGGTCGTATGCATTTATATTACCACCATTGGCGTTATAAGTTCCCTCAATATCTATACCGCCAACAATATTAATATCGCTTGAGGTAGTGAGCACGTCAGAAACCTGCACTGTTATGCGAGCCTCGCCGCCAGGTCCATTGATGGGCTTATTGAAAGTTCCTCCACCCACGAATTGTGCTAGACCCCCAATTTCCAAATTCATATCAAATGTTGCAGCTTCATCGATTGAAACTGAATTAAATTCATATCCAATTATACAATTGCCTAAACCTGATACATTTCCGTTCTGCCAATAAAGTTCTCTACAATTAAAAACTGATCCTACTATTTCATGTGTTCCTTGTCCAACAATATTTAGAATGTATATATGGCAAACAGCAGAAAAGTTAAAATGCGTGTTATCATGCCAATTAAATTCACCAATTGTGGATTGTCCATTGATTGTAAGAATTGCTGAATTGTTGAGATTGGAAATTGAAACAGCTACATACCACTCTGGAGCACTTATATTTACGATATTTGCTTCGCTAAAATTTAATGTTCCGGTACCAAGAAAGACTGAATTTTCATTCATTTGGTGTGTTCCACCATTCATATTGTAAACACCGTCAATGTATAGGGTATCATTGAAAACCAAATTTCCAGTTGTCGTCAAAGTACCTCCAGTTGCTATTGCTAATACTGAATTGGAATCAAGTAGAATGCCGTTTGACATTTGGTTGTCACTAACTGTCACTGAAAATCCTCCGGAAATAGTTACATCGTCATTCGACGCTGGAACCGTTGCAGGGTTCCAAGTAGAAGGATCATTCCAATCACCGGATTGTACAGCAACAATATTGGTGGCAGAAATAGAATTGCTGATTAAAAGCCATAAGAATGAAAGCAAAAATTTGCAAAAGACACTTGAACACAAAATACGCTTAATGCCTATTTTGCCCAAAGGGTCAACAAAAAACATAGTTTTTGTCAATTTCCCTCGATGCGGAATTGAGATTGTACTTACAAAAGTATTGTTGCTATTTTTCATATTTTCCTTATTTATATCCAGACAAATCTTATTATTTTAGATTTAGTTATTTTTTCACAAACGTTTTACAAGAATTCCCCAGAAAACAAATACAATAGAAGCCTTTTGGGAGCTTGGATAGAGAAATATTCATTTCCTCGCCCTGTGAAAATTCTTGTTGCACAAGCACTTGTCCTGTAGCATTGACTAATAAGTACACGCCATTTTTTTGATTGCCAGTTTGGATGGTGATGTAGTCATTGGCTGGATTTGGGTAGATTTTCCAATCATCTTGGGTATCAAAACTCACAGCCACAATCGGGGAATACATCTTTTGCCCATCTAAATCAATCATTTCAAGTCGATAAAGATTGCTTCCAAGTTGAGGAAATTGATCCATCAAAGAATAACTTGAGGTCATGCTAGAAGTTCCTTTGGCATTGGTGCTTGAAATGTTTTCCCAAATTGATTGGTGAAGCCGTTGAACGGTGAACTTTTCGGTATTGACTTCAGATTCTGTTGTCCAATTGAGTATAATTGCGTTGTCTTTTTTGTAACCAAACCATCCAGAGAGCTCAACGGGCAATGCCGCCTGAAAATTGAGCTTAACACCATCATCAGTGTAAATTAGATTACATTCAGCACCAGTGCAAAATGCTGGATAGGTGATTTCGTCAAAAGTTCCAGTGCGACAAGGCAATGTGCCATTACAATATAAAAATTCATAAACACCATAGGGTACGGTACCTCCACCAATATTGTCAATAACCAAGTCATTGTCAACACCTGCTAAAGTAATAGTTTGTGTTACTTCTAATTCATCATGAGTTGTCACCCCGCCAGATTCCAGAAATTCGATAATTAAATTTTTATTGGTGTAGTTCCCCGCGATGGTTAGCAAGCCTGGTGAATTACCTGGATTTACATTGCCCATTGAAACTGTTCCAGCTTGCTCTAAATTGAGAATCCCCGCACCTTTTATCAGACCGTTATTTGTTAGATTTTTTAATATTTTGAAGATTCCAGCATTGGCAGTAAGTGTTCCGGCATTGGTTAAGTTGCTGTTGAAATTAAATTGTCCAGTGCCAGATTTTAAGAGGGTTCCATTATTAATAAATGCTCCTGTACCAGCATTGCTATTGATCGTCCCCTGCGAGATTTCAAGCGATTTATTGGTTGATAAAATTAAGTTGGAATTATTCTCCAACGTTATCGAAGGGTTTTCCAAGACCCCTCCTTGTGATAAGACCAAACTTGCTCCAATGCCCAATGTAGTAATTCCAGAAATGTTTGCTAATCCCACAGTAACAGGCTGTGTTAGACCTAAAGTTCCACCTGACCAATTCAGTGCATTTAAAACCGTTAAAGCATTAGATCCTGTCAAAGTTCCACCAGTTAATTTTAGTGATTTGACCGAAACTGGAACATTCACGGAAACTGAACCGCCATTGATTTCAACGTCGTCGTTGGCATTGGGTACATCGTTGCAACTCCAATTCGTAATTGTATTCCAGTCCGAGTTACCGCCCTGCCATATGCAGGTGCCTATGAATTCTATAGGGACATCGTTTCGGAGTCTTACTTGGGTATCTGTATATTCAATAGAGCAGCCTCCATTGCATTGTATTGGGAGAATGATGGTGGAGAATTGTTGGGTACGACAGCCAGGACCCCCATCACATTCCATGATGGTTCGTGTTGCGGGAGGCACGGTTCCTCCAATCCAACTGATCTCGATCTTACCGCTTACTTTCATGTCATCCGAAACCTCCAATATATCGTGTTCGACATTACCTGAACCATTTGTCGGGCCTTTAATTTCCATTTCAATTATCTCATTGTCGTACACTCCTGTAGCTGTCAAGTCACCTGCTGAATTGCCAGGAGCCCATATGCCGTAACCGCCCACCATCGTGGCTGCTGATATATCAATGGTACTAATTCCTTGGATTTTACCATTGTTATCGAGAATTCCAGTAAATGCAAGAGGTTGATTGACTACACATTTAGTTCCAATAGCAAATATTGTTGGTGCACTGATTGAAAATGATCCAGAGGTATTGTTGACCTGTCCACCATTGACCGTAAGCGATTTCATTTCAGGTTGAATATCTAAGGTGACAATACCCGCATTGATGATAACATCATCTTCTATGCAAGGAACACCAAATGGGGTCCATTCACTGGCATTGCTCCAAACATCATTTAAACCATTCCAGGTTTTGGTGACACCAACTTTTAAAATAATGAAATCGCTTCCATACTCAACGGTCACGCAAGGATCTCCTGTAACTGTTGTAAATACTCCTGTAAGTGCACCTGTACATTTCAATATTGTGTAGCTCCCAGCTGGCAATATTCCTTGAGTCAAAATATTCAGGGTTCCTGAGGAAAGGTTTACATTTCCAGTGACATGAATGGAGTCTTTGGTAACATTACCACCAGATTCCCACAATTCTGCTACCAACGTTCCCGGAGTGTAATTGCCAATAATGTTTAGTGTTCCTGGCGAGGCGCCAGGCTGTACACTTCCATCTCCAGCAACTCCATTCAAAGCATCTATAGTGCCATTGCCTTTGAGAATTGCATCTAAATCATTGTTCAAGGATTGAATCTGCAGAACCTTGTCGGCTTTCACATCGACTGTGCCTCCAGAAATATTATTGATTGGACTTACAAAGTTGCAGTTTACATTACAATTGATATCCGCTTCATTAAAAATGGTACCAGAAAAGGAATTGCCACCATTTAAGTTGAATTGCCCCAAATTTGCATTATAAAAGTCGCCTCCTATTATACTAAAATCTCCTGCTTCTAAATTAACAATTCCTTGATAATTTGTAAAACTACCAATAATAGAACTAGTTCCCTTTATATTGAATGTTCCTTTATTTTCTATGCTTCCACTTCCCCCTAATTGTAATCCGGAAGTATAATAATTAACCGTAGTAATAACAGGGAATACAATAGCTAAGTCGCTACCAGCGATAGAGCCTGAATTGAAGTTAATTGTCGATATTGCTGGTTTCCATTCAACCGAAGAAACCATAGAAATGTTACCCGCTACATTGATGGTTCCAATTCCACTGAAACAGTTAGAATTAGATATATCTATTTGTCCACCTACCAAATTTAATGTGCCATCTATCTGAAACTTGGAGGCGCAGTTAACGTCATTTACTGTCATTGTCTTATCAAAAGGTAATGTAATCTCTGCGTCAATATTATTGGTTATTAAAGAGCCAAATACACCGCCACCAAATATTTCACCAGGATAAACATTTATGATTGCCATATTGAAATAGGAGGGCGCATCAAGTGCATTGAAAGTTGATGTATTTGTAAAAACTTTATTTCCTTCCAAATCTCCAGCATTCCAATTTACCGTTTTTTGATTCTCAAAATCAGAATTTAGTCTGTGCAGGCCAGGACCTTCAATATTAAATGTCCCCTGACTTGAAAAGCCCGAACTTAATGCGATCTGTCCACCTCCATCATAAAAATTGAAATCTGTTCCGTTTTGCAAGAAGAAAATTATATTTCCATCCCAATTTGCGTCGGAATTCGCTGAAAAATTAATAACTGGAATAAAAGGCCTCCATTCGACATTTGGGCCAAAAGAATTGTAATTTTCCAGATTAAGTACTCCGCCACCCGAAAAACTGTTTACCATATTAATAACATAAGTTCCGCCATTTAAATTTAAAGTACCGTTGACATTGAAGGTGCCATTTTGTGTTATGGTATTTGTTGTATTATTTGCGTGATTGAAAATCCCTCCAGTTGCAATAGTAATTGTTCCATCTTGGAGTATATTTCCAGTATTTGTTAATGTTCCATTTACAGTAATTATTCCAACTTGGGTAATATTTCCAGTATTTGTCAGCGTTCCATTTACAGTGATTATTCCGTTCTGTAGAATGTCTCCGTCACATATTAACGTGAAAGTTGCATTGACTATCAATTCTCCTGTTGATTCAACTTCAACATTGACAATGGTTTCATTGTTTGTGACAGTTACAACATGGCTGGCTTTGATGACCACATCATCCGTTGCTGCAGGTACAACACCGCCTACCCATGTGGCGCCTACATTCCAGTTGCCTGTGATACCAGACTCAATAATTGCGGCATTGATATTCGTAAAATATACCAAAAAGAAAAAGCAAATGCTCGCTCCTCTGATTACAATGCTCAACGTTTTTGATCCCAAAGGATTCATATCGAAGGTTTACAATTCTGTTAAAAATATTTCTGTTTTAGAGCCTATCCGTAAAAACCAAATCTTGTTACCCTACACCATAACAGATACATGAAAATAATATGTTGGAGTATACTCTTTTTCAATATTGCCATAATTAATGGGTAATATCCGTTTCATAATCCCTTAGTACCAAAATAATATTAAAGTTACCAACAAAATTTAAACAATTTATCAAAAAGTCATCGTTTTTATCTTACCTCTTCATAATCATCTCAGTCTTGAATCCAGGCATCTGTACCCAATACAATCCAGATGGCAGAGCTGAGACATCTATTCTTAGGCTCTGCACACCTGCTACAGCGTTCTTGTAAACCAGTTTGATAGTATAATCAAATATATTGAGGATGCCATCCTGGGTATCAGAAAACCTGATCTCCAAAAGATCATTGACTTGATTCGAAAATAGTTACCATGGTGTAGTAGTTCCAAAGGCACTTAAAATAAGCTGAGAATATCCTGCACGATTATCTAGGTCAATTACTGCAAAATCTTAGGAATTATAGCTTATAAACGGCTTTTAATGAACGTCTTACCTAAATTAATTTGTTTGGATTATTCCTCTTCATGCTCAATTTTATCTGAAAAGGGTGCAGGTGTAGCCGCAAGCTGGCGCTCTGATTTTTTATTTTTCCTGATCAGCATGAAATCATCTATCCAAATTCTGAACCGATGGTCATACAATTCAAACAATTCGAATGATATAATTACAACCGTAGCCAAGGTAAAGAACTCCAACTTGATATTGTTTTTTACTAAGATAAGTATTGAAACAATCAAAAGAATTAAAAATTCGAATATTTGGAATAATCTCACCGCAAATACCCTGCGTAATGAATTGCGTTTTAGAATCTTAACGAACAAATAATAGTTCCATAAAAAAATCAAATAAATCAAAACATACATCACCCAAGCTGGTAAATCATTGATAAAGTCTCTATCCAATAACATGGATATGATGTTGGCATGAATGATGACGCCATGCATATCAGGTTTTGAACGTCCAGTATATTTTTCATTCAACGGCGTGAAATATCTATCTTGCATGGACAATGCCAGATCATTTTCACCTGAAAATCCAATGAGCACCAGTTTGTCTTTGAAAAAATTTTTGTCATACAAAGCTGAATCTCTTATAAACTCATCAATGTTGAGGACTGTATATTGAATCGATGATTTGCTGTTTATTGGAAAGATCATGGAGGATTGGCCTGGCTGTACTCTTTTGAAATTGATCCATTCCAACTTGTGTTTACGATCCTTCAAGTCACCGATGATTTTGGGATCCATCAACTGAGCCAGATTCACTGAAAAAGCAGCTCCCGTACTGTCCTCTTTTTGATAAAATGATTGAAAAGCTCTTACTGAAAAGCCATCGTTTGTAGCCAGATTAACATGGCCTTTTCGTACATTTTTGGTGAAAAATTCATGCGAAGCTATCCCGGTGGTAATTGCGTGTTTTCCGCGCGATTCTGAAAAAGAATAACCCATGACCAATTGGGGCATTTTTTGAATTGCAAGCCTTAAAACAGTATCTTTTTTGGTATATTTACAGGTATCAAAAAGGAGATCAAGGCCTACTGCAGAAGCACTTTTTTCATTCAATAATTCCAAGGCTTGGGCTACTTTTTGCCGGTCGGTAAGCCCTGAATTGATAACAATTACCCGTTCATCAAATAACCTGGGGTCGTCGTGGTTTCTGAATTGCGAAAATGCAATATCCATAACATCATACTGCCTGATTGCCTCACTAAATGGATCTATAAATATTTGATTGATCGGCAAGGCGTGCAATATGTACAATATTAACAAGCTAAAAAATGCAAATATATAGGCATGTATGGGCGATCGCTTATGCTGATCCAAGTTGATTTGCGTTTGAGAGTGTCATTAGATTTTGCAAAATTAGAATAAAAGATTGAGAACCAAATTTTCAAAACTTATTTATTGCATAATAATCGAGCCATGTCAAAGCTGGTACGCTTTTACAAAAGCTGTACAATTCAAACCACCTAGACCAAACGGTGTGCAAGCCATACGTCAAGCTAAGCAAATGTTTTTTACTACTATACACTTAAGCAACCAACTTTAATACCAATAAAAATATTTTTTCCTACTCAATCCGATCTGCGGCAGCTCAAGTTTAGAATAACTATGGCAACGGGCCAAGTCGTTAATGCTATTTTATTCCTATTGAATCCAAATTTAGCAATAGACGTTGAATCGACGAAATTTTTGGTTATTCCAAAAATTTGTCAAGTCTGACGACCCATATAGTCGTATCAGACTCGTACGAGGTAAAGCCTCGACAAAATCAAAGATTTTCGTTGACCTCGAAGGGTACAATCTGCTAATGCGAATTTTGGATTAATTTTGCTTGTCAAAACAAAACTAAAGAGTAGCTTTTCAAAAGCTTAAAAGTATTTTGTTACATTTGTAAATAATATAACCAACTATTCTTGACTGCGACACCAGCACCGGATCAATTTTATGTCATTGGACTCAGGGAGAACAACTCATTGGTCATCCAAAAGATATATGAGCAATATGCCTCGGAGGTAATTGCTTACATAACCAAAAATTCCGGCAATGTCGAGGATGCTCGGGATATCATGCAGGAAGCATTGCTGTACATGCATAAAATTGCTCATAATAAGCCGGATTTCACCATTACAACTACATTTCAGGCCTATTTCATGACGGTGGTTAGAGGGAATTGGTTGAATGAATTGAAGAAAAGATCAAGAACTAAGGTAACAGTTGTGCAAGATGAGTTACTTCCAATTATGGATCAAATAGAATCCTATGAAGATATGGAAGAATCTAAACGACAATTACAATTACTGGATTCCTGTTTCAAAGAATTACCTACTTCTTGTCAAGAGGTCATTCGATTGTCCTGGGAGGGTATAGGCATGGAAGAAGTAAGCCAAAAACTGAACGTCTCATACGGATATGCGCGCAAACGCAAATGTAAATGTTTGGAAAAATTGGTTAAATTAATCAAATTCAAATCTTCTATTTTATGAAAAATCATATAGAAGAAATCGACCGCTATTTGCAGAACGAACTCAATGAGTTGGAACGTAAAGCATTCGAGGACCGCTTGGAATTGGACTCAGAATTGAAACAAGATTTTGATATTTTACTAGATGCCAAAGAATCTCTGACCAACAATTGGAAGCATGAAATAGCTGAACTTCAACTCAAGCAATACCTGGAGAAAATGGGAAAGGAATATTTTTCTAGCCCATCTGAAACCAAAAAGCCCTTTGAGTCAAATAAGCCAAAGTTTCTGGTTTTTGGCTGGGTAAAGTATGCGGCTCTACTTGTACTTGCCCTAGGGGGTTATTGGTTTTGGCAGACGTCCCAAAGTGCTTCAACTGCTAATCTCTATGTGCTTTATTCAACAGTTAACAATATCTCTTTGACTGAAAAAGGAAGTGATAATGCCCAATTGACAGCAGCTGAAATTGCGTTCAACAACAAGGAATACCCTGAAGCAATTCGGTTATTTGATGAAATGCTCAAAGCTGATAATAGTCAGGTTGAAATCAGATTCTACAAAGCAATTGCAATGATTGAAATCAATCAATACTCTGAAGCCAGGTTGATTCTGAAAGACTTGAGCAATGGATCCTCAGCCTTCAAAGAAGACGCGGATTGGTACACAATTCTGAGTTTTGTTCATGAAAAAAATGAATCAAAAGCCACTGAATTGATTGAGTCTTTGCCATCCGGACACGCTTATGAAGCAAAAGCCAAAGAACTTTTGAATAGTTTATAGAATTCTTTCACCCCAAATGAGTCGGACTATGAAAAACAAAAAACTCGAGATTCTGATTATTGCCTTCATTTCGTTAAAACTTTTTGTATTTCAGTGGGTGAATCCCGAACCGACCCTGACACTAACAGGGCAAGACAATTCAAGGACTTATGGATTGTTAAACTACACAAATAATGTTGGGAATCCTGGTGTTGGCAGTGTTGATATTTATGGACACAAACTATTTGTCAACACAGGTGATGCCAACTTCTACATGGCGAATATAACTACAAGTAGCCCAAATCAATTACCAAATACTTCTTCAATTTTTACTCATAATTTTGGTAGCGGAACTTTTCTGCAATACGCTGAATTGACAGGGATTTATAGAGACAAAGACGATCCTCCGAAGAGAATCACATCGAATATTCCCAACGGTGTATCAATTGGAGTGAGTACCAGTATCAACTCAACCGAATTATCAGCCGTGGCCTTGAATCCTGTTACGAGCATGAAATTCACTCCTATCCGCAGAGTTGTGCCCAATAACAGTTTTTCAATGATATTATCTGTTGCTCCTGTGCAGTTTCACGAATTTGATTCTTTAAATGTAAATTACGATAATGTTGCTTTTAAAACCGATCAATTGGAAATTGGAAATACCCCATTTTATACCATTACAGATATAGGAAATGGAAATATTAGAATCCTTAAAACCTCAAATTCTAATATTAGAGATTACCCCTACCACATCACACTATCTTTCAAAACCAATCCTCTTCCATTAGGTTATGTGTCAGGGGAATTCACAGCAACAATAGGTAACTTCAAGTCAAAGCCACCAAGGATTGAAGTATTCAATGATCCCAATGCCCTTCGGGTTGTTAACAGCCATGATCCAAACAACAAAACCTTTATTCCCTCTTACTATAGTGATAGTGATGGAAATGTTAAGGTGTTGATTAATTTTCAGAATGAGGGCGATGGACCAACATCGAATGTAGTCATTGTAGATGAATTGGATCAAGCTATACTCAATAATATGGTTCCAGCTGATATTATTGAAATCCAAAATAGTTTAAAATTGAACGCTCCAGTTGTCAATAGCAGTCAGCCAAATTTTAGCTATCAAAATGGTAAGATCAAGGTCGAATTGTGTGGATTGAAGCTAAGAGGAAAGAAAGAAAAAAAGCCTGATGGGTCAATCTATCCTGAATCAGAAACTATGGGCTCTTTATCTTACACCCTCCGCAAAAGTCTTTTAGAAAATATCCAACCATGCCATTCAGTAATAAATAGCGCTCAAATATTTTTTGATTGTAATCCTCCCATTATTACGGATCTTGCTTACTTGACCCGAATAGAGCCTGAGGCTGTCAAAAAATGGCTAGATAAATCGGAATCTAAAACCAAAATAGCCAAAATTTACCTAAAGGGCAAGCCCTCTGATAAAGAGAAGCGACCTGAGGATAAGGTGATATTGGCGCCTTGGGTTGAAGTAGATTCCATTTGTCACCGAGCGGAAGTATTTTGCAAAGATGCCATCAAGAATGAAATTGACCTGAATAATTTCAACAAGGCAGGCTCGATTTGTGGCTTAAATATCACCAATTCAGCTTCTTTCAGATGGTACCCAACATCACCACTTATCGATCCATTATCAAAAAGTTTAAATTTTAAACCTAGCAATAGATTGCTGAAGCAGAATTTTGCGCTGCTTGTTAGTCAAAATGCTCAGGAGACCACGGTTCATGTGCCAGTTGATATGTGCAATTTGACCTTGTCTTATACTTGGAGAAATGGCAAGTATCATGTTGAAGTCCTTGATTCCTATATGCTGCCAAACGATGAATTGGTTTGGAATGTTAAATGTAATAGCTGCAATGGACAAACTCTGAGTCAGAGGGGTGCAAGTGTTTCTAGAAATGGAAGGACCGTGACAATTGAGAATCCTGGAGACGGCGATTCGAGACTTATAACCGTTTATAATCCCAACACAGGCTGTTCAGCTGAGGTCGAAATACCTCACCACAGTCGCGGCGGCGGATTGAGTTGGTGGCGCTGGGCACAGATATTGATGGGTGTTTTTCTTTTGGTCTTTTTAATCTGGAGTGTAGCAGCTAAAAAGTCAAAAAAAACCGGTGGTAATTAGAATTATTTTCTTTCTGCTATTTTGTTTTTTTGTTTCATGCAAGCAAAAGGAAAACACTGCTTCTGAATCCCCGAGTGGAAAATCAATTGCTGAATTACTGGATTCAAAAGATTATATCAAGGCAGGCATTCAGCTTAGTGATTCCCTAGAGTTGGATGCAGTCCAAGGCAATTGGGCCGGTTATATTGAGAAGATGGAGCTTCAAGTCCGCTTATTTTATTACTTGGGAAAAGATAAGCTAAAGTTCACAGATTCGATGTTGACGAGTGTTCGTTCTGCTGAGCAAATAGCAATCTTACACAACTTGACCAATTCTCCGAGTCTAGCGTCTGTGTTTAATTATGCAGCACGCGAATACAATAGGAGAGATGATCTGATAATGTCATTGGAGTACTACAACAAAGCCATTGACATATTCAGTACCAATCAAGTGCTGGGTGCCAAACCTGCTTACGCACTAAAAAATGCAGCGCAAATATATCTCAGACAAAACAATTATGCTGAAGCAATCAATTATTTAAATCAATCCATCGAAGTAGATACAGGGAAAGTAAAATTGGCTGATAGTTATGGGCAATTGATCAATGCACACAATTATATGGGGGAATTTGACATATCATTAGAGCTTTACGATGAAATAAGGAATTATGATTCTTTGACCCAAAGTGATTCTGCATATATTGAAGGCAATGTAGCACCAGCATTTGCAGATAAAAATCAATTTCAAACAGCCCGCACTTTTACCCAAAATGCCCTGAATTATTATCTAAAAGATCCGGACGGAAAAGAAAGTCAAGTTCGACTTTTGACCGCACTTGCTTACTACGAATACGAACTTACGAATTCCTTGCAGGTTGAAAAATATTACCGTCAAGCTGAAAAAATAGCTAAAGAATATTATAAAGAAAAGAATCGTGAAATGGCAATTCTTTACAGTGAATGGGGTGATTTTTTATTGAAGATCAACCGAAAAACAGAGGCTTTAAAGACTTATCAAAAGGGGATAATTCAGCTTTCCCCAACATTCAACGATGAGCGAATCACTGAGAATCCAACAGGTATTCAGATGCCATTGGAATCACAAATCATTTACTTGTTTTTTGAGAAAGGTCAATTGTTGTTGAATCAAGACAATCCTGATCTAAGTACCAGGATCAACGCATCTGTTTGTTTTGAAGCTGCGCGCAAGGCTGCCAGCAATTTGCGAATAGCGCTCAGTAGTGATGCAGACAAACGATTTCATGCCTATGACATTACTATACTCCAAAGCCTTGGCGCAGAAAATTTATTCAAACTCAGTGATTTGGATAAAGTGAATAAAGATAAATGGTTGAATCAATTGTTTTCATGGAATGAACAGCTGAGAAACAGATCCTTGATGGATCAAAATAGGCAATTTCAAGCCATGGGTTTGGATGTACTTTCGGAACAAGAACACAAAAGCTTCAAGGACTTAAAAGCAAAATTATTGCAATTGGATCAAAATCTGGGGCAAGCCCAAGTTGAGAAAAATACCCCGAAGTCAGCAAAAATTCAATCTGATTTGTACCGCAGCCGAAGGGAGCTAGAATCTATGGAAGCCAAGTTGAAGTCAAAGTATCCTAGATATAAATCCAGCCTTGAAATAGAGACTTTTTATGACTTGAAATGGGTTCAATCCAATCTGCCAAAGGACAAATCTTTGTTGGTTTATACCTGCATTAGAGGTGGTTTTCTGGCCAGCTTGGTCAGTCAAACAGATTATGAGGTAAATTTCATTCCGAGAACTGCACAATTGGATAGTGCGATCAATGATTTTAAAGTACTGGTGAAAAATAAAAACAGGCAGCTGAATCAACCTAAAGCATATTTCGATCAAGCATTCTATTTGTATAATGCCTTATTGCCTGACAATTTCAGTAATAGAGTCAAAGCAAATACACTGATCCTTGCAGATTCGGATTTGTGGGCTATCCCTTTTGAAGCATTGATAACAGAGAAGTATACAGGAAAATACCATTCAGCTCCTTGGTTGATGAGCAAAACTTCCATTCACTATGGATGGGGCAACAATCAGTTGGTAAGAACAAACCAACCTAATGCCAGCATAACACAATTTGCACCTTTTACAAATGCCCAGCGAATTCGCAATTTGCCACCCTTGAGGCACAGTCTAGATGAAATGAACAAAACTCTTCCCGACAAAAGTTTCGTAAGTTCTTCAGCGACTTCCTTGAATTTTTTCAAAGCTGGGTCATCAGCTTCGATTCTTCATCTTTCTACACACGGTTCAATTGACAAAAATGGAAATGCCCAAATTGAGGCTTTTGACAGGACTATAAGTTCCACGGAGTTCTTGAATGCCAGTTTTTCGCATTCCTTAGTCACCTTGAGCGCATGTGAAACAGCAAGCGGATTGATAAATTTAGGCGAGGGTGTTCAGAGTATGACAAGAGCATTTGCTTATGGTGGCGCCGCTTCTTTGGTGGCAGGGTTGTGGCAGGTAAATGAATTGAGCTCTGCCACATTATTCAGAAGTTTTTATGAGTATTTGAACGCTCACAACAGCATGACCCGTTCATTGCGAGATGCGAAGCTCGCCTATATCAGAAGCAATGAAATAGACGCACGGAAAGCACCTTATTATTGGGCAGGTTTGACTCTTACAGGGCAAGACGGAAGTTTTGATTTTGTTGAGAATAAAAATTATTGGGCTTATGCTATTGCAATTGCATTGTTGGTATTGGGTTTAGCTTTTTTGTTCTTAAAAAGTAAGACCAAGAAAATTAGGTCATAGAAACCTCAATTAACAGGTCTTCTTCTAAACTTATTTCTTTGTTTAAGGTTGTTAAACAAAACTAATTCATCATGAAAATATTATTGTTACTTGTCGCATCCTTAACTGTCGGGTTGGGATCTATATATGAGCTGAAAATGAAATCAATCGACGGCAACGAAATTGATTTTGCTCAATACAAGGGAAAAACCTTGCTTATTGTCAACACGGCATCAAAATGTGGGTACACGCCTCAGTACAAGGAATTGCAACAACTACATGAACAATACGGAAAGAAACTAATCATTTTGGGTTTTCCTGCTAATAATTTTGGTTCACAGGAGCCGGGCAGCAACCTAGAGATTTCAGGTTTTTGTGAAAAGAATTATGGCGTTACTTTCCAGATGTTTGAGAAGGTATCAGTAAAAGGAGACGATCAGTGTAAATTGTACCAATACCTAAAAGAAAAGACTGGCTCTGACCCCAATTGGAATTTCTGCAAATATTTGGTTAAATCAGATGGTTCAGTTCAATTTTTCCCCTCAAGAGTTTCACCTATGGATGCTAAGATAATCTCGGAACTCTAATTTTTTAGGAACCAATTTTTCAAAATTTGTTATGAATTTCATATCATTTTCTGTTACGTTTCTTGCCATTACCACGCTAACATATTGTAATAGAACTAAAATAATCCAAAATCCTGATATTATGAATAAATCCATATATGACTTCAAAATGAAAGCTTTGGATGGTTCAGAAGTAGATTTTACTAAGTTTAAAGGAAAAACTTTGCTTATTGTAAACACAGCTTCCAAATGCGGTAAAACACCTCAATACGAGGGCTTACAAAAACTTCATGAACTACATGGCGACACACTAATGGTTCTAGGTTTTCCAGCCAACAATTTTCTTTGGCAAGAGCCAGGAAGTAATGCAGATATTGCATCTTTTTGTGAGAGAAACTATGGTGTAAAGTTTCAAATGTTTGAAAAAATTGACGTCAAAGGCAGTGACAAAAATCCCCTATATCAGTGGCTTGAAGCCCAAACAGGTGAAACTCCTGATTGGAACTTTGCCAAATACATGGTCAGTGCAGATGGCTCAAAAGTTACTTTCTTTTCTTCAAGCGTCCAGCCAATGGATGAAAAGATCTTGTCAAATATCCAATAATTGGGTAAAAATTCAAAAGTAGAGTTTTAGTGTTTTTTTGGTTAGATTGATGTTTGGCAAATAGCAAACGACACCTTTTTGATAAGTATATATGATAACCAGAATTGGTTCGGAGCAATTATTACTACACCAGATTTCTCGGTGATCTGTTTCGAGCCAATAAGAAACCGGTCAATTTACTCCGTGACTTTGCATGAGGGCAATAATAATTATTTCTTTTATCATTTTACAAAAACCAATCCTAATCCATAAAGAATAGCGTAATCTGATTCAATTGTGATTAACTTTGTTTGAATGGAATAGCTTTTCGTAAAATGAAGTACTTGTTAATTGGCCTTATATTTTTGTTGGCTTGCACTGTTAAGAAAGCTCAAGTCGAAGTCGTGGTTCCCTCCAAAGACAAAATTGTTTTTTTGGTATTCAATGCCAGTCGGGATGTTTCATTGGCCAACACAAAAGTAGAACTGATCAAAAAGACAGAAAGTACAGGTAAAATCAAGCAATCAAAGAAACAAAAAGAAATCTCAGACAACTATTTAAGATTTGATTTTTTTCAAGATGGGTACTTTTATGATTCTGTAAAAATTGCACACCCACTTTTTAAGCATTTTGAATACACCGACGAGCGAAATCAATTTGTTGTAAAAGATACAATGGTTTTGAATAGCGAATTTTTCCACCGTTTTCAGCTGAACAACGGAAAGTATATTTTTAACATCTATGAAGTAGTTAAAAACCGCTCACCTTATTTGATCAAATCTTTTGAATTATGAAAACACTGCGCATACTTACATTTTTACTCTTGATTCTGACAGGATTGCCTGGTGTTTCCATAGCACAAATATTCGAGGTGGACACCATTCAACTTCGCGGTTCCACCGATAAATTTATCAATATTGTCGTACTAGGTGATGGCTACACAGCTGACCAGCAAGATGTTTTCTCGGAAGATGCAAAATCATTGACAAGCTATCTTTTTCAACAGAAGCCTTGGGTTAACTATGTAGATTACTTTAATATTTTTGCAGTTCGGGTCATTTCAGCCGAGTCTGGAGCGAAACATCCCAATACTGCGAGTGATTGCAGTTCAGCTTCGGTGCCAGTATCCAATCCCAATAACTTCCTCGGTTGCACTTTTGATGCTTACAATATTCACCGATTATTGGTGCCATTCAATTTTACGAATATTGCTGGCGTGCTTGCAGCAAATGCGGCAGATTACGATCAGGTTTTAATTATTGCCAATTCGCCGTATTATGGAGGATCAGGAGGGTCATTGGCCACATCCTCCAAAGCATCCTCAAGCAATGAAATAGTTGCTCATGAAATAGGTCATTCATTTGCTGATCTGGCAGATGAGTATTTTGCCGGGAATCAATATTTGGTTGAAAGACCTAATATGACCAAAGAAACGGATCCCGGACTCGTAAAATGGAAAAACTGGGTTGGAACGGATAACATAGGTATAAATCAATATTGTTGTGGAGGAAATTCTGCAAGTTGGTACAAACCAAGCACAGGATGCAAAATGCAGTTTTTGGGACCTGATTTTTGCGCAGTTTGCACCCAACAAATTATTGAATCGATACATGATCTAGTCAACCCGATTGTTGCCTACGAGCCAATTGATTTGGACGTTGCTTCCTCAGAGGATTTTTTGAATTTTAAGCTTAGTGAACTGATGAAACCTATTCCCAACACCTTAAATATCAAATGGGATTTGGATGGTGTTTCCGTTGCAGAAAATCTTGATTCATTTCAGATAGACCAATCTAAGTTGCAAAGTGGAGAATATTTTTTAACCGCAACTATCATCGATACTTCGAGTTTATTGCGCGTGGACAACCACAGTGGTATCCATTATAGCAATGTTACTTGGACAATCAATAAAACTTCTACTGGAACGGGTATTTTATCAGCCAACAATCAAATCAGTTGTAATATTTACCCCAATCCCACAAGTTCGCAATTACGAATTGAACTTGATATCGCCCAGAGGAGCTCTGTTTCAATCAATTTGTCCTCGCTAAATGGACAATTAATTCGCAATTTGCTGTCCGCTAAGTTGGAGGCAGATAAACATATATTTGAATTCAATGTTGAAGATCTTGCAAGTGGGATTTACCAAATTCAATTGACTTTAGGGAATACAAATCAAGTTGCGCAATTTATAAAACAGTAGATTCGCCTAGGAATCTCATGAAATTCAAATTGTTCCTTGCCATATTAACTGAAAACGTACACTTGCTCAATACAACGTTTCAAGCAAAATCACTATCTTTATATCTTAAGAACCTTATACAATGAGAATATTAATTAGCCTTTTGCTATTTTTTTCTGTCAGCTTGAATGCCCAGATAGTTATCAATGAATTTTCTGCAGCCAATACAGACGACTATTTGTGCTCAAATGGCGAGTTTGAAGATTGGATAGAACTATACAACAACGGAGCGAGTTCAGTCAATTTGGCTGGATATTATCTGAGTGACAATGCTACCAAACCACAGAGATGGTTGATACCTGCTGGAACAATTATACCAGCCAAAGGCAGATTGGTGTTCGTGGCATCTGGTCTCAATTCTTTTATCGCACCCAATTGGCATACCAATTTCAAAATTACACAAACTGACACCTCAGAGGCAGTTGTTCTAGTTAATCCTTCAGGGGCAATAATAGATATCAATGAAATAGATGTGCCCAACCAAAAAAATCACTCAATTGCCCGAATTACTGATGGTGGCGTTTGGGGAGTTGCAGTGAATCCAAGCCCTGGTGCAGCCAACTCAGGCGTATCTGCGAGATATGCTGAAACTCCAGATTTTGATATTGCTGCTGGTTATTATGCTGGTTCACAGTTGGTTACGCTTACTACGCCTGAGCCAGGAGGCTTTGTGAGATACACGCTCGACGGTAGTGAACCAACTCCGACTTCTACTTTGTACTCAGGTCCCATCAACATCAATGCTACAAAAGTATTGCGCACCAGAACCTTCTCAGCCAATCCCAACGTACTGCCTTCTCACATTGAAATGAATACTTACTTTATTGGTGCCGGTTCCAAACACAGTCTCAAGGTGATCTCTATATCTGGTGACAACATCATGACACTAATGAATGGCAATCAAATATCACCTGAGGGCACCTTTGAACTATTTGATGAAAACGGGAAATTTTTAGATGAAAACACAGGTGAATTCAATAAGCACGGCAATGACAGCTGGGCATACGCGCAGCGCGGGTTAGATTACATCGTCAGAGATCAATTCGGGAATGATGATGAAATCAATAACAAATTATTCCCTGGTTCTGAAAGAAAGGGATTTTCTAGACTGATATTGAAGGCTGCTGCAAATGATAATTATCCTGCTGCCAATGGAGCACATCTGCGCGATGGATATGTAGCAACACTTGCAGAAAGAGCTGGAATGGATTTAGATGTTAGAAGAAATGAATTCTGTGTGCTCTATGTTAATGGAGCATACTGGGGTGTCTATGATTATCGTGAAAAAGTGGACGACAAAGATTTTACGAACTATTATTACAACTTGGATGAAACCGAAATTGACTTCATAAAAACTTGGGGTGGTACCTGGGCAGAATATGGAACATTGAGCAATTGGAGTACGCTCAGGTCTTACATATTGGCCAATGACATGACAGTTCCAGCAAATTTTCAGTATGTATCGGATCGGTTAAATTTACTGAGCTTGGCTGATTATTTTATCATAAATATTCACACCGTTTGTAAAGACTGGTTGAATTGGAATACTGCCTGGTGGCATGGTTCCGATGCGAGTGGGAACAAGGAAAAATGGCGTTATACTCTTTGGGATATGGATGCTACATTCGGTCATTACATCAACTACACCGGAATACCAAACACAACTCCAGCTGCTGATCCTTGCGATATCGAGCAATTGCCTCAAGGCGGTGACCCACAGGACCATACCGATGTTTTGACCAAGTTGTTTGACAATAAATCATTTCGAGACATGTATATCAACCGATATGCTGACCTCAACAATACCTATTTGAGTTGCGATTATATGGTTCAGTTATTGAATGAAATGAAAGCTCAATTGGAGCCAGAGATGCCGCGCCAGATCAACAAATGGGGTGGCAACATGCCAGCTTGGTTGAATAATGTCAAAGCAATGGAGGATTTTATAAAAAGCAGGTGCGTTGAAATTGAAGATGGATTGGTGGATTGTTATACTTTGAAAGGTCCTTACCCGGTAACCATAGTAGTTTTGCCAGTAGGAAGTCCCAATGATGTCAAGGTTAATACACTGGTGCCTCCTAATTACCCATACAGTGGTAAATATTATGGAGGAACTACTTTATCATTTGAAGGACTGGCAGGTACTGGTTGGAAGTTTGACAAATGGGAATCAGCTAAATTGCCCATGAGCCCAAACTTGACAACAGCATTGGTGACCTCAGCCATTGATCAACCATCGGATACCGTCTATGCCTATTTTGTGCAAGAATGTTCAGTTGAAATTACCGCAAAATCTAAAACAGTTGACTTTATCGATTGTAAAAATGCACCCTTAACCATTGAAGTGACTACCCAAAAGGGAAGTCCCAATTTGACCTTGAGTTGGTACGATTTGAGCCAGACAAAACTTCCAATAGATGTAACCGGAACATTTCAAGTTTTTGAACCTGGTGAGTACATTGTTGAAGTGACTGACAATGATCTATTGTGTACCGTTTATGACACAATAGAAATTTTAGATAAAACAACACCTCCTGCAATCGCATTGAGTTCTGTTGATCCAATTACCTGTATTGTAAATTCGGTGGATTTAGATGCCACAGGTTCAGACTCTGGTACAGGCTTTGCTTACTCCTGGGCTGGTCCTTGTTTGCAGAATCCATCGAACGTCCCCAATAATTTAGCATGCACAATTGGTTCATATACTTTGGTGATTACCAATAGTCAGACTGGCTGCACTGCCACTGCTTCAACCAATGTAACAGAAAACATTATAACTCCGGATGATGCTATAATTGTCTCAAGCACTCAGGAACTTCCATGTGCTGGGGTGCCATTGGATTTGAACGGTCAGGGGCAAACTGGTTACCAATTCAGCTGGACAACCATCAATGGCAATATTTCCGGCCCAACCTCAGGTATTTCTACTCAAATCAATCAACTCGGTTGGTATTTCATGATTACCACCAATCCAATCAACGGTTGTACCGCCAAGGACAGCATTGAAGTTATTCCAAATAGCCAAAGCCCTAATATCGATAAAGTATCCCTCAAGGGTCCAAGTTGTGATGTTGCAGCCAATGGTAGTATTGAAATTATTTCAGTAATTTCTGGAACTCCTGGATTTACTTATTCTATTAATGGCAGCCCGTTTGGCGGTCCATTATTCGGCAATTTGTCAGCCGGAAGCTACACTGTCTTGGTCAAAGATGCTCAAGGTTGCGTGTCTGATTCTGTCATCAATTTGCAGATTAATCCAGATTTGCCAGATCAGATGAATGTTGCAGTTTTGGGCGCAAGTTGTGAAGTTGCTCCAAATGGTACCATCCAATTGAGTAATGTGAGTGGTGGTTTGCCAAGTTATTCGTTCAGTTTGAATGGTGGAGCTCCTGTCACTGCAGCAGATTTTACAGGCTTGTTGGTTGGAAATTATACCATTCAAATCCTCGATGCATTGGGTTGCAAATACGACACTACAATTGCTATCGGACTCAATTACGAGCTTCCTGATGTCGTTGAATTAGATATCAGCGACGCAAGTTGTGCAGTTGCTGACAATGCAAGCATCAACATATTGAGTACGTCGGGTGGGACAGGCCCATACAGCTATAATTTTAATAACAGTGGTTTTGGAACCAATACCAACTTTAGCGATTTGGCTCCAGGCAACTATACTTTTACCGTAAAAGATGCTGTTGGTTGTACTTATTTACAATCTGTTTCAGTTGAGATATCAGAGGATCTTCCAATAATATCTGAGCTCATGTTGGAAAAGCCAAGCTGTGCAATTGCCACCAATGGAAGTATATTGATAGAAACCATCAAAGGCGGCACTGGTCCTTATACGGTGGCCTTCAATGGCGCAGCGCCAACCACAGATTTATTCTGGGAAAACCTATCGGCAGGTAGTTACTCTATTTTAATAGTTGATAGTTACGGTTGTGAAACTTCCGAAACCATAGATTTGCCATTGGGTAAGGGAACGCAAGTTGATCTGGGCCCAGATTTTGCAGCCAATGCATATTCTCCAATCATTTTGAGTCCCAATATCATCTTTGGTCTCGCAAGTTCATATACATGGACTCCGGCAGTTTGCAATGGTTGTAGCAGTGCCAATTTTGTATTGACTCAGGACACAATTATTTCAATCACTATTGTTGATGACTTTGGCTGCGAGGACACCGATGAAATTGCGATTAAGATAATCCGACAAAAGGAAATATATGCTGGGAATGTATTCAGCCCCAATGGTGACGGTAACAATGATTACTGGAGATTGTATCCAAGGTCGATACAGTCGGTCATCAAAGAGCTTCAGATATTTGACCGATGGGGGGCATTGGTATTTGCCATCAACAATCTTCCCGCAGAGTCAAGTGAATCATGGTGGAGAGGCACCATAGGCGGAAAAGAAGCCGGACAAGGCATATATGTCTATTTTGCAAAAGTTGAAACAAGCCCAAGAGAATTCACAGAGCTAAGTGGTGAGATTACCCTAATAAGGTAAGTTTTTCCTCATTTTCATAAACCTTGAGTACCAAAAGCTTTCCTGCAATAGTAGGAAAGCTTTTTTGTTTCCAAGTACTGATCAATCTGGTTTAGACATAACTCTTTTCATGAAATACCAAATTGTAGCCGAATTCAGCTAAGCTCAGGGGTAGGTGTAAGGCATATAATTATGATTAGGAGTCTGATGAATAATGGCATTGCAGCCAAAGTCAGCTTGTTAGATTTTTATTCAAAAATTTGCCCAATCATTTGAATCCACTACCTTTAAAGCATGCTTTTTAATTCATTGGCATTTGTGGTTTTCTTTGTCGTGGTTACGGGGGTTTATTTTAGCCTACCGGCTGCAAAGCGATGGATATGGTTGTTACTTGCAAGTTGTTTTTTCTATTTGTGTTATGTCCCGTGGTTTATTTTGGTCATCGGTACCACAATTATTATTGATTATTTTGCTGGTATAAAAATTTCTAAAAGCACCGGCACGCAAGCTAAGAAGTGGCTTGTTTTAAGTCTTATTGCCAACCTTGGAATTTTAATAGTTTTCAAATACGCTGGTTTTTTGACTGCCAATGCCAATGGTTTATTGTCTGCGATTGGGCTGGACCTTCGATTTCCCTTACTTGAGCTGCTTTTGCCTTTGGGATTGAGTTTTCATACTTTTCAGGCAATGAGTTATAATATTGAAGTCTATCGTGGTCATCAGGCGCCAGAATATCATTTTGGCAGGTATGCGCTTTATGTAATGTTCTATCCTCAAATGGTTGCAGGTCCAATCGAAAGGCCACAGAACCTATTGCCGCAATTAAAGAATCTTCCTGATTTTAATTACGATAATGCGCTGGTAGGATTGCGACTTATTTTCTGGGGCTTCTTCAAAAAGATCATGGTGGCCGACCGTGCAGCATTGGTTTCTGATCCTGTATTTCTTAATCCACATCTTTATTCTTCTCCACATATACTCATGGCAACCGCCTTGTTTGCATTTCGCATTTATTGTGACTTTTCAGGATATACCGATATTGCAAGAGGATGTGCCAAAGTAATGGGAATCGATTTGATGGAAAATTTCAAACAGCCCTATCTAAGTACTTCAGTTACGGAATTTTGGCGTCGTTGGCATATTTCATTGAGTACTTGGTTCAGAGATTATTTGTACATTCCTTTGGGCGGCCATTCTGGCTCGAAGTTGCGCATGGCAATGGTTCTGCTTTTTACTTTTTTAATCAGTGGACTGTGGCATGGTGCAGATTGGAAGTTTGTGATTTGGGGTGGCCTGAACGGAGTTTATATTTTGGTAGAACGATGGCTGAAATGGCCATATTGGGCTTCAAAATTGACTTGGTTGCGCAGGATTTGGGTTTTTGCTTTGATATGCATCAGTTGGATTTTCTTTGCTGCCCCTGACTTGAATAGGGCTTGGCAAGCGATTGTTGAGCTTTTCAACAAACCTAGTTTCGTTTATTATGGACACAAGGAACTCTACAAAGACTGTTTTTATGCACTCATGGGAATTGTGATATTAAAATGGGTGGACTGGCAGATCTATTCAGGGAAAACCCTCAATAATTTGCTGCCGAAGTCAGTGTATCTGCGTTGGGCTTGTTACTTTATTTTATTGTGGTCTATTTTGCTTTTTGGAGTTTGGGGTGAAAAGCAATTCATTTACTTTATCTTTTAACATGAAATTTTTACTGCTCCAAATTGCTCTTTTTATTTCAGTGAACCTTCTCATTATCGTGATTGGACTTTGGGCGGTGGATCGTTTTATGCCTAATTATGAAAGAACCTGCAAGAATACATCAGCTACCTTTGCTTCTATCCCAAAAGACAAAACGTTTGATATGTTGATTTTTGGAACAAGCCATGCAAAAGACTTTTCAAGAACTACCAATCATGATAGTACAGAGCAAATTTTGGGTTTGAGTTGTTTCAATCTCGGCAAGGCTGAAGGTCATGGTGGAATTGTTCCTTCAGTTGCACTTTGGCAAGTTTTTAAGCAACGAGGCAATACAGCTAAGGAATGCATTTACTTTCTAGATCCCTGGGTTTTTTATTCTCGGTTATGGAATGAAATGAATTATTTCTTGGAAGATGAACCGCTGAATTGGGAAGTTTGGAACGCATCTTTTAGGTCTGGTGCCGAACCTGAAGTACTATTCAATGGCATACGCTCTAAGTTGAAACCTTCTTATTTCATGTCAAACGAAATTATTCCCCATCCGAAACTAGACAGTCTGACCTCACTAGAGCCTAATCTTGTTCAAAAGCAGAAGGATGTAAATTATCCAAGTGGCAGAGACAGTGTAGTCATGAAAGAATATATCAAAAAATTCGTTGAGTTGATTCGGGATATTGAAGAATTCGGTATCAAAGTAACTATCATTATACCTCCAACCCTCTTGGGCAAAGATCCAGGGTGGGAGGCTGTGCAACAGGCATTAAATAAGAACGGATTTAAAATACTGGACCATTCGGAAGTTGTGAAGAATTTAGCCTTGTACTATGATACCAATCACCTGAATTCCAAGGGAATAGGCATCTATTTAAGGTCATTACTGAAGCCTATATTTTCCAAATGAGTTGCTTTTTGGAAGGGATTTTGATATTCATTTTGCTAAAGATAATTTCAAGCCGTATTTTTGATTAAATATTGCATATCTTTACAGACATATGGTAACCATCAATATAAATTCAATATTAAAATTTTTAGCATCGATTTTTCTAGCCATAGCAGGTTTGATTTATGCAAAAACCCTTTTAGTACCCATAGTTATTGGTGGTGTGTTGGCAACACTTTTTTTGCCCATGTCGCGTAGGCTGGAAAGGCATCGAGTTTCGAAATTTTTTGCTGCGTTATTGTGTATTTTGACATTGGTATGTATTATCGTTTTTTTAGGATATTTACTGGGTTGGCAAATTACCGAATTAGCCAATGACCTAGGGCTCATTAAGGAAAAAGCTTTGGCTATTGCAGCAGATATGCAGCACTTCATTTTTAATCACTTTGGAATTACTTTAACTGAACAAACCCAGATCATCAAAGATCAGCAAGACTCAGTTGCTTGGTTGATTCAATATATTGCCGGTTCACTTGCCAGCTTTATTACAGCATTTTTACTGACGCTAATTTATGTTTTTTTATTGCTCTTTTATAGAGGCCATATCAAACAATTTATATTACAACTGTCACCGGAGTCGCAGCGCCCTGAAGTTGAACAATTGGTAATGAGTGCTGCAAATGTGTCACAGCAGTATCTACTCGGATTGAGTAAAATGATCGCTTGTTTGTGGATATTATATAGTATTGGATTTTCAATATTGGGGCTTAAGAATGCAGTATTCTTCGCTATATTGTGTGGCTTTCTCGAAATCGTTCCGTTTATAGGAAATATCACGGGCACTGCTATCACTGTTTTGGCTGCTGCTACACAAGGTGCCGATTTAGGATTAATGGCAGGAATAATAGTCACTTATGCAGGAGTTCAGTTAACACAAGCATGGATATTGGGTCCTCTGATATTAGGGCCTCAAGTAAGCCTCAACCCTTTATTTACAATCGTAGCCCTAGTAGTCGGTGAAATGGTGTGGGGGATTCCAGGTATTATTTTAGCAATTCCTCTCGCCGCCATTTTTAAAATTATCTGTGATCATATTACTCCCCTCAAACCATTTGGTTTCTTGATTGGAGAGATCAAAACAAATAGAGAGCCTCCTAAAGTTATCAAGAATTTTAAGAATTGGGTCAAATGATTTGTTAATCCCTACTTAGGGTTTAGGATTGGACTAAAGAGTGCCTGAATGATCTCCAAAAAAAGTGTAAATTCGCTCTACTATTTCCATTCCAATTCTTAATTGGGCTTCTTCTGTTTCGGCTCCAACATGGGGGGTTGTAAGAATTTGTGGATGGTTCAATAGTTCTGGTCTTGGATTTGGTTCTCCTGTAAATACATCAAGTCCTGCGGCTTTCACAATTCCTAATTTTATGCCGAGCAACAATGCATCCTCGTCAATAATTCCGCCCCTTGAAGTGTTGAGCAGTATCACCCCTTTTTTCATGCGTTCGATCTCAGCTTCACCCAAAACAGCTCTACCTCCTTGCGACGGCACATGCACACTAATAATATCTGCATGCAGAATGATGTCTTCCATTTTTCGGGCAGTCAATGGAATTTTTATGTCTTGATTTCCAATTTTTACAAAAACGTGATCCGGTTCATAAATTGCATCATAAGGCATGACCTCCATACCCAAACCCAGTGCCATTTTTGCCAGTTCTTGACCTATTCTTCCAAAACCAATAATTCCAATTTTCTTGCCTTCAAGTTCAAATCCTCCGGCAAGTTCCTTCTTCAATTTGGAAAAGTCGCTTGCACCTTTTTCAGGCATTTTACGAGCAGCATCAGCTATATTTCGTGAAATTGACATCAACATAGCCATGGTCAATGATGCTACAGCCTTTGAGGATGCGGCAGGCGTATTGAAAACTTCAATCCCGATAGCTTTTGTGGCAGCTTGATCAATATTGTCCAAGCCTACTCCGGCTCGTCCAATTAATTTAACTCTTGGATTCATGGGCAGATCAGCTTCCTTTACTTTGGTTGCGCTGCGGACGAGCAAAACGTCATATTCCATGAAAGCCTCTTTGAGTTTCTCTTGTGCTACCTTAGTCGTATCAACAACAAATCCTCTGTGTTCAAGTTCAATCTTTGCTAAGGGATGAATGCCATCATTGGCCAAGATTTTAATCATGCTTTTATGCTAATTAGTTGGCAAATTTAAGCTTTAAAACAGAATGTCGATTAAGAAGTTTTAAATCGCAGAATATCAATTGCTTTGTCATTTGTTATTTCTCTATATTTTTCGATGGTTATCCCTTTATTTTCATGAAATTGTTCGTAAAATGAACGCGTTGCTGAGCGTCCGGGATCAGAGAGTATTACTTCTGTACCATTTGGACAAACTGCATTAAGTAATGCAAAAATTGGTGCGTGTGCCCGCTTCTCATACAAGATATCGGAGCCAATAATCACGTCGTAATGTTCTTCAAGAGCATCTCGCCAATCGTAACGTATGGTTTTGAGTTCATCGTCCGTATTGTATTTCCAATTCCTGCTTGCCAATAATAAGGCATTGGGATCATAGTCGGATAATACAACATCTGCACCTAAATGCCGGGCTACAATTCCACATAATCCGGGTCCACAACCAATTTCAAGTACTTTTTTTTGATTCCAATCATACTCACTTTTGAACAACCATTGCGACAAACCAATTGCCGAAGGCCACAATTCTGCCCAATATGGAATTCGCTCATCTATGACATCGGGGTGGTCATCTCCTTTTGATAACAATGACTCAAATAAGTGATCAGTTTGATCTGCCGATTCAATAAGAAACTCGGAGTCCGCAACTGTTAGTTTTTTGACAGAAAAAAATTCATTAAACATCAGCGAAAGGTAAAATAAATTTTATCTTAAACAAGTATCAATAATATACGTACAAGACATTTTATATAAATTGCAGACCTTTACAGTTGAATTTACCTTTATTTCATGATTAAGATTACTTTTCCAGACGGAGCCGAAAGGCAATTTGAAGTGGATGCTACCCCATTGTCCATTGCTAAATCCATATCAGAAGGATTAGCAAAAAAAGTTTTAGTAGCCAAAGTTAACGGTCAGCCTTGGGATACCACGAGAGCCATCGGCACTGATGCTGCATTGCAGTTGGTCACTTGGCAGGACAATGACGGCAAAAGCACTTTTTGGCACAGCACAGCGCACCTTATGGCAGAAGCCATTGAGGCATTGTATCCCAATGTGAAGTTCTGGGTGGGTCCTCCTATTGATAAAGGATTTTACTACGACATAGATCTGGGTGAGCAATCAATAGGCGAAGATGATCTTGCTGCTATCGAAAAGAAAATGATCGAATTGAGTAAGCAAAATAATTTGTTCAAAAGACAAGAGATCACCAAGGCAGATGCAGTTACATACTTTCAAGATAAAAATGACCCATACAAGCTTGATCTCCTGAAGGATCTTGAAGACGGTAACATCACCTTGTACCATCAAGGCGCCTTTACTGATTTGTGCAGAGGACCGCATATACCGCACACCGGACTCATCAAGGCGATGAAGTTGACCAATATATCTGGAGCTTATTGGAAAGGCGATGAAAGCAATAACATGCTGACCCGAATTTACGGAGTTTCTTTTCCAAGCCAGGCTGAAATGGATGAGCACTTGCTCATGTTAGAAGAAGCAAAAAAACGAGATCATAGAAAGCTCGGTAAAGAACTGAGTATATTTGTATTTGATGATGAAGTGGGTCCGGGCTTACCTCTTTGGATGCCCAATGGCACAATCATCATCGAAGAACTAGAAAAATTAGCCAAGGAGACCGAAGAAGATGCTGGATATAAGCGGGTGGTCACTCCCCATATCGCCAAAGAGAGCCTTTATTTGACAAGTGGACACTTACCTTATTATCAAGAAAGTATGTATCCTCCAATGGAAATGGACGGCACTAAGTACTACTTGAAGGCAATGAACTGTCCGCATCATCATAAAATATTTGATGCAGAACCTCGCAGTTACAAGGACATGCCTTTGCGCCTTGCGGAATACGGCACTTGTTACCGCTACGAACAAAGTGGAGAGCTTTTTGGACTGATGCGCGTTCGTTGTCTGCACATGAATGATGCACATATTTATTGCACCAAAGATCAGTTTGAACAAGAGTTCAGAGCGGTAAATGAAATGTATCTGAAATATTTCAAGATATTCGGTATTGAAAAATACGTGATGCGATTGAGCTTACATGATCCAGCCAAATTAGGTCAAAAATATATCGACGAACCAGAATTGTGGAAAGAAACCGAATTGATGGTAAGGGATGTTTTGGTTTCAACAGGAACTCCTTTTGTAGAGGTTCAAGATGAGGCTGCTTTTTATGGTCCCAAAATAGATGTGCAAATTTGGAGTGCCATAGGTAGAGAATTTACGCTGGCTACCAATCAGGTTGACTTTGCACAGGGCAAGCGCTTTAAATTGAATTTTACAAACAGCAATAATGAACCGGAAACACCACTGATTATTCACCGCGCGCCTTTGGGTACGCATGAAAGATTCATTGGATTCCTCTTAGAACACTATGCGGGCAAATTCCCATTCTGGCTCGCTCCAGTTCAAATCAAAATCTTGCCTATCAGCGACAAAGTTTCAGATTATTCAAATTCTGTGTTCCAACAAATCAAGAAATTGAAGATCAGGGTTGAAATTGATCATCGCGTTGAGAGCATAGGTAAAAAAATCAGAGAAGCTGAGTTGTTGCGTGTTCCTTATATGCTTATTATTGGTGAAAAAGATGCTGCTGCTCAGGTGGTTAGCCTCCGAAAACAAGGTGAAGGTGACCAAGGTCAGTTGACCCTTGCAGAGTTAAACGACAAGCTACAAGAGTGGAATGTAAGAGAGTAGCCAACGAACTTAATGAAAAATTTATTGCTTCAAACTTGCTTTTGACACCAGTTGGATATACCTTTGTACCAAGATGAAAAGAACTCTACTTCTTTGTTTTATGTTATTTATCGGTTTTGGCTTGTTCGCGCAATCCAATGAAAGCGACAATTCTCGTTCTGCTGAGGATGTTAAAGTTTCTATATTCCCTAATCCAGCTGTTGATATTGTTAACTTTAAGACCAATAACGACAACTTGGCAAAAGTCATCGTTTTTAATGTTGCTGGTCGTAAAATCAGACAGTTTGAACTGAATGGTTCAAGATCTATCAATGTTGCTGACCTCCCTAAGGGAATGTATTTGCTTCAATTGACGGACTCCAGAGATGGCCTAATCACTACCATCCGTCTCAGTAAAAAGTAACAATTACACTTTTACTTTTTTCCAATCTCCTTTCCTAAAATAGTAGAATGCAATAATTGCAACGAGCGCTTCTGCTATTGGTATTGCAATAAATGCACCTCTCGATTTCATGTCAAGTTTCACAGCTAAAAAATAGCCCAAAGGAATTTGTATTACCCAAAAGCAGATAAAATTGATCCATGTAGGCGTCCGAGTATCTCCGGCACCATTAAGAGATTGTGTCATGACCATACCTATTCCATAAAAGATGTAACCACAGCCAATTATTTGAAGTGCTTCAACTCCGTAAGGAATAATAGCTTCGTCAGAAGTATAAAGGCGCATGATAAAATCAGGTACAGTCAAGAAAATTCCCATCACCATCGCCATGAAAATCACATTGTACTTCATGGTTATTCTTACACTTTTTTCAGCCCGATCAATTTTGTTGGCTCCTAGATTTTGACCGACCAATGTTGTTGCTGCATTGCTGAGGCCCCAAGCAGGCAATATGAAAAACACTACATTTCTAATCGCTATCTGGTAACCAGCAGATGCATCAGTGCCACCAGTTTCTGCAACAAGCCTTGCCAGGAATATCCAACTTCCACTTTGAATTAAAAATTGTAGCGTGGCAGGCCAAGCAACGTGAATTACATTTTTGATCACATTCCAATGGATCTTAAAATGTTGTGCATGAAATTTTAAAATTCCCTTGCCATTGAACAGAAAAGCACATTGATAAACCACACCTGAACTTCGACCAATTAATGTAGCAATAGCTGCCCCTTTTAATCCAAAATAATGTATTAAGATTGGACAAAGAATGATGTTGATGACACTTGCAAGCCACAAACTTTTCATGGCTATGGCAGCATTTCCGGCTCCTCTAAAAATTCCGTTGATTAAGAACAACAAGACAATGGCATAACTACCACCCAACATAATCCTTGTAAATCCTGATCCTTCTATAATAACTTCGGGGGATGCGCCCATTAATCCCAGTATTTCAGGAGCGAAATATATGCCCAAAATACTGATGAGGGTGGTAATGTACAAAGATATTATGATGGATTGTGCTCCTGCAAATGAAGCAGATTCCGGATCTTTTTCACCAATTCGACGTGCTACAATAGCAGTAGCAGATGTAGATAAGCCTATTGCAATTGAGTAAACTATGGCAATTGCTGATTCCGTTAAGCCAACAGTGGCAATGGCATTGGCACCAAGCTTGCTCACAAAGAAGATATCTACTACAGCAAAGACACTTTCAAGACTCAGTTCAAGTATCATCGGAACGGCCAACAGAAAAACTGCTTTTCGGATACTACCAGTCGTATAATCTTGTTCCTCTCCATTTAAGGAAAGTCGGAAGGTTTTGCCTATTAATTTGAACGAATTGACTATGCTTTCCAACATTGCGCTCAATTTGATGAAGGAAAGGTAGGACTTTCTATCTACAAAGAAGCTTGGTTAAAGTAAAAATACCAATTCCGCATATTTTGTATCAATTTTTAATCGGTTTTTCATTTC
>Ga0105046_10001164_pt1 | contig 39854 bp, 35 predicted proteins | sample MAT03_FD_78385 | JGI IMG/M metagenome (GOLD analysis project Ga0105046, IMG submission 78385) | Freshwater microbial communities from Lake Fryxell liftoff mats and glacier meltwater in Antarctica - MAT-03 (megahit assembly) | ecosystem: Environmental > Aquatic > Freshwater > Ice > Liftoff... | reverse complement strand
GGGCAGTCGGTGGGCGGCCTGATCACGGCAGCGGTGGCGGTGCGCAACCCGCCTGGGCTGGCCGCGGCCATCAGCTTCTCGGGTGGCCACGGCGGCAACCCGCATCAGCGGCCGGGGGCGCCGTGCAGCCCGCAGCAACTGGAACGGCTGTGGGCCGAACGCGCGGCTGCCTCGCGCATTCCGCTGCTGTGGCTGTACTGGGCCAACGATCGTTACTGGGGCAGCGACGTGCCGCAGCGCTGGGCGGCCGCCTGGGCCGCCGGCGGCGGCCGGGTCGAATTCCACATGCTGGCCGCCGCCGGAACCGACGGCCACCGCGGCTTGCACATCGACATGGATCACTGGGTGCCGCTGGTCGAGCAGCACCTGGCGCGCGCCGGCTTCACGCAATCCGGAGTGCCGCTGCGCCCACCCGCCAGCGCTTTTGCGCGGCTCGATGACCTCGCCATGGTGCCGACATCGCAGGCGCATCGCGAAGGCCACTACCGCGCGTTCCTCGGCGCCGAGCCGCCGCGTGCCTTTGCGGTCGGGCCGACCGGCGCCGTCGGCCGTGCGCGCGGCGACTGGGCCATCGGCCGCGCGCTGGCGGCCTGCGCGGCGCGCTCGCCGATGCCCTGCAGGCTGTATGCGGTGGACGACGACGTGGTGTGGGTGCCGCCAGATTCCGAGACGAGGTAAACCATGTTCAAGAAGATCCTGATCGCCAATCGAGGGGACCGCCAGCGCGCAGCGCTGGTGACGGCGCAGCCAAAACGCCGCGACGGCGCAGCCGGCGCAGGCGATTTCACCGCGAGGGCCTGACCATGTTCAAGAAGATACTGATCGCCAATCGCGGTGAAATCGCCTGCCGGGTGGCCGCCACCGCGCGCCGCCTGGGCGTGCTGACGGTGGCGGTGTATTCCGACGCCGACGTGAATGCCCGGCATGTCCATGCCTGCGACGAAGCGGTGCACGTCGGGGGCAATGCGCCGCGCGAAAGTTACCTGCGCTGGCAGCGCATTATCGAGATCGCCCAGGAGACCGGCGCGCAGGCCATCCATCCGGGCTACGGCTTCCTCAGCGAGAACGAGGACTTCGCGCTGGCCTGTGCGGCCGCCGGCCTGGTCTTCATCGGGCCGCCTGCCGAGGCCATCCGAAAGATGGGCAGCAAGTCGGCCGCCAAGGCGCTGATGGCCGAGGCGGGCGTTCCGCTGGTGCCCGGCTATCACGGCGCCGACAACGACCCAGCGCTCCTGCAACGCGAAGCTGAATCCATAGGCTTCCCGGTGCTCATCAAGGCGAGCGCCGGCGGTGGCGGCAAGGGCATGCGGCGCGTCGAGCGGGCCGAGGATTTCGCCGCCGCGCTCGCCAGTTGCCAGCGCGAGGCGCGCGCCAGCTTCGGCGACGACCACGTGCTGGTCGAGCGCTACGTGCTGCGGCCGCGCCATGTGGAGATCCAGGTCTTCGGCGACTCACAGGGCCAGTGCATCCACCTCTTCGAGCGTGATTGTTCGGTGCAGCGCCGCCACCAGAAGGTGCTGGAAGAGGCGCCGGCGCCGGGCCTGTCCGATGCTTTCCGCGCCGCGATGGGCGCAGCCGCCGTCGCCGCGGCGCGCGCCGTGGGCTATGTGGGCGCCGGCACGGTGGAGTTCATCGTCGAGCAGCTGGGCCAGTCCGGCAGCAGCAGCGAGTTGCGGTTCTTCTTCATGGAAATGAACACCCGGCTGCAGGTCGAGCACCCCGTCACCGAGGCGATCACCGGGCTCGACCTCGTGGAATGGCAGCTGCGTGTGGCGAGCGGCGAGCCGCTGCCGCTGCGCCAGGAACAGCTGAGCCGGCGCGGCCACGCCATCGAGGCGCGCATCTGCGCCGAGAACCCCGACGCCAACTTCCTGCCTGCGACAGGCACGCTGCAGGTGGCGCGCTGGCCGGCGCACGTGGCCTTCCAGCGCCACCACAGCCTGCCGCGTGTCGACAGCGGGTTCGTCGAAGGCGACACCATCAGTCCGTTCTACGACTCGATGGTCGCCAAGCTCATCGTCTGGGGCGAAGACCGCGCGCAGGCGCTGGCCCGGCTCGATGCCGCACTGCGCGACACCCACATCGTCGGTCTCAACACCAACGTGGCCTTCCTGCGCCGCGTCGTGGCGAGCACCGCGTTTGCCACGGCCGACCTCGATACCGCGCTGATCGAACGCGAGCACAAGGCGCTGTTCGAGGCGCCACCGCTGCCGCTGGCGCTGGCCGCCGCCGGCCTGGTGGCCGACGCGTTGGCCGCGGAATCGACGCTGGAGGACGCCGACCCCTGGTCGCGGCGCGACGGCTGGCGGCTGCACGGCGGCGCCCGGCGCCGCTTCCAGATCGAGCTGGCAGGCGTCGCCCACACGCTGGAACTGGAACGTCACCATGACGCCGCCGTGGTGCTGCAGATCGGCGATCAGCGCTGGCCGCTGCAGGTGCGCGCGCTCGGCGCCGGTCGCCATGACGTGACGTTGGCCGGCCAGCGCAGCGTGCTGACGGTCTACCGGCAGGGCGAACGCGTGGCGGTGTTCGCGCCCGGCGGCAGCGCGCTGCTGACCGAGGCCGACCTCATCGCCCATGCCGGCGACCACGCCGGCGAAGGCGGCCGGCTCACGGCGCCCATGCCGGGCAAGGTGGTGGCCTTCTTCGCCCAGGCCGGGGACGCCGTGCGCAAGGGCCAGCCGCTGGCGGTGATGGAGGCCATGAAGATGGAGCACACCCTCAGCGCGCCGCGCGACGGCGTGGTGGAAGCGCTGCTCTATGCCGTGGGTGACCAGGTCGGCGAGGGCGGTGAGTTGCTGCGCTTGGTGGCGCCGTCAGGGCCGGCCGAACCAGCGGCCCGGTGACAGCCAGCCGCGCACAGCAGCCCGGCGTGCCGGGGAGGCCTGCAGTGAACTCAGGCTGTCGGGTGCCGCGCTGTCGGCGGCCGAAGGCGGCCATGAATCGGAAGGAACATCGGCCCGGCCCGGCGGGCGCTCATGCTCGGCCTGCCGAAACTGGCTCGCCAGCGCGGCCAGCCCGGGGCCGGGCAGGGCGTCGCAGACCAGCAGCACGTCGCGCGCATAAAGGGGCTCGGCGAGCAGGCGTGCTTCGTCGAAGCCCTGGCCGAGTTCGCGCCGCAGCAGCAGGTGCATGCGGTGGGCGAGGGCGGAGCGCGGTTCGGAATTCATGGTGTCGGATCTTGGCGGCAGTGTGCGCGGGCGAAGGAAGTCTCGCCATCCCCACGATGGCTGAATTGCCGGCCCGGCGCGCAGTTTCGCCAGCCCGTTATATTCAAATTCATTGAGAGTGAGCAAAAGCGCATGATTCCTTCATCCGTTACCTTGGTCGAAGTGGGGCCGCGCGACGGCCTGCAGAACGAGGCGCTGCCGGTCAGCGCCGCGCAAAAGGTCGAACTGGTGCAGCGGCTGCAGGCCGCGGGCTGCCGCGAGATCGAGGTCACCAGCTTCGTCAGCCCGAAGTGGGTGCCGCAGATGGCAGACAACACCGAGGTGATGGCCGCCATCACCCGACGCCCCGGCGTGCGCTACTCGGTGCTGACGCCCAACCTGAAAGGCCTGGAAGCCGCCTTGCCGACGAAGCCCGATGAAATCGTCGTCTTCGGCGCCGCCAGCGAGGCCTTCAGCCAGCGCAACATCAACTGCGGCGTCGAAGAGAGCATCGAACGTTTCCGCCCGGTGGTGGCTGCCGCGCATGCCGCCGGCATCAAGGTGCGCTGTGCCGTTTCCTGCGCGCTGGGCTGCCCGTACCAGGGCGAGGTGAGCGCCGACGAGGTCGAGCGCGTCGTTCGTTTGATGAAGGCGATAGGTGTCGACCACTGCGGCATCGCCGACACCATCGGCGTCGGCACGCCGCTGCGCGTGAGGGCTGCGATGGAGCGGGCGCTGAAGCATTTTCCGATCACGCAAGTCAGTGGCCACTTCCACGACACCTACGGCCAGGCGCTGGCGAACATCCACGCCTGCCTGCAGATGGGCCTGCACACCTTCGACACCAGCGTGGCCGGCCTGGGCGGCTGCCCTTATGCCAAGGGCGCCACCGGCAACGTGGCGAGCGAAGACGTGGTCTTCATGCTGCACGGCATGGGCATAGACACCCGCATCGACCTCGACGCGCTGGTCGACGCCGGCGCCTACATCTCGGGCGTGCTGGGCCGGCCGCCGGTGTCGCGCGCCGGCAAGGCGCTGCTGGCGCGGCGCGCGCGGGTTCTGGAAGTGGCGTCGTGAACCCGGCTGTCCCGCCTGCAGACCGGCCGGAAGGCTTCCGCCGTGTGACCGCGGCGCTGGCCGATCGCGGCCACCCGCACGCACCGTGCTGGCTGGCGGTGGCCGCGCGCACCGCGCAGGAAGCGGCCGACGGCCTGGGCGTGGCGGTCGGCCAGATCGCCAAGAGCGTGATCTTCCGCCGCCAGGCCGACGGCGCGGCCGTGCTGGTGGTGACCTCGGGTGACCGCCGTGTCGACGAGGCCCGCGTGGCCGCCATCACCGGCGCGCTGGGTCGCGCCGACGCCGGTTTCGTCAAGGCCAGCACGGGGTTCTCGATCGGCGGCGTGGCGCCGCTGGCGCACCTGGGTGACACGGTGACTTTGATCGACCGCGATCTGTTCCGCTTCACCGAGATCTGGGCCGCCGCCGGCCATCCGAACGGCGTCTTCAAGCTCAGCCCGCAGCAACTGGCGTCACTCACCGGCGCGCCGGTGGCCGATGTGGTTCACAACGCCACCGCCTCCCGATGACCACGCCCGTCGTCACCAGCCCCTGCATCAGCGTGTGCCGCATGAACGAGGCAAGCGGCTGGTGTGAAGGCTGCCTGCGCACCATCGACGAGATCGCGGTCTGGTCGCTGCTCGACGACGCTGAGAAGCGCGGCGTCTGGGTCGAGCTCAGAGCCCGTCGTGCCGAGTGGCGGCGCCTGCAGCGCGTGCTGCCACCGCTGCCGGAGGGCCTGTGACGCGCATCGTCTTCTGGTTCGATGCCATCTCGCCCTTTGCCTGGCTGGCCTTCGAGCGGCTGCCGCAGGCATTGGAAGGCTGCTCCTGCGAAGTCGAATACCGGCCCATCCTGTTCGCCGGCCTGCTCGGGCACTGGGGCCAGAAAGGACCGGCAGAGATCGAACCCAAACGTGCCTGGACCTTCCGCCATGTGCACTGGCTGGCGCAGCGCCACGGCATCCCGCTCGACACACCCGCCCAGCACCCCTTCAACCCGCTGGCGCTGCAGCGTCTGGCCTGGGCTTGCGCGCCGGCCGGCGGCACGCCGAACCGGCGCGTCGTGGAGGCGATCTTCCGCCAGGTCTGGGTCGGCGGCGCCGATGCCAACGAGCCGTCACGGCTGGCCGAATTGACGGCCCGTCTGGCCCCGCAGCGTGACCCGGCGGGCGACGAGGTCAAGGCAGATCTGCGCCGCACCACCGAAGAAGCAGTCCGGCGCGGACTCTTCGGCGTGCCCACCACCGAGCTCGACGGCCGCCTGTTCTGGGGTCTCGACGGCCTGGACATGCTGGCCGATGCATTGCGTGGCGGAGCCTGGTGGGACGGCCCTGCCTGGGAGCGTGAAAGCCTGCCGCGCGCCGGGGTCAGCCGCCGCGCCTGAGACGCGGCAATCACTGTTCTGCAGTTCCGGCGGCTGGCGATGGCGGCGGCCAACTGACAATGATCCGAACCGTGAGAGGCGGGTCGACATCCGGCGGGAACTGTGATGCCCCATCACCTTCAACCGCCCGCCCGCCGCGCCACGGCGTCGCCGTGCGATCTGTTCAGGGCCTGCAGACCGGCCTACTGCAGGATGTCCCACCCCGGCATGCCCGACACCCCTTCGATGCAATGCCACAAGTACACCACAAGGCCCGGGTCACCCGTCCACAGCGTGAAACGTCCTTGCCCGTGCGCCTGGCGCAGCCGCTCCCGCTGGGCGACCGCGTGCACGGCAAAGGCCCGTGCACGAGCCAGCCACATGGCATCCCCGGTGCGCTGGTACAGCTTCAGGAACGCGTAGCCGTTGCCCGCAGTGCCGTGGCACAGACCATAGCCCTTCGAGAGCGGCCCCGCCCGCCAGACGGCGTGGCCGGCGCTGATCAATAGGGCGTCCATTTCGGGTGATGAACGCAACGGGAAGTCGGATAACGCCGTGACGATGCCGGGCGCGCCGTGGCACCACTGCATCAGCCAACGCGGTCCGCCTGGGCCAGGCACGTCGGTGCGGGGCGGCCAGTTGACGGCATCACCTTCGAATATCGCGGTGGCATGCAGCGTGGTCAAGCAGCGTTCATGGAGTTCAGCGCGACGGTCAGCGTCCAGCAGCGTGGCACCCTTCATCAAGGCATAGGCATTGCCCGCAAAACCGTGCCCGGCGCCCAGGTACTGCACGTGCCTGCCGTGCATGTCCTGGGTCCAGAGGTGGCACTGCGCCTGTTCGTCGAAGAGCCAGGTCCGCCAGAGTTGATCGACGTTTTCCAGGTACAGCGCACGCCAGCGTTCCTCGCCGGTCGCTTCCCAAAGGTGCCACGCCGCCACCATCGTGCCGGGCGCGGCCCACAGCGCCTCGTTCGTCGGATTGAGGATGTTCGATCTGACCGACGCGAACAGCCTGTCCGCCGCAAGCACCGAGCCCGTCATGCGCCACTGCAACAGCAGGATCCCGACCTCGCCCAGAAAGTAGGAAGGCACGACTTCCCCGATGTCGGGGGCGGCTTGATAGGCGGCGTCGGCCTGCCGCATGCCTTCTTCCGGGTCGAGCCTGAGCTCCACCGCGCCGTTGCGCCGCAGGTACCACAGCGCCCACAGCACCCCGGCGCTGCCGAGGTACAGGCTGTAGAAGCCGGCGCCGGTTTCGTCGCCCTCCTGGTCGAGCGCATGCACGGGCCAATGGCCTTCGGGCGTGCGGCTCCGTTCGATGTCATGCACGATGGCGCAGATGGCGGCGCGCGCCGCGGACTCATCCCAGGCGGTGTCGCAGAGCGTTTCATGGCGACCTGGATCAAAGAGCATGGCGTGGCTCGCAGGACTCGTGCCGCGCTTCCTGTCGGCTCTTCCATGCCAGGTACAGCGCAAGGGTCTGGGTCCCCGTCTGCTTCTGCTTCTGTGCAGTCACGGTCATCTTCATGCTCTTCGGCGGGTCATCAGTTCAGGCTCGACCACGTCACGCGCTGTCCTCATCGCCACGCAGCAGGTCACGCAGTTCTGTCGCGCCGATCGGCTTGCCCTGGTCCTGGCCTTCCAGGATGCCGTCGGCCAGCACGCGCTTGTCCTTGTGCAGCTCGACGATGCGCTCTTCCACCGAGCCCGCCGTCACCAGCCGGTAGACGGTCACCGGGCGCTGCTGGCCGATGCGATGGGCGCGGCCCATCGCCTGGTCTTCGGCGGCCGGGTTCCACCAGGGGTCGACGATCAGCACGTAGTCGGCGGCCGTCAGGTTCAGGCCGAAGCCGCCGGCCTTCAGGCTGATGAGGAACAGGTCGCCTTCGCCACGCTGAAAAGCCACCACGCGTCTGGCGCGCTCGGCGGCCGGCGTGCTGCCGTCCAGGTACTGGTAGCTGATGCCGGCGCTGTCCAGCCGCTCGGCGAGCAGCTTCAGAAAGTCGGTGAACTGGCTGAATACCAGCGCCTTGTGGCGGCCCGCCACCAGTTCGATGGCCAACTGCTCGAACTCTTGCGACTTGGCGCCGACGATGCCGAGTTCCGGCGCCACGAGCCGGGGGTCGCAGGCGGCGCGGCGCAGCCGCGTCAGCTCGGCCAGCACGTGGAAGGCGGCCTGGCCGTCGCCGACGTCGGCGCCCATGTTCGCCACCCGTTCCACGGCGCTGCGCCGCGCGGCTTCGAGAAAACTGCGCTCCTCGGGCCCGGGCTCGACACGGTGGATGATCTCGGTGCGCGGTGGCAGGTCGGGCAGCACCTGCGCCTTCGTGCGGCGCAGCAGAAAGGCGGCGACCAGCCGGCGCAGACGGCCGCGCACGGCTTCGTCGCGCTGGCGCTCGATGGGCGCACCGAAACGGTCGTTGAACTGCCCGCTGCTGCCCAGCAGGCCGGGGTTCAGCAGGTTCATGATCGACCACAGGTCGGCGAGCCGGTTTTCCACCGGCGTGCCGGTCAGCGCGAGCCGAAAGCCCGCCTGCATCGTGGCGATCGACCTGGCGCGTTTCGTGGCCGCGTTCTTCAGCGCCTGCGCTTCGTCCAGCACCAGCGTGCTCCACTCGCGCGCCGCGAAGGCCTCTTCGTCGATCTGCACCAGCGCATAGGAAGCCACCACCAGGTCGCCCGGCCCGGCGTCGGTCAGCATCGCAGCGCGTTCGCCTTCGCCGTAAGCCAGCACGCGCAGGCTGGGCGCGAAGCGTGCCGCCTCGGCCACCCAGTTGGCGCACACCGAGGTCGGCGCGATCACCAGAGCCGGCCCGATCTCGGCGCGTGACAGCAGCAAGGCCAGCGTCTGCACCGTCTTGCCCAGCCCCATGTCGTCGGCCAGGCAGGCGCCCAGCCCGGCGTGCGCCAGCCGCATCATCCAAGCATAGCCCTCGGCCTGATAGGTGCGCAGCTGCGCCTGCAGCGCGGCCGGTGGCTCTGGGTTCAGCGCGCCCGCCTGCTCCAGCAGGGCCAGGCGGCGCGCCCAGGGTTTGTCGCCGGCCAGGTCGATGTCGTCCAGCGTCTCGGCCAGGAAGGCCGCCGCCGCGGCCGGCAACCGGATGCCGTTCTTGTCGGCCTGGCCGAGCGCCTGCAGGTCGGCGAGTTGCTGGCGCAGGCGGTCGGTCAGCGCCAGGTACTCGCCGTCGCCCAGCGCCACGAAGCGGCCATGGCGCGACTGCTGGGCCAGCGTCATCAGCTGCTGCAGGCCGAGGACCCGGCCTTCGTCGACGGTGATCTCGCCTTCGACGGTGAACCAGTCGCGCCCGCTGCTCACCGCCATCTTCATGGCCGATGGCTGCAGCGCCGTCACGCGCACCGGCTTGCCGCGCGGCCAGTCGAGGCCGGTCACCGCAGGCAGGCGCGGCAGGGCTTCCAGCGCGGCCAGCGCCTGTTCGGGATCTTCGAGCAGCCAGCTGGCGTCGGCGTTGTCGGTGTCGGCGAGGAAGGGCAGGGCGTCCAGCACGCTCCGCAGGAACGCGCCTTCCGCCGCCAGGTCGCGCTCGGTCGACAGGTTCAGGCCTTCGTGCAGCGTGAGCAGCCGGGCCCGCCCGCAACCCGGCACCAGGGTCGGCCCGAAGGTGCCGAACGGCCGCACCAGCAGGCGCAGCTGCAGGGCCTCGCCGCGCGGCGTGAGCTGGGCGCGCAACCGGCTCTCGCTGGCCATGGCCTGGCCGGCAGCGGCGTCGCTGTGCAGCTGGAAGTGCCCGGCCAGCACGCGCAGCGCGGCGTCCAGCTCGGCCTTCGCCTCGACCGGCACCGCCCACTTCTTGGCCACCAACTCGGCCACCCGGCGCTGCGCCGGGGTGACGCGGATCAGCCTGGCGCGCTCGGTGCCCTCGCGCACGACGCGGATGCCGTTGCGGCGCTCCACCTCCGCGTCGTAGTTCGTGCCGGCCCAGCGATCACCCAGCCGCACCGGCTTGCCCTCGATCAGAGGGTCGAGCAGGCGAAAGACGAAACAGTCGGCGCCGCCGCCATCGGCCTGGCGGTGCACCTCGAGTTCGGGCAGCGCTTCCCGCAGTTCTATCAATTCCCCCGGCGCGTCGGCAAACACCACGGCCGGGTGGTTGACGAGCGCCATCGCGGCACCGGCGACGTCGATGCCGAGCTGGCTGTTCGAGTAGTGCGTGAGGGCGATGCAGCGCGCCACCGCGGCGTCGCGCGGGTCGAGCCGCGTGTTCTTCTTGACACGCGCCAGCGTCACCGGTTTGGCCTTGCCGGGGCCGCGCACACCGGCGCTGCGCTCCAGCGCGTCGACCTCGACGACGCGGCCTTCGTCGTCCAGCGTCAACTGCCACAGCAGCGTGGGCGCGGCGGCATCCTTGGCGGCGGGTCGCCCGCTGTCGCCCAGCGCCTCGATGGCGGCCAGGGCGTCGCGCCAGGCTTCGCGTTTGGCGCCGTAGAACGAGGCGGCCCAGGGCACGCCGTCGCCTTCTTCGCGTGGCGGCACAGGCCAGTCCAGGCGCTCGCAGGCCTGGCGCACCAGGTCGGCCTTCCAGGGCAGGCCGGCGGCGTGCAGGGCGCGCACCAGCGTCGTCGCGCCGGCCGGCACCCAACCGGTGGGCGCATGGCCGGCCCAGGCGGCGAGGATCAGGCGATCCGCGTTGGCCAGCGGAGCCACCGTGCGATAGCCGGGTTGCCAGCTGAAGGCATCGGCCGACCAGGCCTCGTCGCCCAGCCGGTTGGCAACGGCATGCGCCCACAGACCCCAGTTGTCATCGGGCGGCGGCTTGCGGCTGCCCGATTCGGTGATGCAGAACTTGCGCGCCGCTGTCCAGGCGGCGGCGTCGGGCGAGGCGAGCAGCGCCAGAGCGTGCCACTGCAGAACCTGCTGCGCAGCCAGCCCACGCTTCATGCCCATGGCGAGCGCCGCCGCCTTGAGTGCCGGGCCGAAAGCAGCCGTGGCCTGGCTCCACTGGCCCTGCCTGGCCAGCGCGGCGGCGCGCAGCAGCGCCGCGCTGGGGTGGTTCACATCGGCCAGCAAGGCGTTCAACCCGGACGGGTCGCCGAGATTCAGTTGGCGCTCGGCGGCGTAAAGCCGCACGGCCGGCGCGACGACCGTCGGCGCCCGCGCGAGTTCAGCGTCCAGCCACACCCAGAGCGGCTGCCAGATCGGCGCGCCCATGTCGAAGTTGCTGCCGAAGGTTTCAAGCAGCGCACTGCGCAGGGCGCTGTCCATCTGCTCGAAGAGCGCCGGCATGAAGGGCAGGTTGATGGCTTCGGCCAGCACATGGGCGCTTCCCGCCGGGCCGAGCACGCGTGAATGCACGCGGCGCCAGGCATCGGCGCCCAGGCCGGCGTGCAGCACGAGCCGCGCGAAGGCCAGCATGTCACGGTGCTGCCGGTAGTCGGGCATCGGCGGCTCGGCGCCGCCGTGGTTGTAGGTGGACGAAGCCCGCGCCCAGGCCGGCCAGGCCTGGGCCGCAAGCTCCTTCGTCAGGTGCTGCCCGAACCAGCCATGGCGCTGCGCGTCGGCGATGTCGAAACCCACGCCCACCGTCTCGAGCACACGGCCCTGGGCGCGCAGCGCCTGCAGCGCGGCACCGATCTCCGCCGACGTGAAGGCCGCGCCGCGGTTGTTGCGGCGTCCCAGCTCGCGCATGAACTGCAGCAGCCAGGTCTTGCCGCGTGCGCTGCCGGCCAGGCAGAGATCGGCGAAGACCATGTCGACATCGGTCGGCGGCAGTTCGCTCCCGGGTTCGGACGCCTCGGCCTCGGCCTCGGCCCTGGCGGCCGGCGCGGGGCCGAACCGCAGGTCGCGCAGGTCGACTGGCTCGCCACGGTGGTTGACGTAGACAGGGTGGGCTGGATACTTCGGCGCGCGTGCCATCGTGAGAATTGTCCTAAGGGAATACACCTAACTGCTCAAGGGCCAATTGTCAGCCACTGTTGGCTTGGCGTCAGAGACAGGTCAGAGCCATCGCCAAAGATGGCGGATTCGCAAATTTACAAGGAGACAGCATGGAAGCCGACCTGGTCACGAGGATTGCAAACCATCCCAAGTACAAGGAACTGAAGGCCAAGCGTACCGGCTTCGGCTGGTGGCTGACACTGGCGATGATGGTCGTTTATTACGGCTTCATCATGCTGGTGGCTTTCAACAAGCCCTTCCTCTCGCAGCGTCTGGGCGAAGGCGTGATGACGATGGGCATTCCCATCGGCTTCGGCGTCATCGTCTTCACCGTGGTGATCACGGCCTATTACGTCAACCGCGCGAACAGCGAGTTCGACGAGCTGACCGATGCCATCAGCAAGGCGGTGCTGAAATGAGCGGCTTCAATCTCTCCAGCAACGCGCGCCGCGTGCTGACGCTGGCCACGCTGTGCGCCGTGTCCTTCGCTGCCTGGTCGGCCGGTGCCGACCTCGGGCAAGCCACCAAGCAGGCCACGAACTGGACGGCCATCGGCATGTTCGGCACGTTCGTCGTGTTCACCCTGTTCGTCACCAAGTGGGCGGCCGCCAAGACGAAGAGCGCCTCTGACTTCTACACCGCTGGCGGCGGCATCACCGGGTTCCAGAACGGCCTGGCGATCGCTGGCGACTACATGTCGGCGGCGTCCTTCCTCGGCATCTCGGCGGCCGTGATGGCCAGCGGCTTCGACGGCCTGATCTACTCGATCGGCTTCCTCGTCGGCTGGCCCGTCATCACATTCCTGATGGCCGAAAGGCTGCGCAACCTGGGCAAGTTCACCTTCGCCGACGTGGCCGCGTTCCGCTTCAGCCAGACGCCGGTGCGTGTGTTCGCTGCGTCGGGCACGCTGGTCGTCGTCGCGTTCTACCTGATCGCGCAGATGGTCGGCGCCGGGCAGCTCATCAAGCTGCTGTTCGGCCTGGAGTACTGGATAGCGGTCGTCATCGTCGGCGCGCTGATGATGGTCTACGTGCTGTTCGGCGGCATGACGGCCACCACCTGGGTGCAGATCATCAAGGCCTGCCTGCTGCTCGGGGGTGCGAGCTTCATGGCGCTGAGCGTGATGTGGCACTTCGGCTTCAGTCCCGAGGCGATGTTTGCCGGCGCCGTGAAGATCAAGACCGACCTCGCGCTGAAGGACGGCAAGACCGCCGAAGTGGCGGCCGCACTCGGCCAGTCGATCATGGGCCCTGGCAACTTCGTGAAGGACCCGATCTCGGCCATCAGCTTCGGCATGGCGCTGATGTTCGGCACCGCCGGCCTGCCGCACATCCTGATGCGCTTCTTCACCGTGCCCAGCGCCAAGGCGGCGCGCACCTCGGTGATGTGGGCCACCGGCTGGATCGGCTACTTTTACCTGCTGACCTTCATCATCGGCTTCGGCGCCATCACCTTCGTGCTGACCAATCCGCAGTTCCTCGACGCCAAGGGCGCGCTGATCGGCGGCGGCAACATGGCGGCCATCCACCTGGCCAACGCGGTGGGCGGCAACGTCTTCCTCGGCTTCATCTCGGCGGTGGCCTTCGCGACCATCCTTGCGGTGGTGGCCGGCCTCACGCTGTCGGGCGCCTCGGCGGTGTCGCACGACATCTACGCCACGGTCATCAAGAAGGGCAAGGCCGACAGCGCTTCAGAGCTGAAGGTTTCCAAGCTGACGACCATCGGCCTGGGCATCGTCGCGGTCGTGCTGGGCATCGCCTTCGAGAAGCAGAACATCGCCTTCATGGTCAGCCTGGCCTTCGCCATCGCGGCGTCGGCCAACTTCCCGGTGCTCTTCATGAGCGTGCTGTGGAAGGACTGCACCACCCGTGGCGCGGTGATCGGCGGCTTCCTCGGCCTGGTTTCTTCGGTGGCGCTCACCGTGGTGTCGCCGTCGGTCTGGGAAGTCACGCTCGGCAACCCGAAGGGCTCGGCGCTGTTCCCGTACGCCAGCCCGGCGCTGTTCTCGATGAGCATCGCGTTTTTCTCCATCTGGCTGTTCTCGGTGCTCGACAAGAGCAAGCGCGCCGAGGTCGACCGCGCCGGCTTCCTGGCCCAGCAGGTGCGGTCGGAGACCGGCATCGGCGCCTCCGGCGCCAGCGGCCACTGAGCGGGCCCACCCCCGAAGCGGCCTGCGGCCGATCCCCCTCAAGGGGGCGACGCTGCCGGCCCGGCGAAGCCGGCTCCGCGGCGACCGCTGGAGGGCGACGCGCACTGCGTGCCGTCGGTCGCGATTGATGGTTCGGGCCGCTGGCACACTGCCGGAGGCCCGTTTTCTTTTCTCCAAGCCAAACCTGCCGATGCCTTCCGACGCCGAACCGCAGCGCGAGATGCTCTCGCTGGTGACCGCCCGCGTGTGCGACGCTGCGGTGCGCGAGCCGTTCTATGTCGACGGCGCGCTCGATCTCGTGTCGGTGTGCCGGCAACTGTCGGCACGGTCGCTGACCACCGCGCTGGTGCGCGACGGTGAACGCCTGGGCATCTTCACCACCACCGACCTGCGCGACGCCCTGCTGCGCGCCGAGCCGCCGGCCGCCACGGCGGTGCGCGAGGTGGCGCACTTCGCGCTGATCGAGGTGCAAGCCGACGCCGAACTGTTCGAGGCGCTCTGGCTGATGGTGCGCCACCATGTGCACCGGCTGCTGGTGCGCAGCGCCGACGGCGGCGTGCTCGGCGTGCTCGGCCAGCTCGACCTGGTCGGCTTCCTGGCCAACCACTCGCACATCATCGCGCTGCAGATCGACGAGGCCGCCTCGGTGGCCGAACTGCAGACCGCCGCCGCGCGCATCGACCAGATGATCGTGCTGCTGCACGGCAGCGGCATCCGCATCGAGCGCATCACACGGCTGGTCAGCGAGCTGAACACGCGGCTGTTCGCGCGCCTGTGGGCGCTGCTGGCGCCGGCCGAACTGGTCGCCAACAGCTGCCTGCTGGTGATGGGCAGCGAGGGCCGCGGCGAGCAGATCCTGAAGACCGACCAGGACAACGCGCTGCTGCTGCGCGACGGCTTCGTGTTCGACGGCCTGGCAGCTGTGGCCGAGGCCTTTGCCGCCGCGCTGGCCGGCTTCGGCTACCCGCCGTGCCCGGGCGGCATCATGCTGACGAACCCGTTGTGGCGGCAGCCGCTGGCCGGCTTTCGGGAGGCGATCCGCGACTGGCTGTACGGCCACGACCCGGAAGGCCCGATGCGGCTGGCGATATTCTTCGACGCCGCGCCGGTGGCCGGCGACGCCACGCTGCTGGCCGATGCGCGTGACCACCTCGACGCCATCCTGGCCGGGCAGGATGCCTACCTGGCACGCTTCGCCGCCCCTGCCGACCAGTTCGACGAACCCGGCAACTGGTTCACCCGGCTCGCCACCCGACGCAACGAGCAGCCGCTCGACCTGAAGAAGCTCGGTACGTTCCCGATCGTGCACGGTGTGCGCGCGTTGTGTCTGCAATACGGCGTGCGGCAAACCGGCACCGCCGCACGGCTGCGGGCGCTGGTGACGGCCGGCCGCATCGACGCCGCGCTGGCACGCGATCTGACCGATGCACTGCATTTCCTGATGGCGCTGCGCCTGTCGCACCAGTTGCGCCAGCGCGCCGCCGGCGCCTTGCCGGGCAACGAAGTGCGCGCGTCCGAGCTGGGCGCGCTGGAACGTGAGCCACTGCGTGATTCACTGGCCATCGTCAAGCGCCTGCGCGCCTTTTTGCGCCAGCATTACCGGCTCGACATACTGTAGCCATTCCGGAGGCCAGGCCATGAGACGCGGACCCGGTTACCAACGCCTGCTGGCCCTGTTCTTCGTGGGCGGGCTGCTCTTCAACTTTCCGCTGATGCGGATCTTCGAGCAGGACACTTCACTTTTCGGCCTGCCCTTGCTGCCGACCGCGCTGTTCATCGTCTGGGCGCTGCTGATCGTGGCGCTGGCCCTGCTGATGGAACGTGGCGCCGGCGAAGACTGAACATGTCGCCCGCGCTCATCATCGGCGCCGCGCTGGCTTACCTGCTGGCACTGTTCGGCGTGGCGGCCTGGGCCGACCGGCGCGCGGCTGCGGGCCGCTCGGTGATCGGCAATGCCTGGGTGTACGCGCTGTCGATGGGCGTCTACTGCACGGCCTGGACCTACTTCGGCAGCGTGGGCCGCGCGGCGGCCACCGGCGTCTGGTTCCTGCCGATCTACCTCGGCCCGACGCTGGCGATGGTGCTGGCCTGGCCGGTGCTGCGCAAGATGATCCGCATCTCGCGGGCCTACCGCATCACCTCGATCGCCGACTTCATCGCCAGCCGCTACGGCAAGAGCGCGGCGCTGGCCGGCGGCGTCACGCTGATCGCGCTGGTCGGCGTGGTGCCTTACGTGGCGCTGCAACTGAAGGCGGTGTCGAGCGCGTATGCGTTGATGACCGGCGGCAGCCCGGATGCACCGGGCCTGCCTGGCGCCTGGTGGGCCGACACCACGCTCTACATCGCCCTGCTGCTGGCCGGTTTCACCATCCTCTTCGGCACCCGGCACCTCGACAACACCGAGCGCCATGAAGGCATGGTGGCGGCCATCGCCGCCGAGTCGGTGGTCAAGCTGCTGGCCTTCATCGCGGTGGGCGTGTTCGTCTGCTGGGGGCTGTTCAACGGTCCGGCCGACCTCTTCGCACGTGCCCGCGCCGTGCCCGAGGTGGCGCGCGTGCTGCAACCTGCGGCCCGCTTCGCCTACGACCAGTGGTTCGCGCTGCTGCTGCTGGCGATGTTGTCGGTGATCTTCCTGCCGCGCCAGTTCCAGGTGATGGTGGTGGAGAACGTCGACGAGCGCCATGTGCGGCGCGCCGCCTGGGCCTTCCCGGCCTACCTGCTGCTCATCAACATCTTCGTGCTGCCGATCGCGGTGGGCGGGCTGCTCTTCTTCGGCACCGGCCAGGCCAACCCCGAGACCTTCGTGCTCAGCCTGCCGCTGGCCGCCGGCGTGCCCTGGCTGGCGCTGGTCGCCTTCGTCGGCGGGCTGTCCGCCGCCACCGGCATGGTGATCGTCGAGGCCATCGCCGTTTCCACCATGGTCTGCAACGACCTCGTGCTGCCGCTGCTGCTGCGCCGCAAGGCCTTCGCGCAGCGTGAGCTGACGGGGCTGCTGCTGGGCATCCGGCGCGCCGTCATCGTCGGCCTGCTGCTGCTCGGCTACGTGTACTTCCGGGTGGCGGGCGAGGCCTATGCGCTGGTCAGCATCGGCCTCATCAGCTTTGCGGCGGTGGCGCAGTTCGCGCCCGCGCTGCTCGGCGGCATGTACTGGAAGGGCGGCACCCAGCGTGGCGCCTTCGCCGGCCTGGCGGCCGGCGCGGCGCTCTGGGCCTGGACGCTGATGGTGCCGTCGATCGCCAAGAGCGGCTGGCTGGGCGACGACTTCGCGACCCTGCTGACGCACGGGCCCTGGGGCATCGGCTGGCTGCGGCCCGAGCAGCTGCTGGGCCTGGGCGGGCTGGACAACCTGAGCCACGCGCTCTTCTGGAGCCTGCTGGCCAACGCCGGCCTCTACGTCGGCCTCTCGCTGTGGAAGCCGCCGAGCGCGCGCGAGGCCAGCCAGGCGCTGCTCTTCGTCGACGTGTTCGAGCGCGCCTCGGCCGGCCGCGTGTTCTGGCGCGGCCGCGCCCGCGTGGCCGACCTGGTCTCGCTGGTCGGCCGCTTTCTCGGGCCCGAGCGCGCCACGTCCCTGTTCCTCGGCTACGCCCGGCGGCTGGGCCGCCAGGGTGTCGAGCAGCTCGACGCCGACGCGGCATTGGTCCACTTCGCCGAGACGCAGCTGGCAGGCGCCATCGGCAGCGCCTCGGCGCGTGTCATGGTGGCTTCGGTGGTCGAGGAAGAGGTGCTGGAGATCGACGATGTCATGCGCATCGTCGAGGAAGCGAGCGAGCTGCGCCACGTCAACGAGCGGCTGCTCAGCCTGGACCGCCTGAAGGACGACATCATGTCCTCGGTGACGCACGAACTGCGCACGCCGCTGACCTCGATCCGCGCGCTGGCCGAGTTGATGCGTGACGCCCCCGACATGGACGAGCCGCAGCGCCAGCAGTTCCTCGGCATCGTGGTGACCGAGACCGAACGCCTGTCGCGGCTGGTCAACCAGGTGCTCGACATGGCGAAGATCGAGTCCGGCCATGCCGAATGGCACAACAGCGACATCGATCTGCGCGCCCTGCTGCAACAGGCGGCGCTGAGCACCGCCGAGCTGTTCCGCGAGCGTGGCGCCACCCTGGTGCTGACGCTGCCGGAGAGCGTGCCCGCACTGCGCGGGGAATTGCCGGCGCTGCGCGCCGATGCCGACCGCCTGACGCAGGTGTTGCTGAACCTGCTGAGCAACGCGGCCAAGTTCGTGCCGCGCGAAGGCGGCCGTGTCGAACTGCGCCTGACGACCGATGCGCTGGGCGCCACCATCGAGGTCATCGACAACGGCCCCGGCGTGCCGCTGGAACAGCAGCAACTGGTGTTCGAAAAATTCCGCCAGGGCGGGGACGCTGCCCACCGGCCGCAGGGCACCGGGCTGGGCTTGCCGATCAGCCGCCAGATCGTCGAACATTTCGGCGGCCGGCTGTGGCTGCGTTCGGAGCCCGGCGCAGGTTCATGCTTCGCATTCAGCCTGCCCTGGGCGGGCCCGAAAGACGAGGAGACAAGACCATGACGAAGAAGGTACTGATCGCCGACGACGAGCCGAACATCCTGATCTCGCTCGAATTCCTGATGAAGCGTGAAGGCTGGCTGGTCAGCGTGGCACGCGACGGCATCGAGGCGCTGGCCGCGATCCACCGCGAGCGGCCCGACCTCGTGCTGCTCGACGTCATGATGCCGGGCAAGAGCGGCTTCGAAGTCTGCGCCGCGCTGCGCGCCGACGAGTCGCTGGCCGGCATCAAGGTGCTGATGCTGACCGCCAAAGGCCGCGACACCGATGTCGCGCAGGGTCTGGGCGTCGGTGCCGACGGCTACATGACCAAACCCTTCTCGACGAAGGAACTGGCGGCGCGCGTGCGCGAGATGCTGGCCTGAGCCGGTCATGAATTCCGCATGAAATCCGCATGAAAACCGATCTGCGTGAAGTGGCGGCGGCCGCGCTGCCGGCCGCCTTGCTCGGCGCGGCCTATGCCGGCGCGGCGGGGCTGCTGGTGGCCTCGATGGAGCCCGCCGAGCGTGGCGCGCTGTGGGCGCTGATGGAGCCGCGTGTCGCACTCGTCGTCATGCTCTGGTTCGCGCTCTCGCTGGCCGGCGGCGTGGCGCTGCGCTGGGCCTGGCTGCATTTCGGCGCCGCGCCGGGCCGGCTGGCCGAGCAGGTGCAGGTGCTGCTGCAGACCGGGGCCGATGTCGGGCTGAATGCCGGCGGCGACCCGCGCGGCAGCGCCGGCAGCCGCGCGCTGGGCACGGCCGTGGGCGAACTGGTGCGCCAGCGCGGCGCGCTGCGCGCCGACATCGCCCTGCAGGTGCGCGAGGCCAGCCGCGAGGTCGAGCAAGAGCGCAGCCGGCTGGCCGCGCTGATGGCCGAGCTGACGCAGAGCGTGGTGGTCTGCAACCTCGACGGCCGCGTCCTGCTCTTCAACAGCCGCGCGCGGCTGCAGTTCCGCGCTCTGACGGCCGGCACCCAGGGCGCGGCGATCGGCGGCGCCGAGTTGCTGGGACTGGGCCGCTCGATCTACGCCGTGCTCGACCGCAAGCTGGTGGCGCATGCGATCGAAAGCGTGCAGCAGCGCCTGCAGCGCGGCGTGGCCAACCCGTCGGCGCAGTTCGTCACCGGCACGCCGGGCGGTCAGTTGCTGCGCATCCAGATGGCGCCGGTGCGGGCGCCGGATGCCACTCCCGACGCGCCGCTGAACGGCTTCGTGCTGATGCTCGACAACATCACGCGCGACTTCGCCGACGAGTCCGGACGCGACCGCCTGCTGCACCAGCTCACCGAAGCCAGCCGCGCATCGCTGGGCAACCTGCAGGCCGCAGTGGAACTGCTCGACGACCCCGACCTCGACGCCGCGCTGCGCGGGCGTTTCGAGGCCGTCGTGCGCGTCGAGGCGGCCGCGATGAGCCGGCGCATCACCGAGCTGGCCAGCCACACCACGCAGATGCTGAAGACACGTTGGCCGCTGGAAGACATGCTGGGCGCCGACCTGGTGGCCGCGGCGCTGCGCCGCATCGAGCAGTTGCACGGCTGCCGCACGGCGGCCACCGATGTCGACGGCGCGCTCTGGCTGAAGGTCGACAGCTACTCGATGATCGAGGCGCTGGCGGGCCTGGCCGGCCGGCTGGTCGAGGAGTACGAAGTCAGGCTGATCCAGTTGCGCCTGCAGCCGGCCGGCAAACGGGCCCAGCTCGACCTGGTCTGGATCGGCCCCGGCATGAGCACCGAGACCGTGATGTCCTGGGAGACCGACACACTGCGCGTCGGTGCCGACACCAGCCCGCTGACCGTGCGTGACGTGGTGGAGCGCCACGGCGGCGCTTTCTGGTTCGAGCGCGAGCGGGTGCGCCACGAGTCCTTCTTCCGCTTCCTGCTGCCGCTGGCCGACAGCGCCGCCGTTCTCGACGCGGCCGACGTCATGCACGGCCAGAGCCGGCCCGAGTACTACGACTTCGACCTCTTCAAGGCCAGCGAGCAGGCCGCGGCGCTGGCCGACCGCGCTTTGTCCGACCTCGCCTACACCGTGTTCGACACCGAGACCACCGGGCTCAGCCCGTCGGAGGGCGACGAGATCCTGCAGGTCGGCGCCATCCGCATCACGGCGGGCAAGCTGCGCCGGCAGGACTGCTTCGAACAACTCGTCGACCCGCGGCGCGGCATTCCGGCGGCCGGCATCCCGATCCACGGCATCACGCCCGACATGGTGGCCGGCCAGCCGGTGATTGCCGAGGTGCTGCCGGCCTTTCACGCTTTCGCCGCCGACACCGTGCTGGTGGCGCACAACGCCGCCTTCGACATGCGGTTCCTGCAGCTCAAGGAAGAACTCACGGGAGTCAGGTTCACGCAGCCGGTGCTCGACACCCTGCTGCTGTCGGCCGTGGTGCACCCGCAGCAGGAGAGCCACCGCCTGGAAGCCATTGCCGAGCGGCTGGGCGTGCAGGTGCTCGGGCGCCACACGGCGCTCGGCGACGCGATGGTCACCGCCGAGGTGTTCTTGAAGCTGCTGCCGCTGCTCGAGGCGATGGGCATCCGCACGCTGGGGCAGGCGCTCGATGCGGCGCAGAAGACGTATTTCGCACGGGTGAGCTACTGATGGCAGCGGGCGGCGGTCTAGACTTGCCGGCTGCAAACCCGAGCGATCCCGTGCCCACCGTCCGTTCCACCCGTCACCGCAGCGCCGCCCGGCGGCTGTTGTGCGCTGCCGCGTTCGTGACCTGGCATGGCATGGGTGCCGCGCAGGGTGTCCCCCTCACGCTCGATGGCCTGCCGCGGCCCGCCACGCCGCCGCCCGAGGCGGGGCCGGTGGTGCCCGCGCAGGTGCAGCGCTGGCGGCAGGAGGCGCTGGCCTACGAACATGGCGACGGCGTGCCGCGCGACCCCTTGCGCGCAGCCCAGCTGTACTGCCGGGCGGCGCGGCACGGCGACCCCGAGGCGCAGTACAGCCTGGCCTGGATGCTGACCAACTCGCGCGGCATCGAGCGCAACGACGCGCAGGCCGCGCACCTCTTCGCCGCCGCCGCCGAGCAGGGTTTCGTGCAGGCACAGAACATGGCCACCGCGATGGGCACGCCCGTCGGTCCGCCGCCGCCCTGCCTGCTGCAGCCCGAGGCCGAGACGCCGCGTGTCGTTGCCAAGGCCGGACCGCGGCCGACAGCGCCCGCCACGCCGCTGCCCCTGCCGCCGAATGCGCCGCTGCCCATCGTCAACTACGTCAAGCTGCTGGCGCCCGACTACCAGCTCGAGCCTGCGCTGGTGCTGGCCATCATGGCCACCGAGTCCAATTTCGACCCGCTGGCCGAGTCGCCGCGCAAGGCGCAGGGCCTGATGCAGCTGATCCCCGGCACGGCTGCGCGCTTTGCCGTGCGCAACCCCTTCGATCCGGCGCAGAACATCCGCGGCGGCATGGCCTACCTGCGCTGGCTGATGGCTTACTTCGAAGGCGACGTGGCGCTGGTGGCCGCTGCCTACAACGCCGGCGAGGGCGCGGTGGAGCGCTATCGCGGCGTGCCGCCGTATGCCGAGACGCGCCACTACGTGCGCCGCATCCTGGCCATGATGGGCGGCTACACGGTGCACAAGTTCGACGCCCGCATCACACCGCCGTCGGACCGGCTGGCGTTGATCCGTGCGCCACTGGCTGCGCGCTGAACGCACGCCGCGCCGTTCAGGCTGGCGTAGGGATAGGCGCCTATGCTCGGCGCCCTCGCATGGACACCGGCGCCGTCACCCTCTTCACGCAGTCGATGTGGATCGGTTTGTCCATCGCCGCCCCGGTGGGTCCGATCGGCCTGCTCGTCATCCAGCGCACCCTGCAGCATGGCAGCGTCATCGGGCTGGCCACCGGTCTGGGCGCGGCGGCGGCCGACGCGGTGTATGGCGCCATCGGCGCCATCGGCGTGGGCTGGCTGATCGGCTGGCTCAGCCAGGCGCGCGTGGTGCTGGCGCTGGGCGGCGGCGCCTTCCTGCTCTGGCTGGCCTGGCGCACCTGGCGCGCCGCGCCGGCCGACCACGCGGCCGCGGTGGTGGCAGGGCCGAGCCTCGTGAGCAGCTTCGGCGCCACCTTCGGGCTGACACTGTCGAACCCGGCGACCATCGTCTCCTTCATTGCCGTGTTCGGCGCGCTGGCCGGCCGTGGCGCGCCGGCCTCGCCCTGGCCGATGGTGCTGGGCGTGCTGCTGGGCTCCGCGCTGTGGTGGTTGCTGCTCAGCGGCCTGGTTGGCCTTCTGCGCGGGCGGTGGGAGGTCCGGGCGCGGCGCCTCGTCAACCGTGTGTCGGCCCTGCTGCTGGCCGGGTTCGCGGTCTGGCAGTGGACGCTGCTGCTGGCCCGCTGACACCGGCCTGAGGGTGCGGCGCATGGCTCGCGCCCGCGATGGTGGGAGACTTCGGTCTCGTCGTCACCTGGGCAGCCCGAGCCCGGTGTCGTCCCGACAGTCGATCACCGCAGCGCGTCACACCAAGGCAACCGGATGAACCCCCCGCACAACCGCATCGCACTCGTCACCGGCGCCGGCAGCGGCATCGGGCGCGCCACCGCGCTGGCCCTGCTGGCGGATGGCTGGCGCGTGGTCTTCAGCGGGCGCAGGCTCGACGTCCTGCGCGAGTCCATCGCGCTGGCCGGCGACCCGTACGGCGACATCGGCCAGCGCGCCCTGGCCGCCCCGGCCGACGTGACGCGGGCCGACTCTGTGGAGATGCTGTTCGACTTCATCCGTGCGCGTTTCGGCCGGCTCGACCTGTTGTTCAACAACGCCGGCGTCTTCGTGCCTGCCGCGCCGCTGGAAGACGTGGCGCTGGCGCACTGGCGGGCCTCGGTCGACACCCACCTGACAGGCGCCTTCCTGTGCACGCAGCAGGCCTTCAGGCTGATGAAGAACCAGGCGCCCAAGGGCGGCCGGATCATCAACAACGGCTCGATCGCGGCGCACGCGCCGCGCCCGCACTCGGTGGCCTGCACGGCCACCAAGCACGCCGTCACGGGGCTCACCAAGGCGGCCTCGCTGGACGGCCGCGCGCATGGCATCGCGGTCGGCCAGATCGACATCGGCAACGCCGCCACCGAACTGTCGGACAGCATCTCCAGCGGCATCCTGCAGGCCGACGGCAGCCTGAAGCCCGAACCGCGCATGGATGTCCGGCATGCCGCCAGCGCGGTACTGCAGATGGCCAACCTGCCGCTCGACGCGAACGTCATGTTCATGACCATCATGGCCACGACGATGCCGTTCGTGGGGCGCGGCTGAGGCGGCGCCACACTGCCGCGCCATCCCTGCAACTGATCTCAGCGGCCGCCGGGCCGCCGGTCGTCAGGCGGCGTGCCGCACGAAGACGTCGGTATCGGGCAGCACGCGGCGCAGGGCCTGGAAGGCGCCCTCGGCCAGTTGGCGCGCGCTGCCGCAGCGCAGCGGGAAGGTGACCGTCAACTCGGCCTCGCCGTCGTCGATGCGCAGTGATTTCACGAGTTGCAGCTCGACGATGTTCAGACTGCCGTCGGCGTGCACCGCCACCTGTCGCAGCGAGCGCAGCGCGCTCTGCAGGGTCTCGGTGCGACCGGCCAGCAGGGGCGCGGCGCAAGGCTTGCCGCCCAGTACATCGCCGCAGGCAGGGTCACCTTCGTCGGGCGCGCAGCCAGCACAGGGCGTTGCGGCCGTGCCGGTATCGACGGGTGCGGCGCCTGCCGGGTGAATCCAGATCGGCTTCGCTGTTTGGGCCATGCCCGCATGGTGGCAGTTGGTGCGGGCAGGAACGTGACATACATCAATGGTTCGGCTGGTCAGCGCCGCGCGCGGCAATGACCACGCAGACAACTCAGCCGCGCGGCAGGCGCTGGCCAACGACGACGACGATCTGGGTGGAGGCGGGCGCGGTCGCCCGGGCCATCACGGCGTCGGCATGCGGCTGCACGGCCAGGCCGTTCAGCCCGATGAGGACAGTCAGGGTGACGACGGTGGCGAGGCTGGCTGCGGTGGCTTGCTGTGCGGTGCGGCTGAACATGGTGGGCTCCAATGCGGTGTGGGGGTTGCGTTGGAGTGAACTTTAGGCAGCGCCTCGGCTGCATGAAACCGCCTTGCGACGAAGCGCAGGCGCAGGGCGCTGAACGGCGGCTTGCCGGGATGGGCGGCTCTTCAGGGCGCCTCGCACAGGCAGTGCACCACCGCGGCAAAGGGCTTGCGCGCCACCATCATGCCGCCCAGCCACAGCAGATCGCGCTGCACCGTCTGCGTCACTGCCGTCGTCTGCAGCAGACCCGGCGGCAGACCCAGCGGCAGCCAGTTCATCGCCACCTGCGGGCCGAGCGCGCGCACCAGGGCCGCGCTGAAGTTCTCCAGCAGCATCTCGAAGGGCCTGCGGTCGGCCTCGACATAGCGCACCGCGTAGCCACCCTCGGCCAGCCCGGCGCGCCCGGCCGCCGCCTTCAGCGCATCGCCGTAGCTGCCGGTGCGGTCGACCAGGCCGCGCTCCAGCGCCTGCGTGCCGGTCCAGACGCGGCCCTGCGCGACGGCGTCGATACCCTCCGGCGTGGTCTTGCGCGCCGCCGCCGCCTTGGTGATGAACTCGCTGTAGCCGTGGCCGATGGCCGATTGCACCAGTTCGCCGAAGCGCGGGTCGAAGGCCCGGCGCGGGTCGTAGGCGTTGCTCAGCCAGGTGGTGCCGTAACCGCCGGTGTTGATCGACAGCTTCTGCATCAGGCCCTCGCCGGTGGGCAGGATGGCGAAGATGCCGATCGAGCCGGTGATGGTGCTGGGTTCGGCGATCACCTCGTCCGACGCCATCGAGATCCAGTAGCCGCCCGATGCCGCCACGCTGCCCATCGACACCACCACGGGTTTGCCGGCGGCGCGCGCCAGTTCCAGTTCACGCCGGATGAGTTCGGAGCCGAGCACGCTGCCGCCGGGTGAATCGACACGCAACACGATGGCCTTGATGTCGTCGTCGAAGCGCGCCTTGCGCACCAGCGCGGAGGTCGACAGGCCGCCGATCGCGCCGGGCCCGGCCTCGCCATCGCCGATCTCGCCCTGGGCCACGATGACGCCCACTGCCGCACCACGGGTCGGCGGCGCCAGGCGCTGCAGATACGCACCGAAGCTGATCTGGCGGAAGGTGTGGTTTTCCTTGTCTTCCGCGCCGTCCTTGACGAGCCTGTCACGCAGTTGGTCACGCGTCTGCAGCGCGTCCACCCACTTGGCCTGCAGAGCCAGCATCGCGGTGTTGCCGCCCACGGCCACCAGGTTCTGCGGCAGGCCGTCGATCAGCCGGGCCACGCTGCCGGCGGGCAACTTGCGCGCCTTTTCGACATCGGCCGTCCAGCCTGCCCACAGCGCGTCGTAGAGATACGCTTCCTGCTCCAAAGCCTCTTTCGACGGTGCATTGGCAAAGAACGGTTCGCCGAAGCTCTTGTACTTGCCGACGCGGATGACGTTGGCGCTGACGCCCAGGCGGTCGAAGGCGTCGCGGTAGTAGTTGCGCAGCCGGCCGAAGCCGTCGGCATAGGCGGCGCCCGTGGGGTGCAGCAGCACCTCGCTGGCATGGGCGGCCAGGTAGTACTGCTTCTGTTCGTAGCCGGCGCCCCAGGCGATCACCGGTTTGCCGCTGGTCTTGAAGCGCTCGATGGCGGCGGCGGCTTCGCGCAGCTGCGCCATCCCGGCGCCCTGAAAGTCGTCCAGCAGCAGCACGGCGCGGGTGATCTTCGGGTCCTTGGCCGCAGCCTCCAGCACCGCCAGCAGGTCGCGCAGCTGCACCTGGTGGTCGGACTGGCCGCTGGCCTGGTTGCGGATGCGATCGGTCACGCTGCCCGAGCGCTGCTCCACCAGCGTGCCCTGCAGGTTGAGCAGCAGCGCCGTGTTGTCCTGCAGGGCTGGCGCACTGCGCGTGAAGAACAGGACCGCCAGCGCGAGCAGCGCGATCAGGGTCAGCAGGAACAGCAGGTTCATCGCCGCGCGGCGGCTGGCGTCGAGCAGGCGCCAGCAGCGCCTGAGAATTCCGGGTCGTTCTGTCGTGGGGACGTTCATCGAGACTCCTTGATCGGGGGTATTGCTTCGAGCGTAGCGTCACAATGGCTTTGACACGCCCCACACGGCCTTTTCCGAACCGATGACACATTCCCGCCATCTCTTTGCCCGCCATCTCTTTGCACGCAGCCTCCATGCCCGCCTGTCCGTGCTCGCCGTGGTCTTGTGTCTGGGCGCGTGCACCACGGTCACCAACCCCGTGACCGGCGAGCGCGAGCTGAGCGTGATGGATGAGAAGGCCGAAGTGGCCGAGGGCCGCAAGGCCCATGCCGGCGTGCTGCAGGAATACGGCGCGGTGAAGGACGCCAGGCTGCAGGCCTACGTCAACGATCTCGGCCAGAGGCTGGCCCGCGAGTCGCACCGCGCTAATCTGGCCTGGACCTTCACCGTGCTCGACAGCCCGGACATCAACGCCTTCGCGCTGCCCGGCGGCTACGTCTACGTGACGCGCGGCATCATGGCCACGATGGACAGCGAGGCCGACCTGGCCGGCGTCATCGGCCATGAGATCGGGCATGTGACCGCCCGCCATGGCGCCCAGCGCGCCACGCGCCAGCAGACCGCCGGCCTTGGCGTGCTGGCCGCCAGCGTGCTGGGCGCGGTGGCCGAGGCCTACGGGGTCGGCGGCGCCACCCAGCTGGCCGGGCAGGCGGCGCAGGGCGTGGCTGCCGGCTACATCGCCAGCTACGGCCGTGACCAGGAACTGCAGGCCGACCAGCTCGGCGCCGAATATCTGGTGCGCAACCACTACGACCCGAAGAACATGGTCGACGTGATCGGCGTGCTGAAGATGCAGGAAACCTTTGCCGCCGACCAGGCCCGGGCCGCCGGCCGGCCGCCGCGACAGGGCGGCGACTGGCTGGCATCGCACCCGAGCAACGAGCAACGGCTGGCCAGCATCCGCGGCATTGCCGCCGGCTACCCGAGCCCGCCCGGCGCCTACGCCGACGACGGCCGCGTGCGTTACCTGAAGGCGATCAGCGGCATGGTCTACGGCGACAGCGCCGAGCAGGGCGTGGTGCGCGGCCAGAATTTCTATCATGCCGGCCTGGGCCTCGCGCTGACCGCGCCGCCGGGCTGGCGCGTGCAGAACGGGCAGGAAGCGGTGATGCTGGTCAACCCGGCAGGCGACGCCGCGCTGGTGGTGAAGGCGGTGCCCGCGAAGGCCGGCGCCACGCAGGAAGAAATCCTGAAGAACCTCATCAAGCCGAGCCAGGGCAGGGTCGAGAAGCGCAGCGTGAACGGCCTTGCCGCGACGCACTTCAACGGCCAGCGGCAAAACCCGCAGGGACAGGCGCAGACGGTGCAGGCCACGGTGGTCAGCGGGCCGCTGGGCGGCAACTTTCTCATGCTCTACGCCGCCAAGGACGCTGCCGCGCGCGGGCGCTCATTGCCGCAGTTGCGCGAAGCCGAGGCCTCGTTCCGGCCCTTGAGCGCGGCCGACCGCAAGGCCGCCGAACCCTGGGTGATCCAGACCGCGGCTTACCCGCGCGGTGGTTTTGCCGAACTGGCCCGGCGTTCACCACTTGCCGCGGACAAGTCAGCGGACAAGGCAGAGCAGCAGTTGCGCCTGCTCAACGGCGTTTACGGCGGCGGTGAGCCGAAACCGGGTCAGCTCGTCAAGGTGGTGCAGTAGCGCGGCGGCCGGTCAGAACTGCACATGGGCCGTCGAGCCGTCGGCCAGGAAGCCGGCCGACGGGCTGGAGATGAAAGCCACCACGCGCGCCACTTCGGCGGGCGTGGTCAGGCGCTGCAGCGGGTTGCGCAGCAATACCCGTTCGAAAGCCGCTGGCTCTTCTTGGCGCACCCGGTCCCGCAGCCCGGCGTCGAACAGCGTGTCACCGGGAGACACCGTGTTGACGCGCACTCGGGGCAGCGCGCGCACCGCCAGCGACTTCATGAAGTGCGCCATCGCGGCCCTGGCTGCGCCGTAGGCGGCGGAGTCCGGCGCCGCCAGCGAACCGGCCTTCGAGCCGATGTAGGTGAGGGCGCCGTGAGCTGACGCTTGCAGATGCGGCATGGCGGCCTCACGGCACGCCACCGTGGCCTGGACGTCGGTCCGCAGCGTGGCGCCCCGGTCGGCCGACAGCGCACTGACGTTGGCGATGAAGATGTCGAAGCCGCCCAGGCCCTGCATCCAGAGCTGGAACGTGGCGCTGTCGGTGACGTCGAGCCCCTGCGCGCTCACCTTGCCGGGCAGCCCCGCCAGGGCGTGCAGCGTGGCCTGGATGGGCGCCGGCCGGCGTGCGCAGAAGACGACGTCGCAGCCTTCAGCCGCCAGCGCGCGCACGGTAGCGGCGCCGATGCCCGCCGAGCCGCCGGTGACGACGGCGCGCAGGCCGGCGAGTTGAAGGTCCATCTTCGGATTCCCGAGTTTTCAGCGCCGGGCCGTTGGGCGGTTCAGGCCTGTGCTTCGGCGGGCCGCGCATGCCAGGCGGCGAGCAGGGCCGATTCGCGCTCCGCGGTCAGGCCCACCGGCGGGCGCACCGGCCCGTCGGCAATGCCGGCGGCGGGTTGGGCGGACGCCCAGGCCGCCGTGTCGGCGAGCGTCTGCTCCAGTGGCCGGCACCGCAGCCCTGCCGCCACGGCCCGGCGGATGTCGACCTGCTGCAGCCCGGCGGATTCACGTGTCACCCAGACCGGCAGGTCGGACCAGGGTTCGACCTTTTCACGCAGCAGGAAGGCCTCGTCGGCCCAGGTCAGGTACGCGGCCGGGTTCACCACCCATCGGCCGGTCTCCAGGAATGCACCCATGGTCAGCGGCGCCTCGGCGGGCGCGCAGGGTCCGGTCAGGTTGAAGACACCGGCGCCTTGCCGTTCGGCCTGCATCAGCAGCCAGGCTGCGGCGTCGCGGGCGTCGATGAACTGCACCGGTGCGCCTGGCTCGCCCGGCGCCAGAACTTCGCCGCCACGCTGCAACCGTGTGGTCCACCAGGTGAAGCGGCCGGTGGGGTCGTGCGGGCCGACCAGCAGGCCGGGGCGTGCAATCAGGCAGGCGCGGCCGTAAGCGGACAACGCAGCCTGTTCGCACAGCGCCTTCAGGCCGCCGTAGGTGTCGCCGTCCACGGTCTCGGTGGCCGGGTCGGCCAGCAGGGCCAGCGGCGCGTCTTCGCTCAGGCCCGGCTCTTTGATGTCGCCGTAGACGCTGATGGTCGATACCAGCTGGTAGCTGCCGACGCGCCCGGCCAGGCGCGCCGCCGCGGCACGCACCTGGCGCGGCACGTAGGCGCTGGTGTCGATGACGGCGTCCCAGGTCCCTTCATCCAGCACGGACAGGTCGCCGTCGCGTTCGGCCAGCAGGTGCGTGGCTTCGGGAAACAGCGCGGGCCCGCTGCGCCCGCGGTGCAGCAGCGTCAACTGGTGACCACGCTGCAGCGCCTGTTCGGCCAGGTGGCGGCCGAGGAAACGTGTGCCACCCAGTATCAGCAGTTTCATTGCGTGGCCTCCTGAATGCGGGTGTTGACGCAAGCCTTGACGAACTGCGCCATCAGGCTGCCGTGGGGGGTGGGGTGCATGGAGCGATCTCCTGTTCAGGTGTCTGAAAGGCACGCAGGCAGGCCAGGCACAGGCAGCCCTCGTATTGCCTGCGCAGCCCGGCAAGCCGGTCCGGGCTCAGCGCGATGCTGGCGCAAGGGCAGGGCGCGGCGTCGCCGGCGCCACAATGGAAGGATGCGCCACAGGCTGCGCAGCGGTCATCCGTGGGCGCGGCGGAGCTCGTCATGGTGCGCCGTACAAGGCCTTGTGCTGTTCGCGCAGCAGGTTCTTCTGCACCTTGCCCATCGCGTTGCGCGGCAGGTCGACGACGACGAAGACCTGCTTGGGCACCTTGAAGTTGGCGATCTGCGCCTTCAGCGCGGCGATGACCGCGGCGCCGTCGACGCCGGCACCCGGCCGCGCCACCAGCACGGCGACCACGGCCTCGCCGAAATCGGCGTGCGGCACGCCGACCACGGCCGATTCGGCCACGCCCGGCAACTCGTTGATCAGGCTTTCGATCTCGGCCGGGTAGACGTTGTAGCCGCCGCTGATGATCAGGTCCTTGCTGCGGCCGACGATATTCACGTAGCCCTGGGCGTCGACGCGCCCGACGTCGCCGGTCTTGAACCAGAGGTCGGTGGTGAACTCGTCGGCCGTCTTCTCCGGCATCCTCCAGTAGCCCTTGAAGACGTTCGGGCCCTTCACCTCGATGCCGCCGATCTCGCCCGCCGGCAGCGGCAGGCCTTTGTCGTCGTGAACCCGCAGGCTCACGCCGGGCAGCGGGAAGCCCACGGTGCCGCCGCGCCGCGCCGTCTCTGGCCGGTAAGGGTTGGAGGTCAGCATCACCGTCTCGCTCATGCCGTAGCGTTCCAGGATGGTGTGGCGCGTGCGTTCGCGCCAGGCGTCGAAGGTCTCAAGCAGCAGCGGCGCCGAGCCGCTGATGAACAGGCGCATCGAGGCGCAGGCCGCGCGCGTCAGCCCGGGTTCGGCCAGCATTCGCACGTAGAGCGTGGGCACGCCCATGAAGACGGTGGCCTCGGGCAGACGCTCGATCACCGCGCGCGGCTCGAATTTCGAGAACCAGATCATCCGGCTGCCCGCCAGCAGCGCGCCGTGCGAGGCGACGAAGAGGCCGTGCACGTGGAAGATCGGCAAGGCGTGGATCAGCACATCGCCCGCCTTCCAGCCCCAATAGTCCTTCAGCACACGCGCGTTCGACAGCAGGTTCCCGTGCGTCAGCATCGCGCCCTTGCTGCGCCCCGTGGTGCCGCTGGTGTAGAGGATGGCGGCGAGGTCGTCGGCCCGGCGCGGCACCGGCTGCTGCTGCTCGCCGTGGAAGGCGGCGCGGTCGAGCAGCGTGCCCGTGCGGTCGTCCCCCAGCGTGTAGACATGCCGGGTGCCCGCCTTGAAGGCGATCTTGCTGACCCAGCCGAAGTTCTTCGGGCTGCACACCATCACCGCCGGTTCGGCGTTGCCGATGAAGTATTCGATCTCGCCGGCCTGGTAGGCGTTGTTCAGCGGCAGGTAGACATGGCCGGCGCGCAGCACGGCCAGGTAGAACATCAGCGCCTCGACGCTCTTGCCGGTCTGCACGGCGATGCGCGACTCCGCCGGCAGTGCCAGCGAACCGAGCAGGTTGGCCAGCATCGCGGTACCGCGCTCCAGGTCGCGCCAGGTGTAGAGCAGCGGCAGCGCAGTGTCGGCGGTCTCGATGGCGACCGCGTCCAGGTCGGCCGGGAAGCCGGCGCGCAGCGCCACGAAGAGGTTCTGGTTCTCGGTCGCCATGGGTGTTGTCCAGCCTCTCAGTCGAGCTTGGCGCCCGAGGTGCGCACCACTTCGGCCCAGCGCTTGATCTCGGCGGTCGTGAATCGGCCGAAGTCGTCGCCCCAGGTGTTGGGCGTGGCGGTGCCCAGGCCGGTCCAGATGGTTTTCAGCTCCTCGGAGTTCAGTGCCTTGCGCATCTCGCCTTGCATCGCGGTGACGGTCTCGCGCGGCGTGCCCTTCGGCGCCCACAGGCCGTACCAGGTGGCGACCTGGTAACCGGGCACGCCGCCTTCCCTGGCCGTCGGGATGTCGGGGAAGCCCGGCGCGCGGGTCTCGCTCGCCACCGCGATCGCCCTCAGCCGCCCGCTCTTGATGTGCGTGGCCGACGAACCCAGGCCGTCGAACATCATGTCGACCTGGCCGGCGATCAGGTCCTGCAGCGCCGGCCCCGCGCCGCGGTAGGGAATGTGCGTGATGAAGGTCTGCGTCTGCAGCTTGAACAATTCACCGGCCAGATGGTGCGAAGTGCCGTTGCCGGCCGAGCCGTAGTTCAGCATGCCCGGGTTCGCGCGGATGAAGGCCAACAGTTGCGGCAGCGTGATGGCCTGCACCTTCTGCGGGTTGACGACGATGACCTGCGGCACGCTGGAGATCAGGCCCACCGGCACGAAGTCGGTCTCGATGTTGTAGTCCAGCTTGGGGTACATGCTCGGCGCGATGGCGTGGTGCACGGCGCCCATGAAGAAGCTGTAGCCGTCGGGCGCGGCCTTGGCGGCGAGTGAGGCACCCAGCGTGCCGCCGGCGCCGCCCTTGTTGTCGATGACGAACTGGCGGCCGACGTTCTTCGTCATCAGCGCGAACAGCGGCCGGGCGAACGCGTCGGTGCCGCCGCCGGGCGGGAAGGGCACGACGATCGTGACCGGCTTGTTCGGCCAGCCGGCCTGGGCCGAGGCGAACGGCGTGATGAACGGCGTCGTGATGGCTGCGGCGGTGCCGGCGAGCATGTGGCGGCGAGTGATACGAGTCATGGGTTCGTCTCCAACTTTGTTGTGTTCATGGGCACTTGCAGCAGGGCACTCAGAGCAGGAGGCTGACCGCGCGAGAACATGCGGCGTCGCCCCCGCGGAACTCGGCGTGGCTGGCCTCGATCCTGTCGAGGTCGTGCAGGCAGTCGACCATCAGCCCGAACGATGCGGCAGGCAGGCATGTTGCCACGCCAGTTCAGATTTTCCAGTCGGACGCGGTTGACCCGTTGCAAACGTGCCGGCGTTCAGGTCGCCGCAATCTGCCGGGTTCAGAGCACCCTGGCCCCCGGCAGCTTGCGCATGCCGCGGTCGAACGTGGCCGTGAAGGCGCAACCCAGGCGGGCATCGGTTGCAACGATCAGGCAGTCCGAGAAGCCGCAACTGGCAGTTTCGAACATGTCGGCCGCCTGCGCGACCACTTCGCGGTCCTGGAAGGCGAACGCCGTCTCTTGCAGAAGGCTGCGCACCGCCAGCAACTGGGCTGCCTTGTCCTGATCGAAAGCGGCTCGCAGCGTCCATACCGCTTCGGCCAGGACGACAGCCGTCACGAGCAGCGACCCCGGTTTGCCGCCGTGCGCCGCCAACAAAGAGTCGATGCGCCGGTTCTGCACCGGGTCATCGTCGAGCCACAGGCGCAGAAGGATGTTCGTGTCGATGCCGATCATCAGCCTGCTGTCTTGCGGGCACTGCGGGGCGGAAGTTGTTTGGCGCGCAGTTGCCGGGCGACTGCTTCATCCATCTGCGCCACGCCCGGCGGTGCGGCGTGCGGCGACTTGAGCAAGCCCCGGATGCGCCGCGCATCGGGCAAGACCTGCCGCGCGGTGATCGTGTTGTCGTCCATGATCTGGAAGTCCAGCATGGCCCCCGCGTCCAGGCCGAGCCGGTCCCGAATCTCCTTGGGCAGCGTGATCTGCCCCTTGCTGGTGAGTGTGGCGAACATGCAGGAACCTCGGGTGGGCAGCCAATTCCTTACATTCTAAGGCGGTAAGGATTGGCCGGTGCGTCGCCTTGCAGACATCGACCGTCCACGCAGCCGGCGCAGCGGCCCTGAGGGCCAAGGCCATGACGCTTGCAGCACAGTTCGGGAGGGAGGCGGTAGGCATGGGGTCGTTTCCGCCTGCCGCGAGCGGCCATGCCACACGGCAGGGCATCGGCGCGCCGCCACAATGCGGTCATGATCTACGCCCTCCTGAAAGCCATCCACGTACTCGCCATCGTCGTCTGGGTCGGCGGCATGGTGTTCTCGCACTTCTTCCTGCGCCCGGCGCTGGCTCAACTCGAGCCACCACAACGCCTGCGCCTGATGCACGACGTGCTGGGCCGCTTCTTTCGCGCTGTGCTGGTGGCCTCATTGCTGTCGCTGGGCACCGGCATCTGGATGATCGGCCGCGTCGCGAAGCAGGCCGTGCAGTCGGGCGGCGGCTTCCAGATGCCGCTGACGTGGACGCTGATGGCCGTGCTCGGCGTGGTGATGGTCGCCATCTTCATGCACATCCGCTACGCGCTGTACGCGCGCCTGAGCCGTGCCGTGGCTGCCGCCGACTGGCCGGCCGGCGCTGCGGCGCTGGCGACGTTGCGGCTGTGGGTGGCTATCAACCTGGGACTGGGCCTGTTGACCATCGTGGTGGCTCTGGTGGGCGTCGGGGGCTGAAGCCACGCCCGAGCGTCGGTCCGAGGCACGCTACATTGGCGGTCGCTGCCCGATGGACCGCCCGCCATGATCGCCGCCCCGCCCACCACGTTGCCGCTGGACGCCGATCAGGCCCTGAAGCTGGCCGCGCAGACCCTGTTCGACGTCTTCGCAAACAGCGCGATGGGCACCATGGTGGTCGACCGCGAGCACCGCATCGTCTGGATCAGCGAGGGCTACAAGCGTTTCCTGCCGGCGCTCGGCCATGCCGAGGCCGACTTCGTGGGCCGGCGGGTCGAGGAGGTGGTGCCGAACACGCTGATGGCGCACGTCATCGACACCGGGCAGCCGATCCTCGTCGACCTGCTGAGCAACCAGGCCGGCACCTTTCTCGTCAGCCGCTTGCCGCTGCGCGACGCGGCGGGCACGGTGATCGGCGCCATCGGCTTCGTGCTGCTCGACCACCCCGAGACGACGATGCAGCCGCTGCTCGGCAAGTTCAACCGCCTGCAGGGCGAGCTCGACGCCGCGCACCGGCAACTGGCCGCGCAGCGCCGCACCAAATATACGGTGGCGAGCTTCATCGGCGCCAGTCCGGCCGCGCTGGAGGTGAAGCGACAGGCGCGCCGTGTGGCGATGACCGACAGCACCGTGCTGCTGCTCGGCGAGACCGGCACCGGCAAGGAACTGCTGGCGCACGGCATCCACGCCGCCAGCAGGCGTGCGTCAAGGGCCTTCGTCGGCGTGAACATCGCGGCGGTGCCCGAGACGCTGCTGGAAGCGGAATTTTTCGGCGTCGCGCCCGGCGCCTACACGGGCGCCGACCGCAAGGGCCGCGACGGCAAGTTCAAGGTGGCAGACGGTGGCACGCTGTTCCTCGACGAGATCGGCGACATGCCGCTGGCGCTGCAGAGCAAGCTGCTGCGCACGCTGCAGGAGCAGGAGATCGAGCCGCTGGGGAGCAACCGGGTCGAACGCGTCGACGTGCGCATCGTCGCCGCCACCAGCCGCGACCTGGCCGCGATGGTGGCAGCCGGCAGCTTTCGCGCCGACCTGTACTACCGGCTCAACGTGCTGCCGATCCGGCTGCCGCCGCTGCGCGAGCGGCTGGGAGACATGGAAGGACTGGTCGACACGCTGGCCGAAGACATCGCGCGGCGCGGCGGCCTGCCGCACAAGGGGCTGACGGCCGACGCGCTGGACCTGCTGGCGCGCCACACCTGGCCGGGCAACATCCGCGAACTGCGCAACGTGCTGGAGCAGGCCACGCTGATGACCGACGACATGCAGCTGACGGCGGCGCACCTGGCGCTGGCGCTGGGCGGTTTGGTGGCGGTTGCCGATACCCCACCGGCGTTGCCCAGGGTCGCAGGGGTGCCGCTGACGTCGGCGCCGTCTTTGCATTCCGGCTCGCCGCCGACCGGCCGGCGGGATGAGCCCGTCATCGCCGCAGTGCCTGCCGTCGTGTCCGCCGCCACCCCGGCCGCCCTGCTGCGCCCGCTGGCCGAGCAGGCCGCCGAACTCGAACGCGCCGCCATGGGCGCCGCACTGGACGCCTGCGCCGGCAACCGCATGGCCGCGGCCCGCCTGCTGAAAATGTCGCGGGCGGCTTTCTACGACAAGCTGGCGCGATACGCGGAGTTGGCGGCCATCGGCCGCGGCTGACACGCCCGGCGCTGCCGCACCAGATATCTTGTCAGCCTCCCAGCAGACCCTTCTTCAGCCCGCCATCCACCGGCTTGTCACCGAGCCAGATGCGCAGCACCGCGGTGTAGAAGTCTTCGCCGGGGATCGCACTGCCCTTGGGTTGACCGTTCACGGTGACGCGGGTGCCGGTCTCGGGCAGGTACTCGAAGTGGATGACGTCGCCCTTCTTCGCTTCGCCCACCGCCTTCAGGTTGGCATTCAGGGTCTCGATCTGCGGCTTGAAGGCGGCGAACTGCGCGTCGCTGTGGTTGCTGCGCAGGCCGTCGTTCAGCGCGCTGGCGAAGGACTCGGCATCGACGTTGCGCAGCATCGTGATGCTGATGCGCCGCGGCCCCTTCTGCGCCAGCAGCGCCGCCGCATCGGCCGACTTCTGCGGCACGTAGAGCCCCGCCACGTAGACCTTGAAGATGGCGCGCGTGCGCAGCCCGGCACCGTTGAGCATCAGGTTCGTGCCGGCCACTTGCGCTGCCGGTTCCAGCTTCACGCCTTCGAGTTCGGTGGTCTGCGCCATCGCCATGGGCGCCGTCAGTGGCAAGGTCAGCGCCACGGTCAGCAAGGCCAGCAGTCGCATCAGCATCCTGTTCATCTTCTGTCTCCTGTGTTTTAGGGGTTCCGGCCGCACGCCGGCTTCAGCCAGTCTGCCAGATCACCTTGCGGCCCGACGATTCCCACTGCTCGTAATGCGACGCGTACAGGTCTTCGATGCGATTGCGCTTGACCTTGAAGGTGGGCGTGATGAGGTCGTTGTCGACAGTCCAGGCGGTGGTGGCCACCACCAGGCAGGCCAGCTGTTCGTGCGGGTCGAGCGTGGCGTTGATGCCGCGAAGATGCTCGGCCAGAGAGGCTTCCAGTCCCGCACGTGCGGTTGGCTCGGCAGTGCGCGCCACGGCCTCGGCGTTCAGCATCACGATGCCCAGCGGCTGGCCCAGGTTGGCGCCGGTCACCACGCAGGCTTCCACGGCTTCATGCATCACCAGCTTGTCCTCGATGGGGGCCGGCGCCACGTACTTGCCCTTGCTGGTCTTGAACAGATCCTTCACCCGGCCGGTGATGCGCAGGCAGCCTTGCGCGTCGATGACCCCCTTGTCACCGGTGCGCATCCAGCCGTCGGCGGTGTAGGCCTCGCGCGTCAGCACCGGCTCCTTGAAGTAGCCGAGCATCATGGCCTGGCTGCGCATCTGGATCTCGCCGGTCAGCGGGTCGGTGCGCACGTCGACACCGTCGTAGGCGGGGCCCACCGTGCCTTGCTGGTTGCGGCCTGGCATCGTCAGGTGCGACAGCGCCAGGTTCTCGGTCAGGCCATAACCCTCGTTGATGGGCAGACCGAGCTTGCGGTACCACTCCAGCAGCGCCACCGGCATCGGCGCGGCGCCGCCGGCGGCCAGCTTGCACTGGTCGAGCCCGAGCGCCTTCAGCACCTTGCCTCGCACCAGGCTGCCGATCAACGGGATCGACAACAGCCGCGCCAGCTTGGCCGGCGGCATCTTGTGGTGCACGCCCTGCTGGAACTTCACCCACAGCCGCGGCACCGAGAAGAAGATGGTCGGGTGAGCACGCTGCATGTCGGCCGGAAAGGTGTCGAGCGTGTCGGCGAAGTACACATGCATGCCCGTCTGCAGCCAGCCGTGTTCGACCAGCACGCGCTCCACCACGTGGGCCAGTGGCAGGTAGGACAGCATGCGGTCGTCGGCCGTCATCGGAATGCGCTTCAGGCCCTTGTCCAGCGCCCAGGCGAAGTTGCCGAAGCTGTGCATCACGCCCTTGGGCTTGCCGGTCGTGCCCGAGGTGTAGATCAGCGTGGCGAGCTCGTCGGCGCCGCGCAGCGGGTTGCCTTGCAAGGGGGCGGAGCGGGCGCAGATCGCGTCCCAGCCCTCGTAGTTCTTGATGGCGTCGGCCGGCGACAGCGGGTAGCTGAAACACGGCAGCCCGGCCGGCACGCCGGGTTTCATGTGAGCCCAGCCGTCGAGCTTGCCGATGAAACAGGCCTTCGCCTCGCTGTGGGTGAGGATCTGCGACACGGTGTCGGGCGCCAGCGTGGGGTACAGCGGCACCGAGACGTAGCCCGCCATCCAGATCGCCAGGTCGTTCAGCATCCACCAGGCGCAGTTCTTCGACAGGATGGCCACCTTGGAGCCGGGCTCCCAGCCCTGCGCCTGCAGGTGAGTGGCCATGCGCCGCACCTGGTCGGCCACCTGGCCCCAGGTGCAGTCCTGCACCTTGCCGCCGCCCATCGGCTGCGTCAGGGCAATGCGCTCGGGCGCGGTCTTTTCCCAGTAGTAGAGCCGCTGCAGGGCCAGGGTGTCGGGGGCTACGTTTCTCATGAGTTGTTCCTCCAGAAATTGCCCGGCTCCAGACCGTGCCTTGGTCCGCCGCGGCTCCACATGCCTGACGATAATGACGCCGCATGCAGACGCGGTTTGCCGACGGGGCATGCCCTTGAGGCGGATCAATGTCGCGCCAGTTTGCGGATGGGGAAGGCTTCCGGCCGTGAAGGTGCCGGCCCGTTTTCGTGTCGATCAGGAACTTTGTCTGAAAGTCAGACAATCTTTCGAACTGCCTGAATTGCAGGCGATATTATCTTTCGGATTGCCTGAACTTCATTCACGATCCGAGTCGATCCGGCCAATCGAGGCGATTCGAACATCGTTTCCGGCATGATTCCAAGGGTTTGCACTGAGCTGGTGCGTGTGGGCACGTGACTTGCGATCCCCGGTGCAGTGCGCAACCTCCCGGGCGGCGCATGGCCCCACACCGAAGGAGACACATCGCATGAAGCGCCGCCTGTTCCAGACCACCTTGATCGCCACCGCCGTGACGTTGGCCGCCATGACGCCGGCCGCCTTCGCGCAGTCGGCCAAGGACGCCGCCAAGGACATCAAGATCGCCCACATCCACAGCAAGACCGGCCCGCTCGAAGCCTACGGCAAGCAGACGTCGACCGGCTTCCTGATGGGCCTGGACTACGCCACCGGCGGCACCATGACGGTGGCCGGCCGCAAGCTGGTGGTGATCGAGAAAGACGACCAGGGCAAGCCCGACCTCGGCAAGAGTCTGCTGGCGGCTGCCTATGGCGACGACAAGGTCGACATCGCCGTCGGCCCGACGTCCAGCGGCGTGGCGCTGGCGATGCTGCCGGTGGCCGAGGAGTACAAGAAGATCCTGCTGGTGGAGCCGGCTGTCGCTGATTCGATCACCGGCGACAAGTGGAACAAGTACATCTTCCGCACCGGCCGCAATTCGAGCCAGGACGCGATCAGCAACGCCGCGGCGCAGGACCGTGACGGCACGGTGATCGCGACACTCGGCCAGGACAACGCCTTTGGGCGCGACGGCGTGAAGGCGTTCAGGGATACGCTGAAGAAGGCCAAGTTCGTGCATGAGGAGTTCCTGCCGGCCGGCACGACCGACTTCACCGCCGGCGCCCAGCGCCTCATCGACAAGCTGAAGGACCAGCCGGGCCGCAAGGTGATCTGGGTCATCTGGGCCGGCGCGGGCAACCCCTTCAAGATCGCCGATCTGGACCTCAAGCGTTACGGCATCGAGATCGCCACCGGCGGCAACATCCTGCCGGCCATGGCCGCCTACAAGAACTTCCCGGGCATGGAAGGCGCCACCTACTACTACTTCGGCATTCCGAAAAACCCGGTCAACGAGTGGCTGGTCGCCAACCACTACAGCAAGTTCAAGAGCCCGCCCGACTTCTTCACCGCCGGCGGCATGAGCGCCGGCATCGCGGTGGTGGAAGCGCTGAAGAAGACCAAGGGCGTGACCGACACCAATACGCTGATCACCGCGATGGAGGGCATGAGCTTCCAGACACCCAAGGGCAAGATGACCTTCCGCAAGGAAGACCACCAGGCGATGCAGGACATGTATCACTTCAAGATCAAGGTGGACCCGGCGTTTGCCTGGGGTGTGCCGGAGCTGGTGCGGGAGATCAAGGCGGAGGAGATGAACGTCCCCATCCGCAACAAGAGGTAGTGGGGCTACTGCGCGCCCGTGATGCGTCGCTGCGGTCCGGCCCGGAAATCCTCATGCATTTCCAGTGCACTCCGGTTTCCGGGTCCCCCCGCGCCTAGCCTGACGGGCGCTCGCTACGCCCGGCCCACCGCTGCTGG
>Ga0105046_10001163_pt1 | contig 39855 bp, 30 predicted proteins | sample MAT03_FD_78385 | JGI IMG/M metagenome (GOLD analysis project Ga0105046, IMG submission 78385) | Freshwater microbial communities from Lake Fryxell liftoff mats and glacier meltwater in Antarctica - MAT-03 (megahit assembly) | ecosystem: Environmental > Aquatic > Freshwater > Ice > Liftoff... | reverse complement strand
GACGCGACCTACGAAGGCGACCTGATGGCCGCGGCGGGGGTGAGCTACCATGTCGGCCGCGAGGCCAACATCAAGTATGGCGAAACGCTGAACGGAGTTCAGAAAGATCACAACACGCACCTGCATCGCTTCGTGGTGAAGGTCGATCCCTACGTCAAGCTGGGCGATGCCAAGAGCGGCCTGCTGCCGATGATCGACGCGGGGCCGCACCCGGCCGATGGCGAGGGCGATCATCGCCTGCAAGCGTACTGCTACCGCATGTGCATGAGCGATGTCCCGGCCAATCGCGTGCCCTTCCCCAAGCCGGCCGACTATCGCGAGATCGATCATGAACTGCTGCTGCGGAACTTCGAGGCCGGCGACCTGCGCTTCCCCATGAAGCCGGACCGCATGCCGAACGGCAAGACCGACACGAACAACAATTGTGCCGTGAGCACGGACTTTATCGGCGCCAACTGGAAATACCCGGACGCCAGCTATGCCGAGCGTGAGAAGATGTTGCAGGAACACATCACCTATCAACAGGGGCTGATGTGGACGCTCGCCAACCATCCGCGCGTGCCGGAGAAGATCCGCGACCAGATGAGCAAATGGGGCCTGGCGAAAGACGAATTCACCGACAGCGGCAATTGGCCCCACCAGATCTACGTCCGCGAGGCCCGGCGGATGATCAGCGATCACGTACACTCGGAACAGGATTGCCGGCGGAAACGGGTCACGCCTCAATCAGTCGGCATGGGTTCCTACAACATGGATTCGCACAATTGCATGCGTTACGTGACGAAAGACGGCCACGTGCAGGACGAAGGCGACATCCAGGTCAGCCCCGGCGGACCGTATATGATCAGCTATCTTTCGATCGTGCCGAAGAAGGGCGAATGCGCTAATTTGCTGGTCCCCGTCTGCGTGTCGAGCACCCACATTGCCTACGGTTCGATCCGCATGGAGCCGGTTTTCATGGTCCTGGGCCAGAGTGCCGCGACGGCCGCATCGATCGCCATTGATGAGAAAGTGGACGTCCAGCAGGTCGATTACGAGAAGCTCAAGAAGCGGCTGATTGACGACAAGCAGGTGCTCGAAATCGCGCGAGCGCCGAAGCCGGATGGCATCGATCGCAAGAAACTTTCGGGCATCGTCATCGCCGACGATCAGGCAACGCTCGTGGGTTTCGATGGCATCAGCAGCGCCAACGGACCTTATCTGGGGAAGGGATACCATCACGATGGAATGACGACCCCCGGCAAGCAGTCGGCTCTTTACACTCCCGATCTACCGACCGCCGGCAAATACGAAGTCCGGATGTCGTATCCGCCCAACGCCAACCGCGCCAGCAACGTGCCCGTGACCATCGGCCACGCGGAGGGCGTCTCCACCATCAAAGTCAATCAAAAGCAAACGCCGAAGATCGACGGCGCCTTTATCTCGCTGGGAGCGTTCCGCTTCGAGAAGGGGACGAAGGGCTACGTTAAAATTCGCAACAACGACGCCGATGGCTACGTGGTCATTGATGCCGTGCAATGGATTCCCGTCAAAGATTGATCGAACTCTCAACATCGTAATTAGGGGAACAACATGAAACGTGAATTGCTGCTGACCGGGATGGCGCTGGCGCTCGGCGTGTTCGCCGTCGGCCAGGAGAAGAAAGACCCGCCGAAAGCGAAGCCGCCTCGCATCGCGTTGAACGATCCGAAGATGGTCGCGGCGTCAGCCGATTACCCGATCCAGGGCGAATACGAGGGCGAGATTGTTCTCAATTCTGGCCCGAAGAAGGTCGGCGCTCAGGTCATCGCTCGCGGCGAGGGCAACTTCGCGATCCGCATCCTCGCAGGCGGTCTGCCCGGCGCGGGCTGGGATGGCAAGACCATTCTGCACGAAGTCACCGCCAAGACTGATCAAGACAAGGTCGTCGTGACCGGGAAAGATCTCAGCGGCTCGATCGAAAATGGTATGCTCAAGCTCAAAGACGGCATGAAGGTCGATACCACGTTGAAACGGGTCGAGCGCACGAGCCCGACGCTTGGCGAGAAACCGCCTTCAGGGGCCGTTGTTCTGTTCGAGAAACCTGAAGACGTTGCCAAATGGAAAGACGCCCAGATCGTGGAACTCTCCGACGGCAAGTTCCTGGCTTGCACGCCGGGTAAGAACATCGTGACGGAAGCGGCGTTCAAGAACTTTAAGGTGCATATCGAGTTCCGCCTCGCCTGGATGCCGAACTCGACGGGTCAGGGGCGTAGCAACAGCGGCCTGTATTTGCAGAACCGCTACGAGTTGCAGATGCTCGATAGCTTCGGCTTGAAGGGGGAGAACAACGAGTGCGGCGGTTTCTACACCCAGTTTTCGCCATCCGTGAACATGTGCCTGCCGCCGCAGGTGTGGCAGACGTATGACATCGACTTCACGACCGCGGAGTTTGGCGCCGACGGCAAGAAGTCAAAGCCGGCGCGGACCACCGTCAAACACAATGGAGTCGTGATTCAAGATAACGTGGAGTTGAAGGGCTCGACGCCCGGCGGGAAACCGGAAGAGAATACCCCCGGCCCCCTGCATCTGCAATGGCACGGCGACCCGGTGGTTTATCGCAACATCTGGGTTGTGGAAGCGAAGTAGCCAGAAATGCAGAAAGCCCATGGACGGCCGTCCATGGGCTTTGTTTCCACAATTGTTACTTCATCATCTTGACCAATCCGCCGATCGTGGCTTGCGCCCGCGCCCGTGATCTCCTGATTGAAAGTTGGGATTTTGTGAATGGATGAGGTAGGCCGCACCGCCGTATAGAATCATCATGTGAACTACCTCGCACATCTCTTCCTGTCCGATCCGGACCTGGAAGCGCTGATTGGCAATCTCGTGGCTGATTGCGTGAAAGGGCCGGCCGTGCTCACCTTGCCACCGGGCATCCAGCGCGGCATTCGTCAGCACCGGCAGGTCGATCTCTTCACCGATCGCCATCCGGTCGTGCAACGCTCGATCACGCGCATCTCAGCGGAATGGGGTTGGTTCTCCGGCATCCTGATCGACATCTGGTTCGACCACGTCCTGGCCGGCACCTGGGAACGCTGGTCAACTGAACCTCTTCGCTCATTCGTCGACCGCATGCATGTCGTCTGCGCGAATGAGGTGGAACATCTGCCCTTCGAAGGACGCGACCTGATCGAGCGCTTGATCGAAACTGATCGCCTCTACTCTTACCTGACCGTGGAAGGCATCACGGAAGCTCTCACCCGCTTCTCGGCATTCATCCGCCATCGCTTCCCGAAGAAACGCATTCACCTGGATGAGGCCGTGCCCGATTTACTCCACCATCAAGAAGGATTGAAAGAGGATTTTTTGGAGTTCTTCCCGACACTGATTGGACATGTGCGTTCATAGGGCGAGTCGATCACCCCGTCAAATCGCCCGTAACGTCTCGATTAACCGATCGACTTCGTCGGCCGTGTTGTAATGCAGCAGGCCCACGCGCACCATGCCATCGGGTTCGACGCCGATCGTTTCCGTCAACGGCAGGGCGTAGTAGTTGCCATGCCAGGCGAAGATGCCGTGCTCGCCGAGATATTGGGCGATCTCGATCGGCTTCTTGCGGCGATGCGTGAACGACACGGTCGGCACCCTTTCCGCATATCGTTTCGGGTCGGTGATGCCGTAAATGTGAATATCGGGTATCGACGCCAGGCCTTCAAGCATCCGGGCGCCGATCGAGCGTTCGTACTCTTCAATCACGTTGAAACCCGCGACGAATGACGCCCGCGTGGTGGCTGATGCCCCGGCCGCCCGGCGTGTGACCTCGAACAGATAGTCGACGGCCGCCCCGACGCCGGCGATGCATTCGAAGTTTTGCGTGCCGGTCATCCAGCGATCGGGGAGTGTCTCCGCGGCCGGGCGCACTTTATAGGCGGGCAGCGTTTCCAGAAGATGCTTCTTCCCCCAGAGAATACCGACGTGGGGGCCGAAGAACTTGTACGCGGAGCAAGCGAGGAAATCGCAGTCCCAATCTTGAACGTCGAGAGCAGCGTGCGGCGCCAGGTGGACAGCATCAAGGAAGACGAGCGCCCCGGCCTCGTGAGCCTGCCGGGCCATTTCCTTCACCGGGTTGCGCGTTCCCACGGCGTTGGAGGCGCAGCCGACTGCGACGAGTTTCGTCTTGTTGCTGAGTTTCTTCTTGAAGTCGTCGAGATCGAGCGTGCAATCTTCGCGATGAATATCAATGTGCTTGACCATCGCCCCGCGATCCTGAGCCGCCCGGACCCATGGGCTAACGTTGGCGTCGTGATCGAGCCGGGAGACGAGCACCTCGTCTCCCGGCTTCCACTGGGTAGCAACCGCCCGGCTGAGCGCAAAGGTCAGCGATGTCATGTTGGCGCCGAAGTAGATCGGTTCGGGCTCCGGGGCGTTCAGAAAAATCGCGAGCGATGCCTGCGCCTTCGCGAACAAGGCGTCGCTCTCCCGGCTGGTGGCGAACATTCCCCCATGATTGGCGTTGTGATGGGCGAGGTAGTCGGCGATGGCGTCGATGACGCGGCGCGGCACTTGGCTGCCGGCCGGGCCATCCAGGTAGACGGCCGGCTTGCCATGGATAATGCGAGCCAGTGCCGGGAACTCGGCTCGGCAGTCGGCAGGATTGAACTGGTTCATGGAAACGAAATCACTCATCCAGGACCTTGATGGGGAAATCCGCGCTGGGCGTATGTTGTTCTTTCATGACCTTTTCGAAGCGGGCAACCACGTCCGGCATCTTGGCCGCCTGGTTGTTCTTCTCGCTGATGTCGTCCTTCAGGTTGTACAACTCGGTGACGATCTTCCCCTTGCCGAGATTCTGGCGCACGGCCTTCCAGTCGCCCATCCGCACTGCTTGCTGGCCGCCGTAGCTGGGGAACTCCCAGTAGAGGAACTCGTGGGTCTTCTGTTCTCCCTTGCCGAGGAGCGTGGGGACGATGCTGATGCCGTCGATCGCTTTCGGCGTCTCGGCCCCGGCGATCTCGCTGAGCGTCGGCAGCACATCGCAGAAATAGCCGAGATGATCGCTCGTCGACCCCGCCTTGATCTTCCCGGGCCAGCGGGCGATCATCGGCGTGCGAATGCCCCCTTCGTACAGGCTTCCCTTCATGCCGCGGAACGAGCCGAGCGAGCCGAAGAACGTTGAGTCGGTCCCGGCAAGATGATCGATCGGTCCGTTGTCGCTGCTGAAGAAAACGATCGTGTTGTCGTCGAGCTTCAGTTCCTTAATCAGATCAAGCATGCGGCCGACGCTGCGGTCCATTCGCGTGACCATAGCGGCGTAGCAAGCGCGCGGCGTGTCGTGCGGGCGATAGGCCTTGCCCTTGTAGGGGATCTCTTCGAACTTCCCTTTGTACTCGTTCAGCGAGTCGTCCGGCACCTGGAGTGCCAGGTGCGAGATCGTGAACGGCACGTAGAGGAAGAACGGTTTCTCTTTGTTTTCCTTGATGAACGCGAGGGCCTCGGCTTCCATCAGGTCGTGCGAGTAAGTCTTGCCCGTGTCGCCGCCGTCGTTGCCTTCAAGCGTGATCTTCTTGTCGTTCTTCCAGAGCCACGTGGGGTAGTGGTTATGGGCGTGCGACTGGCAGTTGTAGCCGAAGAACATGTCGAACCCCTGCTTGAGCGGGTTCCCGGTCGACTCCATGTTGCCGAGCCCCCACTTGCCGGTGGCCCCGTTCGTGTAACCCTTGGCCTTCAGCAGCTTGGCGATGGTGACCGTGTCGGCCGGGATCGGGAATTGGCCCTCGGGCTTCATGGCGACGTTGGTGCGGACAATCGCGTGCCCCGCGTGCTTGCCGGTCATCAGGCAGCACCGCGACGGAGCGCAGACGGCGTTGCCCGTGTAGAACTGCGTGAAACGCATCCCCTCGGCCGCGAGCCGATCGATGTTCGGCGTGCGAATCTTCTTCTGGCCGTAACAGCCCAGTTCGAGCATGCCGAGATCGTCGGCCAGGATGAACACGATGTTCGGCCGCTCGGCGGCAAACACCGTGGACGAGACGAGCAACATCAACAAGGTGGAGAGAAATCGCATGATGAATGGCTCCCGGTACGGGTGATGGGGATGAGTGTATTCACCCACGGCGGCGGATGCCACGGTAATCCCCACTCCCCCCTCCCTCTATTCGTTGCACCGTCTCACCGGGACGGTGTTGCAAGGCAATGAATGCAATGCAATGCGACACATGCAACGAATTGCCTTCGGCTTCATGGGCTCATCCCATGCTCTCCCTTTCTTACTTACCTCGTTCGATCTATCCTAAGTTCGAATGGACTTCCCCCTTTCGAGAACTCCGATGCGAATGAAACTTGTCGTGGTCGCCGCCCTTTGCTTCAGCTTCAGCGCCTGCACCGACCTGTCGCCGAACGTGCCGAAGGAGCAAACGCAGCAGGGCTTGGATCGCTGGTTGAAGGAGGGCGGCACGGCCGACGAGAAACTGACCTTCCCGAAAGGGCAACAAGACCGCGCGGCCATCAACGCGTTTTATGCCTACGGGTACGACAAAACGGCTTCCTACGCCGAGCTCGAACTGAAGGACTTCAAGTACCGGGAGAACGACGAGGACAAAACCCACAACGGCAAAGCGAAACTGATCCTGCGTAAGATCGAGGGCAAATGGAGCGTGACCGGCATGACACTGCAAGACGGCGATCTGGTTCTGAAGGAGATCAAGACCAAGGAGGCGATCCCCGTGGATTGAGGCCGAATGGCCCGAGGAAGGAAAGGTGGGAACAAACGCGTTCCCGAAAGTAAAGACCGCTTTTGACCGCCGGCGAAGGTCCGCGCAAACTCATCTTTCGCTCACAATCGCGATCATGGTAGGATCCTCAAACTACCCAGTCTTTCACGGAAGGAAGCTCTCGTCATGATGACCGGCCTAACAACTTCGGCTATTCCCGAGATGAGAACCGAGGCACGTACCGCCCCCGCAGGCCGCGCGGAACGCTTCCTTCTTCTTGAATTGAATGAACTCTGCCCGACGCTCCTCCAGCAGTTCATGGCGGAAGGCCATATCCCGAATTTCAAGCGCTTCTACGAGCAATCGCTGGTCTACACAACTGACGCGGGCGAGCCGGCAAGTCATCTGGAACCCTGGATTCAATGGCCGACGGTCCACTCCGGCCAGCCCTTCGCCGAGCATCGTGCCTACCAATTGGGCGATGGTCGTCGCATTCAGGCAAAATGCCTCGCCCAAGTGCTCTCCGACGCCGGCATCCCGGTCGGGGTGTGCGGCAGCATGAACACGAATTATCAACAACTCAACGGCTATCTGCTGCCCGATCCCTGGGACCAAAATGGTTCTGCCTGGCCGGCGCCCCTTGATGCCTATGCGGGCCCGGTCGGCCGTCTCGTGCGCGAATCGTCGCGGGACAGTGCGTCCAAGAAAGACCTGTTCCGTCTCGGCTGGTTCCTGCTCCGGAATGGCCTTAGCCTCAGCGCCATCCGTGATGCCATCGGCCAATTGGTCGCGGAGAAACGCGATCGCGGCGTGAAGTGGCGTCGCGCCTGCGTGCTGGACCGGTTGCAGTACGACATCTTCCGTTCCCTGAACGCCCGCCACAACGTCCGCTTCGCCACCTTCTTCTGCAATAGCACGGCCCATTTCCAGCATTACTACTGGCGGCACATGGACCCCCAGCGCTTCGACATGCTGCCCGATGCCGCCGACCATCCTTCGTTGAGTGGAGCGATCCTCACGGGCTACCGCCGAATGGATCGGCTCGTCGGTCTGCTGATGCGTGATTACCCGGATGCCCGGCTCGCCATCTGCACGGCACTGAGCCAGCAACCGTGGACCGACACGACGAAATGCACCTATCGGCCGAAGAAGTTTGCCGACCTGCTGGCCTTCGCCGGCGTGGCATTGGACGAGTCGGCAGTCAAGCCGGTCATGGCCGAACAGTTCCATCTCCAGTGCGGCAGTGCCGAACAGGCCGACGCCGCGGAGACACTGCTGCGCGACCTGACATTGGATGGCAGTCCCGCCATGAGCGTCAAACGGAAGGGTGACAACATCTTCGCCGGATGTCGAGTCACGTCAAGCAACGTCCTGGACTTTCCCATCACCCGCCAAGCGACGGGAACCATCCGTCCCTTCCGCGACCTGTTCTACCGCATCCACACCATGCGCAGCGGCAAGCATCATCCCGAAGGCGTGCTATGGGTCCGCACGGGACAACATCGGGTGGTCGAAGAACGCGTCCCACTGACCAGCATCGCGCCAACGGTGCTCCAGCACTTCGGCGTCGCGCCGCCGGAGACAATGCGCGACCAGGCGTTGGAGTTGGATTAAGGACGAAGGATCAGACTATGTCGATTTTCGGTGTTCGCTTAAACACCACGGTATTGGCAACCCCTCGATTCTAGGGGGTTTTCGTTACCAGGTAGCACAGAGGCGCCAATGCCTCCGGCTTGTGTAAAAACCTATGGACGGCCGTCCATGGGCTTTTCACACTTCCTCATTCAAGCAACAATTCGGTATGATGACGAAGCAAAGATTGTTCTTTGGAGATTCATCATGACAACACAAACGATCCCACGAGCAACGATCGATGACCTCTACCGCGTGGAAGGAAAGGCGGAACTCATCGGCGGAAGGATCGTGAAATACATGGCTTCCGGACTACTTCCCTCTCAGTGCGCATTCAACACCGCCGTCAGCTTACGAGTTCACTCGAAGGCCATCCAGAAAGTTGTGATCTGCGGCGATGGCCTCGGTTACGCAATTCCTGAACTTCCTTCCGGTCGCGAATCGTTTTCGCCCGATGCATCATACTATGACGGTCCGCTTCCCACGAATCGAATGAGGTTTATTGATGGGCCGCCCACCTTAGCCGTGGAGGTTCGCAGCGAGAACGATTACGGACGCGTGGCAGAGATCGATATGGAAGAGAAACGGGAAGACTACTTTGCCGCGGGAACGCTCGTCATCTGGGACGTCGACCCAGTAGCGGAGACGATATCGGTCTATCGCCACGACGCTCCGACGACGCCAGTCGTCTTTCGCCGAGGCGAGATCGCCGACGCCGAACCCGCCGTTCCAGGGTGGCGCATGGCGGTGGATGAGGTGTTTGAGGGGTGAATGAATGATTGGTCCGAGTTTTGGCCTCGTTTCCAGGCTGAGAGCCTGAAAACGAGAGACAAATCCGTCGATTCTCTAGGATAGTGGATGATCGATGGTAATTGGGAGCAGCTTTGTGACGACTCAAACCACAACCCGCGCCACGCTTGAAGATCTATATCGTGTGGAAGGTAAGGCGGAGCTCATTCGCGGTAGGATTGTCGAAATCATGCGGAGCGGCGACCTTCCCACCGAAGTGACAGCGAATATATACGTCAGCCTGCGCGCCTTTGCCAAAAGCACGGGGCGAGGCGTTGCGAAGACAGACGGCACAACGTTCGCTGTCGACGAACTTCCTTCGGGACGCGAATCATTTGCGCCGGACGCAGCCTATCATCTGGGGCCACGACCTGTAAATCGGATGAAGTATTTCAAAGGGGCCCCTACTTTTGCCGTCGAGGCACGCAGCGAATTCGACTACGGTCGCGCGGCCGAGATCGAGATCGAGATGGAAGAAAAGCGGGAAGATTATTTCGCTGCCGGTACCCTCGTCGTCTGGGACGTCGACCCGAAAGCGGAAACGATTGCGGTCTTTCGTCCCGACGCCCCGACGACGCCGGTCGTCTTTCGCCGAAGTGAGATCGCCGACGCCGAACCCGCCGTTCCAGGGTGGCGCATGGCGGTGGATCAGGTGTTTGCGGGGTGAGGTGTCAATGGAAGATCATGAAGAGACGATTGCTCTTTTCATGAACCGCACAACTTCGCCATAAATATCGCCAGCGACATCCTCTGCCTTGTCATGTTGGATGTCTTCCGTCTCGCCAAGTTTGCTGGTCCATTTCCCACTACTAAGCTGCCGTGAGGCATGGGTGTAGAACATTGAATCTCCGTATAGTGCCACCTTCTCGAATTCCAATTCAATCTCATCGCCCGAGCAACGCATAAACCCGAGAGACTCGAACGCACGTTCGAGATCAGCGACACCAACTGCGTTGGACTGGATCTCAATGGGCCAATACACACCTGGCTGCCACCAACGTTCCACGTCGCCCACTGCCCAAGCAATGCAATTGTAATCAGGAACGGCGGGGCTCGTGATTTGGTGATTCTGTTGGGTAAGTCGGGGAAAGAGATTGCGATTCATGATGCGCGATGACCCGTTCGTCGCCCCCATTCAATCCACGCCTGCGCGGACTCGCGAACACGCCCCGCATTTTCCGGGGGCACTGGGTTTTCACCCGTGATCGCTTCCAACGCCCAGAACCACTGGCGCGGCTCGCGTTCGAGTTCTTCCAGGATGAATGGTACTACGTAAACTCCCATTCCGATGATTCGCTGATAACTGGGCAACATCGCCATTTGCGCCGTGTTCGAGAGGTAACGCGCCTGTTCTATCCAGGCCTGCGCCAAGCATTGGAATCGTTGCTTCAACTCGATCTGGCTCTCGGGTGTGGTTGCGGCAACAGTCATGGAGTACCTCGATAAAACTTAAAACACGACATCACCTGCGTTTGTCATTTCTACTTCAGTTCAACCTTCGGTTCCGCCTTTGGCTCCAATTTAGGTTCCGCTTTTGGCTCCACCTTTGGTGCTTCCTCCTTCTTCAAGAACGATTCGCCCTTGATGATAACCGGCGCGATTTGGTTCAGGTTGTCGATCGTCTCGCCGCCCTTGTAGGTGGTCAGCGCCTGGAAGACCTTGTCGTCGATTGTCTCACTGAGGAAGCGGATCGATCCGTCGGCCATGACGGCATAGGTGCCCTTCTTGCCGTCCTTCGTCACGGAAATAAACGGCTTGATGCTGCCTTCGAGAGGAACGCCCTGGGCCGTGGCGCCGCCGCCGCGGATCCACGGCCTTGGCATGTTGGGTGGCACTTGGATCATGTAAATGGTGTTCGCCAGGCCGTCGGAAACTTCCGTGAATTTCGTCTGCCGGTGGTAGCCGAGCATGCCGAGCTTGCTACCGTTCTCGGGCGTGTCCGCGAGATTGGCCGCATCCATCCCGATGCCGGTCAGGCCGACGAAATGCGTGGAACCCAGATCACGGCCGTTGAGGTTCGGCATCTGGACTCGCCAGGTCGATTGCGGGTACTCGCCGGAGAGGAATTCCGGGATCCAGGCGGAACCGGCGATGAGGTTGCCGTCGCCGCGCTCGAGGTTCATGTAGTTCCACGGCTGATCACGCCGGATCTTGCGCGAGAGCGTCTCGTAACCGAGATAGGGCAGCAAGTCGACCAACCAGCTTACCCGTTGTTCGGGGGGATAGGGCAACTCGAAACGGCTGGCGTCTGAGTCACGCGGGAAGGCGGCCGGGGGGGTGGAACCGGCTTTTTGCTCGGCACGCACGCCGCTGGCAAGTGAATGCCAGTGGGCTCGGCCGGTCATCATCAATGCCTCGCCTTTCAACAGATCGATTCGCGATCGGATCGTCGGCGAGACATAAACAAAGTAGACCGGTTTCCAGTCCGCGTCGAGCGTGAAATTCAAGTAACGATCGTTAGCCGTGATCGACACCGAGGAAGTGAGCGGCAGGTTCGGATCGGTCAGCAGCGGACTTTCACCGTCTTTCTTCTGGAAAGCGATGAATTGCGTGGCCTCGGGCGCTTCTTCAAAGCGGGCCGCGACTCCCGTTTCCAGGGGCGCGGAGATTAGATTCTGAGTCAAAGGCGGTGCGGGCATCGGGGGCATGGCCGGGTCGCCGGTGCCAACGCCGATCGGCATGCGGAGATGTTCCATGAACCGATTGGCAAGCAGACCCGCGACCGGTTGCAGCGCGGCCGCGAGGTTGACCGCTTCGTCAATCTTGGGGAACTCGATCGACGCGGCCAGTTGCAGTTTCTCCGGCTCCATCTTGCGGATGGCCAGGCTGACCGTTGATGCGATCGGCAGCGTGATCTTTTCGAGCCCGTAATAGCCCTGCTTGCGAAAGAAGCCGCCGATCATGCGTTGGGAGTCGCCGAGTTGCGCCGCGAACACGGCCACCACCGGTTTATCTCCCTCGATCTGGTTCAACATGATCTTGAGAGCCGGGTCGATCGTCAAATACGAAGGGTTGTGGGCATAGGCGGGGATCTCTTTCTTTTTCGGTTCGGTCTCGGGCATGTCCTTCGGCGCCTCGCCTTCCACCTTCGGTTCGGTGGCGGTCTTTTTCGGCGGAGTCAGCGTGTTGGGATCGTGGTAGGTCGTCTTGTAGGTTCGCAGCAGGTTTGCCGTCAGCAATTTTTCAAGCGGGGCCTGATCGGCAATGATGAGCGTTCGCGGATCGGTGAGCGAGAAAGCCAACGTCCGTTCGCCCTTCGGCCGCGACCAGTTGATGTCCGCCGCGGTCATGCGCGTCGTCAGGTACTGGCTTAACATCGAGATGAGTTCATTCGATTTGATCTTGTACATTTCTCGTTTCAAGATCGTCTTGGGGCTGGGGTCCACCTCCATCGCGGCGTTCTTCAGATCGTCCGAGACCAGATCTTTTTTGAGACGAAACACGCTGAAGAAGGTGCCATCCGGCGCTCCCGAGCAGACGACGCGTTCGATGTCATCGCCGGAAAAGCCCATCATGCGTTTGAACGCGCGGGCCGAATCGCCGGATTCCTCGAAGAAGACGGATCCAATGGGAGTGTCAATGAATTCACGCCCATTAATCTTGAGAACCCAATACGTGTCGCCGGGCAACAGGTTCGTAATGTCGCTCTTGACGATATCGACGACCACTTCCTTGCCAACCGGCGGGGTCTTCTTGCCATCGCCCTTCGTGCCCCCCTCTTCTTTGGGCTGGCCCTTGGCTTGCGGCCGGTCCTTCTTGGGCGCCGGATCGCCCGGGGGAGCGGGGGTCTCATCTCCGCCGAACAGGCCGCCGAAGTAGCCGATCACGAGCACCAGAAGAGTCAACGCGACGATGCCGCCGCCGATCATCATGGTCGAATTGGATTTCTGTTTCTTCTTCCCTTTTTTCTTGGCTGCTTCCTCTTCACCGCTGTCGTCTTCCCGTTTGGGCAACGGCTTGTTCTTTGAGGGAACGCCCGGCGTGGTGGATGAAACGACCGGCTTCTTCTTGGCCTTGGCGGGATCGCCCGCAGTTGCCGGCGCCTTACCCGGTGTAGGCGGCTTCGCGGGAACCTTCGGCGGAGGCGTCGCCACCCCTTCCGGCGCGGTGACAAGGAAGCGGAATTTGCATTTGGGGCAATCGACCTTGTTGCCGATCAACTTGGAATCGCGGATCACGACCCCGGACTCGCAACTGGGACATTTGACCTTGAACGAACTACCAGGGGTCATGAGGCATACTCCGGCCAGATGGGCAAAAACCAACCGATTGATTCGACGCAAACACCGTGAGCTGGGACGCGAAGTCTTCGGACCAGAGCGTGCAATCGGATGGAACTCCGATGGCGTCGCTGCAAAACTAAACAACCCACGACGTCGCCGCGCTTGTCAATTTCCGCCCGAAGGCATTCTTAACTTGCTATTTCGCTTGAACCTTATCAGAATTCTACCAGAGTTGATGGGTCGCAGGCTAGTAGATGCGAGCTCAATCAGTCATTTGGGAGTGAAAGAAAGTCCTGAATGAACGTCCGTGCTGTCTTTCATCGCTCGGCGGAAACGTCGCTCAAGGAATGGCACTCGCGCATCAGCCAGCCACCTGGCGGCGATCCGTCCCTCGCCCTATTTATGCGGGACGAGATCTTAGACATTCTCGAGAAGAAAGAAGGGTTTCCGGAAGGTGCTATTTTCCGAACGGACCTAACCCCGCAAGGTTGGGTTTGGCAATTCGCCGCGGGGACGTGGTTGCACTATGGTGTTCGAGATTCCAGCGGTTTCCTCGGTATCACACGCCGCCGTGAAGTTGTCATCTTTCAGATTTATCAAGACTGTCCGGTTTCAAAAGCCAGTCAACTTCCGCATCGGTGAATGTGTCGTTAAAATCAATTTCCGCATGCGGTTTCATGATTGCTTGCCGCGTCTGGGCGGGCATCTCTGCATAGACACGATCCGCCGTCGCCGTGGGTTGCTCGGGGGAAACCAGGTTTCCCAGCCACTCGCCATAGCGGTTCACCAGAGGGATAACGCTTTCGCCCGGATGACGCTGAAAGATCTCACGCACTAGTTCAAAGAACAGGTCGTCTTGTTCCTCGGCCTTGAGAGAATGGGGAGCACCGTTTCTAGGTAGGGGGGAGTCGATCCCTGCCGGAATCGTCGTCGAAGCCATATCCACGGGACACCTCCTCGCATGAACAACCGTTGAATTATTCTACACTTCTGTATTGAAGCATGCCACCCCTTCCTTTTGGATCTCCCGAATCGCGATTGACAAACTCCCTCGAAAAAAGCGATAACTATGTTCGCTCTCGTTTCGGCTTCCTCGTTCAAGGACGAACCCGGATGTCTCCAGCTCAACTTGCGCTATCCGATCGTATTCAAAACCGCCGGGCTCTCGTGGGCATTATCGGTCTCGGCTATGTCGGCCTGCCGCTAGCCCGCGCCTTTGCCCAGAACGGCTTCCGCGTGCTGGGTTTCGACATTGACCCGGCCAAGGTCCGCAAACTGATGGACGGGCGAAGCTATATCCAGCAAATCCCGGATGCGACCATCGCCCAGATGCGCGAACAGGGTTTCGAGGCGACCGATCGCTTCGACCGCCTGGGCGAGCCTGACGCCATCCTGATTTGCGTGCCGACCCCGCTGACCGACGCCCGCGAACCCGATCTCACCTACGTGGTCAATTCGGCGCAGGCGATCTCGGCCCAACTCCGTGCCGGGCAACTGGTCGTTCTCGAAAGCACCACCTACCCGACGACCACGCGCAACGTCGTTCTCCCGATCCTCGAAGCCAGCAGCCTGATCCCGGGCCGCGATTTCTTCCTCGCCTTCAGCCCGGAACGCGAAGACCCGGGCAACGCGACGCATTCCGTTTCCAACATCCCCAAAGTTGTCGGCGGCCTTGATGCCGCCAGCACCGACCTGGCCGCCTCCCTTTACGGCTCGGTCGTCACGCAAGTCGTTCGCGTTTCGACTCCCGAAGTCGCCGAGGCGACCAAGATTCTCGAAAACACGTATCGGGCCATCAACATCGCGCTTGTCAACGAGTTGAAAGTCCTCTACGACCGCATGGGCATCGACGTCTGGGAAGTGATCGACGCGGCCAAGACCAAGCCGTTCGGCTTCCAGGCGTTCTACCCTGGCCCTGGGCTCGGCGGGCACTGCATTCCCATCGATCCGTTCTACTTGACCTGGGTCGCCCGGCAGCATGGACTCTCGACGCGGTTCATCGAACTCGCGGGTGAAGTCAACACATCAATGCCGGCTTATGTGATCAGCAAAGTGGCCGACGCCTTGAACGAGCAGTCCAAGCCTCTCAAGGGCAGCAAGATCGCCCTGCTCGGCATGGCGTACAAGAAAGACGTCGACGACCCGCGCGAATCACCAGGCTTCGAACTGATGGACCTGTTGCTGAAGAAGGGGGCGGACGTCAGCTACAACGACCCGCATATCCCGGTGTTGCCGCGCATGAGGCATTACCCCGGCCTAGCCATGAGCAGCCAGCCGCTGACACCCGAGTATCTGGCCTCCCGTGACTGTGTGCTCGTCGTCACGGACCACACCGCCTACGACTGGCCCATGATCGCCCGCCACGCCCGTCTCATCGTCGACACGCGCAACGCGACCAAGAAAGTGGTCAAGGGGCGTGAGAAGATTGTCCGAGCGTGAGTTCGGTTAGCAGTAAGCAGGTACTGAAACTCGATACCCGGCATTCGGTGCCGCCAACTGCCTTCCGCTTACTGCCGGCGACTGCCTTCTCCGAAGGAAATACGCCTCCATCTCCCCTCTCCCACGCAATTTCAAGTAAGATTGAAGTATCGACGAACTGGCGCGGGAACGCCGGATCGACCTTGCGCGATTAGATCGGTACAGAGTTTCATCTCTGGGGATGAAGTCATGGTCTTGAAGTCGGTCGATGCCCTGATCGACGCACTCTGCAAGACTCAAATCCTTAGCGATGATCAGCTTCACGTTCTCACCTCTCAAATCGCACCGAAATATTCCGATCCTCAAGACTTGGCCAAGCACCTCGTTCACATCGGCTGGCTCACTCTCTACCAGGCAAAGAAGCTAATTTCCGGACACGGCGCCGAACTGGTACTGGGGCATTTTGTCGTTCTCGACAAACTCGGCGAAGGCGGTATGGGGAAGGTCTACAAAGCCTTGCAGCTGCGATTGAATCGCATCGTGGCGTTGAAAGTCGTTCGGCCGCATCTCCTGGCGAACGAGATGGCGTTAAAACGTTTCCATCGGGAAGCCAAGGCCGCCGCCCAGCTCACGCATCCCAACATCGTCCGCCTCTTTGATGCGGATCAGGCCGGCGAACGCCATTTTCTTGCCATGGAGTTCATCGAGGGGATCGACCTCACGAAGCTCGTAAAGGAAACCGGCCCGCTGCCCATCGGCATGGCCTGTTCGTTCATGCGGCAAGCGGCAATGGGCTTGCAACACGCCCATGATCGCGGTCTGGTCCATCGCGACATCAAGCCTTCCAATTTGTTCGTCTCGTCCCCCAGCACCACGGGGAAGAAAGTCACCGGCGGGATTATCAAGATACTGGACATGGGTTTGGCCCGAGCGATGACTCAAGCGGACGACGATTCCGTGCTGACGGCTCTGACCCAGGACGGCGCCGTGATCGGCACGCCCGATTTCATGTCGCCGGAACAAGGAAGAAATTCAAGCGACGTCGACGCCCGTTCCGACCTCTACAGTCTCGGTTGCACACTCTACTATCTGCTGGCGGCTCAGACCCCTTTCCCCCACGGGACCACGCTCGAGAAACTTCTGCAGCACCAAATCGATCCGCCTCCGCACATCAACCTCATGCGACCCGACGTGCCGGAAGGAGTCGCACGCTTGATCCATTGTTTGCTTGAGAAGGATCCGGACAACCGCTACCAGACAGGGGATGAACTCGCGAAAGCGCTTGAAGCGTGGAGCGTCTTCGACCCGTCGAATCAGCGACTGACCGCCTCGGGGAAACATCCCCGCCCGGATATCGTACCGCAAGCCTTGTTGTTGCCGATGCCGTCTGAATTGGAAGAGATCGTCGAGGAGGCGGAGCGCGAACCGTTCAATTTCGACTCGGTCATGGAACCGATGCCTTCGGAAGCTGATTCGTCGCAAATGGATTCGCAGGCAGAGTCGGTCGCGGGCCTACCGGCGCCCAACGGCACACGCTGGTGGTTCGTTTTCAGTGTGGCCCTGGCCACGTTTGCGATCGGCGGCATCTTGGCCGTCAAACACTTCGCGGGCTCGCGCTAAATCGCCCGGAGCCGAATTCGGTCATCGACCTTCCGGCGTCCAGAATTGACTCTGAAGGACGGGATCGCGTGGGTCGATTTCCGTGCCGCTCCGTGTTTCGACATGTCCGTCGCCAAACGCGACATTGAGGCGGCCGCGATGCCGTGGCGCGTATTGATCAAGCCAAGTACCGGTGACTCCCGCCGGGGCCGGCATGTCGGCGATGCTGATCATGAAGTCCAGGATCAGAATTTTTCCACTACCCTCTTTGTCGAGCTCGCCAGCCGCTGAGTTGAGCCCATAACTGCCGATCGAGAGTGTTGAAATTTGTTGGCCGAAGGTGAAATTGGCGGAGATCACATTCTTGTTGGAATCGAGGATATCGTAGGTGTAGCCCTTGAAATTGGCGTTGCCGCCCCCATCGCCCTTGGAATAGGTGATCGAGATATAGCCGCCGCCCATCGGCTCGATGAGCAAGACGAGGTCGTCGTAATCGGCATTGGAACTTAGTTCGAACTCAAGAGCGTAACTTCCGGGTGTCGTCGCGGGAACTCTGGTGCTTTTGCGAACTCTGGGCCCTTCCAGAATGGGAACGATGTTGGTGTTGTTGTATTCGGAAAAGGGTGCGGCCCCGTGGACGGAAATATACGCTGGAATCGTGGCCGAATTCACATTGAACATTCTGCGATCTTCGGGGCAGACAAAGACTTTGTTGACGTTCTCCACATAAGGCGAAACTTCGGAGGTCCACGAAACCGTGTTAAATCGTTCGGGGTTGTTCGCGCGCTCATTCAAGAACGCGAGGCTAAGATTGTGCAAGTTGTTGAGGCATTGCGCTTTGAGCCCCGCCGAGCGAACCGATTGCACGGCCGAGAGGAGCAAGCCAATCAAAATCGCGATGATCGCGATTACGACTAAAAGTTCGATCAACGAGAAAGCTCGTCGGTAAGAAGATGCCCGCATGATATACCTTTCGCATCGAGAGAGCCCACATGCGTCGCGGGGAGGAGATGAGAAGGCTTTCACTAGTATCTCTCCTCGCGGCGGCAGAGTCCAGACGATTTTGAAATTCTTCTTAATATCCAGAGAATTTTCGGAATCATGTGACAACGGAACCGATCGGCCTCGACTCATTTCACGCGATCCGAGGTTTGCTCCCGCGACGTCCTTGATGCCGCGATCTCATCTTGGATTCGGCTGCATGACGGGGTAAGATCCTCGTGATGGAATCGATCGCATTACCATTTAACGAACACTTGACCCGACATGCAAATTCTCGAAGGACACAAAGGCGCGATCCAGGCACTGGCCTTCTCGCCGGATGGGACGACTCTTGCGTCTGCCGGTCAAGATGGCGTCCTGCTCAAATGGGATACTTCGGGCGCTTCCAGCGAGCTCATTCACGCGGATGGGCCGCTTGGTTCGTTGGCTTTCGGCGAATCAGGCCGGCGCTTCGCGGCAGGCGGGACGGATGGTTCGCTCGCTGTCTGGAATTTCGAACAGGGCCTGGTCAAGATGTTTCGGCCGGTCGGCTCAAGTTCGATCACCGGATTAGCTTTTCTGCCGGGTGAATCCCAACTGGCCGTCGCTAGTGTTGATGAACATGGCAAATCGGGCGGCAAACCGGGGCTCATGCTGTTCGATTGGCAATCGGGCCGGTCGCGGTCGTTGCCGATCGATCAGGGGGTGTCGACGTCCGTTCGCGCATTGGCGGGTCAAGCGAAGCAACGCCTGCTGGCGTGGACGACGGAGCCTCGAGCGCTGACGGTCTGGAATCAGACGAAGCCCGATCCGATCAATTTCAAACCCACTTCTCCGTGCAATGCCCTGGCTATCTCTCCCGATGGGCTGGCTCTCGTGGCCGCATGCGACTGGAAGGCGATCGTCTATGGCATTGTTCGCAAACAGGAACGATTCGCGCTGACGGGGCATAAGGGGAATGTTCGCTCCCTCGCCATCAGCCCTGACAATCGCCGGATTCTGACGGGAAGTTGGGACAAGACCGTCAAGTGTTGGGAAGCCGACAGCGGCCGGGAAGTGTCTTCGTATGATTGGCGAATCGGTCGCGTGAACTGTGTGGCCTTTGCCCCCGACGGCCTGCGTGCGGCTGCGGCCGGTGATGAGGGGAAAATCATCGTGTGGGATGTGGAGGAGTAATTGTGCTGGATGAGCCCCGGGACCGGTGCCCCGGGGTCACATCAAATATGCTATTCCGCATCTAACGTCGTCAACGGACCCAAGGTTGTCGTCGTGTACTTCGTTATCGGGTAGCGATCGAGCAATCCGCGAATCGACTTCAGGCTGATCGCGTCCCACGCGGCCAGTTCCTCATCAAGGGTGCGGAACGTGTTGAGATAGACCCAGTCGTGGCCGATCTGGAGCATCCGCCGATGCGTGCGCTCCACGGAACGGACCTCGCGCGAAATGATCTTGGTGCGGGCGAGTTCGAGTTCCTCTTCCGTCAGTCCATTCTCCTGCACGTCTTCGAGAATCTCCTGAACAAGCTCGTAACACTCGGCCGCGTTCTCGGGGTCGCAGTTGAAGGAAGTTTAGAACGCGCCCGCTGCGTCGCATTCGTCGGCGCTCATGCCGGCGTCCTCGGCTAAACCGGGATCGATCAGGGCCCAGAAGAGCCGGCTGCCGGTGCCGTCGCCGATCGCGGTGGACAACAGCGCTGCCGTGTGCCGCAGGTGTGAGTCGGCCGCCGGGGCGGGCGACATCATCAACACATACTGTTGCGAGACTTTCTCTTTCGGGCGTGTCATGATATGCACGCCCCCGACGCCCGGCGTTTCGTTCCGGTGTGTCCGCTCGACCGGGCCGTTCGGCCAGTCCGCGCAGGCCTTGGCGACAAGCTCGATCAGATTCGCGAAATCGTAATTTCCCGCGGCGACGACGACGATATTCGACGTGACATACCGTTTGGCAAAGTACGCCTGCATCTGATCGCGTTGAAGGGACTTGATGTTCTCGGTCGAACCGAGAATGCTGTTGCCGAGCGGATGATCGCCGAAGTGGATACGCCGGCCGGCATCGTAGGTCGCCCAGCTTGGCTGCACTTCGTAACGGACGATCTCGTCGAGGATCACCGATTTCTCCGTGTCGAAATCTTCTGTCCGCAAACTCGGCCTGAGAATATCCGCGAGCACGTCGACCGCCTGGGGCAAAAACTCCGGCAGGAACGCGGCGTGGAAGACGGTGTTCTCCTCGCTCGTGAAGGCGTTGTTGTCAGCCCCGATACGCGAAAAGTCGCGATTGACCGCGAAGGCGTTGCGGCGAACGGTCCCCTTGAAAACCATGTGCTCGAGGAAATGCGAGACGCCCGAGACTTCAGGCGTCTCATCGCGTGACCCGGTCTTCACCCAGAAGGCAACGGCCGTGCACAGGGCCGCGGGGTTCGTCTCGCCGACGATCTGCAGACCGTTGGGCAGGACATGAGTGTGAAACGGCATCAAAAGGTCTCCGAGGGACGGAAAGGGCGGTGAGTAGTTGTTAAACGATCGTGGGTGTGGATGTCAAGGAAGGGGCGATGTTAGCCGCGACGCGAAGGCTTTGCGCGGCAGAGCGCCCGACGCACTCCGCTTTGATGGCGACGATCGCCTTCGCTCGTTCGATCTGTTCAGCCGTCGGCTTGCGTAGTCGAAGAACGACTTCGCGCTGGATCATCCCGAGCCATTGGCCGAGATGTTATTCACCGACTTGCCGATGAAGCTGACGGGTGGTTGCTTGCCGGGCCATGTGTGGCCGCCCTTTTCGACGACGACCAGGACGACCTCGGCTCCATCCTTGCCGCGAACGGTTCAAACTGCCAACCAATTCTCAGTCCGAATATCGGGAAGAGCTTGAAAGTCGTTGTCCGAGGTGAGCAGAACGAGGCTTAATTGTCTCGCCATCGCGGCGAGCAAAATGTCCACCTGTGAAAGAGCGCGGTCCGCCTTCTGCCATGCCCCCCCATCTTCCCCACATACCTTTCGCGGGAAAATGTAGAATCTGACATGATCTAAGTTCATTCACAGTAAATATTTATAACGACAAGCACATTAGTCATTTTTTTTGCCTGAATATCTTTCCATCCGCTTACCGGTGTTTGTCGGCACCAATGGGTATCTGCGTGAAGTCGATCACCTAGCAATGTGACGTTCTAAAGAACGACATTTCTTCTGTTTTGGTTCGTTTCTTCCGGACGTGTTGGATTCTTCTGGACATGTTGGATTCTTCTAGGGAGGGGTGTGTCCCTTTCCGGCAGAAGAATCGTGGTTGCTTTCCGCCCAGGGGGCATTCAACGTTCCCGGGGGCCAAGCCCACCCGCCGGGCTTCAATTCGTGGTAAGTTTCGGCATAGTGATCAGCGATTTCCGATTCGACGGGCCAAATGCGGACGACCTGAAGAAGACCATCCAATCGTCTTCGCATTTTTTCAACGTCCTTTCGCATGACGACGCCCTCCATCAACTCGCACAAAACGGGCACGCAAGTGCCAAAGACATAGCCTTGTCGATGAAATTGCTGAATGCGATCGCGCACGATCGAAACCGGGCCGATGGCCTCGCCGAGGTGGTTGGTGTCCAGAAGGTGCCGCTTCATTCGGGCAGCCCCATTTCCCGACGCACTTGCGACTTCGCTTGTCGCCGATGCTCTTTAACGGCACGGCGCATTATTTCCTGATCTCCAGATGAGGCATCCGCGCACAACTCATTCGTCGTCTGCGCCCAGGCGTCGATGTTGCCCGGCGTCGCAGGCGCCTTGGCCACTTCGAGGGCGTCCCCTTCTTTCCATTCCTGGGGCAGCGGCTGCAAGGGGACGATGACCCCCTGGTGCAAAACGGCATTCAACATTCGCACGCCTCCTTTCCTTCCATTGTAGCCGATACGACGGCTTGATTTAAGATAACGGCCCCGTCAGTTTGAGGGCGTCCCGCTCCCCGGCAACCTCCGGCTTCGTCACCATCCGGCTCACCAAGATCGCCACAATCAGAATCCCTGCTGAGAGGTAGAAACCGTAGTCGTCGTGGCCGGTGGATTCGGTGAGGTAGTCGGCGATTTGAGGGACGAAGAAGGCGATGCCCCAGCCGATGAAGACGAGGCCGTAGTTGAGGCCGAGGTTCTTCGAACCGAAGTAGTCGGCCGTCAGGGCGGGCATGAGAGCCAGGCCGCCGCCGTATTGCCAGGCGGCGATGCCGACGACGAGGAAGAGCAGGACCACGTTGCCGCTTTGGATGATCGACGGGATGCAAAGCAGGCAGGCGGCCGAGAGCAGGCCGTTGATGAGATAGGCGTTGCGGCGGCCGATCTTGTCGGAGTAGAAGCCGGTGCCGACTCGGCCCGAGGCGTTGACGAAGCCGCTGAACGAGGGAAGCAGCCAGGCATTGACGGCGAAGAAGGCGACGGTCGCGGCCGTGCCACTGAGTGCCGCCGTCTTGTTGAGCAAGAGAGCGGCGTTGGCGATGACGAGCAAGCCGGACTGCGCCGAGCCGATGAAGAGGAATACCAGGGCGTAGAACTGCCAGGTGCGGAGCATCTCGCCGGCGGTCCAGTCTCGCGTCGTCATCGACTTGGCGGCGAGCGGTTTCGGAGACGGCGGCGGCACGTAGCCGGGCGGCGGCCAGCTCAATAATTGCCCGGCGACAATCACCACCACGGCGAAGAGGATGCCCAGGCCGATGAAACTGCCGGAGATGCCGTAGTTGTTGATGAGCCAATCGGCGAGCGGGGAAATGTAAATGGCGGCCCCGCCGTAACCGCCGACGACGATGCCGACGATCAGTGCTCGTCGATGAGCTCCGAACCAGCGCACCGCCGCGGGCGTCGATGCCGCGTAGCCGAACCCCATGCCGATGCCGCCGAGGATGCCAAAACCGAGGATCAGGCCGGTGTAGCTTCGCATTAGGCCCGCGACGATGCAGCCGAGCGCCAGGCAGAGGCCGCCCAGGGTGGCCCCGACCTTGGGTCCGTAGCGATCCTGAATCCGCCCGCCGGGAATCATGCACAAGGCGAACACGAAGCCGCAGATGGAGTAGGCCCAGTTGGCCTCGGATTTGGTGAGATAGACCCAGCCCTCGTTCAAGTCGCCGGGGATCGGTTGGCCGGCCAAAGCCGTGTTGGCCAGTTTCTTTTTCCACACACTCCAGGCGTAGAGGATGCCCAGGCAGAGATTCATCGCCGTCCCCGCGAAGACGACGACCCAAGCCTTGGAAGGAACGCGTGTAGGTTCACTCATGATCGATCGATCTCCGTTGTCCCTTTTCGCAAGGGGATGACTATCATGACGACAAGCGACCCTCGCGGCAATCGAAAACCCGGACGGATCGCCTTCTCCGAAATAGAATCACTTCATGGAACAAGTCAAAACACAGCTACGAATTATCGCCGGCACGCTCCGCGGCCGACGGCTTGATTGCGTCGTTCACACCGATCTACGGCCGACGCCTCAGATGGTGCGCGAGGCACTTTTCAGCATCCTCGGCAACGCCGTCCCCAATCGGACATTCATCGACATCTTCGCCGGCACGGGCGCGATTGGTTTGGAAGCGATCAGCCGCAACGCCAGCGAGGCAGTCTTCCTCGAGCGTGAGCCGCGCCTGGCGGCCGACATCGAGAAGCATCTGCGGAAATTCGAAGTGGCGGATAAAGGACGCGTTTACAAGGCTGACGTCTACCGCTGGGCCGAACGCTGGATCCCGCCCGCGGATTCGGTGAACCTCTTTCTCAGCCCGCCGTTTGCCGATCTCACGGAACGGCTTGAAGAATTTCTGGAGATGATTCGTCTACTCCGGGAGAAAATGCCGCCTGACTCGACCTTGACCATCCAGGTCGAAGACGGCTTCCCCGACAACCGCCTGCCCACCCAGGAAGAATGGGACACCCGCAAGTATGGGCGTAACATGCTCTACATCTGGGTGAAACCAATTACGGATGCGCCAATGTCCGAGCCGGAAGCGTAATGACACGCTCGGCTTGCCCGTCTTCGTTGGAGTCCCGGCTTTAGCCGGTCTTCGCTTCGCGAAGAATCCGCCTAAAGGCGGGACTCCAACGAGGCTGAAAGCGCACTCCGAGCGTTGACGCCCGGCTCGCCTGCTGGATGAAATTCCCTCCCCGAGGTCCCTCCCCATGCGCACTTTCCTGATCGCACTCTTCTTCTCTACCTCCACATTCGCGGCCGACGATCTCGCCGCCAAGCTGAAGGAGATTGCGGACAAGCCGCTTCTACCCAAGGAGTTCGACGCCCCTGGAATGCTGTCGCGCGATGTGCGTGCCCGCATTCGCGACGCCAACATCCGCGATTACGAAGAGTGGAACAAGATCACCACCAAGGCCGAGTGGGAGAAGTTCCGCGATCAACGGATCGCGGCCATGAAGAAGTCGCTCGGCAAGTTCCCCGAACCGCCGAAGAACATGCGAATCATCGTGACCAAGACGATCGAGGGCGACGGCTATCAGATCGAGAACACCCTCTTCGAAAGCCGGGATAACTTCTGGGTGACGGCCAACGTCTACCAACCGGCGAAACCGGGCAAGAACATGCCCGGGATTCTGATCGTCCATAGCCATCACAACCCGAAGACCGAAGGCGAACTTCAGGACATGGGCGTGACCTGGGCCAAGGCTGGCTGTTACGTTCTGGTGATGGATCAACTCGGCCACGGCGAACGCCGGCAGCATCCATTCTCCACCGCCGAGTCCTACCCCGAGCCGTTCCGCGTCGGCCGACAGGATTACTACTTCCGCTATAACCTCGGCCTGCAACTCGCGGCCGTCGGCGAGAGCCTGACCGGCTGGATGGCCTGGGACCTGATGCGCGGCGTCGATCTGCTACTCAAGAAGCCAGGGATCGACTCCGAAAAGATCTGCCTGCTCGGTTCAGTGGCCGGTGGCGGCGACCCGGCCGCGGTCACGGCGGCGCTCGATCCACGCATCAAATGCCTCGTGCCGTTCAACTTCGGCGGCCCGCAACCGGAGACTCGCAAACTCGGCGACGATGCCGCGACGGCGTTCAACTACGCCGGCGGCGGTAGCTGGGAATCGACCCGCAATCTCCGCGACTCCGCCCGCGACGGCTTCCTCCCCTGGGTGATCGTGGCCTCAATCGCCCCACGCGCCCTCATCCACGCCCACGAATTCGCCTGGGACCGCGAGCACGACCCCGTCTGGAAACGCTACGAGAAGATCTGGGGCATCTACGACGCGAAGGACAAATTGGCGTTCACCCACGGCCAAGGGACACTCACAAGCAAAGACCCTGTCGGCAGCCACTGCAACAACATTGGCCTCGTCCATCGCAAAGACATCCATGTCGCCTTCGAAAAGTGGTTCGGCATCAAGGTCGTGGAGACGAAGGATCGCCACACGTCGGATGAGTTGAAGTGCTGGACGGAGGAGGCGCGGAAGAAGCTGCAACCCCAACCCCGGACGGTCTATGAAGCGATGGCCAACATCTCACATCTAGTCGAAAAAGGACTCGAGTGGGAGACTTTTCTCGAACGTGAACGCTCGAACTGGCGAGCGATACTCGGCGTTGACCCCGTGACGAAGTCACTCAAGGTCGATGAAGTCGGTACTGAGAAAGTGGGTAAAATTCAGGTCGTGTCGCTCGTATTGAATCGGGAACGCGCGATCAAAGTTCCCGCTTTGTTACTGCTCCCTAAGCGGGCGTCCGACGCGACATATCCCGTCGTCGTCGCGTTCGCTCAGGAAGGTAAAGAGCGTTTCCTCCGCGAACGGGCTGACGCGCTAAGCGGTCTTTTTGATCAGGGCATTGCCGTCTGCTTGCCCGATCTGCGCGGCATGGGCGAAACAAGACCCGGGAGCGGACGAAACAAATCCAGCTCGTCCACTTCGATTTCGTCATCAGAAGAAATGCTCGGCACAACTGTACTTGGCTGGCAACTACAAGACCTGACGACAGTGCTTGATTATCTTGAAAAACGGCCTGATATCGATGGGCAACGCATCGCGTTGTGGGGTGAGAGTTTCGCGCCTGCCAACGGCGTCAAGCAGTATCTCGACTCGCCGCATGAAACCGAAAAGTATCCTCAGATCGGCGAACCAGGCGCAACAACATTGGCCATTTTCGGGAAGTTATATCACCCTTCAGTCAAGGCCATCCTCGGTCGTGGCGGGCTGGTGCTGAACAGTCTCACAACTAGAGACGCGTTTTTGTATGTCCCACATGATTCTCTGCCTCCACGCTTTCTTGAGATGCAAGGTCCTGTAGCACGTTATGCAACCTCGTATGCATGCCCGGCACATTTCGAGGGTGTGATTGATCTACAAAACCGATCCTGCGAAGAGCGGACTGAAGGTCTTCAATTTTCGATCAACAGTTCACGACCCAAGGGAACGCCAATTGGCAAGGTCACGATCACGGGTGAGCGCAGTGATGCCGCCGGCGTTGTCGCGTGGTTCGTGAAGAATCTGGCGAAATAGGCGTTTTCACGCTCGCCTGCGGCTATGAGTTCCGCCGTAAATAGGGGCTAGATCGAACGCAGTCTCCTTAAGCGGCGGCGTGGTCGTCCTCAACGTTGGCGCCAGGTCTGATTTAGGGACAGATCGTGCGAGCCGAACCGCTTACGAGCGACGCACATTCGGCTGTCGATAAGCAGAGGGCGGAACGCGCGAATCGAATGCGACTGGCGTTCGAAGAATGGACCGACGAGGACGCGAAACTCTCGGACGAAGTGGCTGACCGGCTATCCGACGCACTCACGAAGGGGCCGCGACTCCGCTTCCGAAACACAGTTGTCGATTGAGCCGTTTGCGGTAAGGGCGAAGTGTTGCAACATCTTTCATTTCCGATCGCAGTTCTTTCGAAAGAACGTGGGCTGCAAATACTGGGAAGCGTAAAAACTGGATAGCGGACCTACAAGGCAAATCAGTATTCGCCAATGGTAATTTACATGGCTTGCAAACAACCAACCAAAAACAAAGCTTGCAGTCCCAGCTATTAAAATCGTTGTAGCTAAAATCATATGCATTGACGCCTCCGACACCCCCGTTTGAGACCCTAAGGTTTCCATTCAAACGTTTGGTCGCCTCTATTCCGATTCATCGACGCTCCAGACTGGATCAGTCATCGCTGTTCATCGGTTTGTCCTCACCGATTCCGGATTAATCGTAACGCCTCAGTCGGCGAAATAACAGAGACTCGTCCTTCCCCAACCTCTACCCCTCCGCCCAATCCTTCGCTCGCCCAACAGCCCGCGTCCATCGCGCACGCAAAACCTCGACTTCCGCGGCCGCCATCTTCGGCTCGAAGCGTCTCTCGATCTTGTACTGTTTCGCGAGGTCATCGGTGGTCTTCCAGTAGCCGACGGCGAGGCCGGCGAGGTAGGCGGCGCCGAGGGCCGTTGTCTCCGTCACAGCGGGACGAACGACGGGAAGGCCGAGTAGGTCCGCCTGGAATTGCATGAGGAGGTCGCTATTCGACGCCCCGCCGTCGACACGCATTTCCAGGGGAGGCCGATCCGCGTCGGCCCGCATTGCTCCCAGAAGGTCCGCCGATTGGAAGGCGATCGATTCCAGGGCGGCACGGGCGATGTGTCCTGCCGTGGTCCCGCGGGTGATGCCAAGGATCGTTCCGCGCGCGTAGGGATCCCAGTGCGGGGCGCCGAGCCCGGTGAACGCCGGGACGATCACCACACCGCCGCTGTCGGGTTCCGTGGCCGCGAGCGTGTTCACCTCTTCGGAAGTGCGGATGAGCTTTAAGCCATCGCGCAGCCACTGCACGACGGCGCCGCCGGTGAAGACGGCCCCTTCCAGCGCGTAAGTGGTGCGGCCGTTGATTTTCCAGGCCACGGTGGTAAGCAGGCGGTTCTTCGACGCCACCGCGGTTTCGCCGGTGTTCTGGAGCATGAAACAACCGGTGCCATACGTGTTCTTCGTCAGGCCCGGCGTGAAACACATCTGCCCGAAGAGGGCCGCTTGCTGGTCGCCCGCCATCCCGGCCAACGGCACGCCCGCCAAGCTGGGCACCTTGATTTCGCCATAGACTTCGCTTGATGCTCGGACTTCCGGCAGCAGCGACTTCGGCACGTTCAGGAGCATCAACAGATCGTCGTCCCACTGGCCGGTATGGATGTTGAAGAGCATCGTCCGCGAGGCGTTGCTGACATCGGTGATATGCAGGCCCGTCAGCTTCCAGGCCAGCCACGCATCAATGGTTCCGAAGGCGAGTTCGCCGCGTTCCGCTTGAGCGCGAGCCCCCGCGACGTTATCGAGGAGCCAGCCGATCTTGGTCCCCGAGAAGTAGGCATCCACGATCAGGCCGGTGCGGTCGCGAATGACTTGGTCGTGGCCCTGTTCGCGCAGGCGGTCGCACATGCCGGCGGTGCGGCGGTCCTGCCAAACGATGGCCGGGCCGATCGGCCTCCCCGTTTTGCGATTCCACACGACCGTCGTTTCGCGCTGATTGGTGATGCCAACAGCGGCGAGATCCTGGGGATTGAGGTGAGCCCGGCTGAGGGCTTCCACCGCGACGCCGATCTGCGCGGACCAGATTTCCTCCGCGTCGTGTTCGACCCAGCCCGGTTGGGGGAAACGCTGCGTGAATTCTTTCTGAGCGATGGCCCGGATCGAGCCGTCTTCCGCGAAGACAATCGCGCGGGCACTGGTGGTGCCCTCATCAAGAGCCAAGATTGATCGCATGGGAGAGTCTTCTCAAAGCCACGGAATCGGCCGGTTGCGGGTCAGCCCGCATCAGCCATCTTATTCATTCGCATTGTCGAGTGCCGACGCCGTCCACAAGTTCGAGCACTCGTCGAGCAAGTTCGGCCCGCGACACGCGCTCGTAGCGGCCCGCGATCGGTCCGACGAGAGCCCATTCGTTACAGCCTTCCAGTGTATTGGCCACCATGAAGTCCGCTTGCGACTGAAGGCGAGACTTCTCGGCAATGGCGAGTAGTTCTTCCTCACTCGGGCCAACTTCGAGTTTGAACTTCACCAGTCTGCCACGAAAGCCCCACGGGTCGCGGATGCGGTCGACCAGCTTCGCGGTGGGCGTCAGTTTCAACCAGAGTTCGGGATGGCTGCTTTTGACTTTCCCGGCCGCGACGTCGACGAGCCCGCTGGGACCGGGAGCGAAAACGCCAGCCAGCGTGTAGTCGCTCACGGCAGCCGCATGAATGATGACGTCGAAACCGCCGCCCGGGATTGTGCGGGCCATCAAGTCGCTGAGGTCGTCGAAGGTGCGATAGCTGCTGACTCGCAAGGGAGGCGCCGGCGTTTCCCCCGCCAGTGCCGTTAACACTTCCGGGTGCGACGTGAGGTGGTGGACGTCATGCCCTTGGCGCGCGGCTTCGAGCGCGATTTTCGCCCCCGTGCGACCGGTGAAGATGTTGGTGATGCACCGCACCTGGTCGATCGGAGTTTGCGTATTTCCCGCCGTCACCAAAATTTTCATAAACGCCTCTTTTCTGGACCGACCCGTCTTGCCAGTCCACCCATTTTACGCGACCGTTATTTCATGCATATCAGGCATATCACTCAAGATCGGCAAATTGGACGTCGATTGAAGAGTTATCGCTCGGCTCACGTAATTTGGATGCCGCGCGCCGCTCAAGGTAACAGGGAGACGACGAATGGGGAAGTATTCGATGCGGGCTCGGTTCTTGCCGCGCATCAGCCTCGGCGCGATGCTGCTGGCTCCTACGCCGGCGGTATTCGGTCAGGTCGGGCCGACTGAAAGTTGGGTTCCCCTTTCGACCCCCGCACCCATGGTGCAGCGCAGTGAGACGGGAGTCGGCGATGCGTGGCTGCCGCTTCGTGACACGATCATGATGCCGGCCGCCGCCTCAACGCCTCCGGTGGAGACGGCTGAACCGGAAAAGGTTCGCGTGATCAAGGAACCCATTCTGGTTCCGACGACAGTCATTGGCGATCCGTCGCCGAAGTTCCCCGATCTTGAGCTGCCGCCTCCTCCACTCATCATCGACGTGAGGCCGATCTTTGAACCGGATGACTCCATTCCGGTCCTGGATGTTATCCCTGTGCGGAAAAAAGTCGAAACCGTGCCGGTTCTCGATGTCGTCCGCGATCCGGTCGTGGACGGCGTTCTGCAACGAATCGAGGAGCGCAAGCCCGAATTCCTCGATCGCCCGCTCGAACCCGGCGCTCCCGGTTTTTTACCTGGCGTGGGCGAATTCGAGCGGATCAACGATCCCTCGCAATTCGACCCGCCGCTGGGCTTCACCGGAAAGAGCACCATTATTCCGCGCACCGGTTCGAACGCTGATTTCGCCCCAATCGAAGATCGCTGGCGTCAGGGCTTCCCCTTCTGGGATCGTTACGGTCTCGGCTTCCCGCTGGGCGAAGATTATCCGTACAAACTCGGCAATATCAAAGACCCATACAACCAGAACGTCCTCAAGGGCGATTATCCGATCTACGGTCAGCATACGTTCTTGAAGTTCACGGGCACCCTGAGCACGCTGTTCGAGTTCCGCCAACTGCCGACGGCCACGACGCCGTTCGAGAGCACGGCCCGGTCGTACCAGACCGACTTCTTCGGCCGGCCCAACCAGATGTTTTATAACGACTACTTGTTCCTCTCCTTCGACCTGTTTCACGGCGATGCCGCGTTCAAGCCGATGGATTGGCGCGTGAAGTTGACCCCCGCGTTCAACTTCAACGCCCTCGACGCTCAGGAAGTCGGCGTCGTTAGCCCCGACGTTCGCAAAGGCCTCGACCGCGACCGTGGTTGGGCGACGCTGCAAGAATACTTCGCGGAAGTGAAACTGGCTGATCTCAGCCCCGAGTACGACTTCGTCTCGTTGCGGGTTGGCTCGCAGCCATTCACGAGCGATTTCCGCGGCTTCATCTTCAGCGACATCAACCGGGCCGCCCGCCTCTTTGGCACTCTCAACGGCAACCGCGACCAATTCAACTTGGCCTTCTTCCGCCAGGCGGAAAAGGACACGAACAGCGGCTTGAACGGGTTCAAGGACCGCAACCAGAACATTGCGATCTTCAACTACTACCGGCAGGACTTCATCTTCCCCGGCTACACGGCTCAGGCCAGCGTTCACTATAACGACGATGGCCCCTCGTTCCTGTTCGATCGCAACAAGTTCCTGGTGCGGCCTGATCCCGCTGGTGTCTTCCAACCGCACCGCGTGCAAGCGGCCTACCTCGGCTTCGCGGGCGATGGCCACATTGACCGCTTCAATATCTCGCACGCCTTCTACTGGGCTCTCGGCCGCGATAGCATGAATCCGCTCGCCGGCCAGGAAGTCGACATCAACGGCAAGATGGCCGCGGTCGAACTTTCTTATGACCGCGACTGGGCCCGCTTCCGCGTCTCCGGCTTCTATCAATCGGGTGACGGCAACATTAACGACGGCCACGCCACTGGCTTCGACTCCATCCTCGATAACGTGAACTTCGCGGGCAGCGAGTTCAGCTTCTGGGGTCGACAGCAGATTCCGCTGTTCGGCGTCAACGTCGTCCAGCGCAATAGCATCTTCTCCGATTTTCGCTCGAGCAAGATTCAGGGGCAGAGCAACTTCGTGAACCCTGGTTTGTGGATCATCAACGCGGGCATCGACTTTGACATTACCCCGCGCCTCCGCATGATCAACAACGCCAACTTCATGTGGTTCGACAAGACAAACGTCATCGAGCAGTTCGTCTACGAGGGCGCCATCGACCGCGAAATCGGCCTCGACTTGAGTTGCGGGTTCGAATACCGGCCGTTTTTGAACAACAACATGATCATGCTCCTCGGGGCGTCGACCCTGTTGCCGTCGAACGGTTTCAAACAACTGTACAACGGGTTCGGGAGCCCCGGCTCCAAGGCCGACGCGCTCTTCTCGGCCTTCACGGAGTTGGTGTTCACGTATTAGAAATGTAAAGCGTTTTTGACCTGAATGGCTCAGGCCTTGAGCCCAGGCCGAAGGGGTCGAATGCCGCAGCCCAGGGTCGCGCTTCGCGCACCTTGGGCTGCGTCTCCTTCACTTCACCACTCGGATCCGCCCCTCCAACTTCGCGTCCACCGGATTCTTCAATTGCAGATACTCGACGAAGATGTCCTGCACGGGCGGCAGGTCTTCGTTCGCGTCCATCGCCTTGTCGCGAAGAATGCTGAAGTCGTCGCCGCCATTGCGGATGTAGTTGTCGCTGGCGATCGAGTAGACGCGCGCAGGATCGAGAACTTCCCAGGTCGCGTCGGCACGCTGGACATCAACCGAGCGAATCCGTTGACCTTTTACTTGCGCGGGATCGTAGAAGTATCGTAGCCCCGAAACTTGCAGGAAACGCCCGTTGCCGCTCTCATTGATACGAGAGACGCCGTTCTCGAGGGCCGACCGCAAGTCTTCCCCGCGCAGCCGATAAGTGCACAAGTTGTTCGTGAATGGCAATACCCGGTAGATGTCACCCACCGTGATCGGACCACGCGTGAGAGTGTCTCGCAAGCCTCCGCCGCCTTGCAGGGCGACCTGGGACTTCGCCTTCCAGCGCAGGGCATCGGTGAACAGATCACCGAGGAGAGTCTCCTCTTCCCGCACCTTGCCGGCGGGTAGTTCGATCTCCAGCGTGACGGGCTTGCCGTTGCGATCTAAGATCGGCTTCATCTTGAGTTCCTCGATCGGCTTGGCCAACTTCACGACCTCGGCTTCGATTTCGGGATCGGGCGTGATGTAGGCGGAGAGCAGAATCGTGTCGCCCCCCGCGCGAGTGACGCGTCCCTGGGCGTCGAATTCGAGATCGAGTTTGCCAACATAGCGATTGTCGCCGCCGCCCGCCTGGACGATGTAGACCGGATTGCCGTCCTTGTCGTTCACCTTCATGGGATAGGTGTTCTTCGCTTCACGGTACGTCTTGCTCAAGAGCGTGTGCGAGTGCCCACCGACGATGACATCAACATTCGACACTTGCGCTGCCAGCTTCAAGTCTTCCGCGAGGCCGAGATGCGTGAGCAGGACGATTTTGTTGATCTTCCGTGCTGTCAGAAGCTCGACGTATTTCTCTACCACGGCGGGATAGTCGCGATCAAATGTCACCTCGGCCGAGGGGCGTGAACCGGTCTTGGTGTCGGCCGTCACCAGGCCGATGATGCCGATCTGTTCGCCGGCCACGGTCAAAATGGTGAAGGGATGAATCTTGCCCGCGAGCGGCTTCGACTTCGACACATCCAGGTTGGCCGCGAGGACCGGGCACTTGATGGCGTCCGCCAGATTCGCGAGCCCCTGGTCTCCCTCGTCGAATTCATGATTGCCAACCGCGAGAGCCTGAAAGCCGATCTGGTTCAGGAAGGGAACGTTGTCGAGCCCTTTGTACTTCGTGTAGAACAGCGTCCCCAGAAAGCGATCGCCGGCATCGAGCGTGATGTGATTCTTGACATTCGATCGAATCTGTTTAATCACGGCCGACTGACGCGAATCACCACCGTCGCCGACGGAGTCGGGTTCGTGGTGAGCATGGTTGTCGTTGACATGAATGATCGTCAACAAGAACGGTTTCTCCTTCTCGCCTTCCTGGGCCAGCAGCAAGGAGAAGACCACAACGACAACGCCGCATACGGCCAGCTTTCGAACCATGAGAACACTCCTCGGATTGAATTATCGTAACCAAACGCGAGCGGACCGAAAAGCCTGCCCTCCAAAACGACCTGGCCTTCACCCTCGATTACCTTGGACGATATTCCGCTTCCTCGTCGTCCCGTTGCAATCGACGCTCGCTCCCCATAAAATTCAAAGTTCGAACGAGTATTACTCACGGTTCGGGGATGGTGACGCATGTTCGAAGGGATTACGCGCGGGCTGAGCGATGCCTTTAAGAAAATGCGCGGCCGCGGCCGGCTCACGGAAGCCAACATCCGCGAGGGCCTGCGCGAAGTTCGCCGCGCCTTGCTGGAAGCCGACGCCAACTTCACGGTCGTCAATACGTTCATCGCCCGCGTCGAAGAACGCGCCGTCGGCCAGGACGTGCTCTCGAAGGTCGACCCCAGCGAGCAGATCATCAAGATCGTCTATGACGAACTCGTGCAGCTGATGGGGCCGGTCGATCAGAAGATCCGATTCGCCAAGGAAAGGCCGACCATCCTGATGATGTGCGGTCTGCAAGGCTCGGGCAAGACGACGACTTGCGGCAAGCTGGCGTTGATGTTGCAAAAAGCCGGCCGTAAGCCGCTGCTCGTCGCCGCTGACTTGCAGCGACCCGCCGCCGTCGAGCAATTGCGCGTCCTGGGCGAACAACTCGGAATCCCTGTCTTTAGTGAAGCGTCGAACCCGGTCGATGTCTGCCGCAATGCCACCGCTCATGCTCGCACCCTGGGTCTCGATACGGTCATCCTCGATACCGCCGGTCGACTCCAGATCGATGCCGAGCTAATGGAGGAACTCAAGCAGATCGATCGGCTCGTGAAGCCGGACGAAGTGTTCCTTGTCTGCGACTCCATGATCGGCCAGGAGGCGGCCAACGTCTCCAAGACGTTTAACGAGGCGCTCGAACTCAACGGCGTCATCCTTACCAAGCTCGACGGCGACGCCCGCGGCGGCGCGGCTCTCTCCATCAAGGAAATGACAGGCGTCCCGATCAAGTTCATCGGCGTCGGCGAGAAACTCAACGCGCTCGAACCGTTCCGCCCGGAGAGTATGGCCTCGCGCATCCTCGGCCAGGGCGACTTGATGGGCCTCGTCGAGAAAGTCGCCCAAGCTCAGTCCGAGATCAGTCAGGAGCAACTCGAAAAGCAGCAGAAGGCGCTCGAGAAAGGCAATTTCACCCTCGACGACTTCCGGGTGCATTTTCAGAATCTCCAGAAGATGGGCATGAAGGACATGATCAGCCGCATGCCCGGCATGTCCGAGATGATCCCCGAAGGCGAAGACCCGGAAGTGGCCCTGAAACGCGTCCAGGGCATGATCGATTCGATGACCAAGAAGGAAAAAGCCAACCCGGAACTGATCGACATCAACCGTCGACGACGCATCGCCACGGGTTCGGGCACGGAACCGCACGAGGTGAAGAAGTTCCTGGAACAATTCGACCAGGTGCGGGCCCTGATGAAGCAAATGGCCACGATGAGCATGTGGCAACGGATCAAGATGGTGACCGGGCTCGGCAAGGCCGGCGCCTTCATGCCCGGCGGCGAATCGATGTTGAAGACCAAAGGCGACACCGGCCATCGCAAGAGCCCCAAGGAACGAGCCGAGGACCGCAAGAAGAAGAAAAAAAGAAAGTAAACGTTCGTGGCGAGAACGACCGCTGGTACGCGACCGGCATCTTTGGTGATTGAACGTCTGTGGGCAGACGACCCGCGCGGAACAAGTGTCGCCTTTTGTTCCGAGCTTGTGGTGGGGTTAATTTCGCTTGAGAAGTAATGGGAGACCCGATGCTCAATCGTCGAAGTTTCATGTCGCTCACCGGCGCGGCCGGGCTCTCCGGTTGGCTCCCCGCCCTTGCGGCCGAGACGGCCAAGGATCCCGCGCGGAAGCGGAACTGCATCCTCCTTTGGATGAGCGGTGGCCCGACGCAGACGGATACGTTCGACCCCAAGCCGGGGCACGCGAACGGCGGGCCGTTCAAGGCGATCGACACCGCCGTGCCCGGCATCAAGATCGGCGAGCATCTTCCGGAAGTCGCCAAGCAGATGAAACATATGGCGGTTGTGCGCTCGATGGCGACGCGCGAGGGCGATCATGGCCGGGCCATGCAGCATCTGCGTTGCGGCTACCTGCCGCAAGGGGCGATCGAGTTTCCGACGCTCGGCACGTTGGTCGCCCGGGAACGCGAGCAAGGGACCTCCGACCTGCCGAGCTACGTCTGCGTCACCCCGCGCGGCATGACGCCGGCCTCGCTGTCGCCGGGCTATCTTGGCCCGCGTTACGCGCCGTTGATCGTCGGCGGCCGACCGGCGGACAATCTCTTCTACAACCGCAGCGAGGGCAGCCTGAAGGTCGAAAACCTGGAACGCTCATCGAACGTCGGCGGCGATCAGGCCCGCGATCGGCTTGATCTGCTGAAGGAAATGCAAAACGAATTCCTGACGGCGCATCCCGGAACCGGCACCGGCAGCCATCAGAACGCCTACGATCGAGCGACGCGTCTGATGCGTGAGTCGGCCGCCAAGTCGTTCGATCTCGAAGAAGAGAACGCCAAGCTGCGCGACCGCTATGGCCGTAATCTCTTCGGTCAGGGCTGCCTCTTGGCCCGGCGGCTGGTCGAACGGGCCGTGCCGTTTGTCGAAGTCGTCCTCGGCGGTTGGGACACGCACGATAACAACTTCGAACAAGTCAAAACGCTCTGCAAAACGGTCGATACGGCGTGGTCGACCCTGATGGCCGATCTCAAAGATCGCGGTCTGCTTGATTCGACGCTGGTCGTCTGGATGGGCGAGTTCGGCCGTACGCCGGTGATCAACCCACGGCAGGGGCGTGACCATTTCCCCCAGGCGTGGAGTATGGTCCTCGGCGGCGGGGGCATCAAGGGCGGCCAGGTCCTCGGTAAGACGAGCGCCGATGGCATGACCGTCGAGGAACGCCCGGTCGGCGTGCCCGATCTGCTCTCGACCATCAGCCACGCGCTCGGCATCGACCCCAACAAGCAGAACATGTCGAACGTCAACCGCCCGATCCGGATCGTCGATCAAGCGGGGAAACCGCTGAAGGAGATCCTAGCATGAGATGGGCCATCGCTTGGATTGCGATTTGGCCCGCGTTCGTCTGGGCGGACGATCCATCGCTGTTGCTGCCTGCCAAAGACAAGACGCTGCGGCTGCAACTGTCGATCCGCGCCACGGACCAGCCGCCCGAACAAGCTCATGATGCCTTTCTCAATCGGCTTTTTGCATTCTTCGATCGCGACGGCAACAACTCGTTGAGTGCCGACGAGGCGGCTCGCGTCTTTTCACTTCCGAGCGCGGCCGGACGCAACATCGTCATGGACTTCGCGAATCTCGATGCGGACGACGACGGCAAGGGTTCCCTGGCCGAGTTCAAGACGTTCTACTACCGTGCCGGCTTCATCCCCATCGTGGCGATCTTCACCGCCACCGGTGCGGACATGGCCCGCGCCAATGCCGCCCTCTTTCAACGGCTCGATCGCGACGGCGACGGCAAGCTGAGCCGGGCCGAGCTGGTAAAGGCACCCCACTTACTGAAGACGTTCGATGCCGACGGGGACGAGGTTCTGACGATCGACGAGTTGCTCGTCGATGCCGCCCAAGCCGAAGAAGTGGACAAGGAATCGATGGCGGCGAATTGGTCGGTCACGCCGACGAAAAATATTCCGGACGGCATCCTGTCGGTCGCCCCCGGCGCGGTCGAATTGCGGAATGTCGTGGCCAAGACGTTCGACAAAAACGCGGACGAAATTCGCTTTCCCGGCGGTAACCTGCGCGTCAACGCCTTCGCTGTCGATCCGAATGTCCGCCTGAAGGCGAGCAGCGAGTTCTACCTCTTTCCGTTCAAGTCAGCCTTGGGGGATAAGAAATCACTCGAACAGAAAGTCTTCGAAGACGATTCCTCGCTCGCCTTCCTCGCCCCGCTGGTTCCCTACGCCGACCGTGATGGCGATCAACGGCTGAGCCTGGCCGAACTCGAAGCGATTCTCGACCTCGTCGTCATGGGTGTGCGTTCGCAAATCATCGTTCGCATTACGGATGAAGGCGCCAGCCTCCTGGCGGCGCTAGACGAGAATCACGACGGCCGACTCGATCTTCAGGAGTTGAAACGAGCCGAGCGAATTTTACCGAAAGGTCAAGACGCCTTGGCAAGGCAGGACATCTCGCGCCGCCTCGCCCTGGCCGTGGAACACGGCTCTTCCGCCAAAATGTTCGGCCCGCTTCTCATCGTCGGCAACGCCAAACCCGTTTCCGCGAAAAAGTCGGCTAGCCCGACTGGCCCGAAGTGGTTCCAGGCCATGGACCACAACAGCGACGGACGCCTGTCGCCCAGCGAATTCCTCGGCCCGCCGGAGGTGTTCGCCAAATTAGATGGGGATGGGGATGGATTTATCGATGTGAAGGAATCGCAGAGGGTCGGGCAGTGATTAGCAAGCCGCGCTGAATGCCGACGCGGAGATTGCCGCGGCCAACTATCCGAAGCTTCGTTTATTTGTAGCGAACCTGGGCGGGCAACCCGGCGCGCACGCCGCGCTGGACCGAATCGGTCAGGGCACTGTTCTCGTCGCCGACTTGCTTGTTGAACGTGGGTTGGAACGAAAGAACAGCCCCCTATTTCGCTACTCTTTGCTCGACGTGCTCTCAGACGGAACGCCGACAACCCGAAACCCAATGGTTGAGTACCCGGGATTGACATGGGGAACAGCCCAGCCGCGACCCGCCGATCGGAATGAAGCCGCGTCAGCGGCCCAGCTTCCGCCGCGATACTGCCGTTGCTCACCCCGTTGGGGGGCCAGTCGGATCGGTCCTTTTCTCCGTCGTGTACTCGTTCTCGTTGAACATATCCGAACACCATTCAAAAACGTTGCCATGCATGTCGTATAACCCGAACGCATTCGGCTTCTTCTGCCGTACCGCTCGCGTCCCCGTGCCCTTGGTGTTTTCCCCGTACCAGGCATACCGATCCGCCTGTCTCCCGTCGTCTCCGAAGGAATAAATCGTCTTGCTTCCCGCCCGACACGCATATTCCCACTGGGCTTCTGTCGGTAGGCCAAACTTGTATCCCGTGTTCTTTCCCAACCAAATGCAGAATAAAAACGCATCGCGGTAGCTCACATAGACAACGGGGTGATCATCTGTCTGTACTTCGCCCCGAAAACCCGGATCCTTCCAGCTGATCTTCCCTCCCATTTTTTCCACTTCTGTTTGGTAACCCATCTCTGCCGCGAATCGCTTGAACTGCCCCACCGTCACTTCGGTTTCACCCATGTAGAATTCCTTCGTCAATTCCACGGTATGCTGGGGCTTTTCGTTGTCGCGGGCATAAATGTCGCCGGTCTTCGGCGAACCCATCTGGAACGATCCCTTCAGAATTCGGACCAGCCGCAGCGTCACCTTACCGCCGAGATCGAGTGTGACGATCTTGCCGTCGGCCGAGACACTCTTGGGTTTCTTTGGTAGTTCCGTTTTTTCCTGAGCAATGGAAACCACGGGTAGGGAGAAGTTGCCGAGGAGGACCGTCAGGATCCAAGAGAACTTCATGGGAAATCTCCGACCGAGAGAGAGGTTTCGGACATTGAACGATCCGCTTCACGGATTGTTCTCGACAGTTATTATGCGAGAATCTCGTCCAAAACCCGCCCGTGAACCAACGTCAGGCGCTCTTTCCTCCCCAAATGGGGGAAGTGGAGTTTATCTTGTTCCAGCCCCAGACAGTGCAAGATGGTGGTATGCAGGTCGCGGAAGTGGCAGGGTTTTTCGATGGCGCGTAGGCCGATGGCGTCGGTGGCGCCCAAGACTCGGCCGCCCTGGATGCCGCCGCCGGCCAGCCACATAGTGAAGCCGAGGTTGTGGTGATCACGGCCCTGGCCGCCCTGGGCTTCGGGCGTTCGGCCGAACTCGCCGCCCCAGACGACGAGCGTTTCATCAAGCATGCCACGGCGTTTCAAATCGGTCAGCAGCGCGGCCACCGGT
>Ga0105046_10001161_pt1 | contig 39867 bp, 38 predicted proteins | sample MAT03_FD_78385 | JGI IMG/M metagenome (GOLD analysis project Ga0105046, IMG submission 78385) | Freshwater microbial communities from Lake Fryxell liftoff mats and glacier meltwater in Antarctica - MAT-03 (megahit assembly) | ecosystem: Environmental > Aquatic > Freshwater > Ice > Liftoff... | reverse complement strand
GGTCCAATTCGTCCAAGATTACCCTCTCGATCAAGTGGGCATTTTTAAATTCTCCCGCGAGCCCGGCTCGCACGCCTATGATCTTCCCGACCAAATCCCGGAAGAAATCAAGGAAAAGCGGTTGCAACGCCTGATTAAAATTCAGCAAAAGGTCGTCAAAAAACGGAATAAAGCGATGATCGGCAAAAAAATCACGGTTGTTGTCGAAGGATACCACCCTGAAACGAAGCTATTGATGCGTGGCCGTTCGGCCCAACAATGCCCCGAAATCGACGGGCAAATTTTGATTAACGATGGACGTAAAGTGACCGGATTTGGCGAAACGTACACCGTGGAAATCTCCGATGTCGCCGATTACGATCTCGTGGGGCATGTAGTTGCGAAAAATAGGGCCTTCGGATGAAGATAGGGGCATGGTTGTCAACTGGCTCCGTTCTTTTTATAAGTCGTCAAGGGAAACGAAATGGTTTGTCCTCAACTGGTTTATTTATGGGCTGGCCATTGTCGCGACCTCTATTTACTGTTATGCTCGCCTGGATTTTGTCCGGAGCTATACGGTTACTCCGCCAGCTCCCCAAGCGCCCACTCCTCTTTCAGAAACCCCTTCTAAATAAAGCCTCCCCATGATTCCAAAACCTGATTATCACTCCCAGGAAGACTTTAAAGTGCGCACACGTAAGCTCGCTGAACTCCGCGCCTTAGGGATCGATCCTTACCCCGCCCATTTTAAACCGACTCTTTCGGTGACACAGCTCAATCAAAAGTACCATGAAGATCCTCTTTGTCACAGTGAAGAGGCAGCCGCTGGTAATACACCTGCCCAAACAGTCACAGGACGTCTTGTTCTCCTCCGAGCAATGGGAAAAAACGCCTTTGGCCATATTCAAGATGGTCCTGAGCGGATCCAAGTCATGTTTAACCGCGATCTCACTACTGTCACTGGCTATACATCCACGGGCGAGCTCACCCCACTTAAGTTGATTGAAAAAATGATCGATTTGGGAGATATCATCGGAATCGAAGGTCACCTTTTCCGCACCCAAAAAGGGGAACTGACCCTTTTCGCCAAACAAGTGACTCTTCTCACCAAGACATTACTCCCTCTTCCCGATAAGCATGCAGGGCTTGCTGACAAAGGGCAACGCTACCGGAAACGATGGCTCGATCTGATCGCTAATCCTGATGTGCAAAAAACCTTTCAGCTCCGCAGCTCCATTCTCAAGTTCGTGCGGGATTATTTTCACGAGCAAGGTTTCATCGAAGTGGAAACCCCCGTTTTGCAAACGGTCTACGGAGGAGCCGAAGCCCGTCCCTTTACCACCCATCTCAATGCCCTTGATCAAGAGATGTTTCTTCGCATCTCGTTAGAACCTTCTCTCAAAAAGTTAATTGTAGGCGGCATGGACCGCGTCTTTGAAATCGGTCGTGTCTTCCGCAATGAAGGGATCGATCGCAATCACAACCCTGAATTCACGCTTTTGGAAGCCTACGCGGCCAATTGGGACTACCACGATATGATGCGCTTGGTGGAAAACCTCTATGAACAGCTAGCGGTGCGTATTTTTGGAACTACCACCGTCCCCGTGACTGTCACAGAAGCCGGAGAGATGGTGGAAATCGATATGAAAGCCCCTTGGAAGCGTCTAACGATGAAAGAATCTCTACTCCACTATGCCAAGATCGATGTGGACGCGCTGACTGACACTCAAATGCGCCAAAAACTCCAAGAAAGTGGGCATATCGATCCCAGAAAACTCACCTTCCTCAATTGCCGCGGCCTTCTCATCGCGGCCCTCTTTGAAGTGTTTGTTGAATCCCACCTGACTCAACCGCACCATATTATCGATCACCCCATCGAAACCACCCCTCTTTGCAAACCCCACCGCGATCCTGCGTACCGTTCACATGGATTAGTAGAACGTTTCGAGAGTTTTATTTTGAGTGGCGAAATGTGCAATGCTTACAGCGAACTCAACGACCCAGAATTGCAAAGAGCCCTTTTCGAAAAGCAGGTTCTCCGACGCGAAAGTGGTGATGAAGAGGCCAGCCCCCTGGATGAAGAATTTCTTGAAGCCGTCTCTCAAGGACTCCCTCCTACGGGTGGTGTCGGTATTGGCATCGACCGTCTGGTCATGCTCTTCACCAAAGTCCATTCCATCCGTGATATTCTGTTCTTTCCCTTAATGAAACCAGAAGGAATTTAAAAGCTATTTGGCCATTTAATAAAATTAAATTTTTTGATTGTTAACTATTTGGTTTTAATTTAAGGTAATTTTATTATGGTAACAACTCTCGGATCTTACGTTTATCGTTATACACCTCCCCTCAACAGCCCGGGTTCGTTAGCTTTACAGGGCTGTATCGCTGTTACTGTGAGCTTTATCGCTTCAATAGTGCTGAATGCCCTCGTCCTTACACAAGCAAGGACGCTCGTTTTAACTCACGCTAGCGACTATTTCGCCCGCTCTGCCTGTGATCATTACACTTGTAGCCATAGGGGGTGTCGTTGTGCGAAATTTCCTATTACTCCCTCGCATTCTAAATTCCACCCCGTTGACTCCTTCAGACGAAACAGCTCACAAAGTCAGACGTGCGATTTACCATCTCTTGGCTTTAAGCTTATTTTTCACAACCCTCCCTCTTGATGTTTTTAGCGGATTTGGCGTTCAGCTTATCTCGCTCTCGAAACTGAGTCAAATTTCACTTCAAACCTTTAGACAGTTTTATCAAGTGGGTGCGCGTCGAGATTTAGTCACACGAAGCAGAGAACATCCTACTGAAGAGGGGTTTAGTATTTTAGCCTATCCTCTTATGTTAGCGGCTCAAAAACTGAGCGCGCTGCACCTACAAGCTACCGGAACCCCCCTCTCTTTAGAAGAAATAGCCAACAAATCAACACAAGAAACTTTGTCGACTAATCCTTCGTGGAAAACTCGACTCACCCAGTCTAAATGGAAAATTCCGCTGAACCAGTTAGCAGCTCTAACATTAATAAGAAGTGCTTCCTCCAATCCGCATTCAATATGGTCCACTGGAGCAGAACGAGTCCTAATGTGTTGGTTTAACGAAAAAGACAATCAGGTAAAAAGCGCTAACGTAGCTCTCATACGCGAAATGGTCCGGACTTGGGAAGCATCCCCTACTAGCCAAGCTGGATTCAGCCTTTACGAGGTGCGGTTGCAATGTAACCCAAATGCACCGCTTACAAATCCAGTAGAGAATAATGCGTTACTCGAAGGCGGCTTTCTAGGCCGAATCGAGCTTTTAGCTGAAAAAATCGCGACATCCACTCCAAATTGGCTTCCTTGCTAATCCCCTTTTTCGTTTATTTAGGAAAATGAGGAAGATTCCGCAAAGAATCAAATTCGGGGGCACGGAGAATAGTCCCAAGCGAAGCGCCATCCCTTTCCGCCGCTTTAAGCCATCCAATAGCCGCTTCTAATTGGTGAAGATGCGCGGCTGCTCGTGCATTTAGAATCGCGGAATCAGCTAAGGCTTCTTGTTGGTGAATGATTTCCCCGATAGCCAATGTTTGGGTCCACTCTTGTCGTTCGTAGAGAGCTTGTTGAAAGAGGATAAGACCTTCAAGATCGAGACGCTCTTGAAAAGGATTAAGAAGCATATAGATGTCATCCCAACGGTGACTCTCGGCCAGCAGTTGCGCTTGTAAAGTAGAAGCCGCTACCGCAATCAATCCTTTCCCTGCATGGCGACGAAGATCATCCAGCAGCGGCCAGGCCTGCTCTTTGTTTCCTTTTTGAATTAAGGCATCTGCCTCTTTTAATTTATTTTGGAGAGCGGCGTCTTGGTCTTCTTCCGTCCCTCCTTGAAAGACTTTCCAGCGCTGAAAACCATCCAATGCAAAAATCGAAAAGAGCGTTCCCATCCACAGATTGCCTTGTGTGAAAAAGTAAGCCGCTCCTAAACCTGCAAGGGACATACTGATCAAAAAAGAGGCTTTTAAACCTCCTACTCCAAAAAGTGACGTCAACACAATACGGACAAGATGACCTCCATCTAGAGGTAATACAGGCAATAAATTCAGTAAGGTCCACACCACATTAATCCAAAGAAACAAGCGAAGCACAATCCCCACGGCTCCTTCGTGGGGCAAAAAAATCGCCGCCACAAAGGTGAGGCCAGCTAACAGAAAACCAAAGAGCGGCCCATCGAGGACAATCATAAACTCTTGCCACTTCTTCAAAGGGGGCCCTTGATGAGTCGTGAGACCTCCGGTCATCATCAACTGAATTTCGGCTTGCTGTCCAAAAAAGCGGGCCGTCAACGCATGACCAAATTCATGGAATAAAACCGATACGAAAATCACACCCACCATCAGCAACATGTAAATAGGATTATTGGCAAAACTCATGTAGCTGATGAGGCCTGCTAAAATAAAGAAAGAGGGGGAAATGGAAATGGGAATCATTGGATGGCCTGTTGCATGGCAAGTCCCATGTCTGCTGGTGTGAGAGCCAGCGTGACACCTGCCGATTTTAAAGCTTTCATTTTATCAGAAGCAGTTCCTTTTCCGCCTGCAATAATGGCTCCCGCATGCCCCATACGTCTTCCAGGTGGAGCTGTTTGCCCTGCAATAAAGGCAGCAACCGGTTTTGTACAATAGGCTTTGATCCAATCTGCTGCTTCTTCTTCCGCTGTTCCGCCAATTTCTCCAATCATTAAAATACCTACAGTGGCGGGATCTTTTTCAAAGAGCTCCAAGACATCGATAAAACGGGTTCCGTTGAGTGGGTCCCCTCCGATCCCTACACACGTGCTTTGACCTAATCCTAACGCGCTGGTTTGAAAAACGGCTTCATAGGTGAGAGTGCCGGAACGGGAGACAATCCCAATTTTGCCAGGTTGATGGATGTAGCCTGGCATGATCCCAATCTTGCACGCTCCGGGTGTGATCACACCGGGACAATTGGGGCCAATTAACCGCGACGTACGACTTTTACGCATCACTTGCGACACTTCAAGCATATCGCGCACCGGGATACCCTCGGTGATACAGACAATCAAGGGAATAGCAGAAGCCTCCGCTTCTAAAATCGCATCGGCAGCATAAGGAGCGGGCACAAAAATCATTGTGGCATCACACCCTGTGGCCTTTCTAGCTTCCGCGACTGTATCAAAGACGGGAAGACCGAGTACCGCTTGACCTCCTTTTCCCGGTGTAACACCCCCCACAAATCGAGTCCCATAGGCTAAGCACTGTTCTGTATGAAATAGGCCGGCTTTACCCGTGATTCCTTGAGTGATCACTTTCGTGGAAGCATCAACAAGAATGGGCATATTTCACAGCCTCCTGAGCAGCGGTTGTCAAATCATAAGCCACAATAATGGGAAGACCTGAATGCATCAGAAGCGCACGTCCTTTTTCGACATTCGTCCCTTCCATTCGAACAACAAGGGGAACGGCGAGTTGAACTTCCCTTGCCGCTTGAATAATCCCTTCAGCCAAGGTTTCACAATTCATAATGCCCCCAAAAATATTCACTAAAATCGCTTTTACTTGAGGATCTGAGAGCAAAATTTTAAATCCTTCAGCCACTTTTTCAGTCGTAGCACCTCCGCCTACGTCTAAAAAATTAGCAGGAGTGCCTCCGGCAGAACGGATCAAATCCATCGTCGCCATCGCAAGGCCCGCTCCATTGACCATACATCCAATATTCCCTTCCAACGCGATGTAGGCGAGGTCGAATTGGCGTGCTTTGGCCTCACTGTCTGGCAGTTGCCGAATATCTTCTAAAGCAGCGAGGTCTTTGTGACGATAAAGGGCATTCTCATCGATGGAAATTTTCGCATCGAGTGCAGTGAGTTGTCCTTCTTTTGTCAGCACGAGGGGGTTGATTTCTAAAAGAGACGCATCGAGCTCCACGAAAGCCCGCGCTAATCCATTTAAAATTTTAACTCCTTGATCGATCAGCGGACCCTTCCATCCCATTTTTTGAGCGAGTTCCACAAGTTCAAAACGGTAGAATTGTCCGTTGAGCGGAATAGGTAAACGCCAAATTTTTTCAGGTGTCCGCGCGGCGACCTCTTCAATTTCCATGCCCCCTTCCGTCGAAGCAATCAAAAGTCCGACAGCTGCTTTCCGATCAATAATCGCTCCGAGGTAATACTCCTGCACATAATCGACCGGTCGCGTCATCAAAACTTGATGTGCGATGACCCCGTGCGATCCCGTTTGCGTATTTTGAATCTTCATACCCAAAAGCGCTTCAACATGCCGCTTCACTTCATCGCGATTTTTGCCGATCTTGACACCCCCTGCCTTCCCTCGTCCTCCCGCATGAACCTGTACTTTAACCACAGCTCCTTCGGACCCAATTTGGGCATGCGCCTCGGCAAGCGTTTCGACACTTTCAAGCACGGCATAGGGTGGAGTGGGAATCCCATAGCGGGCCAGCACATCTTTCGCTTGGAATTCGTGAAGGTTCATAGTATTCTTATTGGCGATGTTGAACCTGTTTGTCAAACTGAAAAATGCCCTCTCCAAGACACGCTCTTATTTCGGTGATAAATTACGTACTCTTTTTTCTCGCCCCTTGGATGCGGCTACACTAGAAGAGATTGAAAAAACGCTTTATGAAGCCGATCTAGGCGTTGCCACCGCGACGGCACTCACAGCTAAACTCCAAGCCGCCTACAGGCAACATCCCGAAGTGGATCTCATGGCTGTTTTAAAGCAGGAATTATTGGCCCTACTCCCTCCAGTCCCTCCCCTTTCTTTCTCCGAAACCCCTTTTACAATTTTGATTGTCGGTGTCAATGGAAACGGAAAAACCACCAGCACCGCCAAGCTGGCACATCTGTTTAAATCCGAAGGAAAATCGGTTCTCTTAGGAGCCGCCGACACTTTCCGCGCCGCGGCTGTTGAACAATTGGCGCATTGGGCGGAAAAAGCCGGAGTGGACATTGTACGGGGACAACAAGGAAGTGATCCCGCCGCTGTAGCTTTTGATACTCTCACTGCCGCCAAAGCCCGAAAAACGGCTATTGTGTTAATTGACACGGCCGGACGATTACACACGAAAACCGCTTTGATGCAAGAACTTGAAAAGATGCGTCGCACCTGCCAAAAAGTCCTTCCAGGTAGCCCTCACGAGACATTCCTTGTTCTAGACGCGACTACCGGACAAAACGGACTCGATCAAGCTCGCACGTTCATGCAGTTTACCCCCGTGACCGGATTGATCCTGACCAAAATCGATGGCTCGGCGAAGGGGGGCATTGTGTTTCAAATCGCCCAACAGCTCAAGATTCCGGTCCGCTTTATTGGCGTAGGTGAAGGGATGGAAGATCTGCAAGAATTTGATCCTAAAACTTTTGCGGAATCAATTCTCAGTTAATATTTAAAATATCATTTTAATAGTATACTTAGGAATAAGCAGGGGATCTCTCCTTTCGTGACTCAACTATTGAGGAAATAGAAAGAAGCGCCCCCTGTGTGATCTGGCATATAGGATGCAACCAGCAAATAAGAATCCTTACGAGGAGGTTATATGACTCACCAAGGATGGTTCACAAAAGCTGCGCTTTTTTGCATCGTTGCCGTTTCTTCCTTAGCTGTTGTCCCAGCATGGGGCGATCAGGCAGTTGGAAGCCAAACTTCTAGCTCTCAGATTGCAGGACACGGGAGGAATTACTACTATGGTGGTTACCCTTACGGGAGTTATTATTATAACACCCCACGAAGTGGTTACTATAATAGTTACTATTATGGGAACCCTTACTATAACGGGCATAATGGGTACTACAATAATTACGGTCCTGGATTGAATTTCAGAATCGGCTGGTAGTAATCGGCAATCGAATAGGGCCCCTCCTAATTAATAGGTTGGGGTCTTTTTTATCTAAACAATTCCAGCGACATTTTCCTTTCCCCGAGATTCTTCGGGCAAAGTCGCCTTTTTATTAGGCCCCGTTAACACTTCCTCATTAGTTGGAAGAGGACGATTCCCTAACTCTTTGGTCCCTCCCCTTTCTACAAAAGAAGCCATCGCGTTCGAAAGGGATAAATGTGACGTATAAGTAGGCGGAGCTGATAAGGAAGGAAGGCCTAAAAAGAGGCTTGTAGAAGGAGGCTTTTTTGAAGGTGCTGTATGATCTGCGGGAGAACGGGGTGCCGTTTCATCCGGCGAAGTTCTAAGTCCCGCTGAGGGGGGCGGGGGCCTTGTCAAGGCAACTTCCATCACTCCTAAAGGAATCGATAAGCGGATTGTCTTGAGCTCACCTTGAATAATCCCTAGATAAGCCACTGCTCCTAAGATCATGACAGAAAAGGTCAATATCACCCAACTTTCTGTGAAATAGCCCAGCGCCAAAAGAGCTACGGCTACAACAGCGACCGCACATAAGCCTTTTATTGTTGGCTCTGCAATTTCATGAACTGTTCTTTGAAAGGAGACGGCATCCATATTTAGCTTTAGAATAGTCTAAGCCGGACGTTGAATTCAACCCTCTAAGTGGCTAGAATCGGAGCATCATGGGACAGCAACGACTTTTTGGTACAGATGGAGTACGGGGGAGAGCCAATCACCACCCAATGATGGTGGAAACTGCACTGGCGTTAGGACGTGCGGCAGGCATGATTTTTCGACGTCGCAATGGGAAACACCGTGTGGTGATTGGAAAAGACACGCGTCTTTCGTGCTATATGTTTGAAAATGCCTTGATTGCAGGGCTTTGCTCCATGGGCGTGGATACGCTGATGCTCGGCCCCTTTCCCACTCCAGGTGTGGCTTTTATCACACGCGCTTACCGTGCGGATGCCGGCATTGTGATTTCGGCCTCCCATAATCCATTTGAAGATAACGGTATTAAATTTTTCTCTTCAGAAGGTTTCAAACTCCCCGACAGTTGGGAGCGTGAGATGGAAAGTATCATCACGAATAAAAGTTATGATGAGCATCTTCCCGCAGATCGTGACATTGGAAAAAACAGCAAAGTCACTGACGCGGATGGACGCTATATAGAATTTATCAAAGCGACTTTTCCCCGCCGTCTTTCCCTCAAAACGTTGAAAATTGTGCTTGATTGTGCGAATGGCGCCGGTTATAAAGTCGCTCCCCTTGTTTTTAGGGAACTTGACGCCGAAGTCTTTCCCTATGGAGTGAGTCCCAATGGTCTCAACATCAATGCCGGGTGTGGAGCGCTCCACCCTGAAAGCATGCAAAAAGGGGTCATCGATCATAAAGCCGATGTGGGAATTGCGCTGGATGGAGATGCCGATCGTGTGGTCATGGCCGACGAAAATGCCCATATTATCGATGGGGATACGATCTTGGGAATTTGCGCCCTCGATATGGTCAGAAAAGGGGTTTTGAACAATAAAAAAGTAGTCACGACCGTCATGGCCAATTTAGGGTTGATCCACACCTTGCAAGAAGCAGGCTTGGAAGTGATCCAAGCGCAAGTGGGAGACCGGTATGTGACCCAAGAGATGACCCAACATGGGGCCATTATCGGAGGTGAACAAAGCGGCCATCTCATTTTTCTCGATCACAACACCACAGGAGATGGCTTGGTTTCAGCGCTGCAAGTACTGCGGATCATGATGGAAACCAATTCCAAACTCTCCGATCTGGCGGCACAAATCAAACGGTTTCCCCAAATCACCCTAAATGTACGTGTACGGACAAAACCCCCTCTTAATAGCTTAACAGCTGCACAAACAGCGATTCAAGAAGCTGAAAAACATCTAGGTGATAAAGGTGTAGTCCTTGTCCGCTATTCAGGCACCGAACCCATTTGCCGCGTGACCATTCAAGGGGAAAAACAAAAAGTGATCCAAGAAATGGCCGAAAAAATTGCAGCCGCTCTTCAAGCTGAGATAGGATTATAAATCACGATGTGCGGTATTGTCGGATACATTGGCCCCAAAAATCCCGTGGAGATCTGCTTAGCCGGTCTGAAAAAAGTGGAATACCGAGGATATGATTCGGCGGGAATCGGTGGGGTTGAAAACGGCAAAATCGAAATCTTAAAAGAAGTGGGAAAAGTCGCTGAACTCGAAAAAAAGGTGGCTCAGGCCGATCTGCATCTCGAAGTGGCGATTGCCCAAACACGCTGGGCCACACATGGCAAAGTCACGAAAGCCAACGCCCATCCTCATTTCGATACGCATCGTACTCTCGCCTTAGTCCACAACGGCATCATCGAAAATCATGAAACACTACGCCGCACTTTGCAAAGTGAAGGGGTGAAATTCCTGACCGAAACCGATACCGAAGTGATCGCGCATTTGATCAGCAAATTCTACACCGGAGATTTTCGAAAAGCGGTCCAACACGCAGTGGCTGAATTGCAAGGCTCCTATGCCTTTGCTGTCGTGCATGAAAAACATCCCGATCAGATTATCGCGGTGACGGAAGATATGCCTCTGGTGGTCTCCTTAGGCCAAAAAGAAGCGTTTATCTGCTCCGACCCTAATGTTTACGCCACGCATACCCGCGATGTGGTCTATCTGGAAGCCGGGGAAATTGCCGTGGTACAAGCCGGTCAATTGACCCTTTACAACGGGCAAGCCGAGAAAATCGACCATAAAGTTCAGACGATAGATGCGCAAGAAAATGAGATTTCAAAAGGACAATTTTCTCACTACACATTGAAAGAGATTCATGAACAACCCCAATCTATTCGCAACGCCATTCTCTCCCGTTTTATCGAATCCGAAGGGACTGCCCTTTTCGAAGGGCTTTCGTTTGAGACATCGGATCTTTTGGAGGTGCAACGGATCCTGGTTCTCGGTTGCGGCACCTCTTTTCACGCCGGTGTGGTCGCCTCTTATCTCTTAGAGGAGATGGCCCGCATTCCTGTAGAGGTGGAAATTTCTTCCGAGTATCGCTACAAAAACCCAGTGGTCTCTCCTGGAACATTAGTGATTGCCATCAGCCAATCGGGAGAAACAGCCGATACACTCGCAGCCGTCAAAGAACTAAAAGCCAAAGGCGCCAAAATTTTGGCTCTTTGCAACGTGCAAGGCTCCAATCTGGCCCGTATTGCCGATGGCGTTCTCTACCTGCGCGCAGGTTTAGAAATTGGTGTTTGTTCCACTAAAGCTTTCACAAGTCAAGTCGTGGTTCTCGCGCTTTTCGCTTTGATGATGGCCCGGATGCGTCATCTCGGTAAAGCGGAAGGACAAACCTTCCTTAAAGCGGTGAAAGAACTCCCTGATCAAATTCAACGCATACTTGATTTAACACCCTCTATTCAGAAAATCGCCAAAAAATATGCGCACTTTGAGAACTTTTTCTTTCTTGGCCGCCACTATATGTTTCCTACAGCACTTGAAGGAGCTCTCAAGTTAAAAGAGATCTCTTACATCAATGCCAATGGCTATCCTGCAGGGGAAATGAAGCACGGACCTATTGCGCTCATCAATGAAAATTGTCCCACTGTCGCCCTCACTGCCAACCTCACGACTTACCCAAAACTCCTCAGCAACCTCATGGAAGTGAAAGCACGCAATGGTTCTGTGATTGCGATCGCCGCTACCGGCAGCGACGGCCTTCAAGAGATCGCCGATGAGACCATTTGGATCCCCCCCACCCTCGATCCCCTGGCCCCTATTCTCTCCACCATTGCCACTCAACTTCTCGCTTTCTACATCGCTCTCGAACGCGGTGCTGACATCGACCATCCTCGCAATCTCGCTAAATCGGTCACGGTCGAATAAACGGGTTTGACTTGAGATAGCAAGTAAGAGATTGACGTCGCCTATTCTCGGCTGTGTTGAAAAACTTGAAGCATGCATCTTCAGGTCTTTTTTGGGATCTCAAAAAATCTGACCCCTTCTAGATAGCGCCATGAGCTATCTACTTCGTTGACAGCTTTTCTGATCTCTACAAAAAATCTTCTGAATCTTAGCTACTTATAACTTTTTCAACATAGCCCCTATTCTCTTTCTTTTAAGAAAAAAAAACCTCAAAATAGGGAATATGCACTCTCTATCGCATTTTCATTTTTATGTCCGTTATTACCGCCGCGGCGGTTATTTTCTGTCGTCTCCTCTTGATGCCAACTAAAATCAAATTTTAATGGATAAGAAAGTGAAACATCAGGGTTCGATTTTTAGCGGTTCAATGCTCATTGCAGGAACTACTATAGGCGGGGGCATGTTGGCCCTGCCGGTGCTGACAAGTTTGGGAGGGTTTTTCCCTTCCTTGGTTATTTACGCATTATGTTGGCTCTTTATGGCTACGACGGGTCTCCTCTTTTTAGAGTTATCCCTAGGTTTAGGAGGACATGTCAATATTTTGACCATGGCTGAAAAGACCCTCGGAAAATTGGGAAAAGCGTTTGCGTGGAGCTTGTACCTCTTTCTCTTTGCCAGTTTAACTATCGCGTACATTGTCGGCTGTGGGCATATTTTAAGCCACTTAACAGGTTTAAATGAAACCTGGGGAGCGCTTTTATTTATCGCCATTTTTGGCCCTTTTGTGATCTGGGGAACTGAGCTTGTGAGCCGGCTCAACATCGTCTTGATGTTGGCTTTGGCTACGCTTTACGGAGCCTTCGTGCTCTTGGGATTTCCTCACGTGAAACCCGAACTCCTAGCCCGACGTGATTGGAGTTTATCCCTCATGGCGTTGCCTGTAGCCTTTACTGCTTTTGCTTATCAAGGCACCGTTCCCACCCTCATCACTTTCATGGGTCATGACCGACAGAAAGCCCGTGCTTCGATTTTGATTGGAAGCTTCATTCCTTTGATTGCCTATATCATTTGGCAATGGTTGATCTTAGGCATCATCCCTGTAGAAGGAGAACATGGCCTACGCTCTGCGTTAGAAGTAGGCGATAATGCCGTAACCCCTCTCCGCTGGTTTCTCGATAACCCTGCTGTGTATATGATTGGAGAAGCTTTTGCTTTTCTAGCTCTTGTCACCTCTTTTTTTGGGGTCACGTTAGGTCTCGTAGATTTTCTAGCGGACGGTCTCAAAGTGGAACAACGACGACGTAATCGGTTAGGACTCTGCCTTCTCATCTTTGCACCCGCTCTCGCGATTGCGATCACCCATCCCCATATCTTCCTAAAAGCGCTCGAATTTGCAGGAGGCTATGGCTGTGCCCTTCTCTTGGGACTTCTCCCCATCCTTATGGTACGGAAAGCTCGGCAGTCCCCCAATTGGAAGCAGTCCCACGAAGTTCCGGGCGGCAACTTGACGCTGGCTCTCCTCCTCTGTTTTGTCCTTTTCGAGCTCGGTGTTTCTCTTATATACTAAAAGTGGCGCCATTTTTCGGCGCCACTTTGAAATAACTCTTTACCTTATTGCTCGTTGGCGAGGATGTAGTAATTGCGCGCCGAGGTCACTGTATTGATCAGGAAATAGGCCCCTGTATTGCGGTAGCTTCTAAGAATGATAATTTCATCCCCAACTTGCCATCTTTTGGCTTCAGGACGCGAGGCGTCAAAGATCGTCCAGCAAGAGCCATCTGTAAGAGCCAGGGTTTGCCCTTTGGTATCCATACTGGCCACTTGCAATTGAGGGGAGGTGGGACCTGATTTAAGCCATAGTTGGCCTGCCATCCCATTCTCCAGCACGACCACATCGAGAACACGCCTTCCATGGAATTCTACGTGTCTTGAATAGTTGCCGTAGATCTCGACACCCGGAGGACTCGCTTGCAAAAAGCGGATGAATTGCAGATAGCGCTGACCTTCGTTACATGGGCAGTTGTAAACAGCCCAAACAGAGCCGTCATCCAATGTGACATATATTTCGCTATTATAGGTGGCCATAGACTGAATGGAGTGGGGATAGTCCGTCGTTTCGATCTCAAGACGCCGCTCCCGTTCGGCGGCATTTACGACCTGTGTTGACATAACTAGCAGAGAGAGAAAGAGTTTTAACATATCTATTCCTTTTGACTTTTACCGTTTTAGAGATCATAATAGTGGGGGAGAATTTTTTTTGTGCAACCGACTCTTTTTCATGCTTCTGAACATGCGATTAATTTCTCGGAAATCGACCGAGATGCGTTAGCTGTCGTCCAACGTCTTCGAAGTGCGGGGTATACCGCTTATCTTGTCGGAGGCTGCGTGCGCGATTTTTTAACCAAACGTCGCCCAAAAGATTACGATATCTCAACCTCTGCCCGCCCCGAGGAAATCAAAAAGATTTTTGGTCGCCAATGTCTAATTATTGGACGACGCTTCAGACTCGCTCATATTCGGTTTGGTCAAAAAATCATTGAAGTTTCAACTTTTCGAACCGGGGATAGCGCCGATTCTGACTTGATTACCCAAGACAACGAATGGGGAACTCCCGAAGAAGATGTACTCCGTCGCGATTTTACCATCAATGGATTGTTTTACGATCCTGAACAACATGCCGTCATCGACTTTGTAGGAGGATGGAAAGACATCCATACAGGGACCTTGCGTACCATTGGAGCGCCTGAAGTGCGCTTTAAACAAGATCCTGTCCGGATGATCCGTCTTTTAAAATTCCGGGCACGTTTTGGATTTGAAATTGATCCCACGACTCGCAAAGCGTTAATCCGCTGCCGCGAAGAGATTATCAAAAGCTCACCCGCGCGCGTTTTAGAAGAAATGCTACGCATGTTGGAATCGACAGCAGCTTCTCCTTTCTATCGATTAATGCGTGAAGCCGCCCTTTTGGAACTTTTGTTTCCCGAGCTCGCAGATACTTTAGGACACGAGGTGGGAACCTCCATCTATCGTCTATTGAGTGCATCTGACCATCTCCACAAACATGAGAAACCCCTCGATCGAGCCTCTTTAGCGTGTTCTTTGGTCTATCCCTTGTTTGAAAAAGAGGTACTGGCCCAACCCAATCCCCATATGGGCGATATTTTAATGATTGCCGGGGCCACGGTCCGTCGTTACATTATGGAAGCTTTTTCCCATTTCCCTAGACGGATCAGTTCCACGATGATTCATATTTTAGCAGGCCAATTCCGGATTACTCCGCCTCCTGGGAAAAAAGCGACCGCTCAACGCTCTTTGCATACGAAAGAGTTTGACCTAGTCTTGCAATTCTTCAAAATCCGTGCCGTTGCAGACAGCTCTTTGCAAGACACGTATCATCATTGGCAAGACCAAATGAGCCGACTTGAGCAAAGGGAACCTGCGGCTCCACGTTCGAGACGGCGGCGTCGATGATGGTAGTGGGCCCTCCTTTGAGTGCAGGCCCTCTTCCCACTCTTTTTTATTTTGCGCTGTCTGCAGAAGATTCTCTCTACACCGCTCCCTATAACCAACCGGTCACTTATCTCGCGTTGGATCAGGTTCGTGTGGTTTCCATGACACTTCCAGGACACGGTCCTGGTTTAAAAGATACAGATGCGTTCAGCCGTTGGGCTTACGACATAGGACGCGGCCATAATCCTCTCCACGCTTTTTTGGAGGAGGCCCAACAACAGATTCAAGGAGGGATTGCAGCTGGTTGGATCGACCCCTCACGCCTGGCTGTAGCAGGACTTTCGCGAGGCGCATTTGTAGCCACGCATCTCGCCGCGAGAGAAAAGCAGATTGGAGCCATCTTAGGATATGCCCCTCTTACCCATCTGGAAGAAACAAGTGAATTTTTACCCTTTCAACACCATCCCATCGTCAAATCAATTCAGCTGCGTCCTCTTTATCCTTCCTTGATCGGACGCCCCTTGTTGTATCTTATTGGGAACTACGATACGAGAGTTGGCACCGAAAAATGCTTTCAAACAATCCAGGAATTAACCGAAGCTTCGATTGAAGCCGGTATTCGAACACCCCCTGTTGAACTGATCATAGGCCCTTCTATCGGTCATAAGGGACATGGAACTCCTCCGGAAAGATTTAAAGCAGGGATTGACTGGTTGCGACGCCAATGGAGCTTAAAATGAAATATTCTGTGGTCATTCCTCTAAAAAATGAAGAAGATAATATCCTTCCGTTAATGCAAGAACTCGAACCGGTGATGGACGCTCTTCACGAACCTTGGGAACTGCTCTGTATCGAAGATGGCTCAACCGATAAAACGCTGCAGGTGCTGCAGGAGATTAAAAAACAAAAACCTTATTTACGCGTTTTAGTTTTCGACCGCAATTACGGTCAATCGGCCGCCTTTGATGCCGGTTTTCGCAATGCGAAAGGCGAATGGATCATCACGCTCGATGGGGATCGTCAAAATGATCCACGCGATATTCCCAGCTTGCTCAAACATCAAGACAAAGCCGATCTGATTTGCGGACAACGTGTCACAAGGCGCGATCCGTGGACAAAGCGACTGATTTCGAAGTGTGCCAATATTGTCCGTCGTCGTCTTTGCAATGATGGCATTCATGATACCGGATGCTCTCTCAAAGCATATCGTGCCTCCTGTCTGCAAAAAATAAAACTCTATGTGGGCATGCATCGCTTTCTCCCCGCTCTCTTTAGGATTGAAGGCTTCCGGATTGTGGAAGTGCCCGTCAATCACCGTGAGAGAACACAAGGCACTACGAAATATAATCTGCTCAACCGCTCCGTCAAACCGATTGTCGATATGTGGGCCGTGTGGTGGATGCGTCGTCGCCATCTTCATTATACAATCGGGAAAGAAATCTAATGGAGGGATGGCGGGAGTGGCTCTATAGCTTAGGTTATCTCTCCTCAATCGCTTTCACCGCCCGTTTTTTGATTCAGTGGGTTCAAAGTGAAAAAGCGGGTCGCTCGGTTGTTACACCCACGTTTTGGAATCTCTCCCTTATAGGAAATGGGCTCACTGTTTTCCACGCCCTGATCCAGCTCCAGTATCATTTATTTATCGTTCAACTGATCAATGGTTGCATCGCCTGGCGCAACTTGAATTTGATGAACGAGAAACCGATGTTGTTTCGTCCCTTTTCGCAACTCTTTGCAGGATGCATTTTAGTGGGTACCGCGCTTTTTGCGTTGAGTGTTGAAGGAGGATCATGGTTCCGTACACCCCTTCATTTTTGGCAACAAGAGGTCCAAAGCCTCTCTTTAGGTTGGCATCTTTTAGGTGCCCTGGGGATCTTTCTTTTCTCCGCCCGTTTTTGGTTTCAATGGTGGGATGCCGAAAAAGCCCGTGAAAGCTATCTTCCCGAAGTCTTTTGGTGGCTTAGCGTAGCAGGAGGCGCCCTTTCCTTGGTTTATTTTATAGTCTTACGGGATCCAGTGAATATTGTAGGACCCGCATTTGGCCTCATTCCTTACATCCGTAACCTGATTTTGATCCGCCGTGAAACCTAAAATTGCCTTAATTGCTGCAGAACCGAGTGGCGATTTATTAGGGAGTTTTCTGGCACGTGATCTACACAATGTCTCCCTCATCGGCATGACGGGACCCCGCATGCGTGACGCAGGTGTGGAGACAATCGTCCCCGCTGAAAAAGTCTATGTAATGGGGTTGACCGATGTGGTCAAAAAACTACCTAGCATTCTTCACGCGTTTTGGCAAATCAAAAAGCAGCTCCTGGCTCACAACCCTGCCGTGATCGTCACCATCGATGCACCTGCCTTTAACTTAAAATTGGCACGTGCACTCCGCAAAAGTGGGTACACCGGCCAACTCGTCCATTATGTCTCTCCCACAGTTTGGGCACATGGAAAACACCGGATCGAAACGATGGCCGCACTCTACGACCGACTCTTATGTCTGTTTCCTTTTGAACCTGCCTATTTCACCCATACTTCACTTCCCACTTTTTTTGTCGGCCACCCTCTCACACAAATCGCGACCCCCTCGCACGGCTCTACAATCGCTCTTTTCCCTGGCAGCCGCCCAGATGAAATCGCGCGCAATCTTCCCCTTCAAATAGCCGCCGCAAAAGATTTAGGCCCTTACAAAATCTCTTGCGCATCTCCGTCACTCGAACCCCTCATTCGAAAATGGGCCCCTGAAGCCCTTTTAGCCGATACAGCGACCTTGCTTAAAGAAAGTCGTGGTGCGTTTGCTAAATCGGGAACCATTACTCTCGAATTAGCCCTCAACGGAATTCCAGCGGTTGTTACCTATCCCGTGAATTTTCTCAATCGACTTTATGTGCGCTGGGTCGCACGTTTAACTCTCCCTTATTTCTGCTTGGTTAATATCTTGAAAGGGCGCGAAGTATTCCCCGAGTTTATTGCCAAACCTGCCACACCTGAAGTCTTACGTGAAGCCCTTCGTCCTCTTTTAGAAGAAACTTCCCTACGTCACGATTGTCTCCAAGCCTGTAGCGAACTGCGTGAGAGTCTCCAACCTCCCACACAAACCGCCGCCGTTCGTATCCAGGAGCTTTTATGAAAGCCCGTTTCCTTGCGTTTGTTATGAAATACCTAACCAAATTGATTGTCGCGACCTGCCGTGTCGAAGTCTCAGGTGCCCATTACCTGACGCAAGCCTCAGGACCCGCTGCCATTGCGCTTTGGCACAACCGTCTGCTGCTCATTGCCCATTTTGCGATTCTGGCTCATCCCAAACGACACTTCTGTGCGATTGTAAGTAAGAGCCGTGATGGAGAAATCGTGGCCCAATACGCCAAGAGTTTCAAACAAGGACGCACAATTCGCGTCCCACATGATGCCCGCAAACAGGCCCTAAAAACCATAATCATCCGCCTCAAACTGAATCGTGAAATCATGATCATAACCCCAGATGGCCCTCGTGGCCCCGCTTTTGAAGTCAAACGGGGTATTATCCTCGCCGCTCAAGAAGCGCAAGCTACCGTCATTCCCTTTACGTGGGAAGCCACGCGGTGTTGGCATCTAAAAACATGGGATCGTCTGATGATTCCCAAACCCTTTTCTACTCTTAAAGTCGCTTTCCTAGCTCCTCTCAAGTCGCCAACGAAAGAACAACTGGAACAGGCTTTAAATCAGGAAGGCTCGCGAGCCACGTCTATTACACCGATTTGAGTTTTGCAATGAGATCGCTTTGTAGCGCATGATGGGCCGCTTGGAGAGCGAGAAAGAACGTTGTAGGTGTCGCATTGCCGTGGCACTTGATCACCACACCATCGACACCACACACAAAAGCACCCGGATATTCAGAATAATCAAATTGCTTGCGTAGAGTCGCCATTTTTTCAGGAGAAACAGCTGACTGGATTTGTTTGAGCAAAAATCGCGCTGCTCCTTCGGCGGCTTTGACAAAGACGTTCCCACTGAAACCATCTGTCACGACTACATCCACTTCACCGTTGAAGACATCGCGTGCTTCCACATTCCCTACAAAACCCTCACATTCGGCTTGAAGAAGTGCATAGGCCGCACGTATTTCTTGGGTGCCTTTTTTCGATTCGATACCAATGTTGAGAAGCCCCACACGGGGATTTTCTATCCCTGCCATACATCGGTGATAAGCCGCCCCCATATGCGCAAATTGAAGAAGAAGAGGTGCTTTGAAAGAGACATTTCCTCCTACATCCAGTAGAGTGACCGGCTTTTTTTCAGTAGGTAGAGATGCAACAAGCGCAGGACGTCGCACATGAGGAAGGCGATCGAGACTTAACGTACTAGCCGCTACCAGAGCACCGGTACTTCCTGCAGTGACAAGGGCCCCGATTTTTTTCCGTTTCAATGCCCGAATAGCTACCATCAAAGAGGATTTTTTTTTGCGACGCACGGCATTAAGAGGATCCTCTTCAGGAGTGATGATCTCATCAGAGAGGACACATTGTAAACGAGAGTGTTGAACACCTTGAAGTACGGCAGCTGAGGCAAAAAGGACCCATATCACCTCGGGGAGGGTTTCCATGGCCTGGTAAACCCCTTTTAAAAGATCATGGGGATATGTATCACTCCCCATCAAATCGACCCCGATTGAAAATGGCTTAGGTCGCAAGTGAGGATTAAACCTCTACTTTCCGTCCACGGCCATAGTGACCGCAGGCTTGGCAAAGCGTATGCGGAAGTTTAGGCTTTCCACAGTTGCTGCAAGCCGCAGGTTGTTTGGGTTCTTTTGCATGGTGGGAACGGCGTGAATTTTTACGCGCATTCGAAGTACGGTTACGTGGTACAGCCATGGGAAGGTCTCCTAATTAAACTTTTTGGGGTCAAGGCTCTCAAAAGGGGAAATCGCATCCCCGTCCTCATCCCGATTTTTAAAATACTGTTTAAATGCGTTGCGCGAAGGACACTCTCCACCATGACACTCTGCAAAACGGGGTGTTTCAAGCAAAATGGCTTCTCTCACTTCCTTTTCCAGGTTGTAAATGCCCCCTTTGATTTCCTCGATTGGAACGCTCAAGTAAAAAGAAGGTACAGTCACAGGAACCTCTGTCCATTCATTGCAAATCGTGCACGTCATCATCGCTTTGGTCGTCATTGAAAGGCGAATCATCAGGTGATCTTCAGCTAAGTAAGCGGTCCCCATCAACTCAACGGGATTCGAATACTTCAAATTAGCATCGCTAATCCCTAAAAACGAAGTATTTATCGACTCTTTTAATGAAGTCGTTTTACCCTCTCTAAGTTGCTCTACAAAAATACGAAACGTGTCGTCCACAGGTAAATTGTAAAGGAAAGGGGGTTTTTCCTCCAGCAAATTGGCGAAAGAGGTATAGTGAAATGGTGGGTAGACGCTCCCTTACACAGCCCCTTTGGTTCATTGATTTTCCGGAAGGAAAGGCCGCGTTTCATTACCCTCACCCTCCCATCCCCGATACACCCGCCGCCACAGAAAAAGAGGCTCTCCATTATTTGCACATTTTGAATGAAATGATTATGAATGTGACCGCCGATTTTATGTCTCATCAAGATGATCCAGAAGCCAAAGCCGCTCTGGAAACTCTCTATGCCAAATTTGAAGAACTAGAGCGTCGCGTCGCGGAGCTACGTCAACACATGCATGACGAATCTCCAGAAGAGGATGCTGAGTCTCCCGAAGACCCCACTCACTAAAAAATTTCCTTTTATTGTATTTATCTAAACTACTTTATGTAGATTGCGACCACTCGTAAAAGCCTGAAGTGACCCCACATCTAAACAAGGTGACATCATAATGAGACTTTTTTTTCATATACTGGCTGTCTGCGCTGGTTTTTGCCCGCACACCCCCTAGCCGCTCTAGATCCCACTTAATACTATTTATCAAAAATAAAGCCATAAATTGGCGTGAAATCTTTGAGAGATTTTGACCATCTTTTCGAAGTTAATATTCCGAATACTAACGAGAAAAGGCAGCCGGAAGATGCCAAAGAGATCGCGGTAATTTATGACTTTATTTTTGATAAATGGTATTAGCTTCTCAAGTTATCCACGAACTTCTCTTAAATGAAAGTCTTCGATTAAGCCCAGCTGAACTTTTCGCTGTGGCTCGTCTTTATCGTTTCTATTGTATCCTTTATGTTTCCATTCAACAAGCCCAGTTCAATCAGCTTAAATCGGCACTTGATACTCTCACACAATGGGCAGAAATATGTCGTAAGCTTAAAGAGACAGGTCTTGGGGATCTCCTCGATGCTATGAGAAATGAGGAAATTGTTCCCTTATATCGAAAATGGGAGTCTGACATTCAAGAGCGAGTGGGAGCACATGCCATTCTGGGATGTACCGAGAACTTACGAGACGCCTTTGAAATCTATGGAAAACTCTGCGCACTGCTTAAGCTGCAAAAGGAACAAGAAGAAGCTGCAGCAACAAAAAGGGAATTGTTAGAAGATATACGCTTCCTTAAAGAAAAGTTAGAAGAATAAGACATTAAGGCCTCCCTAAAACGGGACGCCTCTCTTCAAACCTTAGATCGTCAATCCTCCATCAATCGAAAGGACCGATCCGGTTAAAAATGAAGAGGCCTCTGTACTTAAAAAATAGACGGTTTCTGCAACTTCAAGCGGTGTTCCAAAGCGACCAGTGGATAAAGCGCCTCTTCTGTTGCGATCATTTGGGGATATTCTTGTCCAGACACAAGGCCTTTCAAAGCCCTTTCAGCGAGGGGAGTCCAAATCGTCCCAGGATAAATGGCATTAACACGGATATTGAAAGAGGCATAATCGAGCGCCGTACTCTTGGCGAGTTGAACAATGGCTCCTTTGGCCAATCCGTAAGCCGAGCATCCCTTTTTAGGAGACATACTTTGATCGGATCCCATCAATACAGCCGCTCCCCCTCCTTGGGCAATTAAGGCCGGAAGGCCCGCTTGGAGAGTAAAGAAGACACCTTTGATATAGACATCGATCAGGTCGTCGAGTTCCGTCTCTTCCGTTTCTAATAATGTTTTAGATTGATGAATACCTGCATTGGCAAAGAGAATATCGAGTCGTCCAAAGTGGGCAAGAGTGGCGGCTACCGCTTTTTTTTGGGCGGCTAAAGAGCGGACATCACTCCAAAGAAAGAGAGACCCTGGATAGCGTGCGGCCACCTCTTCTCCGCGGGCACGATCCTGGTCCAAAAAAGCCGTCTGCATGCCTCTTTGCAGAAAAAGCGCTACTGTCGCCTCTCCGATCCCGAAAGCTCCCCTTGTTATAAATGCCACTTTCATAAGCGATAGATATTAACACAGTTATTTGATAGGATCTGAACGAGATCATTTCCGTAACCCTTTTTAATAGATGCGGTCAAAAAGAGTTTCGAAAGCGGTCTTTAACGCGAATGGAATGTCGCACGAGTTTGTCCTTTCCTCCCTTTGGGAGTACAGCCTTTCTCTCTGCTAGCAGCCCCATTCGCTCCACCATGGAGTGAAAATGGAAGAAATTCTTCTCAACATTGAATCAAAAGAAATCCGGTGCGCCCACCTTCGCAATGGTCAGTTATATGATCTGACCATTGATCGGAAACGCGAACGGCAGCTGACAGGCAACATTTATAAAGGGCGTGTCACCAATATTCTCCACAATATTCAATCTGCATTTATCGACATCAACGAAGGAGATAATGGCTTCATTCACATCTCGGACATCATCGAAAACACCAAAAAATTCGAGCAGATGTTCGACATGGATTTTGACATTGAAGAAGTTCCCGAACCGAAAAAAAACGGGAACAGCAATGTCAACATTGAACAGGTGATGAAAATCGATCAACCGGTGTTGGTGCAAGTGGTCAAGGAACCGATTGGTTCCAAAGGAGCACGCCTGACATCCAATGTTTCCGTTGCAGGGCGTTATTTGGTCCTCCTACCAAACTCGTTTCATCGCGGCGTTTCCCGCAAAATTGAAGACCGGAATGCACGTGAGCGGCTCAAAAAGTTCATCCGTTCCTTTGAAATGCCCAAAGATATGGGATTGATTTGTCGTACGGCCAGTTGTCTTGCAACACCCGATCAGCTCATTGATGAAGCACATGAATTACTCGAGTCGTGGCAAACGATCATGGATAATTTTAATAAAGCTGATAGTCCCACTATCCTCTTTGAAGAGTCCGATCTTATCAAACGAGCACTCGTACAAGCCATTGACAAGCGGATGGAGCGTGTGCTGATCGATGATTACAACATCTATCAAACGCTTAAACGGATGTACAGCAGATACAGCTCTGAACATACTTTACGTCTGGAATATTACCGCGATAAAGTGCCTATGTTTGAACGATTCAATGTGGAACGGGAAATTGAGAAATCGCTCCGACGTAAAATTTGGTTACCTAGTGGTGGTTATCTTTTCTTTGATAAAACCGAAGCGATGACGACCATCGACGTGAACTCAGGACGTAGCACCTCTAACAACGCCCAAAGCGATGTGGAAGAATCTCTTGTTCGGATCAACTTAGAGGCCGCCGAGGAAATTGCCCGTCAACTACGTCTCCGTAACATTGGCGGATTAATCATTTGTGACTTCATCGATATGCGCCTCCGCAAAAACCAACGCCGTATTTTGGAAAAATTAAAAGAGTGTATGAAGACCGATTCGGCGAAAACCACGGTTTTAGGCATGAGTGAATTTGGTTTGGTGGAAATGACACGTCAGCGAAGCCGTGGATCGCTCGCGCAGATCATGTTTAACCCATGCCCCTATTGCCATGGAACAGGCCTGATTAAAACACATGAAAGCGTCTCCATCGAAATGGAGCGGATGTTGAAAAAAGTGATCGGTGTGCACCAGCAATTTGCTCTCAAACTCGTGGTTCATCCAGAACTGAATCATTACCTAAATAGCGTGGATAAAGAATATTTACGTCGTTTAGCCGAAGGGATGAATGCCCGCTTGGAGTTTGGTGTAGATGATACTCTCCATTTAAACGATTACTACTATCTCTCCACAATCAATAATAAGCGGATTGAGTTGTGAACTTTGATAAACTTCCTCGAGAGACGCATAAACATCTACACGCATTTTATAAAGGATATTCAGAGGCTGCCCGTGAAGCCGGTCTATCCCAAAAAGAGATCGATGCGATTTTGGAAGAGTTTGTCACACATGTCGCCGAGAACGCACGGCATCCGTTTCAATTTGAACCCTTTCATCGTCAAATCCGCTCCCCACACGATCATTTTCGGATGGGGCAAGAATTTTTTCGGCCACTCATCGATCTTCCCGCGTCCGAAATAAGGGGACAAGGCAATCTGCATACGATCGCAACGATGATTCGTCAAGGTGAAAATGTGGTTCTTCTCGCCAATCATCAAGTAGAACCTGATCCACAGGCATTGATGCTTCTCTTAGAAAATGGGTATGCCGATCTTCTGCCTCATATGGTATTTGTGGCGGGGCATAAAGTCACCACGGATCTCTTAGCAGTGCCGCTCAGCATGGGACTCAACTTGGTCTGCATCTATTCGAAAAAGTACGTGGCTACCCCTCCTGAAAACCGTGCAGAAAAGCTCGCTCACAACCAAAAAGCCATGAAACGCCTCAAGCAGCTTTTGGATGAAGGGCGGTGTTGCCTTTACGTTGCCCCGAGTGGAGGACGTGATCGTCCGAACGCGCACGGTATACTCGAAGTCGCCCCTTTTGATGTGGGCAGTGTTGAAATGTTTTATTTGCTCGCTCAAGGTGCCAAAAGCCCCACGCATCTTTTTACACTCGCTATGCGCTCCTTTGACCTCATGCCTCCTCCCGACCAAGAGCGAAAAGAAGTGGGAGAAAAACGACAAGCACGCCGCGTACCAGTTCATCTCGCCTTTGGAAAAGAACTCCATTTTGATCCCCCACCTCCAGGCACCGACAAACAAGAAGCGCGCCGTCTACGTGCGGAAAAAGCGTTTTTCCAAGTCCTAGCGGACTACATGCAACTTTGAGAGCGCTATTTTGTTTCGGAAGAGGAAAACGTGCGGGCAGAGCGAAAACCTGAATGATTGAGAGATGTATCGGGTGTGGTTTTCATACGTGAACTGACTCGATAACCGACACAATAGCTCGTATTACAGAGAAAAGAGCCGCCCCGTTGAATCCGTATAGAGCTTTGAGGCCCCTACGGATGTTTCCAATTGGCTCACGCCACCCATTCTCACCAAATCTAATGATTGGTTAACGGAACAGGCCCTGAAGCAGGTCGAAAAACCAACAAAGCAGGCACCAAAACCCCTGGATCAGGGTGGGGGGAGTACTGGAGGCACTTGCGCCATTATCTCCTCAAGGGTAATCGCCCTCTCCACTGTCGCCACATATCCTGTTGCCTCTACAAAAGTTTGAAAATCCCGATTGGTCACAGGCGTTTCATCCATACAAAAAGCATCGATATGGACCCGATGAAGCGGTTTTTCATCGGGTTTTGCGGGCATATCCTCACTTCCCATGATAAAATCCCCAGAGAATCAAAACGAGTTTGGCGGTAAAAATGAACAACCACATGTTTCTATTTTTAAGAAACATCCTTCTCATGTAAATAAGAATCAGAGGTAAGTAATATGCGTCTTTTCTGTGTGTGGCTTTTGCTGTTAAGTACAGGAACGTTGAGTGCGATCCAATCCAATCACTATGTGCTAGGAACAAATGGCCTTCGCTCTGCGACACGCCCAGACGGTTATGTCTATTCCAATATTTTTACTTACTATAAAGCGGGTAAGATCAAGGGAAATCAGGGGCAAACGCTCATCGATGATAGCACCTTTATTCAATGTATCGACCAAAACATTTTCCAATGGAATTCCGATTATTGCTTTTTGGGAGGAAAATATGGGTGTATGATCGATATTCCTTTTAATAATATTGCTCTCGATATTCCCCTTCGATTCTCGATCCTCAATACGCATAGCCAATTTGCTTTGGGCGATCTCTACGTAGAGCCGATTAATTTCCGTTGGACTTTCGATCATCTGGATCTCATTGCCGCCTATGGTTTTTATGCCACTACCGGTAAATTCAAATCCCATAGCACACACAACAATGGTCTCGGGAATTGGGGGAACCAACTCACTCTTGCCGGCACCTATTATTTTGATTGTGAAAAGACCTGGTCTCTTTCTGCCTATACAACCTATGAAATTCACTGCAAAAAACGAAATGTTAATATCCGCCCGGGTGACAATCTCTGTATCGACTGGGGTTTTGGAAAATTGTTCGCTGAATGGTTGACAGTGGGTGTCGTCGGTTATGCGGAATGGATGACCACCTACGATTCTGGAAGCGATATCAACTTCCTCATTCAGGGGAAAAAAGATCGCGTCTATGCCATCGGCCCAGAAATCGATCTCGCCTTCCCCATCGGCTGTAGCTTTGGTTCCATCGCTCTTCGTTCCGAAAAAGAATTCGATACCCATCTCCGCACGCAAGGATATAACATTGTGGGTAACTTCAGCCATCTCTTTTAAAAACGAAACTCAGTATCTCGATGCGGAAACTTAGTTCTGCTGTTCCGCACCATGATCTCGAAAAAAATGGAGCACCTTTTTCCCATTGACAATCAGAGGAAGCTGTTCGATTTGATCCGGCTTGAGCCAGCGCGCTTCCGTATGCTCTTCTGTGTTGAGATAGAAGGGCGGAGGGACAGGAAAAGTCGCCACAAAAAGATGCAGGATGTAGTCCAGATCAGGAATGCGGCAGTAAAGTGTGCCTAAAAAACGACTGGATACAATGTCTAATCCCAGCTCTTCCTGCACTTCCCGCCGCATAGTTTGAAGAGGGGTTTCGTCCCCTTCTTTCTTTCCAGCCGGTATCCCCCATGTCTCTCCATAGGGACGACTGATATGCCGTTTGAGATAGAGGATCAAATCCTCTACAACAATGAAGCAGCCGGCACACTCCATCTCAGCACGAAAATCAGCGGGTGGAATGAGATGGATTGACATAAAATCTCTGTAAATCTTGTCGCAATTTAGGAAGAACTGCCGGATCGGTAAAAAGCGTATGCCCCCCTTCATAAAGCTGAAGAGTCACATTTTTGCGCACCTGTGGATCCAAACCTAAATGGTCAAAGGTATAGAGAGCTCCAAAATAAGGAGTCGCCAAATCATAAATACCCGAAGCCACAAAAACTTTAAGCTGAGGATTGCGCATTAACGTATCAGAAAGATCGCTCACAACGGAAAAATATTGGTTATTACAATTCACGAAATCCCAACTCACACTAGCGAGAGGCACATATTCTTGATCACTTTTCCAATTCAAATCGGAGACCAAATAGTGGTTGAAGCAGGCTGTATAAGAACCGAATACCGCTTCGGTACTCGGATCATAATTGATTTCACGTCGCAAAGGATTCGTATCGAAACCCAACGTACGGCTATCAAACCTCCCTATCACTTTTTTTTGATCGGCGAGTAATTCCTTAGCAAAAGAAAAAACACTGACACGCAAATTAGAGCGCTCGAGAAAAGGGGCACTTAAACCCGTGAGCCGGCTCAATCGAATGATCATTTTTTCTCGCTCAGCTGTAGTGATGCGATCTCCTTTGTTGAGAATGGCGGCATAATCACTCAACGCTAAAGCTTCAGCCTCTAAGAGGGCTTTCGAAAGATCCAGCTGTAAGTCAAGAGGTAATTTTTTATGATACCAAGCCGCAGCCGTAAAACTCGGTAAAGACAAGAAATAAGGAAGATCATTCAATCCTTCCCCATAAGAGACTGTCTGCATATCGAGTACAGGAGAGACCATAATGATCCCATTCAAATAGAGCCGATTTTTTTGTTGCATATCGGATGCAAGAGCGGCTGCCCGCGCCGTACCATAGCTTTCTCCACATAAATACTTGGGTGACATCCAACGATCCATCCGTGTCAACAATAAGCGAATCGCTTGCGCAAATGTTTTAAGATCCTCTTCGCTGTTCCAATATTTTTTGGGGTCACTTGCCGTGCTGTAGCCGGAAGAAACGGGATCCAAAAAAACCAGATCGGTGACATCCAATAGGGAGAAATCGTTATCCACCATTTGGTAGGGTGCGACTGCCCCTCCAGTTTCTTTGAGTACGACCCTTTTGGGTCCCAATAATCCCATATGAAGCCATATCGACGAGGAACCGGGACCTCCATTAAAACAAAAAGTGATGGGACGAGTAGAAGCATCGTCGACCCCCTCTTTCACATACGAGATGTAGGAAAGGCTAACGCTATCTTCAAGAGGCAACTGCCCGACTTGCGCTCGATAATTGACGGGGAAACCTTGAATTTTGACGGTATGCACCGTTTCCACCGATCGCTCTTCAACCGCGCCAATCGCCATTAACCAGACACACCATATTCCTATTTTCATATTTCAACCCCTACTTCCCGCATTTTTTGAATGGCTTGTGCTACATCGCCTGGATGGAGCTCCACACCACGGCATCCTTTTAAATCTACTTTCACTTCGAATCCCAGCTCACGTGCATCGAGAGCTGAGTAAAGCACACAATAATCTGTGGCCAACCCAGCAATTGTCAAGTAGCGGACGCGGTGTCTCTTTAAATAGTCTTCGAGTCCTGTGGATTTATGCCGATGCATATCAAAAAAACAGCTATAGCTATCGACACTCCGATCGGTTCCTTTATAGAAGATTTTCTGCACTTGAGAACTTTCCCAACCGGGATAAAAAGCGGCTCCTTGCGATCCTTGCAAACAATGGACGGGCCATAAAATTTGCTCCACACCTTGATCCATGATCGTCTCTCCCGGCATCTTCCGGTGATTAACCGCGAAACTCATATGGTCGGCCGGATGCCAATCTTTAGTGGCCACACGATGATCAAATGAACCCTGTAGTAATTCTTGAATACGAGGAGTCACTTCATCTCCCCCTTTTACAGCAAGCGCCCCACCTGGCATAAAATCATTTTGTAAATCCACCAATATAAGCGCACTCATAAATGTTGCTGCTTCCGGATTTTTTTGATCAGCGCGACTTTTATTTCGTAAAGATGTTGTTCCATTCCCACAAAATAACGATGGGGGTTTAAAAAACGTTTGATCCCTACAGGAAAATGAGCGAGTTCTGAACGCGTTCTCTCGCGAATCGAGATTAAGGAAGGAAGTTCATAGACCCGTTTCCCTTGCTTGTATATAGGGACGAGAAGATCCACACTCGCCGTATCGGCTGTCACCACACCTTGCATCGTTGGATCAAAAGGATCGATCACATGCCAATCACCGTGAACAGAATGAGCCACATCATAGATTACATCCAGCAGGCGTGTTTCATCCCGGTAAAAACGCCGCACTTGTAAAATCCCTGGATTGGAGATTTTCAACATTTGTTCGGAGAGTTTCAGTGTGTAACGCCATTCCCCTTCTTCGTCACGAATAGCGGATAATTTATAGACACCGTCTAAAGCAGGTTGGTCTTTTGCCGTTACAAGATTCGTGCCCACACCCCAAATATCGATTTTAGCTCCTTGTCTTTTCAATTCTGAAATGAGGGTTTCATCCAATTCGTTGCTCGCGATAATTTGCGTCTTTGAAAAACCTGCTTGATCCAGTAAATGTCTCGCTTTAATGCTTAAGTCGGCTAAATCCCCCGAATCAAGCCTGATCCCTACAAAAGGTTGGTCTTGGGATTTTAACCATTTTCCCACTTCAATCGCACGTTTGACCCCTTCCACTGTATCGTAAGTATCCACAAGAAAAACGGTTTGCTTGGGAAGCTCTTCCGCAAACGTTTGAAACGCTTTTTGTTCATCTTCAAATGCCATCACCCAAGAATGGGAATGGGTTCCCCGTACCGGAATCCCATATTTCATCCCTGCCAACACATTGGAAGTGGCATGACAACCTCCAATGTAAGAGGCGCGACTCGCTGTTAACGCTCCATCGACACCTTGTGCGCGTCGCAATCCAAATTCCATCACTTCATCATTACCTGCAGCAATACATAGACGCGCCGCCTTAGTCGCAATTAACGTGGGAAAATTAATCAAATTGAGAAGGGGGCTCTCTAAAATTTGACATTGAATAAGAGGGCCTTGGATGCGCAAAAGGGGCTCATAAGGGAAAACAGCTGTCCCTTCTGGCACAGCTTCTACACTGCATTTAAAACGCATTTTACGTAGGTATTTAAGAAAATCAGAGGGGAAATAATCCTTTAAATAAGCCAGATCCTCTTTGGTGAATTGGAAATGGTCGAGATAATCCACCACTGCCTCTAATCCAGCCGCAATGGTAAATCCTCCTTCAAACGGACGTCTGCGGAAAAAGAGATGGAAAACAGATTCTCTCTCAGCGAGACCCGACTTCCAGTATCCATACCCCATCGAGAGTTGGTAATAATCGGTTAAAAGAGCCAAGCTCATGGCTGCTGATCTTTTAACTGTTGCAGCTCTTTTTGCTTTTGCCGCATTAAATCCAGTTTCTCTTCAGCTTCTTGGATGTCTTGGATGAAATGGGGGTTGTTCACCCGCATTTCTTGCTGAGCTTCCATTTCGGCATCATAGGCCTGAATCCGATAGGTGTGGATCTCTTGTTCGAGTGTTTGCATACGATCAGCTTCTGGAGCTATTGCTAATAAAAAAAATAGAATCATTTCCGCATTCTCTCAAAGAAAAGAAATGAAGGAAAGTGGTACTCTGGTGCTTGTGAAAAACGTACTTTTTTTCCTTTTATGGGGAGTCTCTCTAGCGGCTGAAACCTTCACTTTACGGGAAGGGCTCGCCAAAGCTCAAGTAGGTGATTATATTGTCACGGCTCAAGGAAAGAACCTCACATTGCTCCATATTAGCCAGCTGCAAGGTACTTTATTGACGCTGGAAGAAATTACGGCCCCTTCCTCACGTGTACCTCAACCCCAACAATGGAAAGAATGGATTCAACAAAATGCCCCTGGCAATACATCCTGGGTGGTGTATACCCTTGATCTGCGGGATGGCCAAATGGCAAGTGTGTTTTCCTACACGCGCAATAGCCGTTTCCAAATTCCTGATGCCGACAACTTTCTTTCCCATCTCCTTAATCTCCAATTAGAAAAAGTTCCCGAAGAACGGATGCGTCGCGTTGGCCGTTCCCAAAATTATGGAGGAGCCAATTGGCGTGACATCTGGCAGCCTCTTCTCGTCTTCGAGGGCACTCCCCTTCCTGGTGTCCTCTTCTACCAATGGAGCGCGCGCTGGCGCAAAGATGGAAGTGACCTTTCCGGCAAATGGATCGACCTATATCTTCCTGCCCAAGAGGGCCCCTATCCTTCTTATTTCCCATACTGGCTCCAGATTAGCGGTATGATAGGCAAGGCCAAAATCCGCATTATTGATTCAGGCACTCACATGGTGAGTCCCAAAACCAAATTCTCGCCTCCAAGTGCCGTACAGGATACAAAATCCGCTCCTGTTCTAGATCCACAGATTCCCTAACTTAAGCCTGCGTGATAAACGCAATCCCATGCCCTGAGAAATACACTGCACATGTAAACGCACCGAAATGACAGGGGTATTTATTGAAAACGAAGACCTCTCAAATGGGGTGTTTGAAAAAAGTTTTCTTTAAATTCTGGAAGCCTGTATCACGGTGCTATCGGAGGTTCCTGATGAAGATCATTGCTCTCGCACTGGCCCTACTCACTATACAGCCCTTAATGGCTATTGCACCTGTTGAACATGGCTCCTTGAACCAACAACAGCTACAAACCTATTTCAACTCCCTACAAGACCAAATCCAGCAGCAGCAGAAGCGGGTCGATGCCTTGTTACAAAAAATGCGTACGAACAAGACCGCGCCCGCTATGGTTGATAAAATGGCGTTGGAAAATGCCATCACCGTTTTAGATGTTAAAAAGACCTTGTATGGAAACTTTGCAGGCACAGAATCTTTAAACAATCCTGAAATTCGTCAGAAATTGTTGCAAATTTTTACTCAGGAAGATATTTCTACGGGTGACCTTGCGATTTTACAAGGAATGGTTAACTCTTATAAACAATCTCTACACGCACCACAACCAACGCCTTAACTAAAACGGAAGTCTTTGAAAATCAATCTTTAGTAAAAGACCTGTGAGGGAGCATTCGCAGCCCTCCACTTTTCCACTTTCTTACAAACTTTCCACAGTAAGAGCCACCTATTGGTAAGCGATTTAGGAGAAAACACGTACTTTTTACGTACACTACACGGAAAATCGTGGTTTAAATAGTCTAGTAGGATGTTTTATTCACTTCGCAAAACTCGCAAGAAGCTCTTTCATTGTCTTTCCACTTTGGAAAAACAACCCACTGAAAAAAGAGAGCCTCAACTCTCTCAGGCACGTCAATTAAAGGTATTAATCGATCGCAAAGAGCGGAAGGAAGCCGCCCATCTTGCGAACATTTTGACAGAAGAGTGTACAAGAAAATTCCCTAAGCCCCTGTGGAGACGTTTATTAGATCCAGCGGCTGCCCTTCTTTTTGCGCTGGTGGCCGCAACGATTATTCGACAAATGTGGTTTGAACTTTATCAAATTCCCACCGGTTCGATGCGTCCCACTTTCATGGAACAAGACAATGTGAGCGTCTCAAAAACCACCTTTGGATTAAACATTCCTTTAGTCACCGACCATTTTCTCTTTGAACCCCACCATGTGGAACGGGCAGGAACCATTATCTGGTCAGGAGATCAAATTCCTCTTCTCAATTCCGATGATATTTTTTTAGGGATCCTTCCCTACACAAAGCGCTATGTCAAACGGTTGATGGGAAAACCTGGTGATACCCTCTACTACTATGGAGGGCAACTTTATGGGTATGACAAAGAAGATAAGCCCCTTGAAGAGCTTCTCACAAGCCCCCACCTGAGCCGCCTAGAATACATCCCTTTTTTAAATTTTGAAGGGCAAATGCAGCGGGTCCCTGGCAAATACGAAGTCCTTTTTAAAATCATGAATGAACCCTTGGGACGTCTCCGTCTTATAGGACAAGATGTGGTAGGAGATCTATGGAATGGCAAAGAGTGGGTGCAAGAACACCCTGGGGCGAATAGCTATTTCAATCGCTGGGGCATGAATAACTTTGGAATGGCGCGCCTCATAGATCCCGATCAAACGGATCCTAAAGAAACCGTTCTCGTTCTCGAAATTTACCATCACCCCAGCCTCACGTATCCCAAACCTAAAATTGATCCTTATATAAGCTTAAATCCTCTCAAAACACGGATTCCCTTAGAGCAACGCCATTTGGAAAGCTTATGGAACCATCTTTACACCGCCCGTTTTGTGGTGAAAGATAAACGGGTGAGTCGCTATTCGGTGGAACCGCTGACCATCACGTCGCGCACCCCTTCTCTTTTAGAAGTTCCTGAAGGAACCTACGAATTTTATTATGGAAAAGCCGCTCAAATTGGCTTCACAGGCATTCCTAAAGAGCTCGATTCTTCACATCCTCTTTATTTCAAAGCACCCGAGCGTCTCAAATTATGGTACAACCTCGGTATCCAGTTCGATTCAATCTATGAAAATGCCCTCATTCCGAGTCGCTATGTCTATTTTCGTGAGGGAGATCTCTACGCTTTAGGGGCTCCTTTATTGAAAAAAGAAGATCCGATTCTTCGAACCTTCATTGCCGCAGAAAAGAAAAAAGCGTCAGAAAGCCGCCCCGCAGAACCCTATACACCTTTCCTCGATTCGGGTCCTCCCACGCATAAAACCGTCCAAAAGGACGGCTTTACACTCCCTCCCCACCATTACCTCGTCCTGGGCGACAATCATGCCATGAGCAGTGATAGCCGTGTTGTCGGCCCCATTCCCGAAACCAATTTACAAGGGACACCCTCGATCGTATTCTGGCCTCCGAGCTCCCGCTGGGGCATTCCCAATCAACCTAGCTATGCGTTATGGGTCCTACCACGTCTCCTCGTCTGGGGCGTTGCTTTCCTTACCTTTGTTGGCTGGTGGCTCTGGCGCGAACGGACATATAAGCGTTTAGAAAAGCTGCTTTAACTTAAATAGCTTAATATAAGTCTATTAAGTTAAAAACATTTAAGCTCTTGTATAAAACACCCCCCTGTTTTATACATAAATGGTATAAAACACACCCCTATTTTATACATGGAACGTGCATTTAGCCAAGTTCTTCTCCGCTGGAAAAAGGATCCTTTACGGACACCTTTGATTGTACGTGGGGCGCGTCAGGTAGGAAAAACTTACATTATCCAAGCTTTCGGAGAAGGGGAATTTTCTCATTTAGTCACCATTAATTTTGAAGCTTCTCCCCTTTATAAAGCTTGCTTCGAAACCATGGACCCCGTGGAAATTATCCGACAACTCGAGCTGTTGTCTAAACAACCTATCCGTCCTGAAGAAACACTGCTTTTTTTAGATGAAATTCAACAATGCCCCCAAGCTCTTCAAGCTCTTCGTTATTTTAAAGAAAAACTCCCTCAACTTCATGTGATTGCTGCTGGTTCTCTTTTAGAATTCTCATTGAAGATGGAGAATTTTTCTTTCCCGGTAGGGCGAGTACAATTTGCACGGCTTTATCCCATGTCATTTGAAGAATTTCTATTGGCAAAAGGAGAACAGACGCTTGTCAAAACACTTCCCTCTTTTTCATGGAAAACGCCTCCTCCCGCACCCATTCATCTTAAACTTCTGGAGCTTGTAAAAGAGTATTTTCAGTGTGGAGGAATGCCAGCGGCTGTTCAAACCTATATCCAAACTACATCCACCCTTGAAACACTCTATGTTCAACGTAGTCTCTGGGAATCCTTTGCTGCTGATTTTGGTAAATATGCCTCGCAAGCTCAACACCGCCATCTAAGGAAAATTTTTGAAGAAGTGCCACGACTTGTAGGAGATATTGTAAAGTATAATCGGATCGATCCCGAACTCAGTAATCCTGCACGTGAAATCAAACACGCGCTTGAATCGTTAAAATTAGCAGGCCTTGTTCATCCTATTATCGCAACTTCAGGGGGATCCCTTCCTCTTCAAATGGGCGCCAAAGATCATCTTTTCAAATTACTTTTTTTAGACATCGGTCTTGTCCATCAAACAATGGAAACGGTCTCTTCCACTCCTCACCTTCTCAACGGGCCACTCGCTGAGCAATTTGTCGGACAAGAAATAATGGCTTATACGGATCCTCGTCTTGAGGAAAAGCTCTATTTTTGGATGCGAGAAAAAGGAGACGCTGAAGTCGATTACCTGATCTCCCACCAAAATAGGGTCATTCCTATCGAAGTTAAATCAGGCAAAACAGGTAAATTAAAATCCTTGCATGTGTTTCTTGAAGAAAAGAAAACGCCTTTTGGCCTTAAAATTTCGCAAGAAAATTTAGCTCGTCATCAACGAATCTTATCTGTGCCTTTTTATTTGATAGGACACTTACATCGGCTCTTAGATGAAGCGATCGAACTTAAGTCAAGGGAAATTGTAAATGACTATTCGTCACTGTAATTTAAACACGAGTAAATAGAAGCGCTGGATTCACCTTGTTCTTGCTCCTGTTTAAACTTTTTTCATGGAGACAGTGGCAGCTTCGCCGTTGAGATCCCACTCTTGCCCGGTAGTCGGCCCAAAATGGACTTCGGTCGCTAAGACTTCGCCTTTGATGTAATCAGCAAAACGTTGAAAGGCCTCTTGCACACGTGGGGTGGTGGCAAAATGGAGCGTGATCCGGTCTGTAACGTCAAGTCCTGTTTCGCGACGCATGGTGTTCACTTTATTCACCATTTCACGTGCTAATCCTTCGATCAGCAATGCATCGGTCAAGTGTTTATCGAGCGCAATGGTGAGTTCCCCTTCATTTGCGGCAATGATACCTTCAATCACTTCTCGTTCAACCGCGACATCTTCAGGTGTAAGAAGAAGAGATGTGTCGGCAATTTGAAGAGAAAGAGATTCTCCATGCAACAGTTGCGAAAGTTGCTCAAACGAGAATTTCTGAATGGCTTCTTGCGCCTCTTTCATGTGCTTACCGATCTTTTTACCTAGCACGCGAAAATTAGGTTTCGCTTTGAGAATGACAAACGTCCGATCATCTGCAAAGAAATGGACCTTTTTTACATTGAGCTCATCAGCAATAAGATGCTGCTGTTGCTCCATAAATCGGAGTTCATGCGGGCTCGAACACGCAATTTCCGCTTTGGGAAGTGGTTGACGCACCTTTAATTTATGCTCTTTTCGCAGCGCATGGCCTAAACTCACAGCACGCTGAATCGCCACCATACCCTGTTCAAGCAAGGCATCTCGCTTCTCTTCCTGCGCTGTAGGATAATCACATTGATGCACGGATAGAGGCATCTTATCTGTCCGCAGATTATGGAAGATCGCTTCAGTGATAAAGGGAACAAAAGGAGCGGCCACTTGCACTAACGTGACCAACACATGATAAAGGGTTGCAAAGGCCTCTTCCCGATCTTTAGAAGGTTTTTCTTCCCAAAAACGGCGACGAGAGCGACGGATATACCAATTGGTGAGTTGATCGACAAATCCTACAAAAGGTCCAACAGCTTGGCTTAAATCGTAATTCTCCAACCCATTTCCGACATCGATCACCAGTTTATTCAGGAGGGACAAAATCCACTTATCGATGACCGCTTCGGGATTGGGGACAGCGCCCTCTGGACGCCACTTGTAAATGCGGGCATAGGTCAAGAAAAAGCTGTAAGCATTCCACATTGGCAATAAGACTTGCCGTAGGACCAGTTCGACGCCCGATTCTACAAAGCACAAGTCATCTGCACGGACCGCCGGACTATTCATCATGTACAAGCGGACTGCGTCAGCTCCATATTTCGATACCACCTCGATTGGATCGGGATAATTACGTAGACGCTTGGACATCTTATTGCCATCGGCAGCCAAAATAATCCCGTTGACGATCACATTTTTGAAAGCAGGTTTATTGAAAAGAGCCCCTGCTAACACTGTCAACGTATAGAACCATCCACGGGTCTGATCCAACCCTTCCGCTATAAAGTCGGCGGGGAAAGCAGCCTCAAAATGGGCTTTGTTTTCCATCGGATAGTGTTCTTGCGCATACGGCATAGAACCCGATTCAAACCAACAGTCAAACACTTCGGTGACACGTTTAAAATGTTTCCCATTTTTGGTGAATGTGACTCCATCAATATGGTGACGATGAAGATCTTCTATTTTTTGACCCGCTAATTTTTCCAATTCCGCCACATTACCGATCACATGGATCTCTCCATCCTCGGCCCTCCAAATAGGAAGAGGCGTTCCCCAATAACGGTTACGTGAAATCGCCCAATCACGTGCATGCTCTAACCATTTACCAAAACGACCGAACTTGATGTGATCGGGCGTCCAATGAATCTGTTTGTTATTTTCGACTAATTGGTGCCGGATTTTCTCCACGGCGACAAACCAGGTATTAACCGCTTTGTAGATAAGGGGCGTATCGGAGCGCCAACAGAACGGATAACGGTGCCGAATAGTCGCTTGATGAAACAGATTTCCCTGCTCCTTTAAACGCCTTGCAATCGCTTTATCCGCATCCTTGACAAACTGTCCCTGGTATTCCGGAACATCTGCGGTAAAACGGCCGTTATTGTCGACCGGACAAACCAGTTGAATGCCTTCGCGTTGGCTCGCATAGAAGTCCATTTCGCCAAAGGCGGGTGCCGAATGCACAATCCCTGTCCCCTCATCGAGGACCACGCCTGGCTCTCCAATCACTCGGAAAGCCTCTCTATCTGCAAAATAGGGGAAAAGCGGGCGATAACGTTGACCCACCAGATCTTGGCCCTTGTGGCGTGCCACAATAGAGACTCCCTCTTTCCAATAATGCTTCAAAGCGGATTCAGCCAAAATATACTGTTTACCTTGGTCTTCCACAGTCACATAGTCGATCTCCGGCCCGACCATCAACGCTAAATTGGACACCAGTGTCCAAGGCGTTGTTGTCCAGGCTAAAAAGTAGGTATTTGGAGCCGTCTCAAAAGCAATCGTCAAAGCGGGGTCGTCGACATCTTTATAGTTTTCACCCGCCTCAAAATTGGAGAGCGGCGTCCCCAATTTAGCCGAGAAAGGCATCACCTTAAACCCTTCGTATATCAACCCTTTTTCCCAGAGTTGGTGAAAAACCCACCAGACCGATTCCATGAAATTTTTATCCATCGTCCGATACGTCCGATCGAAATCGACCCAACGCCCCATCCGCTCCACCACTGTTTTCCATTCATGGGTGTAACGGAGTACGATTTTTTGACACTCTTCATTGAACTTTCCAATTCCGAAAGCTTCAATCGAAGGGGCTCCTGACAAATCAAACGCCTTTTCAATCTCATTTTCAATCGGCAAGCCGTGACAATCCCATCCAAAACGACGCGGCACACAATAGCCTTTCATCGTCTTATAGCGTGGAATCACATCCTTGATCGTCCCCGCCAGCAGATGTCCATAGTGAGGCAATCCCGTTGCAAATGGAGGCCCGTCATAAAACGTAAAATGGGGACGATGCTTCCGCCCCTCGACAGTCGACTGGAACACCGACCACTCTTTCCAAAAGTCTAAAATCCGCTTTTCCCGTGCGTCAAACGTCTCTGGCTTTAATTCGTCAAACATGCCCAAAAATATACCAAATCTGTTATAATACAAATAGATCACTCGGGGGTGTCACGGTTTCGACTTGGGACTGAAGGGTGGATCGCATGCAGAGGACGTCGGTTGGCCTCTTAAATCATCCGGCAAAAACACAAATGCAACTACCTATGTAGATGCTAGCTTCTTCCGTCAGGAAGTAGCTGTTGCTGCCTAGTCCTAATAGACTAAGCGCACGACAGCCTGAAAGTGGACCAAGGCTTTCAGTCACTGTCGATAATTGACTTGGTGTGGACTTATTGGCTCTGTCTTCTAACCATTAAGTTCGAGATTAAAGAAGGCGGGTTCCCTCCATTGGCGTGCTTTGCATAGGAAGGAGCTGCTATTTCAAAGCACTAAGCATGTAGAGGTTCATCGGGATGTTGCTAAGGACGAGAGTTCAATTCTCTCCACCTCCAATCGAAGATAAGGCTTCAGTTTTACGACTGGAGCCTTTTGTTTTTAGTGATTTATAGATCAAAATTCTTATCGGAAATTTTCGGTGCGTAAAGCCGAATTACGCAGTATTTACGCACTAGACTGGATGAAACCGGAGTAAAACTACCCTTGATTTTTGAGATTTTTATGCTATATAATTTTTGATGACTGTAATGTTAGCCGATAAGAAAAAGAAATTAACCCTAGCTTATTTATGAAAAATACTGACCCAAAAAAGTTTGCATTGATTGGACTCCCTGAAAGCGAAAAGTCTACATTTGCCTCTAGCTTTGTGAAATCTTAGACGTTCCAGTTCACTACTTGGACAGACACATGTTCGAGCCTGGCGGGAAGAAAAGGGATAAGCAAGAATTCATAGAAATTCAAAAGGCGGTAGCCCTAAACATGTAGTAATTTTAAATTTTTGTTATGGTCGTATATGGCTGTGTTGAAAAACTTAAAACACTCATCTTCAGGTCTTTTTTGGGATCTCAAAAAATCTGACCCCTTGTAGATAGCGTCATGAGCTATCTACTTCGTTAACAGCTTTTCTGATCTCTACAAAAAAATCTTCTGAATCTGAGCTACTTATAATTTTTTCAACACAGCCCAAAAATGAAAGCTTTCCGACTTACCCATCAAGGGGGAAAAGGTGTGGATGCGGGTCGATTTCAAAGTGCCGCCACCCTGCAACACCGCCGAAAACAT
>Ga0105046_10001159_pt1 | contig 39889 bp, 39 predicted proteins | sample MAT03_FD_78385 | JGI IMG/M metagenome (GOLD analysis project Ga0105046, IMG submission 78385) | Freshwater microbial communities from Lake Fryxell liftoff mats and glacier meltwater in Antarctica - MAT-03 (megahit assembly) | ecosystem: Environmental > Aquatic > Freshwater > Ice > Liftoff... | reverse complement strand
GGTGCCAAGGCCGAGATCCAAATCCGAGTCCATTGTGATGTCATTGCTGGCACCTCCAATCAAGTCATCACCGCTATCGTCATCGTCGTCGTCGTCAAATGCCAATCCGCTGTCTGCTGGCACAGATTTCTTGCCAACCATCAAATCAGGATTTGCATTCGCGACTCGCTTTAATTCTTTATCGGTGATCGGGCCGGTACTTCCCGCGTTGGGTTCGATTGCCAAGTCGAGCATCTCAGAGTCATGCCCAACTGCCGGCTCATCAGGTGACAACAGCAGTTCGCCGGAATCGATTTCGACCAGCCCTCCATCGCCACCGCCAACCAAGAAATCATCACTGTCACCAGCGCCAGGGAAAGGTGCATTTCCGGAGACAATCTTTACGTCGCTGCCGTCACTGTCGTCCGCGATGAGATTGACATCGCTACCGTGGCTTATTTCTGAAGGCGAGTCGCCACCAATGACGTTGCCTCGCGAGCCGATGGACGAGCCAAGATCCAATTCGTCGACAAGAACGCCACTGCCGCCGTCACTCGTGGAGAGTTGATCTAACCCTTGCTCGTCTTCACCGAAGCCCTTGTACGGATTGTAGTCGTCGCTTGAACTCGCCAAATCGTCGGCGAGACGATCAAGTTCGTTCTCCGGAAACTTCCAGCTTGCTCCGTCACGAAAGCCGCGGATCTTGCCTTCGCTACGCAGTTCGACCATACGATCGGTCGAAATTCCAAGCCTCTTCGCGGCTTCTTCCAAAGATAAAAACTGGCTGGACATACTTCCGACGACTCCGCAATCGATTGAGCTATGCGAAAAGGTGTTAAGTGACACCAACTTTCGCGTCCCAACCGCGCGGATCAGCCACCTTGCAGCCGTTGAATTTCTTCGGGCAATGGTGCGGTCGCGTTGAACTGGAACGAAAAGTCGGCCTCGAGCGGGCGGCTGCTGACCAAACGAATCTGGCCCGCTTGATCTACATGATACACAGCCATCCACCGACGAGATGCATTTATTAGCGTAATTGCCTGACTTCCTCCTGCAAGCTCTCGGGAAAATCCGATCATGTCGCCTGCAGCCGCTAAACTCGGCCCCGCAGGAAACATCGGAACAGGTTGCGAAGGCACGGAAAGTCCTCGTGGGGGCGGGGAGACGGCGTCTAAGCCCTGGCGCACGGCGCTATCATTTGCATTCCCCGCTGGAGGTTGCCCTCGCAAGGCTGCCGTCGGCCAAACTAGCCAAAAAGCAAGCATAAAGACGGTTATCACGCTTAGTTTGCTAGCCATCTAATCACTCCGTTTGGGATTCCTTCAGAATCCGCCTTGTATCCCACTGCCTCCAGATGAAACAAGAGATATCCGAAAAAACCGGTTATCGCGAAAAGGACGACTTTGACGATTGAGTCAAGTATGGTGCCGAGGCCGGTCGATTTAACCCTGAAGCGGACCGTCGGGTGAACGCGTTCCAAAGTCCGTTTCGATACGTACCACAGCAGCATGAGTTCTCGCATGGCGACCGATCTCAACAACAAGAACGAACAAACGTTGGTGAAACAACCTTTATCCAGCGGCGGCGACGGATCGCTGGGGATCACCCTGGGTATATTCTTCTCTGGGGTTTTCTATGGGGCTCTTTACCTGTTTCCCCATCCGTGGATGCAGCGATACTTTTTGGGCCACCCGGTTTGCGTTGGTGCAACGCTGCTATTTGCCATCGCGGCCGGCATTTTGATCATGAAGACCCTTCGGGTCCGGTCGGAACGCCGCCTCAATGGAGGACTTCGTGATTCCGAATTAGCGCCGAACCTCGCATACCGTTCGTCATCGGATGAGTGGGTCTTGAGTCACGATGCAGGTCGCGTCGCCAAGGCTTGGCTTCACAGCCTCGAGGATCTTCCCGTTGCGGCTCGAAAGTCGCGGCTCGTATGTCGATTGATTGAGCTACTCGAGCGGCAATCGGCTCGCGTCTCGACTCGTCACTTGTCCGATGACTTGCGAGAACTGGCAGCGCGTGATGGAGATCAGGCTCACGATTCGTTGCAATTGGTGCGGATCATCATCTGGGCGATCCCGATGTTGGGCTTCCTTGGTACCGTTGTCGGTATCACTCAGACTCTTGGTGGACTCGATTTTACCGACGGTACTGCCGCAGTGGATCGACTCAAGAGCGGCTTGTACGTCGCATTCGATACGACTGCGATCGGACTTGTTCTGTCGGTCATCGCGATCTTCCTTCAATTTCCGGTGGAAAGCGCGGAGCAACAGTTGCTCGGTGAGATTGATCATCGAATCGGCAAACTCCTTGTTGCCAACTTGCCCGCCGATGATGCGTCGGACAATCCGGCAGGCCAAATCGCGCAGTTGTGCGACGGCATTCGCATTGCGGTTGGCGAATCCCTTGCTTCGCAAACCGAGCTTTGGCGTCAAACGATTGATGAAGCGCATCTTCATTGGCAACGAATCGCCGAAGACAACGGTCAACGCATTGGAGATGCAATCATGCAAAGCCTCGCGCCGGCTTTACGCGATCACGCAGGCGTTGTTTCTGAACAGACGCGAATCGTCGCTGATCAAACGGTTGTGCTTCGTGAACAGGTGACCGGACTGAATCAACACACCGACTTACAGCGCGAGAGCAACGAATCTCAGCGTCAGTACTCGCTATTGGTTACCAAATCTCAAAAGGCCGCAGCCAAGGATCTTGACGACCGGACGGCGGTTTTGACGAGCATGCTTAGCGAAAGCACCCAATCGTTGGCCATGCACCAGCAAGCCTTGATCGGACAACTTGATGCGTTGGTAAAGACCGATGAACGAACCGATCAGCTACTTCGATCGCAATCTGCACTTGATGCCAACCTTTTGCGAATCGCGGAAGCAAATTCTTCCGTGCAGCAGGCAATCGAGACCAGCCTCAAGAATGGAATGTCTCAAGCAATGATGACACTCGCAAGTGCGGTCGAAGTGTTAGCAACGAAGCTTCCTAAAGACGCTCCCGCCGTGCTCTCGCTCGACGACAAGACTGAAACGCGTAAGAGGCGTGCCGCATGACCGGCCGTCGGCGTGAAGGGCTTGCCCCGAATCTGTTCCCGTTCCTCGCGGTACTGATCTGTACGCTTGGCACGTTGATCCTACTTTTGGCGCTTGTCGCACAGAATGCAGGTGACGCGGTTGCCGCGTCGACAGAACCAAAGCCTTCGGCAGAACAGATTGAGAAGCAGCGTCAGTTGGTCGAAGCTGATTCTGAGCTCGACCGGCGCATCGGTGAAGCGAAATGGCATCGTGAACAGGTGGTAAAGATTCGTGACGAACAAACCGCCGAGATCGACGAACGTCGAACGAGACAGTCGCACCTTGAAGATCATGTTAACCGTCTTCGCGACGAGTTAAAACGCCTGGAAGCGGAGATCGAGGCTGCGCAAGATGACTCTGTGAAGCCAGCAGCGTCGAAAGACGCCATCGCTGCGTTGAAGGCAAGTGTCGACGAAGAAAAGTCGAAGATCGAGAAGCTTAAAACAGAGCAGCAAAGCCATACACCTCGAATCGTTATCGTCCCCCACAAAGGTCCCAACGGAACCGATCGACGCCCGATCTACATCGAATGTCGTGCCGATGGCGTTTACATTCAGCCTGGAAACGTCGCAATCGATCCGAAGTATCTGGAAAACAATATTCCTGGCCTGAATCCGCTTGATGCGGCGCTAAAGGCAATTCGGCTGTACGCGATGAAAAACTATGGCGATCTGGATGCACCTTATCCATTAATCGTCGTTCGCCCCGACGGAATCGAAACCTATGCGGCAGCAAGATACGCCATGAAAGATTGGGATGACCAATATGGTTACGAACTGGTCCCCGGCGAAGTGAAGTTGGCGTATCCCGAACCGGACGCTGTATTGAACGACCAAGTCGATAACGCCATTGCCAAAGCTGTCCGCGAGCAACAAGCCTACGTGATGGGAACCGGCGGCGGTGGAGGGCAAGGTGGAGCCCGCAGCGGTCGAGGTCGAGGCGGTCCAGGCAGTGGTGTCTCTGGCGATGGCCTAACGGGACTGGCGTCAAACGACGACGTTCCGAACTCACCAAACTCCCTCGATGGCACGTCAGGACTCGCGGGTCGATCTCCGGTGCAACGGCGTGTCGAGGACTTGCCAGTGCTGTCTGCTCGCAACATGGACGCGGAAATGGCTGCGAGATTGGAAAGTAGCAATTTTGGTTCCGGAAAAGGCCAAAGCATACCTTCGCGTTTTGCGGCACGACAGGCGGAAGCGAACGCATCAGCGGAGGCCTCTGCGTCCGAAGCGAAGGCCGGGGCAGTTGCCGTGAATCGAGGCAGCACGGACTCCGTCGACGGTGTTTCTGGTGACGGACAACGCGGCTTCGAAACCGTCGGAAGCGGAAAACTAGAACAGAAACAAGCGTCGTCGTACGCAGGGTTAAGCAGTCCCACGGGAAGCTCGGCCTCGTCCCCATCGGCTTCTTCGAATTCAACCGCGGATCGATTTGCTCCGATATCGGATCAGGAATCGAAATCGAAACAAGGTTCTGGCTCGACTGATCCCAATGCGCCTCTTGGCGGATCTCTGGCATCCGGTGCATCAAGCGACAGCAATCCTGCAGGGACCACAACTCCGCCACCCGATTCGATGCAGAACGCGCCGCCCAAAGGAACGCCGTCGCCTTCGGTGACGGCGAAAATGAACGGCCAGAAACCCTCCAAATCGACCGTCAAACGTGGCAGCAAAGATTGGGCTTTACCGCCCCATGTCGCCGCCATGGTCGGTACAACCATGGTACGTACGATTCGCGTGGAGTGCCACGAAGATCGGCTTGTTCTGTTGCCTGAAGGCGGAAAAGGCTCAACCAATGTCTATGGCTATTCGGATGGCGATATTGATCGAGCAACGCTGGAACTCGCAACGGCGATTCGCGATCGCGTCGATGGTTGGGGTGCAGGCATGCCCGGTGGCCGCTGGCAGCCGTTGATGGAAGTGAACGTGGTTCCTGGCGGTGAGTTTCGATTTCAACAGCTTCGTCGACTGATGGATAGAAGCGGCGTGACCGTCGAAGCGAAAGGCGCTGCGAAATGACAACGATCCAACGACGCAGTCGAAATAGTGGACCAGCACTCGGTCAGGACGCATTCCTTGACGTGGTTGCAAACCTGGTCGCGATCCTCATCATCCTCGTCGTCATTCTAGGCTCTCGCTCACAGCAAGTGATTGAAGTGGCGAAGCTTGAACAAGAGAACTCCGCCCCAGCGTCGGCGATGATGGTTAACGAAGACAAGATCAAAGAAAAGCTGGGGGCGTTGCAGGCCGAGACTGGGCGAGCGGTTGCCGCGTTCGAAGAATCTCAACGGCTTGAAGCCGCAATCAAGAATAGCGATCAGGTAATCGACGTCATGGCTCGCGAACGCGGCAAGATGATCGATCTGCTTGAAGTGGTGAAGGCAGCATGGGCCGAGAAGCAGAAAGAACTTGATCAATCAAAGGTACAGCAGGCGATCTCTTTGTCAGCGCAAACCGTCGCTGAGAAAGAACTGAAGGACCTGCAGGCGACGCGCGCACGCCTGGAAAAAATGCCTGAACAAGTCGTTGCCGTTGCGCACCTCCCGACGCCGATGGCGAAAACGGTGTTCGGTGAAGAACTTCACTTCCGGCTCAAAGACGGTCGACTGTCAGTAGTACCCCTCGATCGCCTGGTTGAAGAGATCAAACGTGATTTCCAACGCTCCGTCGCCGGTAGTCGCGAAGGCGCGATGGAGTCGGCGGTCGGACCACTGCAAGGCTATGTTGCGAAATACGAGATGAACAAGTCGCGCGAAATGGTTTCCCAAGGTGGGCAGGTATCGTCAGCGACTCGCATCGAGTTAGTCGGCATGACGATTGAACCATTGAAGGAGCCTCATGGCCAACCACTTGAAAGCATCATCGCCGGCGATGGAAGCCAGCTCGATATTGAACTTGCTGGTCGCAATCCAGACCGGACTACCATCACCGTTTGGGTCTATCCCGAAAGCTTCGGCGAATATCGCCGCCTCAAAGAGCATCTCTACTCGCGAGGCTTTGCGACCGCAGCACGTCCTTTGCCGACCGGACATCCGATCTCGGGCGGGCCTCAGGGCAGTCGCTCCAAGGCTCAGTAGTGATCAGGCAGTAGTGATCAGGCAGTGGTGACTACAGAGGCAATAACTCGCTATCGCCGCTTGTCTCGCACTCTCGCGAAGCGAATTCGACAGCCGATCGGTACGGTTTCAGAAACACTCGGCGACCGATGTTCGACGAGATCGGCGATGGCCATTTCAACATAAAGTTTCGTGACCGCAGTGCCGTCGGGACTGTCATCCAACGAACCCATGTAGGCTACTTTTCGGTCAGGCCCGAGAACGAAAAACTCAGGCGTCGTCGTCGCTCCGAAAGCCTTGGCAATCCGTTGCGACGGGTCGTAGAGATAACGGAACTCAAACTTTCGTTCTGCGGCTTTTTCTCGCATCGCGGGCAAAGCGTCTTCTTCGATCGTATTAACATTGATTGCCACCAGGACTGCGCCCAGTTCGATCGCCTTCTTCGATAACGCCATAAGCCGGTCTTCGACATCGACGGCATAGGGACAACTGTTGCAGGTGAAAGCCACGACGACAACGGAATGGCCGGCGACTTCTTCGTCGCCGTGCATCTTACCGTCGACGCCCTCAAGCTGGTCCCAGCCCGGTGCTTGATCGCCGATACTCAAGACGCGATTGAACTCGCCGGCATTAGTCAGCGTGATGTTCGTCGCGTAGTTGAGGATCGCGATCAAAAGAAGCGCTCGGTGGATCATGTGATACCCATCGCAGTTAAAAAACGCTTTACAGCAGGGTTTCAAGCAACCTTCGAAGCTTACGAAGCTCAACGCGATGATCAAGTCCTTCCATCGGCGACATATGAATCGACAACGATCGATCGTACTTCTCGCGTTCGAGTTGCGAAATCAATTTGGCGTAATCGACATCGCCTTGCCCGACACTGACTTGAAACTTGTCTGGCTTGGTGTCTCGCAAATGCACGTGATAAACGAACTTCAAAATGCGATCGAGACTTTTCGTTTTGGCTGGCCCAACAATGTACACGCTTGGGTCGAGCGTGATGCCCAGACCATCGACGTTATTGCAAAGGACCATCAGCGTATCAGGATCCTCGCTTAACCTTCCAAGCTCGGTCCTCACTCCGACACGCGCGCCTTCGACGGCGGCAATATCGACCAGCTTACGCAGGTGTTCAACTTCCTCGTTAAACGGGGTTCCAAGCTCTGCCGAGGGAACTGTGAGTGTCACGACCTTGGTCGCCTTGGCGATCTTGCAAATCTCGGCAAAGTCCGCGTAGTGCTGGTCACCTGTGGAGGCCAACTGGACACTGTAAGCAACGATATCCATTCGGTGCCCGTAGCGAAGCCAAGTCGCCGCGTGTTCCGGGTCGGTGATTAAATCGCTAGGTTTGGCGACGCCTCCCTCTTCATGGATCGCAATTTCGATCGCGGCGAAGTCAAGGTCGTAAAGAATCTCAACCGTTTCGGCGAGCGTTTTGCCAGGCCAGCATTCGGATGAAGCGGAAATCAGCATTGTCGGTATCCTCCGTGCGTATTAACTTGCGTAGGTCTCCTAGTTTAGCGAAATAAGCCCTCTTCATGAAACCCCGGTCTGCCACGGCAAATGCAACGGAAAGTGTGTTTATGTTGAAAACATTATCTGCTTTCGTTACAACCGGGACGTGCAGGAGGGCCCGACTACCGAGAATACGCGATTCACGCCGTTGCGTAGAAACGCAAAAATATTGGCGACTTTTCCGCTCGATCCTTTCCGTGAACGAACCTTGCAATAAGAAGATGGTGACCATTGCTGATTGACACATTTGGTCGAGTCCATCGGAGCCTGCGGGTCAGCGTAACGGACCGCTGCAACATTCGCTGTTTTTACTGCATGCCCGCAGGTGATGTCGCGTTCGCCCCGCGTTCGGCGTTATTGACCTTTGAAGAGATCACTCGCGTGGTGCGGCTCTTGATTGACGAAGGCGTTTGCGATGTCAGGTTGACCGGGGGCGAGCCGCTTGTTCGCCGAAACATAGACAAATTGGTCGCGATGTTGGCCGCGATCCCTGGAATGGGCGATCTGGCGATGACGACCAACGCCATTTTGCTTCCGCAGCACGCTCGAGCCCTGCGCGATGCCGGTCTCCAGCGATTGAACATTAGCCTCGACACACTCCACGAAGATGTATTCAAACGAATTACCCGGCGAGACGGGGTCGATCGTGTCCTTGCGGGCATCAATGCCGCGGTTGAAGCAGGATTCGAACGAATTCGACTCAACGCTCTTGCGATTCGCGGACTGACCGAGATCGAAATTGAATCGTTAGTCACCTTCGCGACCCAGCGTGACCTGACGATCCGTTTCATCGAATACATGCCATTGGATGCGGATCGTGCTTGGAAAGGTGACGACGTTCTCAGCGGCGACGAAGTTCTGCGGTTAATCGAAGGTCGGTTCGGAAAGATTCGGCCTGTAGAACCGCCGACCGAAGCACAACCGGCTCGGGACTTTGAACTGCTCGACCTGCCGCTTTCGAAGCAAGGCCGACATCCGACCGTCGGTGTGATTCGGCCTGTAACCGCCCCGTTTTGCGGAGCCTGCGATCGCTTGCGATTAACTGCGGAAGGGACGGTGCGAAATTGTCTTTTCTCGACTGAAGAGTGGGATTTGCGGCCACTATTGCGAGGCGAAGCCGCTGATCATGAAGTTCTGCAGCGTATTCGGGACGCGATCCAGCAAAAAAAGGCGGGCCACCTCATCAATCTTCCCGGCTTTTCTCAGCCCGATCGACCGATGTACCGCATCGGCGGTTGAACGTTTGCCGCTCGATCATTTTTCCGCCACGGCGGCCTTTTCGCCATCATCGCGCCTTCAAACGGGACTCCCCTGCGGTTAGAGTAAGCGGCCCGTTTATTCGTCTCGATGGCGGATTTGCGACATTTTTCCTGGTGTGACACACGCTTATTCGTTATCAACATGAATGATATTTTTCGGCTCGACGGCGAAGTCGCAGTCGTGACCGGCGGTACCGGCGAGCTGGGCGGATTTATGGCAGAAGCCCTGGCCGCATTTGGTGCCAAAGTCGCGGTGCTTGGACGCAGCGACGAACGTGGTCGCGCTCGCGCGCTCCGTATCTCCGATGCTGGTGGGATCGCCAGTTTCTACTCGGCCGACGTTCTAAACCGTGTTTCACTTGAAGGCGCTCGAGACGCGATCTCCGCAGAAATGGGGACACCCACGATTCTCATCAATGCCGCCGGTGGCAATCGCGCGGACGCTACGCTTCCTCCGGGAGCTAACTTTTGTGATCTGCCGCTGGAGGCTTGGCAGGGTGTTTTCGATCTTAATCTCGTAGGCGGGGTTTTAATTCCGAGCCAAGTTTTCGGTCGTTCGATGCTGGCCGCAGGACGAGGCTCGATCATCAACATTGCATCCATGTCAGGGATCATTCCCCTTTCACGAGTGGTCGCATACTCGGCTGCGAAAGCTGCGGTGATCAATCTGACGCTTTTCCTGGCACGCGAATGGGCGACGAAGGGAATTCGAGTCAACGCGATCAGTCCGGGATTCTTTCCGGCAGAGCAAAATAGAAAGCTGTTGTTCAAAGACGATGGCAGCTACACCGAGCGTGGCGGGCAGATCATCGGTCACACTCCGATGGGACGATTCGGTGATGCAAAGGAACTGGCCGGCGTTGTCGTGTGGCTAGCAAGTCGACGAGCCGCGTCGTTCGTCACAGGACAAAACATCGCCGTCGACGGTGGCTTTGCGTCCGTTACGATCTAGCATTTCACTTTCGACCCATCAACTTTTCTTTCATCACAACCTCACTACAAACAGCTAAGGATACCTTTCTCATGAGTGGACTCTCGATTCGCAAAGACGAGTGTGAACTAGACTTTTTATCCCTTGGAGCTCTCGTTCACCGTCTTGACCCAGGCGTGATCCCTTTTCGTCAAGCACGTTCGTTCGACATTCATGTCTCGGGTGGCGAGTACAACGTTGCCGCAAACCTTGCATCATGCTTCGGATTGAAGACCGGAATCGCGTCCGCGATGGTCAACAACGGAATCGGCGAATTGGTGCAAGCTCGTGTACGAGAAATGGGCGTGCGTCCGTTTTACAAGCACTTCGAACATGACGGAGTTCGCGGTCCCAACATCGCAACGGTATACAGCGATCGCGGCCAAGGCGTTCGCGCTCCCGTCGTGTTCTATAACCGCGCTAATGAAGCCGGTGCGATGCTGAAGCGAGGCGATGTTCCGTTTAAAGAGATCATGTCGAAAGGTTGTCGTTGGTTTCACAGTGGTGGCATTTTCGCTGCGTTGTCTGCCACGACCGCCGACCTAGTTGTCGAAGGCATGAAGGCGGCTGGTGATGTCGGAGCGATCCGATCGTTCGACCTCAACTATCGTGCGAAGCTCTGGGACACCATCGGCGGTTTGGCTCAAGGGCAAAAGATGATCGCCGAGATCGTCAAGAATGTTGATTGCATCATCGGTAACGAGGAAGATCTTCAGAAGGGACTCGGCATTGCAGGTCCTGAAGTGACAAGCCAGACCGAAAGCAAGCTTGACCCAGAATCATTTTTTGGAATGATCGATCGAGCGGTCGATAAGTTCCCGAACGTAAAGATGGTTGCTACCACGCTTCGAGAGGTTCACTCGACCAATCGTCATAGCTGGGCCGCGGTTCTTTGGATCGACGGCAAGCGATATGTCAGCCCGACCATTGAACTTGACGTCATCGATCGAATTGGTGGCGGAGATGGCTTCGCAGCTGGCCTAATCTATGGCTTAATCAACGGTCGAGATCACGATCAAGCCCTGCGTCTTGGCTGGGCACACGGCGCGTTGTTGACCACGTTCCCCGGAGACGTCTCGATGGCGAAACTCCCTGAAGTTGAATCGCTCGCCAAAGGCGGTTCAGCGCGCGTTCAGCGGTAACGAGGCTTGGCAATCTCGGTGGCGTGAGTTCATTAACGGACTCACGCACCTTGCTGGTATTGGCAACAACACTGAGCACTAGCGACTGGCTACGAGGATCTGGCCAACGAGCAACCAAACGAAGGTAAAGGTAATACCAAGAGCGGCTTGAATGGCGTCGGGATGCATGTCTGGCCTTTGCAGAGAGGTGAACGGATCGGGAAAATAAACACCCAGTTGGCCCGTTCCCTGGCCAGATTCGTTGCGATCAAGTCTTTCAACTTTTCGCGATATATGCGGACACAGAGTCATTGCGTCCAGTTCCGTCTGAATCGGCACAGCAAGAGGTAGGGGCTCACTAAAAATGATCGCGGGCCTACAGGCCTCACTACCCCTCAAATTTGACATCAGTGAAAGAATCTTTTCGGACAGGTGCTTAGCTGTTCCACGGTCCTGGGGGAAACCAATGTGCCCCGAATTCATCCACAGGCAAATCCAGGCACTCGACGACCGCAGAAGTCGGCAACACGCCATACAGATGCGGAAAAAGTGCTCCTCCCCGTGAAGGTTCCCAGCGCAATGCGTCACCAAGTTTCTCGGTATCGACGACAACAATGACAAGATCCTGTTGGCCAGCGAAGTACTTGGTGACGGTTTCAATCAGCTGGGCTGCCGATGAAAGGTGGATAAATCCATCCGTCAGATCGATACCTGAGCCCGCAAAATAACCAAAGGACTCTGCCAGCTGCCACTGAGCTTTCGAAGTCACCTTGTAGATGTAGCTCATCGCTTGTTCCGATGTTTGAGGTAGAAGTCGAAAACTTAATACAACCTTGGCACAAGTTCCGGAAGCATCATGTCTAAGGATCGAGCGGGAAATAAGTGTCCGGTATGTCTTTCTTCGACGCCAAGGATATATAATCGCACGATTGCCGGAAACGTTCGGTGCCGCACTGTTTCGTCATCCCTCCCTGAAGATACCGTCTTATGTTTCGTCGACAATTCTGTGCCTCCTTGGCTGCAACGGTTTCAATGGCTGCGTTCACTCGCAATTCCCATGCGGAGGCCAGCCCGAACTTGCCTCCCATCCGCGCGATCACGCGTGGCCCGAAGTATCACTGGCGAGGTTATTATGACAAGGATCTCTTCGATGCGAACGACCGCTATGTACTTGCAAACGAGGTGGATTTTGAAGGACGAACTCCCGAACCTGCGGATAAACTAACGGTCGGGATGGTCGATTTGCAAAACAACGATGAATGGATCGAACTGGGTAGGACAACCACATGGAATTGGCAGCAAGGATGCATGCTGCAGTGGATACCTGGGGAAAAGTATCGCGAAAATCAGCATGTACTATGGAACGATCGGCAAGATGATCGCTTCGTTTGCCGAATCTTTGAGTTAAAAACTCGCCGTGTCGTTCGAACTCTACCGATGCCAATTTATTGCATTGAGCCCAACGGCGAATGGGGCCTGAGCGTTGATTTCAGGCGACTCAACGAGTGCCGACCGGGATATGGTTACGCCGGTGTTCCGGATCCCTATGCAAGCGATCCAACGCCTGAAAAGACAGGCATTTGGCGAGTTGATCTTCAAACTGGCGAATCAAGATTGCTGCTGAGTTATGCCCAAATTGCGGCGATGGAATACAAGAGCGACGTCAGGTTGCAATTCGATCCCAAAAAATCAAAGCACTGGTTCAATCATCTTTTGGTTGCACCGGGGGGAAATCGCTTTTTGTTTTTGCATCGATGGCGTGAGGTGCCCAAGGACGCTTCTCGCGAACGCCTTTCCAAAACTTCGTTCTCGACTCGCATGTGGACCGCAAATGCGGACGGAACATCGCTTCACGTCGTCGATCCGTATGGCAAAACATCTCACTTCGTGTGGCGTGATGAAAAGTCGATTTGCGCATGGGCATGGCACCCATCCCACAAAGAGAGATTCTATTTGTACCAAGACCAAACGGATCACGTGTCGGGTGTAGGTGTCGATCTCATGACCGTGAATGGGCACAATACCTATTTGCCTTTCACGAATAACGACTGGATTCTCAATGACACGTACCCCGACAAAGGTCGCATCCAACATCCATATCTCTATCAAGTGAGTACGAATCGGCGGGTACCGATTGCAGACCTGCTTTCTCCCGACCGCTATCAGGCCGAATTTCGGTGCGACAACCATCCAAGCTCAAGCCGAAGCGGTAGACAAGTCATCGTAGATTCGACCCACGAAGGAAAGGGGAGACAGGTCTACGTGATTGACATTGCTAAGATTGTCTCAAGCACCCGCGGTGAAGCAGTGATAGAGACCAACTAGTTCGAGCCACCGTTGAGGTCCAAAGATAAGCCCGGCGGAATGAGCCCATACGCTCCTCTGGTGAAGACTTGTTCAACAAACCAGTTGAACCGCACAATGGGTCGGGCCGGAACAACGATGACGTCGCCATCTCGCAACCAAATCTCGTCAGCGGGAGTTGGACGTTTACCGTATACCGCCCCTTGAAGATCGAGCATCGTACTGATCAAACGCCAATCTTCGGCCCGACGAAAAACAACCACTTGTCGCAAGTTAGCCCCAGGCGTCGGTCCGCCGGCTACCGCAATTGAACCAAGGACCGTCGTCGGCCCTTCCAGTAAAACGCGATTGGGCAATCGAACTTCTCCAAGGACGTGGACGATATGCGGTGCCTGCGCTCTCAGGATCGGTTCAATTTCAAGACCCACTACATTTTGACCGTATCGAAGGTTGATTTCCTGTTTCATTTCACTCAATGTCAAGCCTTGGACGCAGATCTCACCGATTCCCGGCAGGCGTACCTTTCCATCTGGGGTGACGGTGACATCGATCGACTGACGAATGAAACCGCCCCTACCACCGACCGCGCTTCGAATATCTTCGGCGAGCGTATTCGTCTTGATGGGAGTAACGTCGATCGTTGGGTCCTCATAGTATTCCGCATAGAGTTTCTCGAGTTGGCTGCGGAGCGAATCGATCGTAAGACCTGCGGCTTGAACCTGCCCCAAGATCCGAACGGTGATCGTGCCGTCGGGTTGAATCTGAAGGCCATTGAGAAGCGTGCCGCGAGTGAGATCGGCATCCGACACCGACTCGATCATCACTTCGTCGCCGACTTCTAAACGGTATGATCCGCTGCCCTGCTTACGAGTAATCAGATAGATAACTTCGATCACATCCCGCGGACGCAGTCGGTAATGGCTGAGGTGTGCTAGCCGAGCCGGGCCCGCATATCCGCCATGCGCGTAGGAATTAAAGTCCAGCGGACGCATGTCTTTCCAAGTCAATTCGGCACCGCAGTTCGACGCGCAATCAACTCCGCTCATGCACGGTTGACACGCTCCTTTACAGGGATACCCACCGGGGGTGTTTCGACAACCGCAATCTGACTCCGAGTCGGCAAAGGTATTGTTTGATACGAGGTCGTGACTCACCGGCTGCGAGATTCGAACAGCCTTCTTCGCTGCAGACGTCGAAGTAGTCGAATCAACTTCTGGTTGCGACACTAGGTCTTCGATTCGAGGTGGAGTTTGCCCGTCGGCCATGCGAGATAAACCTGCGCAGGCAATCGCCATCAACGCGATCATAATGATACGAAAGACCCGCTGTGCCAATCCAGCGTCGCTGACTTCACGGCAATCAATGGTCGACACGTCTGTTATGGGATTCGTTTTCATTATCATTTCGTCCAACACCACACCTGAAGTGTTTTGTCTCATGGCGTTAGCGCCAAATACGAGTCATTGATTTGAATGCACGTGAAACGGCGTTGCCTTCCTGAGCCGTTTCGGCGATTGCGGCCGACTGCGCCGACGCTGGGCTGGCAACGGGCGAGCCGTACATCGCTTGGCTATTGACGACTCGCTTCGGAGTGGAAGCCACTGCGGGATTCCCTTCAAAGACCGTCTCTTGGGGAGCAACAGAATTTCCGTTAGGACCAGCTTCGGTTCGACTGATGCTTGCGAACACTTCCGGACTGATCTGCTCAACGCGAATCGATTGACGGGTTCCGTTGGGGCCGATGGTCGTACCATTGGTTACCGCCAACTGGGTCGACATTCCAAGTTCGATTTCGTTCTCAAGGCCTTGCAAAGGCAGTCGGCTGGCATGCGCCCGCACAATGCTTGCTTCGTCAACCAGATTGGCTCGCTCGAGTACTGCAGCCAACTCCGTTACAAGCCCTCGATCGCTTGGTGAAGCCGATGCCGCAGCCCGCATGAGATGGACGGATGCAGCCAACGCCATCGGGGCCTCGGAGCCGCGATTCCGGTAAGACTTACCTAACAGTCCGATCGCATGGGCAGCCAGAGGGTCGGCGCTAGCGATCGAACCAAGCGTCTGGCGAGCGAAGTCCATGTAAACGTCCGCTGCTCCGATGCCAGTTAAGTTGGTTGTGTCGAATCCTTTCAACACCGTTGTTTGGTGCGCACGAACCATTCGTGCGATCGCGTTTTTATCAACGGTCCCGTAGCGACCTACAAAGTCCTCGGCTTCGTGCAACGCCAGAAGCGCAGCGGCGAGATCGGCACTGGCGAGGTTATCGCTCCGCTGAATATCAATTGACTGGGCGATCTTCTTAAGCGCCTCGGTTGCGGCCGCAGCGCCCGTTAAATTTGCTCCCGTCGACAGCGAAAGTGCCGCTTCGTCGAGCGATTTTGCAGCTTCTTCTCGAAGTCCACCCACGCTGAAGCCTGGCAATACCTGCTGGGACGATTGATTTGCGATCCGTCCTGCACTGCTTTCACAGTTTCTTACGAACGCCTCTTCTCGGGACGCTTTGGCTTTGCGAGCGGCCGTCTGTAACGCAGGCATTTCCGGCTCCGAAAAAACCTCCATCACCGAAGCGACATCGATCGCCGTGGCAGGCGTGCTCATTTCCGTAAGCTCCGGTTCAGTGTTACCAGCTGGCTTTGGAGGCACTGGCAACGCGGAATTCTCCGGTGCAACGGGTGCCGAATTGAATTCTCCCCATTTGGCGTCGTTCTTTATTCTCCTCGGAGTCGATCCGAAAGACGATACTCTGGGCGCTTGATCGTCAGCAGGTTCACGCACGATCAAAGATTCACTTGGCCAACGCATCGTGCCAGAGCGAGAGTCTTTCTCGAAAGACGCAGGCGAGGCCGAGATCCGATAGGGTGACGCTTCCCGATGCTGGGGGTCATCTGCATGCAGATTTCCGGAACCCAAGGTCCCCATGCAGACAGCGATGAGGGCGCGATAGCGTTTTGACGCGGCTCGATTCAAGTCGGCATTCATGAATGAGCAAATCCCAATGGTTCAAGACTCAACAGAATGGTCGCCCTCCGTGGGTACCACCGTCGCATTTGTCATCGGATGATTAAACGGCCAAAGACGAACAATCCGCACACGAAGACCAATTCCTACGACACAATGCGACGCAAGAGCCGCACGACCGTCAAATCTTGTCCAATGCGAACATCAAGATGGCAAACACTCCGAATAGCTAGCTATTGGTGAGCGCTCGTTCGATTGCATGCACGATCGCTTCTGGCTCGCTCATTCTCCCCTCGCCTTTTTGCCGACAGCTTAGCCAGCCTGAATCAGGACCGATGAAAAGGCATCCGTCGTCACGAAGTTGAGAAACGTTTCGCTTGACCGCTGGTTTCTCCCACATTTGATTGCTCATCGCGGGTGCCAGAAGGACGGGGCAAGCGATTTGCAGGTAAAGCGTTGAAATAAGATCCCCCGCTAAACCAACAGCGAATTGGCCAAGCAAGTTCGCGGTAGCCGGGGCGACAACGAAAAGGTCAGCGTTATCGGCAAGTTCGATGTGTGGTCCCAACGGCCAAACCGTCGATTCAAAGCTATCGGTGGCGACCGGTTTGCCCGATAAAGCGGCGAACGTCGCGGTTCCGACGAACTGCGTTGCCGCATGGGTCATCGCCACACGAACGTCATGACCTGCCTGCGCCAGTCGACTACAAATGATGGCCGATTTGTATGCCGCGATTCCTCCGCCGACCCCCAGGACGATCACTTTTCGTGACTTCGCGTCCAGTGGGGCCTGGTAACTTTGCGAGACATCGGGCTGGTTCATGAGTAGAAGACCAAGCTTCTCAAAGATCCATCGCGCCCAAATCAGGGCTCTCAAACGCAGCGATTTGCTCGTCGAGCGTCTGTACCTCGTTGCTCATGCTCAGCGAAATCTTGTCCTGCATGATTTCGGCTAGCACAATGCTCATCTTGTCATGAGTGTCGACGTTAACCAACGCTCGGCTGCCTTGGTTGAGCTGAACAAGCCGTTTTTGAATCAACGTGCTCAACTTAAACCGTCCGCCAACCTTGTTCACGATGACTTCTTCTTTCAGTTCTTCAAGCATACTTACCGATTCCTAATTCGCTTTGTGCGGTTCGACGTGATTCTGAGTGTGATCTTGCAAAATTTGACATATCTCGGCGACGGCTGCGTTCACCGATTGGTTGATGACTTCATAATTGTATCGCGACATGTACCGCATTTCGGCGGCTGCGGTTTCCAACCGAGCGGTCAACGATTCTTCGGTTTCCGTCCCCCGCGAACGCAATCGCCTCTCAAGCTCGTCCATCCCGCCAGGATGAATGAAGATGGTAATCGGTTTGAATCGACCGTTCTCCAAAACTTCCATCGCGCCAAGAACATCAATCTCCAAGATTACCCACTTCCCGGCGTTCAATCCAGCGGCAACTTGCTCATTAAGCGTTCCATACCAGTGCTGAAGCCCAAAATTCTGTTTACATTCCAGAAATGCACCGGAGTTTCGCAATACGGTGAACCTGGGCTGATCGACGAAAAAATAATCGATTCCGTCTTGCTCGGAATCCCGTGGTTTCCGGGTCGTGACCGAAATACTTGATGTCAACGGCAATTCGCAATTGCCCAGCAATTGCCGCACGACGGTCGACTTACCAGCACCGCTGGGGCCCGAAATGATGATTAACTTGCCGGTGGTCGGTTTACTCATGACCATTTTCTGTATTGTTGGAGTGCGTAAATCGCTGATTTAGCGAGTTTTTGCGTTTACTGGATGTTCTGAACCAGCTCACGCATGCGTTCCAGAGCGCATTTGACGTCGACCACCCGGGCACTGATTTCTGAATCGGAGGCTTTACTGCCAATGGTATTCGTTTCGCGAAACATCTCCTGGACGATGAAATCTAGCTTGCGCCCGCTGGCATCGCCGCTGCCAAGTGTTTCACTGAACATATTTAAATGACTATTTAGGCGAGTCACTTCTTCGCTAATATCCGAACGATCGGCGAAAAGCTGAATATCGCGCAATAGGTCACTTGCCGCGAACTCCAAACCGTGCTCGTCCATCACTCTCCGAATCTTCCCCTCAAGCCGCTGGCGATAACTTTCGACAACCCGCGGAGAAAGCTCGGCGATGGAGGTTAGGTTTTCTTGAATCGCAGCCGAATCAAGCCGAAGTTGTGATGCCATCGCCTCGCCTTCGGCAAGCCGCATTTTGTCCAGCCCGGCGATGGCCTGATCCGTCGCATCAACCAATAGCAGCCATAGTTGCTCCGTATCCCAACTTCGGGCCGAACCGGAAACGACAGAACCGGGCAATTGAAGCAAGCCGGTCAAATCAATGGCAAAGTCACCTCCGATCGATTCCTGAACACGCCGGAGCTGAATTGCATAGGCAGTCACGGCGGCGACGTTGATCTCACCCACCGCCATCCCCACGGCCGGTGAAAACGATGCGTTCGCATGAACCGTTCCCCGCTGAATGCGCGAACGTACCCACTGTTCCAAGCGCGGCTCCAATGGCAACAAAGCATCGTTAAGCCGAGGCGTGATCTTCAAGCCACGCTGGTTTACGGAACGAAGCTCGACCGTAATCGCACCAAGTTCGCTTTCGCTTCGACCCATTCCCTGGCCAGTCATACTACGAATGCAAGGGAGGCTCGTCGAATCTTCGCTACCAACTTCACCGCCGGCACGAGCTTCAACCTTGAAATCCGGCGAAACGGTTTTTTTTTTAGCGAGGGATGTCAAATCACAACCGATCGGTGAAGAAGGAACGACTGGGCCCGGGAACTATTCTACGGTGTCAGAAGGCACTGCGTCGGCGGCGTTCGCTTCACGGTCAGGTGCGATTGCGTCGGTCTTCGGCGCCTCCACTGCCGGAGCTTCGGTCTTCGGCGCCTCCATTGCCGGAGCAACTCCAGCCTCGGTCGCAGTCGGGTTTGCAGGCGTCAGCTCGACATTAGGTTTTGCAACACCCGCTGGCGCTGCGGCATCGGGTTTGGTGCTGTCGAGCCCCAGATCGATAAAATCTTTTGTTGAAGCGTTTGAATCCGCTGGCGTTGACGAAACCGCTGGGCCTGGGGCGATCGCCTGAGTCGTGGTGTCCGGGCCAAGAAGCCACATCGTGAAAGCACATAGTGTGATCCACCCCAGGGCAACGAAGCTAGTGATTCGCGTGAATAAGTCACCCGCCTTGGTGCCGAAAGCGCTTTGGCCCCCTGGACCACCGAGCGCACCGGTCAAACCACCGCCACGTCCGCGTTGAACAAGAATCAAGAGGATCAGGAAAAGTGAAACAGCCAGCATCGCGAAACCGAGTAGGCCGCTGACGAAAGATGCGAGTGGAAAGGTAAGGTTCATGATCCGTTCGACGATAGGTTACTGGTTTGCGGAATGGTTTTAATTTCGGCGGGAATGCCAAGAAAACGATATCTCATGCTGTGGCTTTGATGATGGCGAGAAAATCAGCAGCCTGCAAGCTTGCTCCGCCGACCAATGCACCGTCAATATTCTCTTGGCTCATTAACTCTGCCGCGTTGTTTGGCTTGACGCTGCCACCGTATTGAATGCGAATCTGAGCGGCAATCTCAGGCGAGAACATTTCGCCTAACAGCTTGCGAATCATCGCATGAACCGCTTCGGCTTGCGCAGGCGTCGCCGTCAAACCGGTTCCGATCGCCCAAACAGGCTCATAGGCAAGCACGATCGCTGCCGCGCGAACATCGTCCAACCCGGCAAGGGAACCACGGACTTGGGTTTCGACAACCGCTTCGGTTCTGTTCGATTCGCGTTCTTTTTGCGTTTCGCCGATGCATACGATCGGAATCAGATTGCCGGCGAGCGCAGCCTGCATTTTCTTCGAAACCAAAGCGTCGGTCTCAGCCATCAACTGCCGGCGTTCACTGTGCCCTAAAATCACATACCGGCAACCGATATCCGTGAGCATGGCGGCATTGACTTCACCGGTGTAGGCACCGTCACTTGCCGCATACAGGTTTTGAGCACCAAGGCTTACTGAAGTTCCCGCAACGACTTCCGAGATTGCTGGCAGATAGACCGACGGCGGACAAATTGCGACTTCAACTTTGCCACCATCACCCGCGCCCTCAACGACGGCACGCGCAAGGGCAACGGCCGTCTCTCGACGGGTGTTCATTTTCCAATTTCCAGCGATGAATGGCAGCCGAGTCACGCGTAAACCTCAGGAAGTGGTGAAATGGATTTACCGAGCATTTCCGCCATGCGTCGCATGTTTACGGCAAGCTCGTGATATTGAGAAGGTAGCAACGCCTGGGGACCATCACTCTTGGCCACTTCGGGACAATCGTGAACTTCGATGTGAACACCATCTGCCCCCGCCGCAATTCCGGCCAAAGCACAGGCGGGTATCAAATCAGGTCGACCGGTCGCATGTGACGGGTCAACGATGATGGGCAGGTGAGTCAACGTGTGTACCAGCGGTACCGCAGCGACGTCAAACAGGTTTCGCGTTGCGGGATCAAAGCTTTTGACACCTCGTTCGCAAAGCACGACGTTCGGATTCCCTTGGCTGAGTATGTATTCAGCGCTCATCAGCAAATCGGTGATCGTCGCGCTCATACCTCGTTTCAGCAACACGGGGCGATTCGTCTTCCCTACTTCGGTAAGCAAGACGAAGTTCTGCATGTTGCGAGCACCGACTTGAATCATGTCCGCGTACTGAGCGACAACATCAACACAACGAACGTCGGTCACTTCCGTCACGACAGGCATTCCGTGGCGATCGCCAACTTCTCGAAGCAATTTCAAGCCGTCTTCGCCCAGGCCTTGGAATGCATAAGGGCTCGTCCGCGGCTTGTAAGCTCCGCCACGAAAAATGTTTGCTCCGCTTTCACGAACGGCTGCGGCGATCCGGTGCATGCGCGGAGCATCTTCAACGCTACACGGGCCAGCAATCATTCCTAAATAACCGCCACCGATCTTTACTCCTGATACATCGATGATGCTAGGTTCTGGGTGCGCTTCGAGCGATGCAAGTTTGTAGGGTGGAAGCACAGGCACGACCTCAGCGACGCCTTCAATCGCACGGAGCGGTTCTTCGAGAAGTTTCATTTCGTCGCCGATAATACCGATGATTGTCCGGAAGGTTCCCCGGCTCAAATGAGCACGCATACCGAGCGCCTCGACACGTTCGATGACGTGATCGATCTGCTTGTCAGTCGCACCGCTTTTGAGAATTAGAATCACAGCTTTGGCAACAGATATTTCGTAGCAAGGTGGAGAACCGGAATGCCGGTGCGTTGATTGACAGCCTTGCGTGACCCCACCATCCTAATGAAACGCATTTTAGCAAGGGGCAAAATGTAGCATTGAGGAAGGGTGGTCGTCGAGGGTAAATGACTTTCTCTAGAGGGGATTGTCGTATTTGACTCCCGTTTTTCCCGAAAACTTGAGCGGGTAGCCCAACCGAGCGGTCGCGTTGACGATTTCGCAGGTGCTATGATCTGTTGCTAATCGCGATTCCTTGGCTGGCTTGGAGCAAAAGATGAGTTCTCGGCATCGTTTGAACGTGATCCGTCCCTTCATACCGAATCTCGCGTTCATTTGGCTCGCCCTGCTATCTCAGGCGAGTGTCTCGATGTTGTCATCATCGGTTTGGGGCCAGATGCCGTCACGAAGGCCTATACAAAGCAATTTCCCCAGCGTCGAGTCTTACATTCCCGAAGCCGGGGTCCCGGCGGCAGCGCTATTCACTGCGGATGGCCGCGAATTGGCCAGCCAACTTCGCAGCCTGCGTCGTTCGGAGTCGGTGATTGGCTTGAATCACCCAGCTCGAGCCTCCATCGTCACCGAAATCTCAGTAATCAAGGGCAGGCTTGCAGCGATTGGGAAGCAAAATACCCTGGCAAGCGCTGAGCAATCGGACAGTGAGTCGGACACTGTCATTGACACTCCCGCGGCACCGGAAACCGGTAAACGCCCGAAGTCGATACGCGAGTCTACCGATCTCCGAGAACTTCTGACACAGCTAAGGGGAACGATCGCAAAACTTGAGGCCAGGGTTATGTCGCTTGAACGCCGCATGGATGCCGAGCCACTTCCGGCTCCCGGCAAGTGACTCGCCCAAAGGATGCTCTGCTTTCGCCGAGAACCTAGATGCGACCGAGGATGTTTTCGAGACGATCAAGAGTATTGACAAGCTGGTTCCACTCGGTGACGACCTCAAACGTTGGCATCTGAGTTGAATCTGAACTGCCGTAACCCCGTTCGCTGGTTCGCACCGTGCTTCCAAGTACCATCACGCCAGTTCCTAATGAAAGCTGATGCTTGGATTCTGGAGTTGAGTCGGCTGCATCGTCTAAAGGCATGATCTGTTGCATCGCGCGATGGACAGCCCAAAGAGCCGCAGCCCGTGAGTTCTCCGCCGATACAACGCAGCGAAGGGTACCCGATTCAACGTAAAACTTAGCCATGATCGAGACTTCCGTGTTTTGAGGTTGCGAGAGTTAGTGTCGGGAGTCGTTTTGACTCCCTTGCGACACTATGAATATCGCGGCGTCGCGGACACGTTAGGTCACAGCCAACCATTTTGCGGAAAAATCTTCGCCGAAGTCGACCGCCTGATCAGACTTCGACGGGTGAGTCAATTCCTGCGAACGCAGCCTCCATCAATTCGCGTTGTTCGAATTTATGCGTCGCCATGCTGCCAGTACTTGGACTTGCCGACTCGGCGCGGGTGGCTTTTTTGAGCACGTATCGCTCTGAAATCGCGTCACCAAACTTTAACTTCATGTAGGACCATCCGCCCATATTGAGCGGCTCTTCCTGGATCCACATGATCTCGCTGCCAGTCGGTGCATCATCGAATCCGGCAAGCAATTCTTCTGGCGTCAACGGGTACAACTGTTCCACGCGAACGATACGCACCGAATCGATTTTGCGCTCGGCACGCATTTCCATCAGGTCATAATAAACCTTGCCGGTACAGAGCAGAGTGCGTTGAACTTGTTCGGCGGTAATGGTTTCGTCGCGAAGCACCTTGTGGAATTGACCGTCAGTGAACTCGCTCATCTGGCTCACCACTTCTGGGTGCCGCAACAAGCTCTTTGGCGTCAACACAATCAATGGCTTTCGCCACGACGAATAGACTTGCCTTCGAAGCATATGAAAGTACTGTGCGGGCGTGGTCGGCTGGCAGACCTGAATATTGTGTTCGGCTGACATGAGCAAGAAACGCTCCAAGCGAGCGCTGCAATGCTCCGGTCCCTGACCTTCAAATCCGTGGGGGAGCAACATCACTAGGCCGCTAAGTCGATTCCATTTATCCTCGGCACTTGCGATGAATTGATCAACGATGACCTGCGCCACGTTCCAGAAGTCACCGAACTGGGCTTCCCATGCGACCAAGCCTTCGGGCCGATCGAGTGAATAGCCATACTCAAAGCCGAGAACGCCCGCTTCAGACAGAGGACTGTTGACGATTTCGATCTGAGTTTGCTCAGCCTGTAAATGATTGAGCGGAGTGTAGCGTTCGCCATTGTTTTCATCATGCAAGACGGCATGGCGTTGGCTGAAAGTCCCTCGCTCGACGTCCTGTCCTACCAGTCGAACGGGACGTTTATCGAGCAAAAACGAGCCCAACGCTGCCGCTTCCGCAGAGGCCCAGTCCAACGGGGTTTTGCCAATCGCCATGCTACGACGCAGCTGCATCGGCCGCTTCAGCTTCTTGTGAGCCGCAAAGCCATCGGGCAATCGAGTCAGCTTGTCAAGAATAAACTCCATCGATCCCGCATCGAGCCGCGTCTCAACCGCATGCTCAGCGGGCTCGGGACCACCGACATAAGGAAGCCAGGCTCCTGTCAGCGTTTGCGTATCCGGATTGTAAGGCACATGTTTGCTTGCTTCGAATTCTGATTCAAGCTTCTCCGTTCGGACGCGTTGGATCTCATCGGCTTCGGCTTGCTTCATCTTGCCCAGTTCGAGGAGCCGATCAAGGTAGTTTTGCCGAACGCTAGGGCGCTTATCGATTTCGGCATACATCCGAGGCTGAGTGAATCGTGGTTCATCGCCTTCATTGTGCCCCCATCGCCGGAACGCATACAGATCGATTACGACGTCGCGATGGAACTGCTTGCGAAAGTCCATCGCCATCGAGACAACCTGCGCGACCGCTTCGGGGTCTTCACCGTTCACGTGAAAGATAGGAATTTGCAACATCTTGGCGATGTCGGTTGCGTACGTCGTGCTTCGCCCTTCATGCGGTTCGGTCGTAAAGCCAACTTGGTTGTTGATGACAATATGTAGCGTGCCACCGGTGTTGAAGCCTTTCAATTGACTCAGGTTCAACGTTTCCTGAACAATGCCCTCGCCAGCGAACGCCGCGTCGCCGTGAATCAAAATGGTCAAGACTTGGGTTCGAGACTTATCGTTCAATCGATCTTGCTTGCTACGTGTGCGGCCTAACGCGACCGTATTGACGAACTCCAAGTGACTTGGATTAAAGCACAAAGAGATGTGAAGTTTTTCGCCCGATGCGGTCGTCCAGTCGCTGCTATAACCAAGGTGATAGCGAACGTCACCTCCACCACGGCTCAGGTCAGGATTCGGATCGTCGAACGACCAGAAAATATTGACGGCGCGTTTCTTTAGAATGTTAGCCATCACGTTAAGGCGACCGCGGTGGGCCATTCCCATGACGACTTCTTTCACCTGATGTTGCCCCGCTTTTTCAAGCGCCAGGTCGAGCATCGGTATCAGACTTTCGGCGCCTTCGAGAGAAAACGTTTTTGCACCGACGAATTTCCGGCGAACAAACTCCTCGAAAATTGAAGCGTCCGCCAGCCGAGTATAGATTCGTCGTTGGACGTCATGCGAAAGCTCAAGACGGTTCTCGGTCGTTTCCATCCGTCGCTGCAACCAATCGCGAACATTGCGATTGTCGATATGCATGAACTGGGCGCCGATGCTTCGGCAGTACGTATTGCGCAGCTTGTTCAAGATCTCCAACAACGTTCCGCCGGAAACGTTACTGAGCGAAGTTGCGTCAAACGGGCGATTCAAATCATGGTCGCTCAGCCCATATGAGTTCGGACTCAGTTCAGGACATTCAGACTTCACCAGTCCAAGGGGGTCAAGTTGTGCGACGAGGTGACCGCGAACTCGATACTCCCGAACCAGTTGATCAATGCGATCTTGCATTTTGGCAAGCCAAAGCATTTGATCGGTCAGCTCGTTGCCAGCATGGCTTGCCACCGCCCCCCCAGCAAGCGTTGCGACGGAACCGCTCGTCCCGTTACTTTGGTGAACCGTAGCCGCGTTTCTTGCTTCCGCACCTACTTCGTTGAGTTCGTCTCCAAACTGTGAGCCGTTGGTGATCAGGAACTGCTCGAAATAGGTCCGCCAGGTATCCGAAACACTCTGAGGATCGCGAACATACTGGACAAATAGATCGTCGATGTAGTCGAGGCTGTAGGTGTTCATCAATGCGGGTGGGCTTGTGCGACCGTTAAAGTCGAATGGATTGGGCAGTACAGATCAAGGTTAAATTATGGCTGCTGACTACGTGGCTGACTACGGCAAACTTACTCCGAAGTTCGAATGCATTGCCTTGATTGCAAAAAAACACTCGATTACTTCAAAAAAACGTCGCCAATCATCCAATCCGGTCACCTAGCAAGCCCTGGCAGTACGGGACAACTGCCAAGGTTGGGCAACCTCGCCTTGATTCCGCCCCCTTTTCATAAAACGTTTGATCGCGATCCCTGCGAACGCCACATCGGCAACCGTAATTAGCTCGTTGCCGCCAAGTCGCCCATTTCGATTTCGTAGCCTTGGCGGTACTGTCGCTTCAACATCGAGTTCGCTTGCTCGTCACCTGTGATTTCTTCCGCCTTGTCGTTCCAGTTTACGGTACGACCTAGCCGAGCCGAAATGCCGGCAAGATGGCAGATGTTGAGCATTTTCATGTGCGAGTGGACATCAGAAATCGGTTCCTTCCGGCTCTTTGTACACTCCAAGAAACATGCCCAGTGCGCCGACCGTTCGTTGCCAATCATCGGCAGGTTCTTGTAAACCTTCGCGATCGCATCCTCAGGAAGTGGGTTTTCAACAAGCTGTTCCACCGGAGCACCTGACAACTTGCCACGGCTGACGAAGATGCGACCTTTTTCACCTTCGATCAAGCAGCCGTTGTCGGTGTCATTTCGGATGATCATTTCCGTGCCACCGGGAAACTTAACATCGAAATTGAATGCGGTCGCAGTGTTGTACTGGTCGTTCGACGTCGGCTTGCCATCAACGAAGTCCACCGGATGCTTTGCCGTACCACCAACCGATAGCGGTCCATCCGTTTGTCCATTGAGGTGCAACGCCCACGAGCAAATGTCGACATGGTGAGCACCCCAATCAGTAAGTTTTCCACCGGAGTACTCATACCACCATCGGAACTCGTAGTGGCCGTTCGTATTGGGGCGTCCTTTTTCCACTTCCGAGAAGCGATAGTCTGTGAATGGAACTGGGCCGATCCATTTGTCCCAGTTAAAGCCAGCGGGCACCGTTGCGACCGGAAGAGCACCGCTTGTAGGAGCACCGCCGATGGCAGCTTGCACGTGTGTGATCTTTCCAAGCCGTCCTTCGTTGACAATCGCCATCGCTTTCACGAAAAGATTGAACGTACTTCGTTGCTGAGTACCGACTTGAACGATCCGGCCCGTTTCCTTTTGCACTTTGCGAATCAACTTGCCTTCGTCGATCGTAAGAGTCAGCGGTTTCTCACAGTAGACATCTTTACCGGCATACATCGCTTCAATGAGCGGTTTGGTATGCCAGTGATCTGGCGTGGCGATGTGCACGACGCTGATATCATCGCGATCAAGAACGTTGCGGTAGTCTTCATACACATCCGCCTTTCCATCGCTAAGTTTTCGGTTCGCATCGGCAAGTCGATTGGCGTCGACATCGGCAATCGCGACGACGTCAACCCATTTCTTTGCCGAGTTCATGTTGCCCATCCCCATTCCCCCGGCACCGATAAGACCTATCGGAATGCGATCATTCTTACTGACTGGCTCATCGGCCATCGATCTCGAACGGGAAAAAAAATACGGCGCCGTCGAGACTGCGGTAATGCCTGCAGTCGTCTTTAAAAACTTCCGTCTTGAACCGTTTTGCTGGATCATAAAGTCACTAGAAAAAGAATGGTGGGAGTGGGAGGGGATGGCGGCCTATACAATAGGCCCATGATAAACGAAGGCGACCTAGCGACTCCAACGAACTGTGCGGATTTTTTGCCTTTTGTCTCGGCCGAGCGATCTCACATCCGCAAACTGGTGCCTTTGGTCAACGCCATAAACGCCGACTCGAGGTCCAATTCTTCCTCCGAAAAACGCCTAAGATTGACACCGTTTTCGATTAAGCAACGAGGAAGATCACTGTAGTCGACCACCTCTGTCTTCAAAATCACTCGTACTGCTGCGTCTCCGGGTTCAATCGATTGCACTTTTTCATGCCCCCGTAGCAGTTCGGCGATTCGCGGCATCTGATCGGGAGTCGAAGGCTCTACGACGAGAACAATGTGCTCGCGAACTTGACGCAAAACTTCCGTTACGGTCGCATTCACTTTTAGTTCACCACGATCAATGATACCCACTTTATTGCAAATGTCCGCAAGCTCAGGGAGAATGTGGCTGCTAACGATGATCGTCTTGCCCAATTGCCCAAGGCGCCGGAGAAGATTTCGCATCTCGATTCGAGCCCTCGGATCGAGTCCTGATAACGGCTCATCCAATAACAACACCTGCGGGTCATGCATCAGGGTCCGAGCCAACCCAAGCCGCTGCGTTTGGCCGCGCGAGAGCGTGTTGGCATAAGCGTCTCGCTTGAATTCAAGATCAACCACGTCCAACATTTCATCAACACGCTTGCGCCGGGCTTCGCCGTTGATTCGATACGCGGCCGCAAAGAATTCCAGGTACTCGACGACAGTCATGTCATCATAAACGCCAAAGAAGTCTGGCATATAGCCGACTAATCGACGAATCTCCTTCGGGTTCGTATGCACTGAATGCCCGCAGACGTATGCTTCACCCCAACTTGGCGTCAGCAAAGTCGCGATGATTCGCATCGTCGTCGTCTTACCAGCACCGTTGGGTCCAATGAATCCGAACAGATCGCCTTCGCGAAGATCCAATTCAATGCTGCGGATCGCGAAGATGTCGCCATACTTCTTGGTCAGGTCAATCGTTTTGATCACGCGGTCACTCTCGGATGAAACACAAATAATGAAGGGAGATGTTTTAGCAGTTACAAGGATTCGGTTCGCAAAAGACGCGGAGCGCTCACTGGCACGATGACTCTGACTGCCGAGACACTTGCTCTTTGGACCGGTATATCTACCTGAAGGGCAAAACTTTCGAGTTGGCCAAACAGAATCGCACGGTCTTGTTTGAGCAGATAACTGAGGTCCAGATCTTGAAGCGGACGATTTGAAAGGCCCGTATAATCTTGCCCACCGACGACCGATTCAAACATCAAAATTTCCGCTAGCCTTGGCATGTCAGCGTACATCTCCGGATCCCAAGGCTCGGATCGGGACGAATTTTCAAGTGCCTCTCGTCGTGCCAAAAGCCAACGAAAATTCTTTTGACGGAGGGTGTCAATATTGTCGATCGTTTGGCCTGCTTTGAATCGCGTGGGAAGCAAATAAACCCACTCGCCAAAGACTAGTGCGCCATTCAAGATGTCAACAGAAAGTGAATTCGTCAGTCGGCCTTCAAGCAATTCGCTGCCGCGCCGCCGTGATAGATCGGACTCGCCACTGAGGCGTGGTGCAAAAGCCCAGCGCGTCATCAAACCCTTACTTCCACCGGGAGCCAGCGGGATATCGAAAATGTCGCTGACCACACCGGAAGTCGGATGCGAAGACATCATAACTCGGTACATGGGCAGCCGAGTATCTTCCCCGGCAATTGATATCCCGCCAAAAGTTGACCCCGGATATCCAAAAGGCGCCGACGTGATTGCAGGTTTCGATCCATCCGCAATTATTTCTTTTGCTAACGTCGCCGGGTAATTCGTGATGGTTGAGTCAAAAGAATAAATGTGCGACCAAAGCCATCCACGCCCCAGCGGCGTTTTGCCGACAGTGTCAATGTCGACGATCTCCATTCGATTTATCACCGCCACCGAAGACAGCTTTGATAAGGCGTGGGAAGGCGATTCGCCGGCGACCGTTGAATTGTGATCGGGGCGCCCGATCGCGACCAAAATCGCAGAAACGATGAATACTGATAACGGAAACGTGATCCAACCCAGAAGCGGCTTGCCAAGGACACGATTGACGATCAAGTAATCGATCGGTCCGATCAAGGCTACCAAGCCGATCAGAATTACCGAGATGATCGAAAACGGGACGCGACGTTTGGAATCAAATCGATCAAGCGACATCCGAATCTGCCCGGCGAGGTCATCGTATCCAACGCTTGATCGAGAGCGAACGTCGCGCCTGATTTCATTCTCCGAAGCAAAAAGTTTCCCAGACAATCGACTGACCAAAAGCGTTCTTTCTGGCCAGCTTGTGAGTTCGGGCGAATCCAACGCAAACGACGTGACCACCACTCGACCAAAACCGACGATCGATTGGATCGCAACCCTCGTCGGCTGACGCGATAAGTTTCGTCCGCTGATAATCGTTTCTCCGCCAAGGGCAGGCAGCTCAATGGAGTCAAGCGTTGGCAATCGATTTTGTGATGATGTGTAAGTCTCGATTGACGAAGGATCCAGTCGAATCGCTTTGGGTGGATCATCGATTGAAACGAGTTTCCTTAGCCACGGTGCCGCCACCAACAGTGGCTCGCAGTTGCTTCCCAATGAAATCAAGACTCGCCCACCTCGATTTACCCAAGTAACAATTGACTCACCTTGCCGAGTCGAAAGTCCAGAGAGCGAATTTGCGCTAGAAGGGCCAATCACGATCAAGTCAACGCCTGCCAGACCGACAACTTGATCGGGGAATTGCTCGGCTCGATCGATCTGGCTAACCGCGACGGACGACTCACGATTAAGCAGCTCATTGCGTCCGATCGTTTCGATCCCAAGCGTGTCGCCAAAGACAACCACCCAGGGCATCTTCGGTTCAATGGATTCGCCCGTAAATCGGCCCCGGTGCAACTCGTTTCCATCCTTATCACGGATCACAAGTGGCACACCGGGCCTCCCAGCCACGGCATACATCACTCTCGCGTCAGGCGCAACACTTTGTTCATAAACAACATTTGCACCATCTCCGTCAAGGGTTTGTATTGAAGCCTTCCCGGAGACGCCCGGAGGCGGCTTCACCATCGTCCATTGGCCCGGTCGGTAAACGCCTCGCAGTCCGACTTCGAGTGATTCGTTCGAACTCGCGTCGGGCGCGACAGCAGGTTCAACCGATTTCGAGTCGTTGACACCGAAAAACAGAAAGCCAACGGCAATGACGAAGAGCAGTCGCCGCGAAAGGACAAACGGAGGATCGATGCGGATCACGGCTTTTCTTCATTCGGGCAAGTGCAAACAAGTTTCTTGCAGCCGGGACAACCGCTGCCGTACTTGGCCGCCAGCGCCGCAGACAGGTCGATCTCGGCGACATTGGCAATCGTCGCCAACCAAGCGATCACGTCCGCGAACTCTTCGGCCAAGTTCTGACGATCATTACCGCGCAACGCCGTCGCGAGTTCGCCAATTTCTTCCATAAGCCACATGAAAGTTCCATCAATGCCTCGAGCAACGTCCTTCTCGTAGTACATCTCGCGAATATGTCGCTGCAGGTCGCCAAGTGACAGATCGGGGGCGGCGGTTGGTTTCATTCGATAAAAACACGAGAATAAGCGAGGTATATCCAGCCAAAATGGTTGGCTGCGGTATTGTAACCGCAACTGCTCGCTTGCTTTAGCCCTGCGGACGCTCCGAATCCATTACTGTTGCCGAAAGGCCTGGGACGCGGCGACGGCTAGCTCGTCGCATCGTTCGTTTTCGACGTGACCGGCGTGCCCTTTGACATGCTTAAAGACCAGTTCATGCTTTTGCATCAACAGATCGAGCTGTTTCCACAACTCCTGATTCTTTATGGGAACCAGTTTCGAACCGTCTTTGCGTTGCCAGCCTCGGCTTTTCCACCCGGCCATCCAGCTCGTTAGACCCTGACCGACGTAGGTGCTGTCGGAATAAAGGGTGACCTTACAAGGCTCTTTTAATGCCTCCAAGCCACGAATCACGGCTATCAATTCCATTTGATTGTTGGTGGTTTCGCCGAGCCCATCCGCTCGTTCAAGCTCTTTTCCTGTGGTTGGACATCGGAGGATGAAGGCCCATCCGCCCGGACCGGGATTTCCGCTGCAGGCACCATCGGTATAGAGTTCAACGGACTTCATTTAACAAAACCTAGACTTTGCTTGGAAACGGAGTGGTTCACGGGGCGGAATCCGTTGATTACTTTGATGCGTCGAATCGCCACGGCAGCGTGACCCAAAACGTGCTGCCTTGACCCAGTTCGCTTTCAAAGTTGATTTCACCGCCCAGCAGTTTCGTCAATTCTTTGACGATCGATAGCCCCAGTCCGGTGCCTGAATATTCACGCGTCAAACCTTGGCCATCAAGGACCTTATTGCTTTGGCGAAACTTTTCAAAGATGACAGACTGGTCTTCCTTCGCGATCCCAACACCGTTGTCTGCGACAGACAATATGAAGCAAACGTCATTGTCCGCGTGATCGACTCGGACCGTGATAATGCCACCTTCGGGCGTAAATTTGATCGCATTGCTGAGGAGGTTGTTGAGAACCTGGCCCAGCTTGTTTTGATCCTGGAATGCGTCTGGCAATTGTTCGTTTGCGACAATCGAGAGCGAGATATTTTTTTCTTCCGACAGACTGCGCACCATGTCGACTTGTGCACTTACCAAACGCACCAAGTTGAATTGAACCGGGCGCATCTCCATTTTTCCCGCTTCAACTTTTGCTAAGTCAAGAATGTCGTTGATCATCTCAAGCAGCACACGGCCACTCTTTTGAATGTTCGACGCATATCGACGTTGCTTGTCATTGAGCGAATCGATGTCTTGAAGAACTTCCGAGAATCCGATGATACTGTTTAGCGGTGTTCGCAATTCATGACTCATGTTCGCGAGAAAATCGCTTTTCAGGCGGTTGGCCTCGTACAATTGCAAGTTCGCTTGCGCAAGTTGATCGACGCGGCTGTCGAGCTCTGTATTGACCGACTCCAGTTCGCCTTGTGTCTCGGTCATATGGCGAAGCATCCGATTGAATGCATCTCCGAGTTCACGGAACTCATCTTCAGTCTCGATGACGGCTCTTTGCTCAGTATCTCCGCGAGTGATCGCATCACTCACCTCACGCAAGTGTCGAAGAGGATCAAGCACGAGATATCGAACGATCGCGTGGAGAATGAACAGCATCACGGTGATGATCAACATCGCCATTGCGATCAGAATCGTCCGAATCCAAGACGTCGTCGCTCGCGTATTGCTATACGGCATGCTGACACGAACCACGCGGAAAGGATACTGCGCCGCGAGTCGCAGTGGGTCTTCTTCAGCGTCCAACGAAACACGCTTCCCGATGGGCGCATGACATGCCAAGATACACGCGGGCTTACTGAAGACAGGGGTGTAATGAATGTATTCGTCTTTGACCGGGCCAAGTTCCTTGAATGCGATATTGTTGCCGGGACCAAATTGGCTCATCGGCGAGTCAAATTCGAGATTGAGTGGACGATCAATGTCAGGTCGATCCAGCCGAATTCGCTCGGCAAGATGCTGGCGATATTCAACTTCTAACTCCTTTAGCAAAGCCAACTCTTTGGCGTTTTCAGGTTCCGCCACGTTCGGTAGAGATTCGTACTGAGTCGAACCGGGAAGTCCAATGATTTTGTACTGATAGTCCTTGTTGCGAAGGTCTTTGCCCAGTTCTTCTAGCAACTCCGTTTTTTGGTCGAAGCTGTCTTTTGACATCCCCCCGCTGTAGATCGCGTTAGCGTGAATCCTCTCGATTACTCCAAAAGAATAATCTCTCGCGATTTGCCGTGTTTTTTCTTGTACCAACCGATTGGCGAGCATTTGAACAACCCAAAATGCAGCACACATCAGCACCGAAATGACGGAGCCAAAAAGTACCAGACACTTTCGTTCCAAGCTCGTCGATGCAAATAGGTTTTGGAACAATCGAAACATAAAGAATCTGGCTGTCGCGAAACGGCAGTACAAAAATAGTGGGCCGCGGCGACGTGCCGCGTTCAAGTTGATGGCAAAAGGTCGACTTGACGCCGAGATTGTACGGCGGGTGGGACCTTTGAAGGAATGCGAATCGTTACGGTTAGAAATATCGGCACAAGAACCACAAAACATAGGAATTACCTAGTTTTCGCTGCTTGCTGTTAGGATTCCCCCTAATTAATCTTAAGTGAACTCTCCGGTGTGGTATTCGCCGGCGCAGCGATCGCATTCATTCGTCGACCATCGTCGTTACCGTTTTGCCGTCGACGTAACCCCCTTTGCACTTCGAGTCGATTACCCCCGAATAAGAAATGAAACGCATTTTCCCCCGCTACGTCTATTGTTCGATCGTTGGCTTAATGATCGTCACGACCACCGTCACGCCCGCGTCAGGCGGCTGGCTTTTGAATCGCTCCCGTTGCCACAAGCCAGAACTCATCTGCCGCGAGCCCAAACCGGTCTGCCCGGCGTCCAGCGAACCCGTCTGCGAACCTGCCTGTCCGACACCCTGCGAGCCGATTTTTGAATCGCCTGCTGATCCATGTGCCGTCGAGATGCCGGCCACATCGGATTCTTGCTGCGGTGCAGACGACGTTATGCATGAAAGCATTGTTCCGATGAGCGACCAAATCATTGATTCCCAACCGATGGTTGACCATGGGGCAATTTCTGAGTCTCACCCCATGCCGATGGAGCCGATGGAATCGAGCAGCTCAGATATGGCTGTTCCAGCGGAACCAACTCCGGCCGTGGAACCCAAGGCTGCCACACCCGCTGAGCCTGCGCCTGTACCAGTACCCGCTGAGCCTGCGCCTGTACCGGTACCCGCCGAGCCTGCGCCTGTACCGGCCGAATCAACGCCGCCTCCAGCAGACCCGGTTTTCCCACCAGCGGATCCAGTTCCAGCTCCAGTTCCGGCACCTGCCGAAGAGCCGATGGACGATTTGTTCGGCGATAAAGCTCCCGCTGCTGAGCCAGCAACTGCACCTGCCGAAGACCTATTTGGCGAACCTGCTCCCAAGATGCAACCTGCCGATGCGGCTCCTGCAGACGACCTTTTCGGCGAACCTGTCGCGCCGGCCGCCGAAGCTCCGATGGATGATCTGTTCGGCGAACCTGCTGCGCCCGGCGTTGCCCCTGCAGAAGCTGCACCCGCAGACGACCTGTTCGGTATACCGCCAGCAGCGGAACCTGCCGCACCGGCTGAGCCTGCGGCTCCGGTCAAGGATGCCGTTGACGACCTGTTTGGGGCAAACAGCCGCGTGAGGGTTTGGATCGATAATACGGGTGAGTTCTCGACTGAGGGACGCTTGGTTGAAATCGGCGATGACTTCATCCGCTTGCTCAAGACCAGCGGACGCACATGCACCGTTCCCGTAAATCGTCTTTGCCCCGCAGACGAATCATACATCGCTGCGGTAGTTCGAGACTACGAAGGCGTAAAGGTAGCAATGGTTGCCGCTCAGTAGCAGCATCTCTGCTTGACGAATTTCTTGATCGCCGGTCGATTGGTTTGAGAATCGACCGGCGATCTTTGTTTCGTCATATCCACAACTCCAGACATCTTTGTACCCGAACGGAAACTCACCATGGGAGAAGCGGTAAGGTTGATGCACTACGCTCCGGCATGGCGTCAAGAGTTTGAGCAGACGAAATCCGGCATCTTTCAATCATGTCAAGGCGAAGTCACGCGAGTTGATCACATCGGAAGTACAGCCATTCCGGGTTTGATCGCTCGCCCGATCATCGACATGGTCGCATGCGTCCATAACGCGATCATGATCGAAAATGCTGCCAACCAGATTGAAGGGCTCAACTATCGACGAGTCGATTCACCGTCATGGAGCGAAGATTCGATCCTATTGTCGAAGCCTCGACATGGGGAACGCACTCATCACCTTTGGCTGACCACGATCGATAGCCGCACGCATCGTCGAGCGATCCTGATCCGCGACCATCTGCGCCAGCATCCAGCACGCGCGATCGATTTCGAAGACGCGAAAGTCCGGCGTTGGAAAGAGATCGACGGTGATGCAGAGCAATACGAACGCGATAAGGCGATCTTCTTCGCGCACTTGGAAGAACAGCTCGGATTGTAGGTCGTGGTTGCATTGTGGAAGCGAGTCGCTATGCGCGTTCCATTCCCGCTCTGCCTTGTTCGACGATGAACGAGGCGCGAGTTACTTGGGGTGAACCCTTTCGCGAAACATAGGGAATCACCTGATAGTCGCTTCGCCACTGGTCTTTTGTGACATCGCAGCGGACGTAACCTCTTTCGGTGTTGTAGAACTTCACAAATGGATTCTCGGCCAAAATTTCTGCCGTGCCCGGTCGATTCTGTGAACCGTCACCTCCCGAAGACATCGACGTTCCCACAAACTCATTGGCAACCGTTGGCGACTTCTCGTCGTCAAAATCGATCTTCAATTCGTTCGCCCAATTCGAGTGAATATCGCCGGTCAAGACGATTGGGTTTGCAACTTTCTGGTCGCTCAAAAACTTCATTAATCGTTGTCGCGGCTTTTCGTAACCAGGCCATTGATCCATGCTATACGCGATCCCTTCTCCTGCTTTCCGATCGGCGCGACCCATCATCACCTGTTGCGCGAGGATATTCCATGTGGCAGGTGAACTGGCAAGTCTTTCGTTTAGCCAAGACTCTTGCTCTGCGCCAAGCATCGTCTGCTGGTCCGAAAAGGATCCCTCGCACGGTTCACGGTTGCCGTCGCCACATGGCTGATCGCTTCGATACTGACGCGTATCAAGAACACTGAAGTCGGCCAAATTTCCCCATGAGCAACCGCGATAAATCTGCATCAGTGGACCACTGGGAATCGATGACCGACGCAATGGCATGTGTTCGTAATACGCTTGATACGCATTCGCCCGGCGCAGCAAAAAGTCAGCAGGATTGACGTGCGTTTGTTCGCTGATGCCATCCGCGTAATTATTGTCAAGTTCATGATCATCCCAAGTGACCAACCAAGGGAATGCCGCATGGGCAGCTTGTAGGTCAGTGTCTGTTTTGTACTGAGCATGACGGTTTCGATAATCTTCAAGCGATTGGATCTCAAGGCCGGAGTGCTTGCGAACCGTGCCGCTCACTCCGGCACCTTCATAGATATAGTCACCTAAATGCACGACCAAATCCAAATCATCTCCTGCCATGTGATAGTAGCCGTTAAAAAAACCACTTTCGTAATGCTGGCACGAGGCGAAGGCGAACCGCAATCTTTCTGGTTGCGAATTCAACGCCGGAGCCGTACGACTGCGTCCGATCGGACTGACTTCGCCGCCCGCTTTGAATCGATACCAATACGGTCGCCCTGGTTCCAACCCAGATACTTCAACATGCACGCTGTGACCAAAGTCTGGCGTCGCGATTTCGGTGCCGCGCTGGACGATGTTCTTCATCGCTTGGTCCGTCGCAACCTGCCAGGAAACTTCAACGTTTTCATTTGGCATACCGCCGCCATGCAGCGGTTCCGGTGCAAGACGCGTCCAAAGCACAAAACCGTCTGGAGTCGGATCGCCTGACGCGACACCGAGGGAAAACGGGTAGTCGCTAAAAACGATCTCGCTCAACACGATGCCATAGGCAGGGCGTCGTAGCAGCGGAAGCAGCGCAAGCGAAGCTGCGGCGCGAACAAAGCCACGCCTGCCCAGACCAGCGGTGGCGAAAAGACTAGCGTCGGACTTCAAAGGCAATGAATTTACCATGGGAAAGCTCGTGATCTGGCTATAAGAAAAAATCGTAAGACCTTAAGTTACACTATCCATCTACGCCTGTGTTGCGATCTTTCGCTTGCGGAATCGAGTCCCCCGGGTCATTGAACCTCCACACCATACCAAGCACAATGTAATCTTTATTATTTCTTCATAGTTCCTGTCTCAGAGCTTCTCTTTCCCATCTCATGAAGTCGATCGAAAACCATGGACCGTAGGCAATTCATCGTAAACGCTGGCTCGTTGGCCATGACGACTCATCTTCTTACCAAAGCCGACCGGACGTTGCTTGCTGATGATGTAAATCAAGAAAAATTTCCGATTGCAATTTTCGGCAAGGTTTTTCAGAAACACTCCTCCACTCAGCTTGCCGATGTGTTGGAACAGACCGATGCAGATGGCGTTGAGGCGACCATTCGGTCCGGCGGCCATGTTGACCCGGAAGCGAAAGATTTTCGGCCCCAGTTAGCAAAGATGGTATCCACGCTTGCTGACCGTGGTAAACGACTATTAATCGCGGCAACGGACGTCAATGAAGTGACTCCCGCAAACCGCGAACTACTGCGCATCCTGGCCGATAATGGAGTGAAGCACTATCGCTTGGGATACTGGAGGTATGAACCAGGCACGCCAATGATCGAGCAGACTAGGGTCTTCGCCGCGAAGGCGAAAGAACTCGCAGCACTCAATCATGAGCTCGGCTTGGTAGGTCTGTATCAGAATCATGCAGGCAAAGATTACGTCGGCAGTCTGATTTGGGACCTAGCGATTGTTTTTCAAGACGTCCCTGTTCAAGACCTGGGCGTCGCGCTTGACCTGCGTCATCTGAGAGCAGAAATCGGAGGGTCTTACCTCACAGCCGTCAATGCGATTCGACTTTATCTCCGATCCGTCTATTTGAAGGATACAAAACGTGTCAGCGAGGACGGCCAGGAGCTAGAAGAAGTCCCTCTTGGCAAGGGGATGGTGAACCGGGCCCTGTTCAAAGACGTTTGGAAATCAATTGCGCCAGCACCAATCTCGGTTCACGTCGAGTATCTCGGCCAGAAACCTCACGAACCCGGCAAAGACGCCGTCGTCATCGATGCTTACAAGAATGATGTCGCGACGCTTCGAGCATGGATGAGTTGAAGGAGAAGCTGAAGCCATTCGTTGACCGAACGAACAAGCCTGGTTATCGAGAGATCGCTTATGGCGGACGAGGCTACGGTGTTGAGCTGGAACGTGACCCCGCATCTCCGTGGGCATTTCTTCATAAGAGCTTCACGATTTTTCGCATCACCTGATGATCGTGGACGGTAAGGTTTTTCGTTGACGCCTTTGGCTTCCAGATTCGACTCGGCCAAAGTGAGGTTCGGGAATTCGGCCATGGATCCATCACAACGACCGCAGTCTCGGCTTAACCCGACACTTGCTTCCCTCCCGATGACCGGGCTTTGCATCTCGGAGGTCGAGACAGTAGAAGCCGTTGCGAATCGCAGACTGAGTTCGTTGAGATGATTCGTGGCTCGGCGGAAACCTTATTGGTCGTAATCAACGATCTCCTCGATGTTTCGAAGATCGAAGCCAACCGAATGCACCTAGAGGAGGCTCCACTTGATCTACGTGCGATCATCCGACAAACCATTGGACCGCTAAGACTTCAAGCCGAAGCGAAAGGCCTCCGCGTAACGACGCTGATCGACCTGAACATCCCTGCCATTCTTGTCGGAGACTCGGTCCGCATTCGACAGGTCTTTACCAATCTTATCAGCAATGCAATCAAGTTTACCGAAGCTGGCTCAGTCGAAGTCGACGTTCGTTCATTTGAACACGTTGGCCAAAGCATTGTCTTGAAAGGATGCGTTAAAGACACCGGTATCGGCATCGCAAGCGATCGTTCCGATGCGTTTCAAGGAACTTCTATCACAGTTGGCACATATCCGTCCGAGCTCTCGACGAGAGGCATCTACTCAAAACAAAGAGCCTTCTCTGAACGGTACGCAGGATGAATTGCGTCTCGACAAGTCGCAGAGTGGCCTAATCGACTGGCGTTCTCTGCACCGGCTGACAAGAAAGCGACCTGAGATGCTAAAAAATTTGATCGATGCCATTTTAAAGGAGGCTCCCCATGAACTGAAGTTGATTAGCGATGCGATGTTGGCCAATGATGCAACTTCGATTCAACAATCAGCTCACAAACTGCGTGGCGCACTCGGTTACTTCGGTGTAACGCCGATGAAGCAACTTTTGGATGAGGTCGAGCGGTTCGCACGCGAGGGTGACGTCCAGCAATGTCGAGGCCTGATCCACGGACTGAATTCGTATTGGGAATCCATTAAGTGCGAATTGGTTGAACCAGAATCGTTTGCGACTTAGCGATTTTTCAAGCGGACTCATATTTGATAAGGGAGACTGCATTGGAATTCGGTCCCTCGAATTCCGCCATCAGTTTAAAGTCGATAAGCGTGGGAAAGACAGAAGTTGGGGAGTGCTACGCGGCAGCAGCGTCCGCAATCGCGTCAACTAACTTGGCAAACCGCCTCTCGGCTTCTTTGCGTCGTTCGACTCGTTCTTCTACTGACCAGCCGCGCCGAATGCGGCTTACTCTTTCAAAAACTTCTCTGTCTGATAAGACGGTCGCTGTTTGAGAGGCTGCATCAAAATCTGCCTCTTCATTTTC